>FWPU01003867.1_pt1 | contig 36339 bp, 36 predicted proteins | sample 2228361 | NCBI WGS metagenome assembly FWPU01 (sample SAMEA103939777, study PRJEB20133) | metagenome
AGAGAAAAAAATTTTGAATTGGATAAATCAATTTTCCTTAACTAATATTGATTTCAATAACTAATATGATTAACATCATTATCTTTTGCAACTCTAATATTTGAGCAATGTTACATCTCGAACTCATTATTACTTTATTTACACTTGTATAAATTTATTTGCAATTAAATTTTTAGGTCGGGATAAACACGAAAACTTTAATTTATAGACTACTACAGCATGATTTATAAAGATTAACAATAAAATTTGCAAAAATGTATGAATGTGTTTAGACAACAGAAGTTTCTATAAAACCAATATTTTTAATTTTTGCAAAAATTTTATCCCCCGGTACTACACGTCCTACCCCTTCAGGAGTTCCAGTAAAAATAAGGTCTCCTTTTTCAAGTGTCATTTTCTCAGAAATGTATTTAACAAGTTTTGATGGGTGAAATAGCATATTTTTCAAATATGAATTTTGTCTTATTGTACCATTCACACTAAGCATAATATTTTCATCACCTTTAAGTAAATAATCTTTTTTCAAAACAAAATCTGAGAGAACAGCAGAAGTATCAAAACATTTTGCCAGAGTCCAAGGGTCACCTTTCTTCATAAATTCAAACTGTAAATCACGTAAGGTCATATCGAGCCCAACAGCATAACCATGAATTGCATCTTCAGCTTCATCTTCTGAAATATTTTTTACTGTTTTACCAATGTAAAGAACTAATTCAACTTCGTGATGTAGATTATTAGAATATTGAGGGTGAATAATGGGTTGACCTGAATAAATTACATTAGAAGCTGCCTTTAGAAATATAACAGGAAAATCTGGTACTTCGTTACCGAGTTCTTTTGCATGTGCTGCATAATTTCTTCCAACACAAACTATTTTACCAATCTGTACCTGCTCCTCGTGGTTTTGAAACTTAATGAATTTCATAATTGTCTTTTTGAAAATAGCAAACAAATCATTTTAAGTTTCATGCTTACATATTTTTTCTGTTCTAATATCCTTAGCTGTTAATTAATTATTCTAAGAATCAAAATTTATTATTTCATCAGAATCATTTTTTTTGTTTGGACAAACTTTCCGGCAATAATTTTATAGAAATAAATTCCAGATGATAAATTTGAACCATCAAATTTTACTTCATATCTACCTGGTTGCATTATTTCATTAACCAATGTTGCTACCTCTTTCCCTAAAATGTCGTATACTTTCAACAACACATGACTTTTAGACGCTAAGCTATAAACAATAGTGGTTTGTGGATTAAATGGGTTTGGATAATTTTGTTCTAATGCAAAAGTTGATGGTATAAATTCAATTGTTTCTTTATTATCGGATGTAATATAACTTACATATGCACGAATTAAATAAAGAGAAATTTGTGTCCCATCACCTATATAGTACCATCCAGGTTCTTTACCTTCAGATGGATTGTGTAAATATGTATAACTATGATAAGGTGAAGACCCGGGTATATTTGTATGCATAACTCTGTTTGTTGGCGAACTTGAATCGTTATATTCACCATCTATAACAAATGCAATTGCGAAGTTTGTACTCGTATTTATATTATAATCACGTAGATCAACTGTTACCCAATTTTCATAAGGTTGAACATAAGGATAAGTTCCATTTGGATTAATTACTTGAGGAACTGTTTTACCAACTGCTGTTACAGATGTCAATTTTTTTGCTAATATTTTTTGATTTGTTGATGCCCAGACTCCACCATCTAAAGGTACTTTATTCCTCAATGCTACTCTAAATGAATCGAGTTTTGTCCCTTCAATTCCATCAAATACTACTGCTACAGTATCCCCAACCGACAAACGGTAAACTCCAACAGGTTCTGTATAGTCATATGCAATTTCAATTGGTTTATTTTCAAATATACCTGTTGCTTCAAAAGAAAAATTAAATGGTCCTTTTGAGGTTTCGTTCTGGTCGGTCATATAAATTGCAAATGTAATTTCGTTATATAAAGTTCCAAAATCCGGGAAAGTATAATCCGCATTAAAATTAATATCTTCCACATGAGTATTATTATTTCCGACTTTGATTACTTTTGCTTTTAAATTATTGCCAAGATTTCTTAATACTATACTTAATTCTTTCCCATTATTAAAAGTTATATATTGAACACCATACTTATAAACACTTTTTGTAGCATATACGTTGGGATTAGGATAGATATTTGATTTCATCTTCGGTAATGATGGATAATCATAACCCCAGGAAAAATTAACATTTTTATTATTTATATAATTTGCAATAAACCAATCCTCTAATATGTCAACAAATCTTTTATCAGTACCAATTTGCGAAAGTGCAGAATTCAAGCCATTAACAGCTTTTAATTCACTTTCAAGATATTTTTTAAAAATTTGGACACCAAACTTTTCTTTTAAATATAGCGAAAACCTTGCTGCACGTGAGTAATCAATTAAAACAGCATTAGCATCATCTCTTCGCCAGTTAAATAGATATTGATTTGGTTCATTTGCAAAATAAGTCTGGTCATACAAAGGATAACCATTAATAACCTCCGCAATTAAAGACCATGCTTCATCAAAAAATGTTTCATCTTCTTTTTTATAATTCCAGTGTATCATATGCTGAAGTTCATGGGCAGTAGTACTTAGTGATGTTTCAAGCCCATTTTGAGTCTCAAAATCATTTTGTACACCATCCAAGAAATAGATTTCTGCTCTGTTACTATAAGTGTATTGTGCGGATGTATACTCATGATATGCATGAAAATAACCAGCTATATAACCTCCTTCGCCATCATATCCATCTTTAATATCAAGTATTAATATAATAATTTTAGGATCGCCATCTACATTGGGGGGAGCTCCAAATGTTTCAACATTTGTTAAATAAATTCCTTTGTTTGGATTTGCCGGGGTTTTATTTTCTAATGCATCAAGAATACTTTGCACAGCTATAATATCCACACTTTTATTCCACAAAGCATCTTCAACAAAAATATAACAGTAATTGCCAACTGCACGACAGGTAGAATTAACCTGATAAAATCCATTTGTTGAAAAATTACTTGCATACCAGCTTTTTTGATCCCCAACTTTGAAGTTCCAAGCTGTAGTTTTTCTTAAGGTGGATTCTTCCTGAATTGACTGTCTTAAATCTATACCATTTAATCTATTAAATTTTTCAAGAAATGGTCTGGGATCTACAGGGTAACTTTTTTCGGCTTTTTCATTTACAACTTTTTGTAATTGTACAGTTTGTGGATATAAAACACATGCAGATAATAACAATATAAGAATTATCTTTTTCATTAATTTTCTCCCTCATTTTCTTTTTCTAATTTAATAGCTTCTTCAACTTTGATTACCGTAATATTCATTTCAATTTTTCTTTCTGAATATTTATTAATGAAATAATTACCTTGTTGATTGTATAATTCTTTTTCTAAATTATTATCGCATTCAAGTATGTATACTTTATTATCACTGGTTTTTATTGCCAATCTTGCAAATGGCTCGTTTCTAACAACTGTAATGTACCCTTTGATTGTGTTTTTATCCATATTCATTTTATTAGATGAACAACCTGATAAAATAATTAGTTCTAGTATTAATACTGCAAAAAGAATTAGCTTCAAATTATTAATCATAGTTATAACCTAATCTTTAATGTTATTATTAAATTAATTCTTAGTTATCCAATTTAAACCCTTAAATTTCCATTATCAAATAGCATATGCAATTTACAATAATTTTAGCACCATCCCAAATTTTAATTGCATTAATAGTAAGATTTCTGTTCTCATCTTATGATATATTTGTTCAGTATTATTTATCTACACACTAATTTACATTTCCCAATTGATATTCATTTAACCACCTGCATAAATTCATAATTTTTTTTGATAATAATTCCCATCTTATTATTTTAGGGTATAAAATAATTAAAAATTTATAATTGTGAATAATAATATAGAGACAATTGTAGATTTAATTTGTAAATTAACTCAAATTTGCAATATAAAAGAAGAGTATTTTGCTGCGAGTTTTAATTTATCCCCTACTGAAGTCAGATTATTAAAACTTTTTTCTTTTAAACAAACTTATACCATTAAAGAATTGCGTGATATTCTAAAACTTACACCCGGCAGAATTACTCACATTTTAACGACGTTAGAGGCAAAAAAGTTAATTATACGTTCTTTTGAGCCTAGCGATAAAAGAATAATTGTTGTTAATCTAATGCCAAAAGCAAAACCTTTAATTTCTAATCTTCAGCAAAATTATCGTGAGCTACATAATCGGATATTCAAAAGGATAAAAGAAGAAGATCGGGAAAAAATTCTATCATCACTTGAAATTCTTGTGGATATTTTCAAAAAATGGATGAATAAAAAATAATTTTATAGGCTAAAACAAATAAAATTATGGTTAATTAAATGAAAAAAATAACTTTAGTTCTTGCTTTAATTGGTTTATCAATAATAGTTATAATTGGCACTCTTTCACAAAAAGAAATTGAGCCAACAACTTTAATGCAATTAAAAGATAAATATTCTAAAAAGGAATTACCAAAAGTTGACCATAGTAAATTTGCCTTATTACAACAAAAATTTATATCACCAAGACAGGTAACCGAGGCTTGCATTCAATGCCACAATCTAACGGCGCAACAAGTAATGAATTCGAATCACTGGAATTGGGAACGTGAGGAATATATTGAAGGACGTGGCGTAATATATCTTGGTAAAGCTAATGCACTAAACAATTTTTGTATAGGTGTTAAAGGTAATGAAGAAAGTTGTGCAAAATGCCATATTGGTTTAGGTGTAAACGAGAAAGGTGAAATAGTTACCGACCCGGAAAACATTGACTGTCTTGTTTGTCATGATAATACAGAGACCTATGCTAAAGCACCTGAAAAGGGAGGTGCTCCTTTACCAACTTTAGATTTTAACAAAATTGCACAAAATGTTGGTAAACCAAAAAGAAGCAATTGTGGAGTATGTCATTTTTATGGTGGTGGAGGTAACAATGTTAAACATGGCGATCTCGAAATGTGGCAATTTGAACCTACAAAAGAGATCGATATCCACATGGCTGTTTACGGTGCAAATTTACAATGTGTGGACTGTCATATAACTGAACAACATAATATTTCCGGAAAACTATATTCACTTTCATCTATGAATCTTAACAGAGTTACTTGTGAGCAATGTCACACTTCCACTCCACATGAAGATGACATTCTAAATGAACATACATTAAAAGTTGCTTGCCAAACATGCCATATTCCAACATATGCAAAAGTTAATCCTACAAAAATGTACTGGGACTGGTCAACGGCAGGAAAATTAAAGGATGGAAAACCCTATATAGAAAACGATAGTTTAGGTAATCCTATATATATGTCAACAAAAGGAAGTTTTGTATGGGCAAAAAATGTTAAGCCCGATTATGTATGGTTCAATGGCTCAGCATCTCATTATCTTCAAGGCGATAAAATAACAGACACAACAAAACCTCTTGTATTAAATCAACTAAAAGGCTCGTATGATAATTTTGAGTCAAAAATAATCCCGGTTAAAATTCATGTAGCAAAACAACCATTTGATCCAATAAACAAAATTTTGATCCAGCCAAAACTCTACGCAGATAGTGTTGGTGAAGGTGCTTTCTGGAAAGACTTTGATTGGATTAAGGCTTCTGAAATAGGAATGAGAGAAATAGGTTTACCATTCAGCGGTAAAGTTTCTTTTATCAAAACAGAAATGTACTGGCCTGTTAATCATATGGTTGCTAGTAAAGAAAATTCACTTCAATGTAATGAGTGTCATACTCGTGAAAATTCTCGTCTTGCAGGACTGAAAGACTTTTATATGCCAGGACGCGATTATTCTGAAATTGTTGATACTGGTGGTAAATGGTTATTAATCTTTACAATTATTGGTGTATTAACTCATGGTACAATGAGAATTTACTTTTCCAGAAAAAATAAAAAGAGGTTTTAAAATGGGTAAAAAGAGAGTTTATATTTATAAAGGTTTTGAAAGATTCTGGCACTGGATGCAGGCAATTTTAATTTTCTTTCTTGCCTTTACAGGATTTGAAATACATGGTACATATACATTTTTTGGATATCGCGAAGCAGTAAGATATCATAATCTTGCTGCATACATGTTTATTGCGCTTATTATATTTGCAATTTTCTGGCATCTAACAACAGGTGAGTATAAACAGTATATACCAACCTTTAAAAATATTAAAGCACAGTTGGATTATTATCTTTTTGGAATTTTCAGAAATGTTCCTCATCCAACTAAAAAAACTGTTCTGAGCAAACTCAATCCATTGCAAAAAATTACATACTTTGGTCTAAAAATTTTGGTTATTCCATTAAGTGTTACATCAGGTTTACTTTATATGTTTTATCGTTATCCAAGCAGGCATGGGATTGAGGTAATAAATATTCATTCTTTAAAATATATTGCAATTTTTCATACAATTGCAGCTATCTTACTTGTAGCATTTATAATAGTTCATATATACCTTACTACAACAGGAAAAACTATTACATCAAATCTTAAAGCAATGTTAACTGGTTACGAAGAGTTAGAAGAAGATTATGAAGTAAAAATATAAATGAAAAAATTTATCAACTAAAATTTAGATTAGAGGAAATGATGGAAAAGACAAAATATTTAAATCCATATTTAGCAGGTATATTACTTGGTTTACTTTTAACTGCTACAATATATATGACAGGTCGTGGACTTGGGGCAAGCGGGGCAATTAAAAGCTATACGGTAGCCGTTGTTGAAACAGTAGCACCTTCGCATGCTTCAACATCAAAATTTTACAAAGAGTACATCAAAGATCACCCAGGTTCAAGTCCTTTGATGAATTGGTTAGTGTTCGAAGTTACAGGTGTTTTAGTCGGTGCTTTTTTATCCGGTTTAATTTCTAATAGACTGGATTTCACTTTAGAAAAAGGTCCACACACTACAACAAAGGTTAGAGTTGCCGGGGCATTAATAGGAGGTTTTCTCTGGGGTATCGGTTCTCAGCTTGGACGTGGTTGTACTAGTGGTGCAGCTTTAAGCGGTATGGCAGTTATGTCAACCGGAGGTATAATAACTATGCTGGCAATATTTTCAGGTGCTTATGCTTTTGCTTACTTTTTTAGAAAATTCTGGATTTAATTAAGGAGTATAGGATATGGGACCATTAGTTCCTGATGTAATTAGTAATAACTTAAATTTTATTGTAGCACTTGTTGTAGGTGTCATGTTCGGTGCTATTTTAGAACAAGCAGGTTTTTCATCTTCAAAAAAATTGGTGGGTCTATTTTACGGTTATGATTTTACTGTCTTAAGAGTATTTTTTACAGCTGGAATTGTTGCTATGATAGGTGTAATGGCTTTAGACCACTTTGGATTACTCGATATTAGCCTTATTTACATCAATCCAACTTTTCTCTGGTCTGCAATAATTGGAGGATTGATAATGGGATTGGGATTTGTTATTGGTGGATTTTGCCCTGGCACAAGTATATGCGCAGCTGCAATAGGAAAAATTGATGCTATAATTTTTATTGCTGGAGCTTTTTTTGGTGTACTTGCATTTGCAGAAGGTTATCCAATTTTTGAACCCATTTATAAAGCTGCATACTATGGTAATCCAAGAATTTTTGAAACTTTGGATATATCAAGGAATATTTTTGCATTTGTATTAATTGTCTTTGCACTTGCTGCATTCTTTATTGCTTCAATAGTCGAGAATAAAGTAAACAAGATCGAAAAACCAGCTATTCGTTTTACACCCTATTATATAAGTATTGCTTTAATTGGTGTTTTAATGGCTACATCTGCATTTATTTTTACCGATAGAAAAGCTTCTCTTCTAAAATTAGTTGAAGATACAACTTTTGTAAAATCTTATAATCTCGAAACAATGACTACTGATGAATTTGCATTATGTTTGTTGAAAATAAATGAATGTAACAAATTTCAGATTTTTGATTTTAGACCGGAATCAAAATATATAAAAGAAAATTTCCCTAAATCAACTTTACTTACATTAGATAATTTATTTGAAAAAGAACCTAACCGATTATTAAGATTAAAAAATAGAGTAAATATTTTTGTTGCTGATGATGAATTTACAGAAAGAAAAATGGCAATAATTGCTAAAGAGCTTGGTTATGAACGAATTAAAATTTTACAGGGAGGATTAAATACATTCAGAGAACAGATATTAAATTACAAACCAATTGAAAATCCCAAAAACAAATTTGAAATTTATCAAAATCGTTTTCGTACTAAAGCAAAAGAATTAATTCCCCTATTAATTAAAAATAATAAAGCTTCTGAACCAATTAAGAAAGAACAGAAACGAGTTATAGGTGGATGTTAATATCTTCAATGATATTATTTTCTTTTGATTCATTATTACTAAGTATGATTGTTAATCCAAGCATTGATTTATAAAATGACAAATTTAAACACGAATTATTAATGTCTACCCTCGTATAAGCAATTTTAATCCAATTTTTATAATGAATTTAAATTTTTTGGTCTATATAAGTTTACTTCAAATTTACGAACTACAATTAGACTAAATCTAAAATTTCGTTGGTAGATTATTAATGTGAAACAGAAAATAACTTTAAGCTTTCCAATAAAACATCCAGCTTGTAACCTGATTCATCGGAAAGTCTTTTAACTTTGTGGTATTTTTGATAAGAAAGGGTAATTAATTCCACAATTGCTGGGTGTAATTTCCTATAATTTTCTTCTGATTGTGGATTTTCTTCGAGTAAAAGTAGAATTAGATTTTCTAGTAGAGAAAGTGTTAGCAACCAATCAAGAAGTTCTTCAAAATTTTCTTTACTGTAATAAATTACATTTTCATATTCATTAACACCTATAAACAATTTAACATTTTCATAATCGAGTAATTTTATAATACAATCAAGTTCAATTCGACTCGAAAATTTTTCTCCATTTCCATCTTTTCTCATACAAAATAGTTCTATTAAACCCGAATAAATCTCCTGTAAAATATTAATTAATAACATTGCTCTAAAAACATCATATTCACCACGACCTAATTTCTTCAATACATTTCTAATAGGAGTATCGAGCAAAATTTTATTAATATAATTTTCTTTATTAATATCTCCTTCGTTTTCAAAAAGCTGGCTTATATTCGAAACTATTAACCACATAATAAAAAGTATTGAATCTTCTTTATAATTTCTTGCTCTATTTGTTATAATTGCTTTATGCAAATCAATATTGTGCATTTCTTCTGATGGAAAGTATAAATCCAATATTTGATTTAATTTCCTTATAGCGGAGATCTGTTTATCGAAATTTCTAAGAATAGGTTTTATATCCTGTTTTAGATTTAGATGAGAATTAATCGTACTGAGAAGTTTATAATATTTTTTATCAATAAATTTTATTCTTACTGTTTTTTGAATTTCTTCATCATCGGCAGCTACACAAGCTTTAACAAAATTATTGAGAATTTCATCCTCGAACATAAATTCAAAGGCAGCATGAATTGGTTCAAGCTTCATTTCAACAAGAGCACGAGCTATATTAGGAACACCCTTTCCCTGTAACTTTTTGTTTAATTTTTCCCAATCGCCAAATTCATCATAAATTTCACGGAAATCCATAAAAACAGCGTATTTAAATGCACCAAGCTCCACATATAAACCTTCTATTTCAAAATCAAAACCAGAGCGTAAATATTCAAGATTTGTTACATGATCTTTATAAATATAGTAGTATTCTTTTGAGCGTTTTAAATTAAGTGCAGAGGACAATGTTTTCGTATAAATTTCTTTTTTATCGTTAATTGAGATTAATTTGGGAGTAGAACGATAAATTTTACCACAAGCATTTTCGTATTTATTATTATAAAGAACAATTACTCTTTCATCGTTTACATAATTAGAAAAAGCAAATACATTTTCATTTATATGACCATAACTATCGACAAAATCGTAAAACCAAAAATTATCAATTCCACTGAATAGATAACGTTTTTTCAACAATGGGAAAATTTCTCTAGTATGTCTATCAATTAAATATTGGTTTGGTGTTTCATGGTAATAGGCTTTTTGATATTCCATTCCATATTTTTCAATCAAACCTTCGATTTGACCATGCGCAAACATTGGCAGACCTGGTAAAGTGACCATTAGTGTGCAAACACCGAAGTATTTATCATCAGAACCAAACTGTTTGATAGCAGTTTCTTCGTCAGGATTACTCATAAAGTTTACATATCTTTTAAGAATTTCAGGTTCAAATTCAAGTGTATTAGTAATTAGATCTCTGTATTTATCATTTTCTTCTCTCATAAGCATATTCATAAAAGCAGAATTATAAACACGATGCATTCCAAGTGTTCGAACAAAATAACCTTCGAGTAACCAGAAGGCTTCTGCAATTAAAAGTGTATTTGGCATTTCAGAATTTATACGATCAACAACTTCGCGCCAGAATTCAACAGGAAAAAGTTTATCGAATTCTTCCTTAGTCATCCCAAAATCCGAACGGGATGGAATATCTCCTCCTTTACCGGGTTCAGGATACCAAAGACGTGCAAAATGTCTTTTTGTTAAAGTCATTGCAGCATCGAATCTGATAATTGAAAACTTTTTTGCAACGTCAAAAATTTTTTTGATTACAGCCTCACGCACATTTGGCAATAACATATTCAGTTGTGCAGTATCATTCCATGGCATTTTGGTGCCATCGTTACCGTGATAAATATAAGTTCTCTCCCCTGTTCGATTATCAATTCTTTCAAATACAACCGCAGCATCTGTTCGTGTCCAATATCCATCTTCAATTCTAATCTGAATAGACGGGTCCTCAGATAAATCTGGTCCGGAAAACGAATATTTCGGAAATGGAGGTTGATCTACTTGAATAAAATAGTCAGGATGTTCAATAATCCATTTTGAAAAAATTCCTGTATGATTTGGAACCATATCACATGCAAGTCTAATACCAAATTTTCTACTTCGAGCATTAAGATTATGAAATGCTTCTTCACCTCCTAACTCATATGCAATTTGATAATCAAAAATTGAATAAGCTGAAGCTGTTACATCAGGATTACCCATCAAATGTTTTATTTTTTTTGAAGCGCTGCTCCTTTCCCAAATACCAATTAACCATAGCGCATTGATGCCCCAACTTGAAAGTTGTTCTAATTCTTCATCGGGTATTTGATCCAGTCTCTTTATATCACGTTGGTATTTTTTAGATAATTGGTCTAACCATACAAAAACATTTTTCGCAACTAAAACTACATTAGGCATCCAATCCAAATCTGCCGTAAATCGCTCGGGTTCTTCATAAAGTTTCGTAGAATCATATGCATATTTATATCCAGACTTACCAAGTAATAGTGAATCAGCTTCAATTATTTTTCCTTTATATTGTGGAACTACATCAGGTGGAGGGCCTCCCCCAACTAAAAGTCCGAATTCTTCTTTTATATAATCCTTACTACTTAGAATCTTCTTTAAAATCTTTTCATCGAGCAGTATACCCCATTTTTCTCTTATAAAGTCAAGCTGAGCTTCGAGACTATCAGGAGCAACTAGAAAAGGTGTTTTGAAAAAAGTGAACAAATCCTGATTATCAAGACCAAATTTTTTTTCATTTTTAAAGAAGCTCTCAAGAAGTAAAATTACTTCTTTATACAAGTTCCGATTTTTAAAATAATTTTCATCAAACAATTCAATTATACTTTTATTTGCTGGATTAAAGTTCGCAAAATGTAATAGGATTAATTCTTCGAGTGTAATTTCCTGATTTGATTTGCTTTCTGTGAAAGAATTTAGATAATCATCAACTCCAATTTCCCCCTTATAAACTTTTACAGGAGGAAATAAATCGATAAATTCATATAAAATATCCTTGAGATTTACTTCACCTATGTTCTTATGCAGAAAATCTAAAGCCTTTTGAAATACCCCAGGGTTAACATGAAATTCGTATAGCCTGCACAAATAATGATAAATTTCATCTATTAATGCAGAGGCATTAAGTTTACTTGCTTGGATGTAATCTTTCGGATTTCTTTTGGAATTAATTTTATGTACAAATTTCCTTACTGTTTGAAAATCTGCGAAAACAACATTACCATTTATTGAAAAAATTTCATCTGTAATTTCATATTTTTTTCTAATCTCTTTTGCGATATGAAATTCATACTTTGGGAATTGATTTCGTGAGGGAAATATGTTGTTGTAATATCTGTTATGAATTATAAATTTTACCATTTTATCAAGTTATATTCTTTTTCAATTATAATATAATTAATTCTATCATTAAAAATATGCATTGCGAAATCATTATTAAATAGTCATTTAATTCTTTTTTTACTATCGAGTAAATTAAAGAATAATTTAATGCCATATTTGTAAAATTGTGATTGGTCTATTATTGTAGTAAATTTTCAACCAAAAAAAGCTTTTTTTATGTCTGTAACACCATTAATGGCACAATATTCAAGGATTAAGGAAAAGTATCCTGATACAATTTTACTTTTTAGAGTAGGTGATTTTTTTGAAACTTTCGAAGAAGATGCAAAGATAGCATCAAAAGTATTAGGAATAACCTTAACAAAACGTTCAAATGGTGCTGCAGAAGATGTTCCACTTGCAGGATTCCCTCATCATGCTATTGATACTTACCTCCCTAAGTTAGTAAAAGCTGGATACAGGGTTGCAGTATGTGAACAATTAGAAGATCCCAAATTTGCAAAAGGTATAGTTAAACGAGATGTTGTAGAAATTATTACACCAGGAGTTGCATTTTCGGAAAAACTTCTAGATCACAAAAAAAATAATTATCTGCTCTCTATATATATTCAAAATGAAATCTGTGGACTTGCATTTTGTGATATTTCTACAGGTGAATTTCAAACTTATGAAGTAAAAAAGTCTGAATTAGGTAATCAATTCGAATTAATAAACCCTTCAGAAGTTCTAATCCCCAAAAAACTAAAAAACGAACTTGAATCAATTATTCAAAAAAATTCTTCCAGCGTAAGAATCACTAAAATTGATGATTGGATTTTCGATTTTGAATACTGTAATGAACTTTTGATAAACCATTTTAATGTAAAAACTTTGAAAGGTTTTGGGATAGAAAATTTAAGAGCAGCAATATGTGCCTCCGGTGCTGCACTCAATTATTTGAAAGAAACACAAAAATCAAATATTCCTCATATAAGAAATATTAAAAGATATAATCCTTCGGATTATATGTTTCTTGATTATTCAACAAAACGCAACCTTGAAATATTAGTAACATTGCAGGAAGGAGAACGAGAAGGTTCATTAATCTCAATACTGGATAGAACTCAAACTGCTATGGGAGGTAGACTGCTTAAAAAGTGGATCACTGCTCCTCTCAAAAACCTTCAAGATATTCTGAAACGTCAGCAATGTGTAGAAGAACTTTTTAATAATCGGACTCTTAGAAAAAATATTCAGGATGAATTAAAAGAAATAGGAGACCTGGAAAGATTAATATCAAAAGTTTCTACTGGTAGAATTAATCCGCGTGAAATTGTAAATCTCAAAACATCACTTAAAAAAATTCCACTAATTAAACAACTTTTAGATCAATCAAGATCAGAAATTCTAAGACTTATTCACGATAAGCTCGATAGCCTTGACTGGTTAGTTGAAAAAATAGAAAATGCAATTGTAGATGATCCCCCTTTATCTATTTCAGATAGCGGCATAATTAGAAATGGTTATAATCCAGAACTTGACGAATTAAGACAAATATTAATCAATGCAAAAGACTGGATTTCAAATTTTCAGAAGATAGAAAGAGAGAGAACGAGAATCCCATCATTAAAAGTAAGTTATAATAAAGTATTTGGTTATTACATAGAAATTAGTCACGCTAATAAAGATAAAGTACCGGGAAATTATATAAGGAAACAAACATTAGTTAACTGTGAAAGATATATAACTCCTGAACTTAAGGAATATGAAGAAAAAATATTAAATGCACATGAAACAATTTCAAAACTAGAATATGAATTATTTGAGCAAATTAGAAATGCAGCTGCCTCTACTGTGCAACAAATTCAGGATAATGCGCATTTGATTGCTATACTTGATTGTTTCCAGTCATTAGCAGATTGTGCAGATGATTATAATTACGTTAAACCAATTGTAGATGAATCTGATATAATTGAAATAGTTGACGGGCGTCATCCAGTTGTTGAAAGAATTCTACCACCAGGAGAAAAATTTATTCCCAATAGTTGTAAGCTCTCTTCCTCCGAAAATCAAATTATAATCTTAACTGGTCCCAATATGGCTGGTAAATCAGTTTATCTAAGACAGGTTGGATTGATTGTATTGCTCGCACAGATCGGTTCATTTATTCCTGCAAAAGAAGCAAGAATTGGAATAGTTGATAGAATTTTCACACGTGTTGGTGCAAGTGATAATATTGCTTCCGGAGAAAGCACATTTCTTGTTGAAATGCAAGAAGCAGCCAAAATATTGAACAACGCTACAAACAAAAGTTTAATTCTCCTTGATGAAATTGGAAGAGGCACCAGTACTTTTGATGGTATTTCAATTGCATGGGCTATTACTGAATATTTACATGATTTCCCGGGTATAAATGCAAAAACCTTATTTGCTACACATTATCACGAATTAAATGAAATGGCACAACTTTTTCCAAGAATTAAAAATTACAAAGTTGAAGTTCGTGAATATGGAGATAAAGTAATATTCCTCCACAAAGTTACTCCTGGTAGCGCCGACCATAGTTATGGAATTCAAGTTGCTCAGATGGCTGGGTTACCAGAATTTGTTACAAAACGAGCAAAACAAATACTTGAAAACCTTGAAAGTAAAGAACTAACTCCATATGAAGTTAAAAAAGCAAAACTAGCAAAAATGAAATATCAGGATAGTTACCAGATAAGTTTATTCGAAATGAAAGATGAAGAGTTGCGTAAGGAAATATCAGACATACCAATTGAAAACATTACACCGTTGGAAGCACTTAATAAATTGAATGAACTTAAAAAGAAAGTCGATGATAAAAAAATTTAATAAAACAAATAAGATATATTTAATAATATTATTAGTCCTGCTTCTTATAGGATGTAGAAAAAAATACACTCAAGAAGAGCTTGCGTACATCAATAAAATTCAAAAAATTCGGGTTGAAAAAAATTACTTTATGAAAAATGACCCTAATTCACCATTCAATTACAAAGGTAAAGTAAAATTTCATGAACTAATCTACTACGATATTAATCCAGATTTTGTTTTCAGAAGTAAGCTCTATGAATATTCCTCGAAAGACACAATTAAAATATTTGGGACAAAAGGGGAGGAAAGAAAAACTGTAAGATTTGGATATCTAAAAATTAAATATCAAAATGAAAATTATAAGATTAATGTTTATGAAAACCAGTCAAAGAATGGTTATAAATATTATTCTATCTGGTTTACGGACAAAACAACAAACAAAGAAACATACGGAGTTGGCAGATATCTTGATTTTGAAAAACAATCTGATCCAGATTATATTTATACCATTGATTTCAATTTAGCATATAATCCTTATTGTGCATATAATTCAAACTATTCATGTGCAATACCAACAAAAGAAGATTTTATACCAATAGAAATAAAAGCAGGTGAAAAAAAATTTCATAATTAGAAAGGAGTAAAAAGTGGTAGTAATACTCGAAAAGCATGCAACACCGGAACAAATAGAAAATGTTATAAAGCACCTTGAAGATTTTGGTTTTCAGGTTCATAAATCAGTTGGTGCAGAAAGAACTATTCTTGGTGCAATTGGTGTAAAGCCAGATTTTGATATAAGAAAAATAAGTATTCTCGATGGAGTTGAAGAAGTCTACAGAGTAACAACCCCATATAAATTAGCAAGTAGAACTTTTAAGGAAGAAAACACTATAATCAAAATAAAAGATGTAGAAATTGGTGGAAATAAAATAGTTATGATGGCGGGTCCTTGCTCTGTTGAAAATGAAGATCAAATATTTCGACTTGCAAAAGTTGTAGCTAACTCGGGAGCAAAAATTTTACGTGGGGGTGCCTTTAAGCCCAGAACATCTCCCTACTCATTCCAGGGTTTAGGTGAAGAAGGTCTTAAGTTAATGCGTGCTGCAGCAGATAAATATAATTTACTCGTAATCACAGAAGTTATGCAAATAAGTCATATTGAATTAATAGAACCTTATACAGATATTTTTCAAGTAGGTGCAAGAAATATGCAAAACTTTTCATTACTTAAAGAATTAGGAAATGTAAAGAAACCTGTGATGCTCAAAAGAGGAATTGCAGCAACAATTGAAGAATGGTTAATGTCTGCAGAATATATTTTAAGTGGTGGAAATTCTAATGTCATGTTATGCGAAAGAGGAATAAGAACATTTGAAAATTATACAAGGAACACATTCGATTTATCTGCAATACCTGTTGTGCACAAGAAAAGTCATCTACCTGTGATTGCAGATCCATCACATGCAACAGGAATACGAGATCAAGTACCTCCTATGGCACGTGCTGCAGTTGCAGCTGGTGCTGATGGACTGATGATTGAGATCCACGATGATCCCGAAAATGCTCTTTCTGATGGTCCGCAGGCATTATATCCAGAAACTTTCTTAAACCTTATGAAAGAACTTAAACTTATTGCACAAGCAATTGGCAGGGATTTTTAATTGGAATTAAAAAAAATTTCAATACTCGGTATTGGATTAATTGGTGGTTCGTTAGCCAAAGCATTAAAAAGAAATTCATCTGATTTTATTATATCGGCTTTCGACCACCCTGATATTTTACAAAAAGCATTAGATGATAAAGTTATAAATCATAAATTAGGCTCAATTGAAGAATCACTAGACTCTGATTTGATTTTTTTATGCTTCCCTGTTGAAAAATCTATTGAAACATTTAAACAATTAATCCCAAAATTAAAAGGAAATCAAATAATATCAGATGTTTGTGGAGTAAAAGAAATTTTTCAACAAATATGGAATGAAAACAAAACATCAGGTTTTTACATTGGTGGTCATCCAATGACAGGGAAAGAAAAAAGTGGTTATGAAAATTCTGAATCAACACTTTTTGAAAATTGTGTTTATATATTAAACGACAACGCTAAAGATTTGCCATTAATAAAACTTTTTTCGGATATTATTCATTTAATTGGAGCAAGAATTACTTTTCTTAATCCAAAAATTCACGATATTATAGTTGCAGCTGTAAGTCACCTTCCTCAATTAGTTGCAGTATCTCTAATAAATTCTGCTTCATTAAAAGATAGTGACATTAATTTTTTTGAGTATGCAGCAGGTGGATTCAGAGATATGACAAGAATAGCTTCGAGCGATTTTAATATCTGGGAATCGATAATAAAACTTAATAGCAAAAATATTCTTCAGGCAATCGATAATTTTATTTTCGACTTAGAAGAAATTAAAAAATCAATTATAAAAAATGATCTAAAAAAGATTGCACAAAAATTTGAAAGTGCAAGAAAGAAACGCGATGAAATTCCCAAACACACAAAAGGATTTTTAACACCACTTTACGATATCTTTGTTTTTGTTAAAGACGAACCAGGTGTCTTAAGTAAAATTTCTACGGCATTATTTCAAGCAGGAATTAATATTAAAGATATTGAACTTCTTAAAATTCGAGAAGGAACAGGAGGTACATTCAGAATCTCTTTTGATAATCAGCAGGCAGCTGATAAGGCTTTACAAATAGTTGATAAATTAGGATTTACAACTAAAATTTAAATTTGCTTTATCTCAGCATGAAAATAAGATACTATTTGACTATTTTTGCATCGCAAAATTTATAAAGGGAGTAATTATGGCTACAACATCAGATTTCAGACCTGGAATGGTTATAAGATGGAATAATGAATTGTGGTCAATAGTAGAATTTCAACATGTTAATCCAGGAAATTGGCGCGCATTTGTAAGAACAAAATTAAAAAACATGAAAACAGGCAGAGTCCTCGAAAATAGATTTCGTGCAGGTGAATCGGTTGATGAAGTTAGAGTCGAAAGAAGACAATTTCAATATCTTTATAGAGATGGCGTAGACTATGTATTTATGGACAATGAAACTTTTGAACAAATTAATGTTTCTCCGGATTTTATTGGTGAAGAGCAAAAATTCTTAAAAGAAAATACAACTATCGATATCTTATTTGATGATACTCAAATAGTAGCAATTGAACTACCAATTTTTGTTACACTCGAAGTTACACATACTGAACCTGGAGTAAAAGGAGATACGGTTTCAAATGTACTTAAACCTGCTACTTTAGAAACAGGAGCAGTTGTAAATGTACCCCTATTTATAAATGAAGGAGATAAAATTAAAGTTGATACTCGTACAGGTGAATACGTAGAAAGAGTTAAAGAATAATTTTTTATCCATTAAATTTACTTTTTGTAGCAATTACAACCTGAACCAGGCCAAGTGTTAGTGAATATTTTTCAAAGTTATCAAAACCATTTTTTTTGAGTAATTCTACTAAATCAATGTTTTTTTCAAATTCATCAACAGAATTAGGTAAATACTTATAAGCTTCTTTATCTTTTGAAATTGTTTTACCTATAAATGGCAAAACTTTGTTAAAATAAAAAAGATAAACTTTTCTAATTAATTTATTATTAGGCAGGCTGAATTCTAATATTGTTACCTTTCCTACAGGCTTTAATACACGATAAAATGATTGAAACCCTTTATTTATGCAATAAAAATTCCTAACTCCGAAAGCAACGATAATGTTTGTAAAAGTTTCATCTTTAAACGGTAAATCTTCGGCATTCGATTGAACAATTTTACCATTAATCCATTCAGCTTTCTCATTAAAATGTAAAAGCATATTCATCGATAAGTCTAAACCAAAAATTTTCTCAACTCCACTTTTCTTGGCTGCTATTGCAAAATCACCTGTACCACATGCAACATCTAATAGTATTGAATCCTTATTAATTTTACTTAATTCAATAGCTTTTTTCCTCCAATAAAAATCAACTCCGATGCTTAATAAGTGATTTAGGAGATCATAGCGATGTGCAATTGTATCAAATATTTTTTTTACTTTACTTTTCTTTTGATTTGTATCCATTATTGATTAATTTTAATTGAAATATTCTATTAAAACAAAAGACTGATTTACTTGCCCACCAGTAATAAATATAATTACCCGTCCATAAAGTCAGAAGCATAAATACAAAACCTCCAATTAAATCAACAACATAATGGTATCTGAGATAAACAGTTGAAAAAATTAAAAGCATACTATTTGGAATAAAGAAATAACGCATTTTGCTATTAAATTTCACCGAAAGAATCATAACCAGTAATGTCATTTGAGTATGACCACTTGGAAAAGCATCTCTCTGAAAAACAGCGGCAGGATTAAGTGTACCATTTGGAATCGATTCCCCTAAATTTACTACTTCTCTTAAAAATTTTGTTAAGAATAATCCTGTCATTTCTATATCATTTAGTTCAAAATTATGCAGAGTAAATCTGGGTCCAATTGCCGGAAAAAGTATATAGCCCATATATGAAAGAAGAAAACCATAAACTATAATAAATGCCGAATAATCAAGTTCTTCAAACTTTCAATAATAAACTAAATCAATACTAAGTATTAAAGGTAAAAAGAAAAATGTTCCATAAACAATTTGAAGTAGCTCAGTTAAATATGGATTTGCAATTTGATAAAGCTCGTGAGTAGGATCTGTTCTAAATATCATTCGCTCTATTTTGATTAATACATCATCATAAATAACTCCTCTTATCGGTTCAATTATATAGTAGAGCTCTTTGAAAAAAATCAATATCAATGGGACAAGATACCAATAATGGAAATGTTTCCAGATATTATTATTTCTATCCTTATAGGATATAAAAAGAATATAAATTAATATTAAGAAATTAACAGTAAGATTTGTTTTCCAGTTAGTTATTTTATTATAATAAATAATATTAAGTGCAAATAAGAACAAACTAAAAATAATTATAATAAAATCGGTGGGAGTGATATTTAGTATTATTTTTTTCTCTTGGTTCATTAATTAAATAGGATTTTACAATTCATCTTCTATGAATTTATATAGCAAAATAAAATCTCTTATAGATAATTCTTCTGCTCTTTTTGATAGCAAATATGATATTGATACGTTTTTTGGTATATCATTAAAATTTATGGTGCGAAATATACTATTACTTAATGAATTTTTTAAAATTTTTCTTCTGTTTCCAAAAGCCGCTTTTACTACATCAATAAATAATTTATCATTTATTTCATCCTGAATAGATTTATAAAATTCTATTTTTATCAAAGCTGAAAATACTTTTGGTTTGGGATAAAAAACATTTGGTGAAATTTTAAAACATAATTCTGTTTTTGCAAAATAATTTAATAACACACTAAGAATACCATAATCTTTCGTTCCTTTTTCAGCAGTGATTCTTTTTGCAACTTCATATTGAACCATCAATAAAGCATCACTAATAAAATTTCTCTCCTCGATTAATTTAAATAAAATAGGTGAAGTTATGTTATATGGTATATTACCAATAATTCTTAATTTTTTTCTTTTGGCAGCCAGATTTTTTAATTGGATCTTCAGAAAATCTTTATTTATTATTTCAAGATCGGGAAAAATTTCTTTTAATCTTTGTACAGCTCGATTATCAATTTCAATTACAATTAACTTTATGGATTTGTTGATGAGATATGAAGTTAATGCTCCCTGTCCTGGACCAATTTCAATAACAATATCGTCCTTAGACGGATTAAATTCATCAATAATTTTTTGAATTATATTTTTGTCTATAAGAAAATTTTGACCATATCTTTTTAAGGGACGTATTTTTTCGTTCATAAATACTTTTTGAAAAAATATTTAATTCCTGATATGTAATTAATTATATTTGATTATCAATGTAAATAAAATTTATATGTTTGAGATAATTTTTTTAACTGCGCTATCATTATATTTTATTCAATTAGTTATTTTTACTATTGGTGCAGGTAAAAAATTTCAAAAAGTCAAACATGAAAATTTCCCTTTTATAACAGTAGTAGTTGCCGCACGTAATGAGGAAAATAATATAATTGACTGCCTGAGTTCGCTTGATAAATTAATTTATCCTGAAGAAAAAATTGAAATTATAGTTGTTAATGACCATTCTACAGACAAAACTGGTGAATTAATAAATAGTTTCATAAAAGATAAGGTAAAATTCAAATGCATAGTTCCCGAAAAACAAATTGGTTCACTAAAAGGGAAAACAAATGCACTCGCAAATGCTATAAATATTGCAAAAGGTGAAATAATACTCACTACTGATGCAGATTGTATTGTTTCTCCAATGTGGGCTCAAACATTAGTTTCTTATTACAAAGACAATATTGGTTTTGTAGGAGGATTCACAACTCAACAAGATTATTCAATTTTTGCTGGTATGCAAGCAATCGATTTTATTTTTTTATTGACCGTTGCCTCTGGATCGCTCAATCTTGGGAAACCATTGAGTTGCATTGGAAATAATATGTCATTTAGAAAACAAGCTTATTTAGAAGTCGGAGGTTACGAAAATCTTCCGTTCTCTGTTACAGAAGATTTTACTCTATTGAAAGCAATTTATAATCTTAAAAAATATAAAATAATTTATCCACTTGATGCAGACTCGCTTGTTGTATCAAAACCATGTCCGGATTTTAAATCCCTTTACTGGCAGAAAAAAAGATGGGGCGTAGGTGGAATTGAAAGCGATATAATCGGTTATTTGATTATGCTATGGGGATATATTTCTCATATTACTATGTTACTTACCCCATTTTTCTTTTCTTTTACTGCACTATATCTTTGCTTATTCAAAATATTCATAGATTACTTTTTTACATACAATGTTTTCAAAAAACTCAAACTTAGATTAAAATTTTTACACTTCCTTGCTTTTGAAATTTATTTCATCATATATGTTATAATTCTTCCTTTCATAGTCTTTTCCAATAGAAGAGTATTATGGAAAGGAAGAGAATATTAATTCATTTATTTTAATTAGTAACTCATGAAAAGAGAAATTTATGAAAGTTAAAACCACGCTTTTATTCTTAATATTTATTTCCTTAAAAACATATTCACAAATTAAATATGAATTATTCCCAGATAATTTAACTGTTCAACCATTTACAGCTAATATACTCGAACCAAAACTTGGATTTCTTTTACACATGTCAAAAAATGAATTGAGACTGGATATTGGCAATTCAATTGACATTATCAGGTTTCATAACGACAGCGAAATTTTTTCACTTGGCGCCGATTTATTTACATATACACTTCTAAGAAGCGAAAAAGATTTTCACTTCCCAGTTGATGCAGTTGATTATCTATTTGGATTAAATTTAGCTTACACGAAAAATATGGATAAAAATAAATTAGGTTTAAGATTAAGACTCAGCCACATAAGTGCACATTTTGTTGATGGACATTTTGATAATTCAATAAATAACTGGCGGGATAACTTAAAACCAAGAGTATATAGTAGAGAATTTATTGAAATTATGCCTTTTTATAAATTTGGTTCTCTCCGATTTTATTTAGGATTTACTTATATTTTTCATGTAGATCCCCAACACATAAAAAAAGATAATTATCAATTTGGTTTTGATTACTTTTTGAATGATTATATTAATGTGAATGTAACTCCATTCATTGCATATGATATAAAAATTATTCACATAAGTAAATATTCAGCCAATCATTCTTTAATGGCTGGATTAAAATTTGGCAAACCACATGGTAAAGGCTTAAGTACATATTTAAATTTTTATTCCGGTAAAAGTATTAATGGTGAATACTTTGATATAAACAAAAATTATCTTGCAATAGGAATTAATCTGGATTTATAATATGGAAGAAAATTTCACCGAAGAAATCAGGGATTACTACCAACCTTCTGAAAAGAAAAGTTCGCCTTTAATTAATATCTTTCTTTTAATCATAACTTTTTTTACAACATTAATTGCTGGACTTGAATGGACAACCGGTAAAGCTGGACCCTATGAAGTAAATGACCTATCAAGAGGTCTTCCATATGCAATATCAATAATTTTTGTATTGGCTTCACACGAATTTGGGCATTATTTTGCAGCAAAATATCATAAAGTAAAAGCAACACTACCGTATTTTATACCATTCCCTCCCATCCCAGGATTTTTTAACTTTGGAACTATGGGTGCGGTAATCAGAACAAAATCAGTAACACCGAACAACAAAGCAATGTTCGATATTGGAGTTGCTGGACCAATATCAGGTTTCATTGCATGTATGTTAGTTTTAATCTATGGATTTACTCATCTTCCACCAGTTGACTATATTCTTTCAATTCATCCTGATTATTTTTCTCCAGAATATGGAAAGGATTCGATTAATTTAGAATTTGGTAGCACATTGATTTTGGGACTATTAAAATATTTATTCACAAAACCTCATGACTTTATACCACCAATGTCAGAAATTTATCATTATCCCTATTTATGTGTTGGATGGTTTGGACTTTTCGTAACAGCAATGAATCTTATACCAGTAGGTCAACTTGATGGTGGACATATTATTTATTCCATGTTTGGCAATAAAATTCATGAAGCAGTAGCAAGTATCTCAATGATATTTTTAATGATATTGGGTGTCGGAGGAATAATCAGCAATTTAATAGGTTTTAATTTTGAGTTTGGATGGAGTGGATGGTTATTCTGGGCATTGATCTTATTCTTTATAATTAAAATTAAACATCCCCCGGTAGCACATTTTGAAAAACTTGAAGCTAAAAGAATGTTTATAGGTTACTTAACGATTGCAATTTTCATTTTATCATTTTCTCCTACCCCATTTATTATTTCATTATGATAAGCTTGACATTGTTATCGTGCTTTGTCTAAATTTGCTCTAAGAATAAAGGAAAAATTATAGAAAAGATTGCTACAATTAAACTGATGAATAAATTAAAACAGGAAAGCAAATTTTCTATGATTTTTCCTTTATTATTTCGTATCCAAAAACTAATAACCACCCTAAAAAGAGTCCTAAATATGAAAGTAAAATTACTAACTTTAACCTTTCCAATATTAATTCTTGCATGCGACGAAATTCCAAATTATTTAGTTGAACAGAAAATTAATTACCAAATCGTAGAATTTATCGAAGCTCCCGACAGTTTTTATTATTCATTTCCAGATTCCTCATTCGTTACCTCAATTAAACTTAATAACTCTGATAACATTGAGAACTTATGGTTAAAAGTTTCCTACTACGATGGTTCATTTATTATTCATCATCAAATATTTATGTCTGATAAAGGAGACTTTTACTTAACTGGAGATAAAACTAAAGAGGATAATATATATTCTGCTATTATTCCAATGAGTAAAAAATTTTCTGCAGGCAAATACTTAATTGAATATTACATTCAAAATAAAACTATTTATTCGTATGATGATGCATTAAAGGTAGCAGTCCACACTTTTAATTATAATAACTTACAAATTAATTTACCACCTGTTATAAACGAATTGATGATCCCAACAACTGTTAGATATGAACAAAGAATAGTATTGAAAGCAAGAGTTGCTGATCCAAACGGCTTAAATGATATATCTAATGTATATTATGAATTATACAGACCCGATGGCAGTAAAATGATTAATAGTCAGGGTATCTCGCAATTCCCTTTGTTTGATGATGGCAACACTCAATTAAATGGTGATGAGACTGCAAGAGATGGGATTTATACAGTATTCCTTACATTCCCAGCCGGACAACCTTCCGGCCAATGGAAATTTGAATTCTATGCAAAAGATAAAAGTAATCTTATAAGCGATAAAACAATACATTATCTCACTCTTAGGTAATTTAGTAGAGAAATTCAATGAAAAAAATAATGCTTCCATTTTTCTTTATTTCTTTTTCAATTCTACTTCCTCAAAGTTTACCTAAAATCTTTTTTACAGAAAATACATTTGATGAATTACCAGCAAGCAACTCGATTGAAAAAATTTTATTTGTTGAAGATACAATCTGGATAGCCACTTCTAAAGGTTTAAGTAAGTCAACTGATAATGGAAATTCATGGATTAATTTTTATAAACATGAGGAATTTGGTGAAGATGGAATTTCTGCCATAGGTTATTATAATGGAACAATGTGGGCAGCTACATGGAAAATGGAAAATATTGCTGGTTCTGATATACCAACAGGAACAGGATTACATTATTCTACAGATTTTGGTAAAACCTGGAATTATATCAAACAACCCGTTGATGATCCCGGTGATTCAATAATTATTTATGGTATTAATAAATTACGTGCTCTTCCTATTACTGTCCCTCAACAGAATTTTGTTTATGATGTTGCATTCACAAAAAATACGATCTGGATTGTATGCTTTGCAGGAGGTTTAAGAAAATCTACAGATATGGGAAAAACATGGCAAAGAGTTGTTCTACCACCTGATAATCTCGATTCTATCAAGCCTACAGATACATTGAAATTTTCATTACAACCCGTTGCAGGTAAATTCGGGAAAGAATCTTACCTGAATCATCGTGCATTTTCTTTATTAACTATTGATGATTCTACTATTTATGTGGGAACTGCAGGTGGCATTAATAAAAGTACTGATGGAGGAACAAGCTGGATTAAATTTAATCATACAAATCAAGAAAAGCCCATCAGTGGAAACTTTATTCTATCAATACATCACAATAAATACGATAATTCAATTTGGGCTGCAACCTGGAAAGCTGAAGGCATAGATGAGTATTATGCTTTAAGCTCTTCTTCCGATGGCGGAAAAACATGGAATACTTATTTTACAGGCGAAAAAGTTCTTGATATAGATTTTAAATATTATGGCAACAAAAATAATTTTACGCATTCAGATATTTTCGTTGCAACCGAAAATGGTTTGTTTCGTTCCAATAATTCTGGAACATCTTGGTTATCTGTTCAGGAAATTGTAGATAGTCAAACCAAAATCCCGATTAATATAAAGAAACAAAGATTTAGAAGTGTTAAGATTAAACAGAAAGGACTTGCAACATATGTATGGGTTGGTACTCTCGATGGATTAGCAAGATTTATTGATACTAATAATGATTGGAATGGTGAGTGGAAAATTTTTCTCTCATCAAAAAAATTAAATTACTCGAATGAAACTTACGCATTCCCAAATCCATTTTCACCAGATGACGAAATTGTAAGAATAAAATACAGAATTGAAAAGAACTCAAATGTTACGATCAGAATCTTTGATTTTGGAATGAATCTGGTAAAAACATTAATTCAAAATGTAATCAAAAATAACCCTGGTGAACAAATTGAATTCTGGGATGGTAGAGATGAAACAGGGAAAATTGTACCAAACGGTGTGTATTTCTATAGAATAGATATTGATTCAAAAGAACCAATGTATGGGAAAATAATTGTATTGATGTAAAAATAAATTATGGAATTATTTTGAAAAAAATTCTATTCATATTATTAACATTTACTTCGATTGTAATTTCCCAGAGTCAATTTTCATCCATTAATAGCATGCCAGGTGCATTCAGCAGAATGGGCTTTGGAGCACGTGGTATGGGGATGGGAAATGCAATGTCTGCAGTTATTGATGGGAACCTGGTCTCTTATTACAATCCCGCACTCTCTGCATTTCAAGAAAATAATTCGTTTCATACTTCATATTCTTTTCTATCACTTGATAGAACACTTAGCTTTGTAAACTTTACCAGAAAATTTGAATTTAGAAAAGAAACTTCTTCAAATAAACAAAAAAAGTCTGTTGCAGGTCTGAGTTCTGGTTTCATAATAGCTGGTGTTTCAAATATTGATTTAAGAGATAATGAAGGAGAAATTTTTGACAACATCTCAACAATAGAATCACAATTTTTTATTTCTCTCTCAAATCGTTTTTCAGAAAAATTCGCTCTTGGAATTTCATTCAAGTTCTATTACTACAAACTATATAAAGATGTTACTTCAACTGGATTGGGATTGGATATTGGTACTCTTTACTCAATTAATGAAAAAATTAATCTTTCATTTGTTATAATTGATTTAAATAGTGCATATAAATGGGATACAGGGAATATATATGGTCAGAATGGAAATTCAACTACAAATAAATTTCCTTTACTAAAAAAGTTCGGGTTCTCATATAAATTTTTTAAACCTAATATTATTGCTGCTATAGAATTAGAAAATAGTAATGCAAATACAAATTATATTAGAGTAGGAGTTGAATATAATATTGTTAAGGATTTTATTTTGAGAAGCGGGATCGATCGATTCAATTTATCAAATTATAACACCCCCATTCGCCCTACCTTTGGGTTTTCGTATTTTTATAAAATAAAATTAATGAATTTGGGTATCGATTATGCTTTTGTAATTGAACCATATTCAATAAATGATCAACATATTATTGGATTAAACATAAACTTTTAAATTCTATGAAAAAAATATTATTTATTATATTAATTAGTTCATTAACTCTAAATGCTCAAAATGTAAAAACAGGATTATCTTTTCTCAAACTCGGTACAGGTGCAAGAAATATTTCAATGGGAGAATTTGGGAATATTTCATCCGATGACTTAAATAATGGATTCTACAATCCATCTGTAATTGCATTTAACACTCAAACCCAATTATCATTCACACATAACAATTTATTCATTGATTCAAATTCAGAATTCTTTTCCGGGAGTTTTAAATTATTCAATATTCCTTTTTTAATCGGAATTAACACAATAACAATTTCTGATATCGAAATAAGAACAAAACCGGGTGAAGTTGAATCAAAATTTGATGCTCATTATTTTTATGGAAATATATCAACAGCTATGAAAATACATGAAAACATTTTTGCAGGCATTTCAGTTAAGTATATATACGAAAATCTTTTCTCTGACGACGCAACTGGTATATGTTTTGATTTTGGATTGAGCTACAAAAATTTGTTAAAAAATTTAAATGCAGGAATTTCATTACGAAATCTTGGTTCAATGAATAAATTACGCAACGAATCAACTAAACTACCTAAAGATTTGAGAATTGGAGCAACATATAATTATCACCTTAATGAATATAAGTTAAATATTATTACTACAGCTGGCTATCAAAGTTATTTAGATGATAATGCTTCTCATTTCCATGTAGGTATAGAGGTTAATTACTTTAATCTAATTTCTATTAGGGGAGGTTTTATCTCTGGTTATGATTCTAAAAATTTAACTGCTTGCTTTGGAATAGTTTATAAGAAAATTAATTTTGATTATGCATATGTACCATATAAATATTCCTTAGGTGATTCACATATAATTTCACTTAGCTATTCTTTTAATTAAAAATATATGTTCAATGGAAATTATTAGATACACAGATGAATGGAAAGAAAAGTGGGATCAATTTGTTCTTGAATCGAACAATGGAACAATGTTCCACTTACAAAAATTTTTGGACTATCATATTCCTGGTAAGTTTAAATTTGACCATCTAATTTTTCTAGAAAAGGGAAATATTGTAGCAGTATTACCTGGTTCACTAAATAATGGATTGTTTGAATCGCCAATTGGTGCAAGTTATGGATCAATCGTCACAAAAAACATCACTTTTGCAAAAGCAATGGAAATTGTTTCAACCTTGCTTGATTATGGTAAAAAAACTGGGATAAAAGAATTCATGCTAACAGCAGCTCCAATGATTTATGAAAGCTATCCAAATCAAAGTCTTGATTTTGCAATGTTATGGCAGGGATTCACTTATAAAATTCATTACATTTCAAGTGCAATAAAACTTGACAGAGAAAGAGATATATTGGAAAGATTTTCTCCAACTATCAGAAGAAATATTCGTAAGACTTTTCGAGATTTCAATTTAGTTGTTGAAATTAACGAACGTTATGATGAATTTTACCCCATACTTCTAAAAAACAAAGCCAGACATAATGTTAAACCAACACATTCATACGATGATCTCTTACGATTAAAAGAGCTACTCCCCGATAGACTAAAACTTTTCATGGTTTACTACAAAGATATACCGATAGGCGGCTCTCTTATGTTTTATCCAAATAAATATGTAGCATTATGTTTTTACAATATGCTTTTATATGAATATTCACAATATAAACCCATCCAGCGTGTTATGTATGAAGTAGTTAAAGATTCCACAGAAAGAGGTTTTCGTTATGTAGATATTGGTGTATCTCAAGATACAAAAGCAGAAAACCCAATGACTCCGAGCATGAGTTTAATCGAGTTCAAAGAAAAATTTGATGCTAGAACTATAATGCGCAACACACTCTATATTAAATTATAATTATAAATGAAAAAGATTTGTATTGCTTTTCTAGGTAATGCATTTAACGATTCTAGAATTATTAACCTATCAAATTCATTAAAAGAAGATGGATACAAAGTTAGTGTTATTTCTTTTGATTGGTTCATAAAAAAACAGAATATCATTACAGACGATATTAAAGTATTTAAGCTCAATAAAGGGAAATTTACCATATTTTTTTATCTTCGGTTTTCGATAATCTTAATCAGAGAATTGATAAAAATAAAAGCAGACATTTTTTTTGCTGAAGACTTCTATACTCTCCCTTTTGTAGTTATCATAGGAAAAATCAAAAAAGCAAAAATTTATTATAATAACAGAGAACTTTATGCTTTTATCGGAGGATTACGTAATCGCCCTATATTACAAGCAATCATTAGATTAATTGAAAAATTATTTATCAAAAAAGTAGATCTTGTTCTTACAACCGGTGAAATGGATTCAGAATTTCTAAAGAATTATTATAATATCAAAAGCACACTTGTTATTAGAAATATACCCTTGTTTCAACTGCCAAAGGAAACAATAGATTTTAGAAAGAAATATAATATCCCCATAAATTCATTGATTTTATTATATCAAGGAGTATTACTGGAAGGAAGAGGTATTCCAATTATAATAAAATCTTTAATTGAATTAAAAGATGCTTACTTTATTTTAATTGGCGAAGGTGAACAGAAAAATAATTTTGAAAATCTTGCAAAACTTTTAAATGTCGATGAAAGAGTTATATTTGCAGGTGTTTATGATCAAAACGAATTAATAAACTATACATCTGGTGCAGATATTGGGCTCGCCTTGATTGAAAATATTAGCATTAGTTATTATTATGCTTTACCCAATAAACTTTTTGAATATATAGTGGCTGGTTTACCAGTTATTGCAAGCAACCTACCGCAGATGAAAAAAATTGTTGAAACTTATAAAGTTGGTGAAGTTATTGATATTGAAAGTGGAGAATCAATTGTACCAATAATTCAACGATGGAATGATAATAAACATTTATTAAATGAATATAAAAAAAATTGTTTTGAAGCAGCAAAAGAACTCAACTGGCAGAAAGAATATAAAAGAGTAAAAGACTATCTATTGAAATGAGTAAAGATAGAAGAATTTTAATAGTACGACCCGATAGAATTGGGGATGTTATTTTATCTACCCCGCTACCACGCGAAATAAAAAAAACTTACCCCAATTGTTTTGTTGCTGTAATGTTAAAAAAATATACATCCGATATTTATTTAAACAATCCGAATATCGATAAAATAATCCTTATTGATGATTATGATGATGGGTCTTTGGAAGCCTTCTGGAAAAAGGTAGATGAAATCAGAAGTTATAAATTTACTCATGCTTTAATGCTCCTTCCGAATGAAAAAATAAATTACATGCTGTTTTTTGCAGGTATTCCATATAGAGTTGGGGTTGGACATAAGTTTTTCCAGTTTATAACTTTTACACGATACGTTACTAGAAACAAATATATACCACTACGACACGAAGCTGATTATTGTATGGATTTAGCAAGAAAACTTGGTGTTGTTACAAATAATCTCGAAACAGAAATTTTTTTAACAGAAACAGAAAAGTTAATAGTAAAAAAATTAAGAAATGGATACTTGAATGATAGAAAATATTTAATTGGAATACATACTACAAGTGGAAACTCTGCACCTAACTGGACTCCAGATAGTTATATAAAATTAATCGATAGATTATCCCAAGAAACAAATATTCAAGTTGTTGTAACAGATAACAATCCACCTTCTGAATTATTAAACATCAGAAATGTTATTTATCCAAACATTAATAAAACTTTAAGAGAATCAATTCTTAATTTTGCTACTCTTGATCTATTAATTTCTTCAAGTACAGGGCCAATGCATATCTGTGCAGCATTAAAAGTAAAAACCATATCGATGTTTTGCCCTTTAACTGCCTGTTCACCACAATTATGGGGTCCCCTTGGCAATGAAAATTTGATTATCCTCCCTCAAAAAAATTACTGTGATAATATCTGCAATGGTGATCCCAAAACTTGCACTTTCGAAGGCAAAGATGGAATCGAAATCGAACAATTTTATCAATCAATAAACAAAATACTCAATAAGTAATTTTAGACATTATAAATTTCCCATAATTTTCATTACACAGAATTATATTCCTTGTAAATATTTTAAACAGTAATTAACTAAACATTTCATTTAATAAAAATTTCCTTATTGAAAGGATATAAAATGTTTTTAAATATTTATCATATCGCCTAAGAAATATTATGCACAATTATCATAAGATTGAAAGTTACATTCTCTAAAATGATACCATAAATTAAAAACACATCGTTAGTAAAATTATAATTGATTATTATTTTGTTCTCCCTTGCATAAAAAGAGAATAATCATTATTCTTAAAAAAGCTTATTATATTATACATGTGTCTTAACGATATTATCGTTGTATATTTAGAATAATCTATATTTCACATACTCGTAATCTTCCAAAGTTTTCATATTAAAGAATAAATCATCAAAATAGAATTTTTCAAATTCTACATTTACTACCTCAGCACCAACACGTTCAACAAAATTTTTCATACTAAAATGAAAAGTTTTCTTTTCTTCATAAATTTTTTTTGCTATATAATTTGCACTCAAAACTTTTTCTGCAATGGGCAATAATTCCTTTGAATAAATTCCTATAGAGTAATATACATTTCCAGCAGCCCTTGGAACCACTATCATCTCCTCAGTTTTTATGTTAACTAAATAATTAATTAAGCTGGGTGTTATAAAAGGTGTATCACATGATATTATAAAAATTCTATTTGCACCTGTTTGTAAAAGTGAGGAATGAATACACGATAATGGATTTAAATCCGGATAAACATCCCTTATTTTTTCCAACGATAAAAAATTGTAATTCTCTGGTTTATTTGTGCTAAGAACAATTTTTTCAAATGCAGATTTAATTCTCTCGTATAATATCTCAATTAATGTTTTATCATCAATTTTAAGTAAGGCATTATCAGTTCCAATTTGATTACTTAATCTACCAGAAAAAATTACACCTACCATATATTCACTTTATTTCTATTTAATATCATCAAATGTAAATATTAAAAAGGGTGCACATGGCACCCTTTAACAAAATCATTGGGCTGCTGCTTCCGCAGGTTTTTCTTGACCTTTATAAATTAGTGAAGTTATTATACCAAGTATTACATATTGGATAAAGCCATATATAAACCACTGTAAAATTAAATAATATGGTAGAGGATAAACTATAAACTGATAATATGCCATTGGAAGGCTTATAAATAAACCAATATAAATTCCATATCTCAAACCTTCGAGCCATCCTTTGTTTTCATAACCTTTTGCAAAAATAAATACAAAGAAAAATGACCATATAACATCAACCACCCAGCCAATCCACATTTTTGATTGCATTTCTGCCTCAGGACGAAAAACTTTTGAAATTTCTTCCTTTGCATATGTTGATGCTAATATTACATTGTGAATTAATAAATTCGTCAATTCTAGAACTATAAAAACAATAACGAATGCGATTATAATTTCTTTGCGTTTCATACATACCTCCTTTTTTATTTATTATTCATAAGAACTGTATGTAGAGGATTTATTTTATCAAAATTCATTTTAATAAAAATTTCTTAATTTCTTCTTTTGTATATCCTAAAGATTCATCCATTTTACTTATTAATTCATTAATGTAGCCTTTTACAATAAAAAAATTGCCAAGGTCAAAAAAATTATTAAGTATCGTCACATATTCAATTAATTTAACATAGTCCATATCATCAAATAACTCTTCTTTCCAGGCAATAAAGCTCCAGAATACTTTTTTTGTCGTAAAAAGTGCATAAATAACCTCAGTAAGTGGGAATCCCTCGTGGAATCTTTCTGCACCTACTTTCTCAAAATATTTTTCTGCTTTTTCATTAGATGCTCCTTTTTTAAGCCAATCTATAAAGTGTAAAAAAAGTTTTTCAGCTCTCTCTATAACTACAGGCTTTTCTAATTGTTTGTATGTTTTCATCATGTCATATTGAATGATCTGTTCATAGAAAGCATTTGATAGAGAGGTTGTATTAGATTCGAGAAAGCTAATTATTTTTGAGAAATCCATTTTTACTCTTGATATAGTATCTAATTAATGGAAATATTTTTGCTTTAATAAAAATAATCAAATGAGAATAGTGCTAAGAGTGATTTAAGGGAATTCATTTTAATTAAATTTATATGTTTTTTCAATACGATATTCTATTTCACTATCATAATATGGAGAAGGCTGCCATTTTGATTTTAATACTGCATTAATAATTTCAGAAGTTTTCTCTTCAGAATTAAGTGTATTACTCAATATTCTATATTCTTTTACATCACCATTTCCAGTAATTAATAATTCAAATTTTATTGTGCCCTTGATCCCTTCTTCGTTTTGTGGCAATACCTCAATCAACTGTTCAGAAATGATGAAAGTTTCTCTTTCTATATTAAGATCTTCATTATAATTAACTAATCCATTTCCAGAAATTTTTGCATCATCATTTAAAACTTTTTTTTCATCGTTAATTGTAACATCAGGTAATATATCCGGTTCGTCAATAAAAATTTTTAACTCTGGATTAAATGACTTTGATTTTGTGGGTAATGAAATTTTCGTACTTGGGATTTGCATTAACTTAATTAAAGGTTCACTATAAGAGACAGTTTTTTTTCTATTTATTTTTTCTCCTGGTAGAATTAAAAAAGCAATAATTATTAATACTAAACTCAGTGTTATACTTACTTTTATATTTCTCAAATAAAAATATTTATCGCTATTAAACTTCATGCCAGTTAATCAATATTTAAATTTTCATTCCATATTTTAAAAAGCTTAAAAGTTGATTTTACATCATCTCCACAATAAATAGCTATATCTTTTATTCTACCTGCTTTATATAGTTCTTTAACTTCCATCCCGGTAATACCTTTAGATTTAGGAGATTCAATTCCAAATGCATGGCAGTAAAAATCAAGATTAAACTTACGAGTAGTACCATAAAACGTAAATTGTTCGAGTAAGTCAATATGATTTGAAATATTATACCTATTTTTCATTAGATTTTTACTTGGTTTAATATTTAGCAAAGCAGATCTTAGCATAATAAAAGGTATGTCAAAATTTTTTCCATTAAAAGTAATTACCTTATCAACTTTTTTAACGCAATCCCAGAAATATATTATCATTTCTTTTTCATTCATCGATTTATATATTGTCTTTTTTTCATCTGAACGCCATTCATCCTTTTCTTCGCTGTCAAATAAAACAAGTGTATTTTCAGTTTCAGTATTTAACATTCCGATCACAATAATTTTTGCAGTATAAGGATAGAGACTTAAATATCTTATAGCGTCTTCAATTTTTTCTTCTCTTTTAGCCTCATCTTTTTCACGCTCTGCATATCTAAGTATATATTCCTGTTGAGATTCTGACAAAACATTAAGATCATATGGAACTGTTTCAATATCTATAACAAGATCCATATGCACCTCGATAATGCACTATAAACTAATAAATTTTTTGATTTATAAAAACTTAAAAATTCTTGTTTATTTTTTTATTTCATACTTTATAAAAAAATTGAAATTTGTTTTGTAAATTGGGAGATTACTTGAACAAGACTAATCGAATTTTATTTATAGATATGTTAAAAGGTATTGCTCTTTTAATTATGATTGAAGTGCATATAATAAATTCATTTCTTCATGAATCAATAAAATCTGAAGCCTGGTTTGAAATATTAAATTACATGAATGGTCTTATTGCCCCAGCTTTTACTTTTTACATCTGGCATGGTCTTTATTATTTCATTTAAGAAAGGTACTGTTAAAAACATTGGCAAAAAATTCTGGAAAAGACTGGGAAGAATAATTTTAATATTTATTGCAGGATATTCACTCCACGCATCTTCAATATCGTAAAGAAAAATCATTGAACCAAATAATTATTTTATGCTGAAAAAATTCTTAAAGGTGTAGATTTTACAATGTATTGCAACTGGTTTACTTATTTTATTTATTCTTAGAACAATGATAAAATCGGATAAAATATTTTATACAATTCTTATATTATTAAATTTATTTGTACTTGCATACTCACCTATTGCATGGAGGACAGACTACACAAGATTTTTCCCTTTAGGTATAGCAAATTATTTCAATAAAATGAATGGTTCACTTTTCCCACTCTTCCCATGGCTTGCATTTATCTTTACAGGTGCTCTAACAGGAAAATATTATATTGAAACTGTAGAGAAAATTGGTGAAAAAATTTTTTTAAGCATTTATCGATTGCAGGAATATTTTTCTTTATTGCCGGAATTTTATTTTTAAATTTTTTTATTTCCCGCCTAAATTGCCAATATTAAACCAAACTAGTTCTTCTTTTTACAAAGGATTGGTTTAATATTTATTTTACTTTCATTACGCTGGATATATTTACAAATTTTTAAGCAAAATCAATCATTCTTACTTGATATTAGTCGTGAATAGCTTCTTGTATATTGGCTATGCATTAAATTATTATACATCACTATATGGGAAGAAAAAAGTATTTATGAACTATTAGGATCCTCACTTAATTTAATTACGGTGTATAGTTTCATATAGAATTGTTTTAATAGATTTGCTTTGCTTCATTAAAAATTTCACGACTTATTTTAATTGTTTATCATTCTACAATTATTTAATTTAGATAAAATAAAAATGCCGCTTAAATAGCTTTTAATAAGCTCTTAAGCAGCATTTTTAATTATTTCAATTATTTTAGTTAATAATTTATCGTT
>FWPU01003871.1_pt1 | contig 36327 bp, 33 predicted proteins | sample 2228361 | NCBI WGS metagenome assembly FWPU01 (sample SAMEA103939777, study PRJEB20133) | metagenome
GAGGTCGCAGGCGAGCGCCAGCTCCAGACCTGCATCCAGCGCGTCCCCCTGCACGAGGCAGATCACCGGGACCCGGAGCGCCGCGATCGCCGCGACCGCCTCGGGCGCCCCGCGGCGGAGCGGCGGCGCCTCGGCGTCCTCGCGGCAGAACGCGGCACCGCGCGAGCGCAGCACGACGACCCGCACCTCCTCGTCGAGGTCGACCTCCGACGCGACGGTCGCGAGCTCGGCGTCGAGCTCGGGCGTCAAGCATGGGCCGGCCGCGTCGCCGACCAGGGTGAGCGAGCAGACGCCCTGCGCGCGGTCGACCTCGACGCGAGGGGCCGCCGACGGCGACGCGCGACCCGGCACTACGCCTCCGCGATGAGCTTCTCGCGGAGCTCCTTGCGCAGGATCTTGCCGAGCGGGTTGCGCGGCAGCTCGGGGACCACCCGGATCACCTCCGGCTTCTTGAAGCTCGCAAGCCGCGCCCGGCAGTACTCCGAGAGCTCCTCCGGCGTCACGCTCGCGCCCGGGCGCAGCACGACGGCCGCGGCGACGATCTGGCCCCACTCGACGCTCGGCAGCCCGAGCACCGCGACCTCCTCGACCGCGCTGTGGCCCTGGAGGATCGACTCGACCTCCGCCGGAGCGATGTTCTCACCGCCGCGGATGATCATGTCGTCCTTGCGGCCGACGAGGAACACGTAGCCGTCCTCGTCGAGGTAGCCCAGGTCGCGCGTGTGCAGGAAGCCGTCGGGCTCGAGGCAGGCGCCGCCCTCGACGTCGCCCGCATAGCCCTTCATCACCCGCGGCGTGCGCACCAGGATCTCGCCGGTCTCGTTCGGGCCAAGCTCCCTGCCCTCCTCGTCGACCACCTTGATCTCGACGTCGGGCAGCGGTCGGCCGATCGAGTGCAGGCGGCGCAGCACGATCTCGTCGTGCGCCGGATCGCCGGTCAGACGATGGTCCTCGGGACCGAGCACGGTGAGCGTCGAGGTCGTCTCGGTCTGGCCGAACGCGTTCACGAAGCCGCAGGTCGAGGGGAACGACTCGAGCGCGCGGCGGATCACCGGGAACGGCATCGGCGCGCCGCCGTAGGAGAGGTTGGTCAAGCTCGAAAGATCGGTGCTCGCAAACCGCGGGTGATCGAGGATCTGCTTGAGCATCGTCGGCACGACGAACGCGTGCGTGACGCGCTCGCGCTCGACCGCCGCGAGCCATTCACCCGCGTCGAACTGGCTCAGCAGCACGAGCTTCCGGCCGGTCCAGATCGACGTCATGATGTTGGTCGCGCCGGCGATGTGGTAGAGCGGCACGCAGAGCAGCGCGGTGCCGCGCGGCTCGCCGTCGGCCATCTCGACCGTCCCGACGACGTACGCCGTGAAGTCGCCGAAGCTCAGCATGACGCCCTTCGGCAGCGACGTCGTGCCGCTCGTGTACATCAGCACCGAGGTGTCCGCCTCGTCGACGTCCGCGTCCTCCACGTCCTCGTCGGCGCTCGCGATCAGCGCCTCGACCGTCTCCCCTTCGCTCCCGTCGATCGACACGCGCTGCAGGTCGCGCGGCAGCTTGCCGGCGAGCTGCTCCAGCAGCGGCGCGTAGCGCTCGCCGTAGATCAGAACCCGCGGCTCCGCCTTGCCGATCATGTACTCGAGCTCGTGCAGCTTCGCGCGGTAGTTGAGCGGGACGAACGTCGCCCCGGTGGTCGCGGTCGCGTAGTAGCTCTCGACGTAGCGGTGCGAGTTCGTCGCGAGCACCGCGACGCTCGTGCCGCGCCCCACGCCGCGCGCCGCGAGCGCACGCGCGAGCCGTCGGACGCGGGACAGCGTTTCACCGTAGGTCGCCCGATGGTCGCCGTAGACCAGGATCTCCTGGTCGCCGAACATCGAGGCCGGGATCGAAAGGAAGTTCGCGGTGTTCATCTCGAGGACGGTCGTAGCGCGGAGCCGATGCGACGCTCAAGCGCGAGGCCCGCGGCGAGCGGAAGATCCGCACCCCGCCGCACGCACTGCTTGGCGGCACGCAGGAGCTCGGGCTCGATCCGCGCGAGACGCCGCGCGAGCGCGTCCGCGGTGGCGCGCAGGCGCGCCGCGGGCACGGCCTCGAGCGCGAGCCCGATCCGCTCGGCCTCGCGGCCGTCGATCCACTGACCGGCGAGCAGCACCGACGCCGCCCGCCCGAGGCCGATCGCGCGCGGCAGCGTCTGCGTGCCGCCGACGCCCGGGATGAGCCCGAGTCCCGTCTCGGGCAGCGCGAAGCGCGCGTCGGTTGCGCACACGACGAAGTCGCAGAGCAGCGCCATCTCGAGGCCGCCGCCGACCGCGTGCCCGTGCACCGCCGCGATCGACACGCAGGGCAGCGTCGCCCAGAGCCCCCAGACGTCGCGCACCTGCCGCACCTCGCGCGCCCGCACCGGCGACGGCGCCGTGCCGAACTCGCTCAGGTCGCCGCCGCTCGAGAAGGCGGGCCCGTTGCCGCGCACGACCAGCACCGTGACGTCCGGCTCCGCGTGCAGCCACTCGAGCGCGGCGAAGATCTCGTCGCGCATCGCGGTGTCGTACGCGTTGAGCTTCTCGGGCCGGTCGAACGTGAGCGTGACGATGCGGTCGTCGCGCTCGAGAAGGATCCGTGGACGCCCGTCGTCGCTCATGCGATGCACCGTCCCGCGCGGAGCGTCGCCCGGACGCGCAGCGCCGTGAAGCCCTCGGCCAAGAGCGACGGCTCCGCGATCAGCAGGTCGGCCGGCGCGCCCGGCGTCGGGCCCGCGGGAAGCGGCTCGCCGCGCAGCCGTCGGGCCGCGATTGTGAAGAGCTCGAGCGCCGCGGCGGGCGCGAGCCGCTCTTCCGGAGCGAGCAGCGTGCCGGAGCAGGTCCGGCGCACGGTTGCTCCCTCGAGCCCGAGGCGCGGGTCGAGCGGCACGACCGGCGCATCGCTGCCGCCCGCGACGAGCACGCCCGCCGCGCGCAGCGTCGCGAGCGGGTAGAGCCACGGCCAGAGCGGCGGCTCGACCTCGTCTCCATACTTGTCGCCGCGTGCGACGAGGAACGCGGGCTGCGTCACGACCGCGACGCGCGCCGCCGCGAGCCTCGCTGCGAGCTCGGGCGGGCAGAGCGACGCGTGCTCGATGCGGTCCGGGAGCTCGTCCGCACCGCTCCGGGCCGGCGCCGCGGCGAGCGTGTCGAGCACCGCGGCCACGACGTCGGGCTCCACCGCGTGCACGGCGACGGGCACGCCCGCCCGCCGCGCCCGCGCGATCGCCGCCCCGAACCCCGGCGCGTGCACGTCATCCGTCGAGCGGGCGAGGAGCTTGACGCCGGCGACCTCGATCCGCGCGCCCCCGGCGCGCCGCGCCGGGGCGACCTCGTCGGCATCGCCGACATAGACCCGGACGCGCTGCGGCAGCGCCCCGCTCCCGACCGCGCGCGCGAGCAGCGCGACCCGGGCTGCGTCGTTGCTCGCCGTCACCTCGTCGAGGTGCGTGACACCGTGGCCCGCGAGCGTGCGGCCCACCGCGGCGAGCCCGCGCGCGATCGCCGCCTCGTCGAGCGGCCCGACGACGCGCGTGATCTCCGCCTCGAGACCGTAGACCACGCCCGACCGCGCGCCCGACGCGTCACGCGGCGCGTGCGCCTCGCCGAGCGGGCCGAGCGCCTGCTCGACGCGGGCGCGGGCCTCCGAGTTGAGGAGCGAGGCGTGGCGCGTCGCATGGCGCGCGCGGAGCGCCACGTCCGGCACCGCGGCGTCGAGCTCGGCGAGCGTCGGGTGGCGACGCTCGGCGAGCCACGCCTCGTCGTAGCCCGCGGCGCGCAACCAGCCGCCCTGCGGGGCGTGCTGCGCCGCGCTCGCGAGGCGCGCGAGAAGCTCGGCGATCGACCGCGGCCGGGGCGCCGCGAGGTCCTCGGCCTCGCGCTCCGCGGCGCACGCGACGAGGTGCACGTGCGCGTCGCTCAGCGCGGGGAGGATCAACGCGTCGGGATCGCCGAGCGCGTCGGACGGCGTCGCCCGGCCGGGCAGCGCGGCGAGCGGCGTTCGGTCCTCGACCCGACCGTCCGCGAGACGCAGCAGGACGGGCTCGTCCGCGCGCAGCGCCCCGGCTGCATCGGCGGCGAGAGGCCGGCCGACGACGTGGGAGACGCTCAGTCCGAGGAGGGCAGCGGCTTCGCCTCCTTGAGCTTCATCTCCACGCCGCAGCACGAGATGCTCCCGCCGCCCGCCTTGTTGCACAGCGCCTCGGTGCCGCAGCTCTCGCACAGGTAGCGCTTGCCCAGCATGTTGGCCATCGTTCCGCCTCCGAATTTCTGAATCGTCGTCGATTGTCGCACCCGGGACGGCGCGCGTCCCGCTCAAGGCTCCACGGGGATGGTCGCGAGCACGACCGGCACGTCGCCGCCCGCGCCCTCGACGGCGAGCCGGCGGCCCGCCTCCGCGACCGCTGCACGGACCCGCGCGAGCGCGACCGTGCCCCCTTCCGGCGGCTGCGCGACGCTCGTCACGCGTCCCACCTCGTCGCCTCCGTCTTTCACCTTCGCGCCGACAGAGAAGGACGAAGGCTGCTCCGCGGTCAAGCGGACGAACAGCCAGTTCACGTGGCCGCGCGCCGCAACGCGCTCCATCACCTCCTGCCCGAGGTAGCAGCCCTTGCGGTAGGACACCCCGCGCGCGAGCGAGGGAACCTCGGCCGCGAGCGTCTGGAGCCCGTAGTCGACGTCGCCGAGCGCCCAGCCCGCTTGGATCCGCTGCACCTCGAGCGCCTCGTCGCCGACCCGCCGCGCGCCGCCGGCTTCGAGCGCCGCGGCGAGCGCGTCGCGCGCCCGGGCGTCGGCGCTCCAGACGTGAAAAACGTCAAGGCCGACCTCGCGCAGCCGGGCAACGCGGTGCGACGCGCCGCCGTGCTCGACCTCGAGGTGCGCGCACTCCCCGAGCGCGGCGAGCGCCGGTGCCTGGCCGGGCACGAGCCCCCCGAGCACCTCGGCCGCGCGCGGGCCGCGCAGCGCGAGCCCGTGCGCCGCCAGCTCCTCGAGCTCGACGTCGTCCGCCACGATGTAGCGCTCGAGCGCCTCGCGCACCCGCGCTCGCGCCTCGGCCGTGGTCTCGAGCCAGATCGCGTCGGCGAGCGCGAGCACGACCATCTCGCCCACGGGGCGGCCCTGCTCGGTGAGCAGCAGGGCGTACGTGCCCTGCCCCGCTTCGAGCCGGGCGACGTCGTTGCTCAGCATCCCCTGCAAGAAGCTCGTCCGGTCCGTGCCGCGCGCCGCGAGGATCGCCCGATCGGCGAGCAGCGACAGCGCCGCGCCCTCGCGCAGCGCCGCGAGATCGGCGCGCAGACGGCTCGTGTCCCGACCCCCGTCGTTCGCCATCCTGCCGGAGTGGTAGCAGAGGCCTCGCGAACCGTGCCAGATTGCGCTCCGAGGAGAGCAACGTGAGCTATCAGGACATCCTGTACGAGGTGCGCGACCAGGTCGCGTGGGTGACGATCAACCGGCCGCATCGGCGCAACGCGTTCCGCCCGCAGACCGTCGACGAGCTGATCGACGCCTTCAAGACGGCGTGGGCCGACCGTAGCGTCGGCGTCGTCGTGCTGTCGGGCGCCGGCAACACCTTCTGCTCGGGCGGCGACCAGAAGGAGCGCGGGCCCACCGGCTACGGCGACCGCCCCGGCATCGGGCTCGACGTCGCCGGGCTGCACGGCGTCATCCGCGCGATTCCGAAGCCGGTGATGGCGATGGTCGACGGCTACGCGATCGGCGGCGGGCACGTGCTGCACGTGGTGTGCGACCTGACGATCGCGTCCGATCGGGCGATCTTCGGCCAGGTCGGGCCGAAGATGGGCAGCGTCGACCCGGGCTACGGCACGGCGTACCTGGCGCGCATCGTCGGCGAGAAGAAGGCGCGCGAGATCTGGTTCCTCTGCCGGCAGTACGGCGCGCAGGAAGCGCTCGAGATGGGCCTCGTGAACAAGGTCGTGCCCGCCGACCGCCTCCGCGAGGAGGTCGAGGCGTGGTGCCGGGAGCTCAACGCGATGAGCCCGACCGCGCTCAAGATCGCGAAGGCGTCGTTTAACGCCGACACCGACCACCTGCACGGCACGACCGAGCTCGGCTTCGCCGCGCTCGAGCTGTACTACGCGAGCCCCGAGGGACAGGAGGGCCGCAAGGCGTTCGAGGAGAAGCGCCCGCCCGAGTTCGCCAAGTTCCGTCGCTGACGCGCGAGGCGCACGGGGGACGCGTCAGCCCTCGCGCAGGATGCGCATGGCCTGCGCCGCGCTCGCGCCCTCGTGCACGATCGCCATGAAGGCGCGCGTGACCGCCGACGGCTTCGGGTGCTGGATCACGTTGCGCCCGTAGACGATCCCGGCGGCTCCCTCCTTCATCACCCGCTCGGTGCGCGCGAAGATCGCCTCCTCCGAGGCCTTGCCGCCGCCGCGCACCAGCACCGGCACGCCACCCGCGACCCGGACGACGCGCCCGAAGTCGGCGAGGTCGTCGGTGGGATCCGCCTTGATCACATCGGCGCCGAGCTCGACCGCCTGACGGACGAGCGTCGCGATGCGCGCCGGATCGCCGTCGACGCCGTAGCCGCCCTTGCCGTCCGGCTTCATCGCGATCGGCTCGACCATGAGCGGCATGCCGAAGCGCTCGCATGCGGGCTTGAGGCGACAGAGGTTCTCGACGCACTGGCGATGCAGGTCGACCTCGCCGGGCAGGAGCAGCAGGAAGGCGACGACGCACGCGGCGTCGAGCCGCACGGCCTGCTCGACGCCCTCGTCCATCGCCGTGCAGAAGAGCTCGTCCGGCACGCTCGGGCCGTACACGTTCGCGACGTCGACGCGCAGAACGAGCGCCGGCTTGTGCTTGCCCGGCACGTTCTGCAGGAGCGGCGCCTGGCCCGGCGTGAGCTGGATCGCATCGGGGTTCGCCGCGACGATCGTGCGCACCGCGGCGGGCATGTCCTCGATGCCCCCCAGGAAGCTCGGCTCGTTGAACACGCCGTGATCGATCGCCACGTCGAAGCAGCGACCGTCGGCGGCGAAGAGACGCTTGAGCCGCGGCGCGACGCTCATGCGTGTGTCCCCGTCGCCGCAGCGGGCGCGCGGCTCGGCGCGTCGGCCGGCGCCGCGTAGGTCCGCTCGAGGTAGGCGACGATGTCCGCCGACTCGAAGAGCGCGCGGCCGGTGTTCGGGTCGACGAGGTAGGGAACCTGCATCTTGCCCGAGCGCTCGACGAACGCCGCGCGCTTCGGGCTGCCCTTCGCGACGTTGTGCAGGACGTACGGCAGCTCGAGCTCGCACAGCCGCTCGCGCACCAGGCGGCAGTACGGCGACGCCTCGAAGCTCCACAGCTCGAGCGGCCGCTCGGGGGCGCGCGAGGGACGGACCCAGACACCCGCCAGCGGACGCCACGCCGAGCTCGCCATGAGCGTCGCCATCGTGAGCGGCCCGAGCGCGAGCTGCCACGGGACGCGGCCGTCGCCGTAGCGCTCGTAGAGGTAGCGGACGATCTCGTCGGACTCGTACATCGCGTGCCCCGTGTTCGGGTCGACGAGCCAGGGAAACTGCTTCTTCCCGCCGCGCGCGATCACCTCCGGGCGGAAGCGCTCGCCGCCCTTCGGGCAGGGCCGCACGAGCACGTCGAGGTCGAGCATCGACAGCGCCTCGCGGACCTTGCGGCAGAACGGGCAGGCCTCGAACTCGTAGAGCTCGAGGAGCTTCTCCGGCCGCTTGCCGAGAGGTCCCACCGCGAGCCCGGCCCCCAGGCGCGCCGCGGACGACGCGAACGAGGTCACCACGTCCAGCGCTCGGCGCATGGTCGTTTCCTTTCTCAGACGGGCGTCAGCCAGCTCCGGTAGCGCTCGCTGCGCCCGCGCACCACGTCGAAGAAGTCCTTCTGCAAGAGCGCCGTCACGGGTCCCGGCGTCTCCTTGCCGACCCGGCGCCCGTCGAGCTCGCGCATCGGCGTGATCTCGACCGCCGTGCCGGTGAGGAACGCCTCGTCGGCGATGTAGATCTCGTCGCGCGTGATCCGCTCCTCGCGGACGTCGATGCCGCGGTCGCGGAGCAGCCGGATCACCGCGTCGCGCGTGATGCCCGGCAGGATCGAGTGTCCGCCGGGCGTCTTCACGACGCCGTCGCGGACCACGAACACGTTCTCTCCGCTGCCCTCGGCGACGAAGCCCTCGGTGTCCAGCATGAGCGCTTCCTGGAAGCCGCTTGCGCGCGCCTCGTGGGAGGCGAGGATCGAGTTGACGTAGTTGCCCACCGTCTTCGCCTTCGACATGAGCGTGTTCGAGTGGAAGCGGTGGAAGGAGGACGTCTTCGCCCGGATGCCTTCCGTCAGTCCCTTCTCGCCCAGGTACGCGCCCCAGCGCCACGCCGCGATCGCGACCCGCACCGGGTTCTCGGCGGCGAGGCCCATCTCGCCGTCACCGAGGAAGACGAGCGGGCGGACGTAGCACTCCTCGAGCCCGTTGCGGCGCACCGTCTCGACGCACGCGTCGTCGATCTCCTGCTCGGAGAACGGGATCTCGAGCCCGAGGATGCGCGCGGAGTCGAAGAGCCGCCGGTTGTGGTCCCGCAGGCGGAAGATCGCCGAGCGCCCGTCGTCGCCGCGGTAGCAGCGGATGCCTTCGAAGACGCCGAGGCCGTAGTGCAGGGTGTGCGTCAGCACGTGCACGTTCGCCTCGTCCCACGGGACGAACTTCCCGTCGAACCAGATCCAGCTACTCTTCTCCACGCGTTCCTCCGTCGGCCGCCGCGACGTCGGGGATGACGCGGCGGTAGATCTCGCGCACCGCGCGGCGATGGCGATCCAGCTCCTCTAGCAGACGCTCGCCCGCCCTCACCCCCTCCTCGGTGATGCCCATCCGCCGGGCGGCGCCGATGAGCGAGGCCGGGTCGCGCGCGATGCGCTCGATCGGGTGCTCGCCCTCGATCCTCAGGCGGTTCTCGAGCCCGCGCAAGAAGGAGTGCGCCGCGACCAGCGTCGCGTGCTCTTCCGGCGTGAGCAGGCCTTCCGCGCCGAGCGCGTCGAGCAGCGGGCGGGTCGCGCGCTGGCGGAGCACCGGCCGGTCGTGCCCGTGCTTGAGCGCGAGCGCCTGGGCGAGGAACTCGATGTCGACGAGCCCGCCAGGACCGAGCTTCAGGTTCACGTGCCTTGCGTCCTCGCGCGCGAGCTCGCGCTCCATGCGGCGGCGCAGCCGGCCGATCTCCGCGAGCTCCGCGTCGGTCAGGCCGCGCCCGTAGACGAAGCGCTCGATGATCTGGTCGATGCGCTCGCGCAGCGACGCTGGCCCGCACGCGACCCGGGCGCGGATCAGCGCCTGGCGCTCCCAGACGGCGGACGACTCCGCGTGGTAGCGCTCGAAGCCCTCGATCGAGGTGACGAGCGGTCCCGAGCGGCCCGACGGCCGCAGCCGGGTGTCGATCTTGTAGACGTAGCCCTCGCGGGTCGCGAGCTGCAGCACCAGGAGGAGGAGCTGCGCGACCTTGGCGAAGAACTCCTGCGGACCAAGCGCGCCGCCCGGCGCCGGCGTCGTGCGCGCAGGGGGCGCCTCGGCCTCCTCCGTGGGCCCGTAGATGAAGATCAGGTCGAGGTCGGAGTGGTAGTTGAGCTCGCGGCCGCCGAGCTTGCCGAGCGCGACGACCGCGAGCCCGAGCCCGGGCGGCGGCTCGTAGCGCGCCCGCCGCTCCTCGAGCGCGATGCGGTACGCGCGCTCGAGGCAAACCTCGGCGAGGGCACTGAGCTGCTCGCTCACCTCGCGGTAGTGCAGCTCGCCCTGCACGTCGTGCGTGCCGATGCGCAGGAACTCGTCGCTGCGGTAGCGGCGCAGGACGTCGAGGCGCCGCTCGAAGTCGTTCGCCTCGGCGAGCAGCGCGTCGAGCTCCCGCGCGAAGTCCTCGGGGCCCTTGCGGATCACCGCGAGGTCGGAGCGGACGAGCGTGTCGAGCAGCTCCGGGTGGGCGATGAGCGTCCGTGCCAGGTAGTCGCTGGTCGCGAACAGGTTGACCAGCAGGCGGAGCGTCGCGTGGTTCTCGGCGAGCAGGGCGAGGAACGTGCGCCGGGCGCCGATCTTGACCAGGAAGTCGGCGAGCCGCGCGAGCGCGCGGTCCGGCGCGGCGCTCTGCCGGACGGCCGTGAGGAGCACGGGCGCGAGCGTCGCGAGCGTGCGCCGGCTCTCGGCGCTCGCCCGCGCGTGCGGCGCGCCGTCGCGGATCAGGCGCAGCGCCTCGAGCGCCGCCGCCGGGTCCTTGAAGCCGAGCGCCGCGACGCGGGCCTCGGCGTCGGGCTCGTCGAGCTCCTCGATCAGGTGGCGGGCCTCAGCGTCCGCCGAGCTGATCGTCTGCTCGCGGCGCCCGCGGAACAGGTCGGAGAAAGCCGCGTGCACGACCCGCGTGTGCTCCGCGTGCGTCGCCTCGAAGCGCGCGAGCGCGTCGCCGTCGAGCTCGCGGGTCCACACCGGTCCCTCGCCCGTGAGGTGCAGCCCGAGGCGGCGTGCGACCACCTCGCGTCCCGCCGCGTCCGCCGGCAGCACGTGCACCTGCCGGTCCTCGTCGATCTGCAGCGCGTGCTCGACGCGGCGCAGCCAGACGTAAGCCTGCTCGAGCGCGTCGCCGTCCGCGCGTGGCAGGAGGCCGACGTCGACCAGCACGCGGAGCAGGCCGAGCGTGCTGCGCTCGCGCAGGCGGCGGTCCTTGCCGCCGTGCACCATGGCGAAGGACTGCACGAGGAACTCGACCTCGCGAATCCCGCCCGGACCGAGCTTGACGTTGCGCTCGCTGCGTCCCTTGCCCTGCTCCTTCTCCTCGACGCGCGTCTTCATGCGCTCGAGGTCGGCGATCATCGTGTAGTCGAGCGTGCGCCGGTAGATGAACGGGGCGAGCTCGGCGAGGAGCTGCTCCCCGAGCTCGCGGTCGCCGCCGACCGGGCGGGCCTTGAACAGCGCGGCCCGCTCCCAGGTCTGGCCGAGCGCCTCGTAGTACTGCAGCGTGCTGGCCAGCGAGTTTGTGAGCGGCCCGTTCATCCCGTCGGGACGCAGGCGGAGGTCGACGCGGAAGACGAAGCCGTCCCCCGTGACCTCGGCGAGGAGCTTCGTCGTGCGCTCGGCGAGCCGCGTGCAGTAGGCGAGCGGCGCGAGCGAGGCCGCCCCGCTGCCCGCGCCCGGCGCATCGCTCTCGTGGACGAACACCAGGTCGACGTCCGAGCTGTAGTTGAGCTCGCGCGCGCCGAGCTTGCCGAAGCCGAGGACGACGAAGCGGTTGCGCGCGCCGTCGGGCAGGAGGAGCGGGCCGTGCTCGGCCCCGAGCCGCGCGCGCGCGACGGCCGCCGCCGCGCCGATCGCGGTTTCCGCCGTCGTGGTCAGGCTCTCGAAGGTCTCGTGGATCGATGCGAGGCCCCACAGGTCGCGGGCGCCGATCCGCAGGTAGGCGCGCTGCCGCCAGCGCCGCAGCTCGCCGGCCGCCTCCGCCGGATCCGCCGCCCCGATGCGCGTGAGCCGCTCGACGTCGAGCTCGGGCGGCGGCAAGTCTCCCCGCACGGCACGCTCGAGCCACTCGACCCAGTCGGGCAGCGAGCGCAGGACGCGGCTCAGGTGCCCGCTGCCGCCGAGCAGCACGAAGAGCGCGATGCGCTCCGCGCGGCCGAGGCGCGCGAGCGCCTCGTGGATCCCGGGCAGGTCGGCGGCGCGCGCCAGCGCGAGCGCCGGCTCGGCGGCGTACTGCGCCTCGACCTCGAGCGTCGTGGGCTCGAGTCCCGCCGCGGCCGCGAGCGGATCGCAGATCTGCGGCGCCCGGAGCTCCGCCTCGGTCATGCGTCAGGCCGCGCGCGCGAGGTCGCTCGACGCGACGTCACGGAACGCTTGGAGCTCGGCGAGCGCACGCTCGGCGAGCGCGAGCTTCTTCTCGACGCCGCGCAGCCTGCGGTCGAGCGGCGGGAAGAGCCCGTAGTTGGCGTTGACTGGCTGGAAGTCTCCCCGGCCGGGCTGGGTCACGTAGGCGAGCAGCGAGCCGAGCGCGGTCGAGGGCGGCGGAACGAGCGGCGCACGGCCGGTCGCGAGCCGCGCCGCGTTGATCCCGGCCAGCAGCCCGGCGCTCGCCGACTCGAGGTACCCCTCGACGCCGATGAGCTGTCCCGCGAGCAGCAGGTCGGGCCGGACGCGCGTCTGCAGCGTCGGCTCGAGCAGGCGCGGGGCGTCGATGAAGGTGTTGCGGTGCAGGCTGCCGAGGCGCACGAACTCGGCGTTCTCGAGGCCGGGGATGGTGCGGAAGATCCGGCGCTGCTCCGGGTAGGTCATCTTGGTCTGGAAGCCGACCATGTTGTACAGCGTCGCGTTCCGGTCGTCCTGACGGAGCTGCACGACGGCGTAAGGTCGCTTGCCGGTGCGCGGGTCGACGAGCCCGACCGGCTTGAGCGGCCCGAAGGCGAGCGTGTCGCGACCGCGGCGCGCCATCTCCTCGATCGGCAGGCAGCCCTCGAAGTGGACGCAGCGCTCGAAGCTCCTGAGCGGGACCTTCTCCGCCGCGAGGATGTCCGCGACCAGGCGCTCGTAGCCTTCGCGGTCGAGCGGGCAGTTCACGTAGTCGTCGCCCCCCTTGCCGTAGCGCGAGGCGCGGAAGGCCTTGCTGAAGTCGATCGAGTCGGCGGTGACGATCGGCGCGATCGCGTCGTAGAAGTAGAGGTAGTCGCGGCCGAACAGCCGGCGCAGCGACTCGGCGAGCGCCGGCGAGGTGAGCGGGCCCGAGGCGATGATCGTGAGCCCCTCGGGCAGCGCCGTGACCTCCACGCGGTGGACGACGACGCCGTCGAGCGACGTCACCGCGGCGGTCATCTCGCGCGCGAACGCCTCGCGGTCGACGGCGAGCGAGCCGCCCGCCGGCACGCGGTGCCGGTCGGCGACCTGCATGACCAGCGAGCCGAGCGCGCGCATCTCCTCCTTGAGGAGCCCGATCGCGGTCGTCCGCTCGGCGCTGCGGAAGCTGTTCGAGCACACGAGCTCCGCGAGCAGGTCGGTCTGGTGCGCCTCCGTGCCGCGGAGCGGGCGCATCTCGAAGAGATCGACGCCGATGCCGCGGCGCGCGAGCTGCCAGGCGGCCTCGCAGCCGGCGAGGCCGCCGCCGACGACGGCGACGCGCGGGGTCACCCGGCGAAGGTTAGCGTGCGGCGGACGCCCGCGAAACCGTCGCCCGGCTCGCGTGCGCCGCCCCTGCTCCGGAGCGGGTCAGGCGACCGCCGCCTCCGCCGCCTCGCGGAAGCCGCACTCGGGGTTCGGGCACTTCTTCTCGGCGCCGGCCCGCTTGGTCACCTTCTCGACCAGGAACTTGCCGCCGCACTGCGGGCAGGGCTCGGGCAGCGGCTTGTCCCACGAGCTGAAGGTGCACTCGGGGTAGCGGTTGCAGCTGTAGAACAGCTTCCGCTTGCGCGAGAACTTCTGCACGACGTCGCCGACGCCGCAGTCCGGGCACTTCATGCCGATCGGCTCGGGCAGCTTGAGCGGCTGCACCTCGCGGCACTCGGGGTAGCCCGTGCAGCCGACGAACTTGCCGAAGCGGCCGAACTTGATCTGCATCGGCCGGCTGCACTTCGGGCAGGTCCGGTCGATCGTCTCCTCCTTCGCGACCTCGATCGACCCGTCCTCGCGGCGCTTGAAGTTCTTCGTGTTGCGGCACTCGGGGTAGTTCGAGCAGGCGATGAACTCGCCGCGCCGGCCCCACTTGATGACCATCGGCCCGCCGCAGCGCTCGCAGGTGAGATCGGTCGGGATCTCCTGCGTCTTCACGTCGCGCATGTGCTCGTCGGCGTGCTCGAGGTCCTTGGTGAAGGGATCGTAGAAGGCGCGCACCGCCGAGACCCAGCTCTTCGAGCCCTCCTCGACGGTGTCGAGCACCTCCTCCATCCCGGCCGTGAACTCGACGTTGAAGATGTCGGGGAAGGCCTCGACGAGGAGGTCGGTGACCAGCATGCCGAGCTCGGTCGGATGCAGGCGGCGCGACTCGTCCTCCCTGACGTAGTCCTTCTCGAGGATCGTCCCCATGATGCTCGCGTAGGTCGACGGGCGGCCGATGCCCTTCTCCTCGAGCTCCTTGATGAGCGTCGCCTGGGTGAAGCGCGGCGGCGGCTGGGTGAAGTGCTGCTCGGGGAGGAGCTCGAGGAGCTTGAGCACGTCGCCCGCCGCGAGCGGCGGGAGCTGGCGGTCGTCGGCGGAGTCGGGCTCGGCGGAGTCGTCCCGCTCCTGGCCCTTCTCGTCGGTGCCCTCGATGTACACCCGCATGAAGCCGTCGAACTTCATCGCCTGCCCATTGGCGCGGAACAGGTACTCGCCGACCGGGATGTCGACCGCCGTCTGGTCGTAGACCGCGGGCGCCATCTGGCTCGCGACGAAGCGGTTCCAGATCAGCGTGTAGAGCTTGAGCTCGGCGGGATCGAGGTGGGGCTCGACCCGCTCGGGCGTGTACTCCATCGAGGTCGGCCGGATCGCCTCGTGGGCGTCCTGCGCCTGCTTGCGCGAGCGGTAGATCGGCGGCTCCTTGGGCAGGTACTGCTCGCCGTAGCGGCTCCGGATGAACTCGCGCGCGTGCGCCTGCGCCTCGGGCGAGACGCGGGTCGAGTCGGTGCGCATGTAGGTGATCAGGCCGACCGCGCCCTCCGCGCCGAGCTCGACGCCCTCGTAGAGCTTCTGCGCGATGCTCATCGTCCGCTTCGGGCTGAACGACAGCTTGCGCGACGCCTCCTGCTGCAGGCGGGAGGTGATGAACGGCGGCTGCGGGTTGCGCTTGCGCTCCTTGGTCTCGACGTTGCCGACGATCCACTTCGCGTCCCGGATCGCCCGGACGATGGCCTGCGCCTGCTCCTCGTTCTCGACCCGGAAGCCCTTCGGATCGAGGCGCTTGCCGGCGACCTCGACCAGGCGGGCGTCGAACGCGGGCGGCGTGTCGCCCTCGAGGCGCGCCGTGATCGACCAGTACTCGACCGGCACGAAGGCGCGGATCTCGCGCTCGCGCTCGACGATGATCCGCACCGCGACCGACTGGACCCGCCCGGCGGACAGCCCGCGCCGCACCTTCTTCCAGAGCAGCGGCGACACCTGGTAGCCCACCAGGCGGTCGAGCACGCGGCGCGCCTGCTGCGCGTCGTACCGGTCCTTGTTGAGCGGCTGGGGGTTCTCGATCGCGCGCCGCACCGCGTCCTTGGTGATCTCGTTGAACAGCACCCGGCGCAGCTTCGAGCGCGGGACCCCGATCTTCTCGGCGATGTGCCAGGCGATCGCCTCGCCCTCGCGGTCCGGGTCGGGAGCGAGGTAGACGGTCTCCTTCTCCTTCGCCGCCTTGCGCAGCTCGCTGATGATCTTCGCCTTGCCCGGGATGACGTTGTAATCCGGGGCGAAGTCGTTCTCGATGTCGACGCCCAGCCTGCTCTTCGGCAGGTCCAGGATGTGCCCGACCGAAGCCTTTACCTGATAATTGCGGCCCAGGTACTTGGCGAGCGTCTTCGCCTTCGCCGGCGACTCGACGACGACCAAGTGCTTGGCCATCAGCTCACTCTCCGCATGGAATCAGCGCGCCTACCGGTCGCCGTCAGGTGAGTCAACCCCGCCCCGAGCATGTGCCGTGCCAGAGGACGGGGAGGAGGCGACGGACGCGACGACGGCGTAGCGCCCGCCCGGGCCCCGGCTGACCAGGCCGCGCAGCTCGAGCGCGACGAGCCGGCGGAGCACCTCGGCGACCCCGATCCCGAGCCGGGCGACCAGCGCATCCGGGGTCGGGGCCCAGGCGCCGAGCGCCTCGAGGATGCGCGCATCCTCGTCATCGAGGCCGGGCCCGCCCGCCGGCGCCCCCGCAGGCTGCGGGCGCCGGGCGATCCCCGGGGGAAGCTCGGCGAGGACGTCGTCGACCGACTCGACCAGGCGCGCGCCGCGGCGCAGGAGCTCGTGCGGCCCCTGGGAGCGGGGCGCGCGAGCCGGGCCGGGCACCGCGAAGACCTCCCGCCCCTGCTCGAGCGCGTGCCGCGCGGTGACGAGCGAGCCGCTCTTGAGCGTCGCCTCGACCACCACGACGCCGAGCGAGAGCCCGCTAATGATCCGGTTCCGGCGCGGGAAGTGGGAGCGCAGCGGCGGGGTGCCGGGCGGCAGCTCGCTCACCAGCGCGCCGCGGCGCAGGATCTCGCCGCGCAGCGCGCCGTGCTGGCGGGGATAGACGACGTCAGTGCCGGCGCCGGTCACCGCCACGGTCGGGCCGCCCGCCTCGAGCGCGCCGCGGTGCGCCGCGCCGTCGATGCCGAGCGCGAGCCCGCTCACGACCGTGAGGCCCGCCTCGGCGAGGCCGCGTCCGAGCTCGCGCGCCATCGCGAGCCCGTACGCCGTCGCGTCGCGCGAGCCGACCACCGCGATCGCCGGGGCGGCGAGCGCGTCGAGCTGCCCCGCGAGCGCGCCTCGCACCCAGAGCTGGCGTGGCGGGTCGTAGACGTAACGCAGCGCCGGCGGGTAGAGCCGGTCGCCGAACGCGACGACCTCCTCCGGATCGCCCTGCCGCGGGTCACTCACCCGTCGCTGTGCGCGCAGCCCCCGCGCGCGCGCAGGCGCTCTACCCGCCCGATGGGGCAGCGCCAATGTCGTGCGCGTCAAGATTCTCCGCGCGCCCTCGCACCGGGCCCGCACGAGCGTTCCAGGTTGTTGACAAGCCATCTGGGCTCGCCTAGATGGGGATCGTTTTTCGAGTCCACGTGTCGTTCGGACGAGGTGCGTTCGCGTCCTGCTCGAGTGCCGGGGGATGATCTTCGGGCAGCCAGCGTGTAGCTGATCTCGCAGCAGTCCAATTCGTAGAGAAGGAGAAAGACGATGACCGTGAAGGAAATCTTCGCCGAGATGCCGAATCGCTTCAACGCCGAGGCCGCGAAGGGGATGAACTCGGTGATCCAGTTCAACCTGACCGGCGAGGGTGAGAACGCGGGCCAGTACCACGCGATCATCAAGGACGGGACGCTCGAGGTGAAGGAAGGCACGCACCCGTCGCCCAACATGACGATGACGATGGCGGGCTCGGACTACGTCGACATGACGACCGGCAAGCTGAACGGCCAGATGGCCTTCATGAGCGGCAAGCTCAAGATCGCCGGCGATATGGGCCTCGCGATGAAGATGCAGTCCCTCTTCAAGATGGGGTGATTGACGCTTCGATCTCGCGATCCTCGATCGGATCGACGAAACGGCGCGGTATCCCCGCGCCGTTTTTCGTTTCGCGCGCGGTGCGCTGACGGCCGCGGCCGTCGCGCTCCGCCTCAGCCCCCGCGCCGCTGCCTCGCGCCCGCGACCCGAGCGCGAGCACGATCGGCAGCGCGACGAGCGAGACCGCGGCACCCGCGAGCAAGCCGTCCGGCAGGTACTCGAGCTCCACGTCGTGCGACCCCCCGGCCACGACGAGCGCCTGGACCATCCCGTAGGCCCGGTGGATGGGCGCGGGCTCGCCGTCGATCCGGGCCCGCCAGCCCGGCGCGTCCGCCTAGCTCAAGATCAACACCCCTGACCCACCACCGCGCTCCAGCTCGGTGCGGATGCGGAGGAAGCCGGGCTCTCCCTCGAGCAGCAAGACGTCGGAGCGGCGCGACGCCCGCCCCGCCTGCGGGAGGGCCGGCGCCTCCGTGCAGTCGAGCAGCGCGACCGCCGACAGGTCGTGCTCGCGACGGCGAAGGTGCGAGAGCACGTCGAGCGGCTCGAGGCAGAGCGCGGCACCGACGAAGCGCAGCGCGGGCAACGCCGTCCGGCGCTCGACGACGACCGTCGTGCCGTCGTCGTGATTGCCGGCGAGGCCGAGCCAGACGACGAGCAACGCGAGCGCGACCGCCGCCCGCCGCCGCTCGAGCAGGACGAGCAGCGCGAAGACCAGGCAGCCTGCGGCGGTGACGGGGAGCGACCAGTGCGAGCGGAAGCCCGGCCTCGCGGCGATCGACAGCGCCGCGCCGAGAGCGCCGAGCGCGACGCACGTCCTTGCGCCGCGCCGTCCGTCAAGCACCGACTGCGCCTTGAGGCCGGCCAGCGCCCGACGCAGAACACCACCTCGAGCAGGTGCTTGAACGGGTAGCGGAACGCGTTCAGCCCCGGGACGTCGCGCCCGATGGTCAAGACGAGCGCGAAGGCGCCCGCCAGCAGCCCGGTGTGGAAGCCGTACTGCGGATAGCCGGAGAGCGTCTGCAGGGCGACGGCCCCGGCGCCGATCGCGGTCCAGAGGCGGAACGACCGGGGCGAGGCGGCGCGGCGCACCGAGGCGAGGATCAGAGGCAGCCAGACGGCTGCGCTCTGCGCCTGGATCCAGCGCGCCGCGACGAACAGCAGGAAGCCGTTCCCCGCGAACACCAGGCCCGCGAGAGCCGCGGCCGGCGCCCGAGCGCGCGACAAGCCGATCTCCTCTCCTGACCCGCGCCCTGGCAAGTGGCGCCTTCCCCTCCCTCAGGCGAGATCGAGGCGGAAGACGTGCACCCGGCCGCGCCGCGCGGGGTCGTAGCTCTCCCACTTGCTCGCCGGGACGTCCTCGGCCGAGACCGCGCGGAACCCTTCTCCGCGGAAGAACTTCGCGGCCTCCTCGTTGCCCGTGACCGCGAAGACGTAGCGGAGCTGCATCGCACGGGCCTCGGCGACCAGACGCCGCACGAGGCGGCGGCCGATGCGCTCGCCCTTGAAGCGGGTGATCGTGTAGAGGCCCGCGATCTCGCCCGCGCCCTCGGCCTCGTACGGCGCCACGTAGAGCGCGCCGATTCCGCCGAGGTGCCGCTCGCCGATCCATGCGCCGAAGCCGGAAAGCAGGAGCTGCGCGATCTCGTCGCCGCCGCGCGGCTTGAGCAGCCCCTCGCGCTGCCCGCGCGCGACGAGCTGCTCGACCTCGTGGAAGTCGTCGATCGAGAGACGCTCGACGCGACAGTAGTCGTCGCGCGTGAACAGCGTCCCCGAGCCCTCGTAGGTGAAGAGCTCGCGCGACAGCCCCTCGACCTTGCACAGGTTCACCGAGCCGACGCCCGCCTCGAGCACGCGCCCGATCTCCTCGAGCATCGCGCGCCGGTGCGACAGCCCGTGGAACTCCGCTTCGCCGGCCTCGAGCAGCACCTCGAGCGTCGGCTGGTCGAGGAACGAGAGCATGTGCTTGCTCTTCGGCTCGCGGAGCCCGCCTGCGGGATCGAGCAGCACGAGCTTGTGCACCCGCAGCCACTCGGCAATCCGGCTTCCCGCGCCGAGCGCCGGCCCCGCGGCGAACACGACACACAGGGGTCGCACGCGCAGCACCTGCCAGATCTCGACGAGCGCGCCGTCCGAGTCCTCCTCGCGCCACGTGACCGTGTCGCCGCGCCGGCGCGTCGTCGCCGGACCCGCGGGCCTGCGGACCCGGGCCAGCGGCAGCCCGAGCCAGCGCCGCGGCGAGCGTCCCCGCGGCGCCGCCCCGACCTCCCCGACCACCATGATCACGCGCGCGCCGTGCGAGGTGAGCTCGCCAACGACCGTGCGCAGGCGGCGTCGCGCCGTCGCGGCGCGCAGCGCGGGAACGTTCGCGGCGAGGACCAGCGTCTTGCCGCGAAACTCATCGAGATAAAAATCCTTTTCGGTGAACGCCACGGCGGCCCCTTAGCACAGGCGCCGCCTGGTGTCCGTGCGCGCCTTGCCCCTCCCAGACGACGCGAGTAAAGGGACGCCACCTTGGAAGCGCTGCGTCCCCGCACGACCGCGCGTCGCCGCGGGTGGCTCGTCGTCGTCATCGCCGCTTTTGCTTGTCGCGCGGCGAGTGCGTGGGCGGATGGTCCGGCGGTGGTGGCCGCGGACAACCCGCTCGCCGCGGAAGCGGGTCTCGCGGTGCTCGACGAGGGAGGCTCCGCGGTGGACGCGGCGGTCGCGACGGCGCTCGCCGTGTGCGTCGTGCACCCCTCGTCGTGCGGCATCGGCGGCGGCGGGTTCCTCGTGCTGTACGACGGGCCGAGCGGCCGCGCCTTCGCGCTCGACTACCGCGAAACGGCGCCGGCGCGGATCTCGCCCGAGCTCTACGAGGAGGACGGCCGCTACGTCCCGGAGAAGAGCCGGCGCGGCGCGCTGGCGATCGGCGTCCCGGGCGAGGTCGCGGGCCTCGCCGCGGCGCACGAGCGCTTCGGCCGCCTGCCGTGGCGCCGCGTCGTCGAGCCCGCGCTGCGCCTCGCGCGCGACGGCTTCCCGGTATCGGCGCACCTCGCACGCAGGCTCCGCGCGCAGGCCGAGGCGCTCGCCGCCGACCCGGAGCTGCGCGCCACGTACCTCGACCCGGCCGGCGAGCCGTGGCCCGAGGGCACGCTGCTCCGCTCGACGGCGCTCGCCGGCACGCTCGAGCGGATCGCCGACGAGGGGCCCCGCGCCTTCTACTCGGGCCCGATCGCCGAGGCGATGGCGCGCACCGTGCAGGAGCGCGGCGGCGTGCTCACCGTCGAGGACCTCGCGTCCTACCGCCCGGTCTGGCGCACGCCGCTCGCGGTCGGGTACCGCGGCGCCCGCGTCTTCACGATGCCCGCGCCGAGCGGCGGGCCGGGCCTCGTGCTCGCGCTGCGCACGCTTGCGCGCTACGACGTCGCGGCGCTCGGCGTCGCGACGCCGACGCGCTTTCACCTGTTCGCCGAGATCCTCCAGCACGTGTTCGCCGACCGTGCGCTGACCTCGGGCGACCCGGCGTTCGACCCGCCGCCCCCTCCCGTCCCCGATCCGCCGCTCGCAGGGCGTCTCTCCGCGGTGCGCACCTTCCCGCCGGAGCGCTACGGGACGCGACGCCGCCCGCCGGCCGATGGCGGCACATCGCATCTTTCGGTAATCGCTCCGGACGGATCGGCGGTCGCCTGTACGACGACGATCAACACCTCGTTCGGATCGCTCGTCGGTGTGCCGGGGACCGGGATCGTGCTGAACAACGAGATGGACGATTTCAGCTTCGACGCGCCGAACGTCTTCGGCCTCGCACCCGGCCCGACGAACCGCATCGCGCCGGGCAAGCGGCCGGCGAGCAGCATGACGCCGACCGTTGCGGTGCGCGACGGCCGCGGCGTCGTCGCGGTCGGAGCGTCAGGCGGCCCGCTGATCGTCAGCGCGACGCTCGAGGTGCTGAGCAACGTGCTCGACTTCGACCTCGCGCCGGAGGCCGCGGTCGCGGCCCCGCGCATCCACCACCAGTGGCAGCCGAACCTGCTGCTGGTCGAGCCGGGCGTCCGCCCGATCGACCGGCGCGCGCTCGAGCTGCTGGGTCACGAGTTGCGCGAGATCCCGGCGATCGCGGCGGTCTCGCTCGCCACGACGGCCGGCGGCGCCGGCGATCCGCGCAAGGGCGGCGGTGCGCGCATGTCGGGCGTGGCTGTTCCCTGAGGCGAGAAGTATGGACGAAGGCGACCCGATCCTCTCCGTGATCGTACCAACGCGCGACCGCGCGCGGAGCCTCACGAACCTGCTCGAGAGCTTCGACCGGCTCACGCCGCCGCCGGTGCCGTACGAGATCGTGGTCGCCGACAATGGATCCACCGACGAGACGCCGCGGATCCTCGCCCGCTGGCGCGCCGCCGGCCCGCGACGGCACGTGGTGCGCGTCCCCGAGCCCGGCAAGTCGCGCGCCTGCAACGCCGCGATCGCCGCGTCGAAGGGCCAGATCCTCGCCTTCGTCGACGACGACGTGGTGGTCGAGCCGGCCTGGCTCGCCGAGATCTGGGACTACTTCACGCGCCACGATTGCTTCGCGGCGCAGGGCTCGGTCGTGTGGCCGCCGGAGGCGACCCAGGATCCCGAGCTCTACAGGCTCCTCGACCGCTACCGGACGATCGTGCACCTCGACCTCGACCCGGACACCGTCCGCACCAAGCTCACGGGCGCGAACATGGCGATCCGCCGTCACGCCTTCGCGGTGGTCGGCCTCTTCAACGAGAAAATCGGTCCGGGGGCGGCGGGGCTCAGCGAGGACAACGAGCTCGCCGACCGGATCCGCCGGCACGGCGGCTGGATCGGCTACATGAGCCGGGCGCGCGTCGTCCACGAGATCGACCGGGGCCGCCTCACCGAGGAGTACTTCGAGGAGTACCACCGGCGTCAGGGCCGCAGCCGCTACGCGTACAAGCACAACGGCGTGCTGACCAGCATCCTGCCCAACCTCGCCAAGGCGTGCATTAACTACGCGGCGTACAGCCTGCTCGGCAACGAGCGGCGCAAGTACCGGGCGAAGGGGCGCTTCTACCACTACAGCGAGATGCTCTCGCTCGCGCGCAAGCAGCGCGCGAGCCGTAACACGACGTCGCGCGCCTGAACGTGCGCCTGTCCGTCGTCATCCCCGCTCACAACGCGGCTCCCTACCTCGGCGACGCGATCGAGAGCGTGCTGCGCGAGCTGCCCGCGGACTCTGAGCTGATCGTCGTCGACGACGGCTCGACCGACGGAACTCCCGCGGTGCTCGAGCGGTTCGCCGGGCGCATCCGCGCGATCCGCCGCGCGACGCCGTCGAACCCTGGGACCGCCCGCAACACGGGCGCGGCCGAGGCGACGGGCGCGATCCTCGCCTTTCACGACGCGGACGACCTGGCGCTCCCCGGACGCTTCTCCCACCTCCTCGCGGTGCTCGACGCCGAGCCGCAGGTCGACCTCGTGTTCGGCAACGGCATCAAGGTCACGGCCGACGGGCGTCCGCTCGGTCCGGTCATCCCCGTGCGCTACGCGCGGCGCCTCGCGCGGCGCGTCGACGTCGGCCTGCTCCTCGAGGGCAGCTTCATCTACCCGCAGGCGATGTGCGTCCGCCGTGCCGCGTTCGAGCGGCTCGGCGGCTTCACCGTGCCGCGCGCCGAGGACTGGGAGCTCGCGCTGCGGGCGACGCTCGCCCTCCAGATCCGCTTCGTCGACAAGGCGGTGTTCGCCTACCGTCAGTACGAAGGAAGTGTCACGTCGCAGCGGGGCGAGTTCGCGCAGCACATGCTCGCGATGCTCGAGAGCTTCGTCGCCGCCCACCCCGAGGTCGAGCGGATCGCCGGGCGGCGCCGCGTCCGGCGTGCGGTCGCCAAGCGGCTCGCGCGCTGCGCGCGCCACCGGGCGCACGCGGGCGACTACCAGGGCGCGGCGCAGGACCTCGGCCGCGCGATCGCGCTCTCTCCGGGCTCGCTCCGCTACCGCTGGCGGCTCGCGACGCTGCCGCGCGCCCGGCGGCGCGCAGAACGCACCGCTTGATCCCGACCGGGCGCGCATGACGGTCGAACGCGCCCTGGACGCCGCGCGCGGCGTGTGGAAGTCCGCGACGAGCGTCGGCTTCGCGCTGTTCGGGCTCATCCTGCTCGCCGGTCGCGTGCACCTGCCGGGCGGCGAGTCGTTCGGCTACAACAGCTTCGCCCGCAACCTGGTCGTCTTCGCGCTGCTCGGCGCCCTGCTGCGCGCCCCCGGGATGGCGCTCGGGCGCTCGCGCATCGGCATCGCGCTGCTCGTCTTCCTGCTGGCCGCGGCGCTGTCGATCGCCGTCAACCACGGCGCGTGGGGCGACTTTCGGATCCTCGCGACCGCGCTGGGCATGCTCTACGTGGTGCGCATCCTGAGCGCGACGCCGCGCGGCGCCTACTGGCTGTTCCACTGGCTCGGCCTGTTCACGGTCGGAGTCGTGCTGCGTGAGGTGGCGCACAACCCGCTCGTCCTCACGATGCGCGAGTCGTACCGGCTCGCCCTGGTCACCGACCACGCGAACACGATCGGCTTCGCGCTCGCCATGCTGACCCCGATCTTCCTCGCCGGGACGGCGCGCGAGGACCGCCGGCGCATGGCGTGGACCTACGCGGCGTTCAGCGTGCTCGGCGTGCTGATCACCTTCTCGCGCGCCGCCTGGCTCGCGCTCGCGCTCGGCATCGCGGCGCTCGTCCTCTCGACCCGCACCCGGCGCGTCGCGGTCGGCGCCCTCGCCACGGCGGTCCTCGCGACCGTGAGCGTCGCCGCCGCGACCGGCTACCTGTCGCTCGGCCGCGCGGAGGCCGACTCGCAGCGCCTGCGCATCATCGAGGCGTCGGCGTCGCTGTTCCGCGAGCACTGGCTGTTCGGCATCGGCTACGGGATCCGCAACCTCGAGCAGCTCTTTCCGGTGCGCTACCTCGAGCTGTACGGCGAGAGCCTCTTCCTCTTCCACTCGCACAACTTCTATCTCGACCTGCTGACCGGCACGGGAGTGCTGGGCGCGCTCGCTGCCGTGGGCCTGCTGGCAACGCTGGTCACGGTGGCGGCAAGCGGCGTGAGCGCGGCGAGCGACGCCCCGGCGCGGCTCGGGGCGATCGCCTACGCCATCGCGATCGGCATGTTCCTGCTCGTCGGCGTCGTCGACATGCCCTTCTACCACGGACGTCTCGTGTTCCTGCTCGCCGTGGTGTGGGGGATGATGGAGAAGGCGCGCGACCGGGAGACCGCAGCGCGGGCGTCGGCTGCGTAGAACGCTCGCAGCGCACAACCATCGGGCAGCGCGACGGCGCCCTGCGCGCCGCGACTCCGCGTCCTTGCGTCGCTCCCGTGCCGGCATCCTCCTTGCTGCGCGAGCGACCCGACGGACGGCGCGACGCCTCGGACCGCGACCACGGATGGGCCGTGATACGTGCGGAGGGTCGCGCAGCAATGCAGCCGGCAGCCTTCCCTCCGCTGCCGGCTGTTTTGCGTCCGGGTCGTCGCGGGGCGGCGACGGGACGCATTCGTCGGTTGCCGCCCGGCAGACGAGACCGTACCCTCGGGGCGTGACGACTCCCCGGGGAGCGCGCCGTCCGGCGCGCGATGCGCGGCGCGCGGTGATCATCGGTGGCGGTGTGAGCGGGCTCGCGGCCGCGATCCTGCTCGCGCGCAACGGCATGCGGGTGCTCGTCCTCGAGCGCGACGTGCGCCCGCCCGCGGCGAGCCCCGAGGAGGCCTTCCTCGCCTGGGAGCGCGCCGGGGTCGCGCAGTTCCGCCACTCGCACACCTTCCTGGCGCGCCTCACGTGCGTCCTGCGCGAGCGCTTCCCGGAGGTGCTGAACCTGCTGCGCATGAACGGCGCGCTCGAGCTGCCGCTCACCGTCAACCTGCCGCCAGGCCTCGACCTGGGACCGCGCGAGAAGGGCGACGGCGAGCTCGTGCTCCTCGGCTGCAGGCGCGCCGCCTTCGAGTGGGCGCTCGAGAGGGTCGCCCGCAGCGAGCCGGGCGTCGAGATCCGCGAGGGCGTGCTGGTCGAGGGGCTCACGACGCGGCCCGGCCGCTCGCCCGACGGCGCGCCGCGCGTCACGGGGCTCCGGGTCCGCAGCCTGCCGCCGCGCACCGGTGAGCCGCAGCGCGGCGTCCCGTGGCACGCCCGGAGCTCGACGCTCGGGACGGAGCAGCCGGCCGGACGCCGCTCGACGATCAAGGCGGATCTGGTGATCGACGCGAGCGGGCGTCGCTCGCGCGCCGCCGAGTGGCTGCCCGAGATCGGCGCGCAGAAGCCGCGCGAGAAGAGCATCCACACGGGAATTTTCTACTTCACGAGGTTCTACCGGCTCACCGGCGAGCGCCCCCCGGGCGCGACGGCCGGCCTCGTCGCCGGCGACGTCGGATGGCTCAAGCTCGCCACCTTCCCCGGCGACAACGACACCTTCTCGATCACCGTCGGGACCGACGTGGGCGACGAGCCGCTGCGCGCCATGGCCGATCCCGAGGTGTTCGAGGCGGTGATCGCGGCCTTCCCGCAGATCGCCGTCTGGCGGGAGCGCGGCGTGTCGGAGCCGATCGACGGTCCGGAGACCCCGGTGCTCGTGATGGGCGGGCTCTCGAACCGGCTGCGCTCGTTCGTCGTCGACGGCGCGCCGCTGGTCGAGCGCTTCTTCTCGATCGGCGACGCCGCCTACCACACGAACCCGATCTACGGCCGCGGCGCGACCTGCGCGCTCCTCTCGGCGGTCGCCCTCGCCGACGCGCTCGCCGCGCATCCCGACGACTTCACCGCGGCGGCGCTCGCCTACGACGCCCGCGTGAAGCGCGAGATCGAGCCCTTCTGGGTCTCCGCCGCGGCCGCCGACAAGCTCGGCCGGGCACGTACCGCGCGGGACCGGCGCCCGTCGCCGTCGTCGCTGTGGTCGCTCTTCTCGTCGCCGGACCGCGTGGTCGCGGACATCCTGGGCCACGCCCTGGCGGTCTACTTCGACCGCGGCCTGATCCCGGCGAGCCGACGCGACGGGCAAGTGTACCGCGCGGTCATGCGCGTCATGAACATGCTCGACGAGCCGCGGAGCGGGCTGCTCGCTCCGTCGGTCGTCGCCCGGGTGCTGCCGGTGATCGCGCAGTCGATCGCCGCGGGCGAGGTCGAGCGGCCGTTCCCCGGGCCGACGCGCGACGAGGCGCTCGCGATCATCGCGCGCGTCCGGCGCGACGGCGAGGGGCGGCCGGCGCGGCGCTCGCAGGCGTCGCGCCCGACGCGGCGTCCACTGCCCTCGCCCGGCCTGCCGCGTCTGGCCGGCCCGGCGCGCAGCCGCGCTTGATCGCCCCGCGCTTTGCCTGCACAAGGCGGGCATGAAGCGTCTCGTGGACTATGGGAACCGCGTCGCGGTGATCACCGGTGCGTCGAGCGGCATCGGGGCCGGCTTCGGGCGCATGCTCGCCCGGCGCGGCGCGCGGGTCGTCCTGATCGCGCGCCGGAAGGAGCGGCTCGAGGCGCTCACGGCGGAGATCGAGGCCGCGGGAGGACACGCGCTGCCCCTCGTCTGCGACGTCGGTGACAAGGAGGCCGTCCGCGCCGCGGCGGCGACGGTCATCGACCGCTTCGGGCGGGTCGACGTGCTGATCAACAACGCCGGCTACAACCGGCACGTGCTGTTCAAGGACCACGCCGTCGAGGACATGGAGCGCATGATGCGCGTCAACTACTTCGGCATGGTCTACTGGATCAAAGCCGTGCTGCCGGCGATGCGCGCGCAGGGGAGCGGCTGGATCGTCAACCTGTCGTCGGTCGCGGGGAAGCTCGGCCAGCCGGACGAGGCCTCGTACGCGGCGACCAAGTTCGCGGTGGCGGGTCTGTCGGAGAGCCTGGTCTACGAGCTCGAGCCGCTCGGCATCCACGTGCTGTGCGTCTACCCGGCGCTCGTGCGCACCGAGATGTTCGACACCGAGACGCTCGCCCGCATGCCGGAGAGCGTCAAGTCGCGGTTCGTCGACGTCGAGCGGTTCTGCGCCGACGTCCTCGACGCGCTCGCCCGCGGCGCTTACGAGGTCACCGTCCCGCGCTACGTGGGCTTCGCCTACCTCGCCCGGCTCCTCATGCCGTCGACCTTCCGGCGGCAGACCGCGAAGATTCGTCTGCCGGTGCTGCCCGACCTGACGACCTGACCCACGACCGCCGCGCGGAATGGCGCACGGTTTGCGAAGACGTCCTTCGACCTTTAAAGGAGGGTCCGCCGCCCTCGTGTGGCGTTCCCTCGACCGGGGGTGCGGTTGAGGCGGTGGACCGGAAGCGTCCGAGAGGAGACGTCTCAATGGCAGTACACACCATCGACCTCGCAACGGCCCTGTCCCAGGGCGTCTCCCCCGAAGTCGCGGTGTTTTCGTACTACCGGAACGCCGAGCAGCACGGCTCGAACCTGCTCTTCCGCCTGCTCCGCCACCTCCAGGATCCCGACGCGCAGATCTCGCTGTCGCAGCACCTCGCGGACGAGACTCGTCACGCGTGGTTATGGACGGAGCGAATCATTCGCGCCGGTGGGAAACCGCTCATCGTCTGCGACGGCTACCAGACGCGGATCGGCCGCGCGGCCGGCGTGCCGCGTGACGTGATCGACCTGCTCGCGCTCACCGTGGTGGTCGAGCAGCGAGCCCTGCGGCGCTACCAGCAGCACCTCCGCCGGCCGAATCTGGACGAGGACACGGCGTCCGTGCTGCGCGCCGTCACCAAGGACGAGGCCTGGCACATCGACTGGATCCGCAAGCTCGGCCGGTCGATGGCGAAGGAGGCCGGCGTCGAGGACCGCTTCGACGACGCGATCGCCAAGTACCGCGAGATCGACCGCCAGGTGGTCGCGCATCTCGAGGCCGCCGAGCAGGAGCTCGCCGGGGGTGCGACCGTCGACTGAGCGCTCCCCCGGCAATGGGGCGGCGGGCTGATGGCGATGCGCTTCAAGCCGCGCCGGCCGGGTGCCGCGTCGCGCAAGTCGAGCGAGTCGTTCGACGCGATCTTCGCCGAGGCGAAGCGCGAGCAGCTCGCCCGGTCCCAGGACTACCGGGCCAGGTCGCTCGCGATGCACGGCTGGATCTGCGCGCGTTGCGCGCGCGAGTTCGAGGCGGCCGACCTGCACCTCCTGACCGTCCACCACAAGGACGGCAACCACGACAACAACCCGCCGGACGGCAGCAACTGGGAGAACCTCTGCGTCTACTGCCACGAGGCGGAGCACTCGAAGGGCCTGCTCGGCGACTACTTGACGGGGCGCGACCGGAGAGACGAGTAGGACGCGCGCTCGCGCGCGCACCTCGGCCCTGCACGCGATGACCTCGCGCTCCGACGACCCGCTCACCAGCGCCCGCGAGCCGCGCTGCGTCGGCGTCGTGCTCGCGGCGGGCGCGTCGAGCCGCATGGGAGCCCCGAAGGCGGCCTTGACGCTCGCCGGGCGGACCTTCCTCGCGCACGTGGTCGCGGCGCTCGAGGGCGGCGGCGTCCCCGAGGTCGTGGTCGTGATCGGCGACGACCCCGACGGAGCCGTGGCCGGCGCGGACCGCGCCTGCAGTGTGGGGCTCGTGCGCAACCCGGCGCCCGAGCGCGGCCAGCTCGCGTCGCTCAAGGTCGCGCTCGAGCACGTCGTGCGCACGGCGCCAGAGGCCGAGGCCGTGCTGGTCGCGCTGGTCGACCATCCCGCGGTGCGTGCCTCGACCGTCGCTGCGCTGCGCGAGGCGGCGGCGCGCGAGCCCGAGGCCGCGATCTTCGTCGCGGCGCACGACGGGCGGCGCGGGCACCCCGTGCTGTTCCGCCGGAGCGTCTGGCCGGAGCTCCTCGCGGCGCCGGACGAGGGCGGCGCGCGCACCGTGGTCCGCGCCGAGCCCGCGAGGGTCCGCGTCGTGCCGGTCGACGACCCGGGTGTGGTGACCGACGTCGACACGCCCGAGGACCTGCGCCGGCTGCGCGCCGCCGTCGAGCAGGAGCGCGCCTGACGCGGCTCTCAGCCGCGCGCGCGTACCGTGCGCGACAGCGCGGCCGCTCCGGCGCGGCCGCCGCGCCGCACGTCGATCAGCTCGGCCAGGATCGCGACTGCGATCTCGGCGGGGGTCTCGGCCCCGATGTCGAGGCCGATCGGGGCGCGGAGCCGGGCGAGCCACGCGGGGTCGACGCCGTCGGCGGTCAGGTGCTCGAGAATGCGCCGCACCCGCCTCCGGCTGCCGATCATCCCGAGGTAGGCGAGCTCGCGGCCGGCAAGCACACGCAGGCACTCCGCGTCGAGCCGGTGGCCGCGGGTCACGAGGGCGACGTAGCGGTGCGGGCGCTCGTCGAGCTCGGCGAGCACGGCGCGCGGATCGGCGACGACGATGCGGCTCGCGAGCGGCAAGCGGTCGCGGTTCGCGAAGCTCGGACGGTCGTCGATCACCGTGACCGAGAACCCCGCGTGCGGCGCGAGCCGGGCGAGCGCCTGCCCCACGTGCCCCGCCCCGACGACGACGAGCTCCGGCGTCTCGACGAGCGGCTCGACGAAGAGGCGCCACTCGCCGTCCGCGAGGCGCAGCAGGCGCTCCTCGGGAGCGCCGTTCGCGAGCACCTCGAGCGCGGCGTCGAGCGCCGCCGCGTCGAGCGCCGCGTCGGCGAAGGGGAACTCCTGCACGCCGCGCTCGTCGATCAGGGTCTTGCGCCCGATGAGCGCCCGGCGCTCGCGCGGCGCCTCGGTGAGGGAGACGATCGCGATGCCGCGCCGCGCGGCGCGCGCCGCGTCGAGCGCCGCGAGTAGCGCGTCACGCGGGATGCCGCCCCAGGTCTCCCCGGCCCGCTCGAGGAAGACGTCGAGCACGCCGCCGCACACCGAGGGGCTCTCCCAGCCGTCCTCCTCGAGGAGGCTCACCTCGATGCGCCGCGGCTCGCCGGTCGCGAGCACGCGCTGCGCGCAGCTCACGACCTCGGCCTCGCCGCAGCCGCCGCCCACCGTGCCGAGCGCCGGCCCCGCGGGGTCGATCAGCATCCTCGCGCCGGTCTTGCGCGGCGTCGAGCCGCGGTGCCGGACGATCGAGGCGATCGCGACGCCGCTCGTGCGGCCCGGCGTCGCGAGCCGTCGACGCAGCTCGTCGAGGAAGTCGTGCAGCTCGTCCATCGCCGAACCGCTCTATACGCCCGCGGGATTGCATCGACCACCGGGCGCTCTCTAAGATCGCCTCTCCTCGCGAAAGGCTGCCCGTGCACGAGATCCGCTACTCTGCCCCGACCTCGCTCTCCGACGCGCTCGCCGCGCTCGCCGGAGCCGACGCCCGCGTCCTCGCCGGCGGTACGGACCTCTTGATCCAGCTCCGCGCGGGCACGTGCCCGTCGCGCCACCTGGTCGACGTCAAGCGGATCGCCGAGCTCCAGACGCTCGAGTGGCATCCCGCGACCGGGCTTCGCATCGGCGCTGCGGTCCCGTGCTACCGCCTCGCCGAGCACGCCGAGGCCCGCGCCGCCTTTCCCGGGCTGGTCGAGGCGGCGGCGCTGATCGGCTCGACCCAGATCCAGAGCCGCGCGACCGTCGCGGGCAACCTGTGCAACGGCTCGCCCGCCGCCGACACGCCGCCCGCGCTGATTGCGCTCGGCGCCGTCTGCGTCGTGCAGGGTCCGAACGGGCGACGCGAGGTGCCGGGCGAGAGGTTCTTCGTCGCTCCGAGACGCACGGCGCTCGCACCCGGCGAGCTGCTGGTCGAGATCCGCGTGCCGCCGCCCGCGCCGGGTGCCGCGGACTGCTACCGCCGCTTCATCCCGCGCAACGAGATGGACATCGCGGTGGTCGGCGTCGGCGCATCCGTCCAGCTCGAGGGTGAGCGCTGCGTCGCGGCGCGCGTCGCGCTCGGTGCGGTCGCCGAGACCCCGCTCCTCGCAGCCGAGGCCGCAAACGCGCTCGTCGGCACGATGCTCGACGACGCGGCGCTGCGCCGCGCCGCCGACGCGGCGATGGCGATCGCGCGCCCGATCTCCGACAAGCGAGCCCCGGCCGAGTACCGCCGCGAGATCGTCGGCGTTCTCGTCCGGCGGGTCGTCGCCGAGGCCGCGCGCCGGGCGCGCGAGCGAGGCTAGAGGAGCCGATGGCGCAGCGGACACGCGTCTCCCTCACGCTCAACGGAGAGGCAACGGACTTCCTCTGCGAGCCGCGCCAGACGCTGCTCGAGGTGCTGCGCGACGAGCTCGACCTCACCGGCACCAAGGAGGGCTGTGCGACCGGCGACTGCGGCGCGTGCAGCGTGCTGCTCGACGGGCGCGTCGTGTGCTCGTGCCTCGTCCTCGCCGTCGAGGCCGAGGGCCGCGAGGTGACCACCGTCGAGGGCCTCGCCGACGGCGACCGCCTGCACCCGCTGCAGACCGCGTTTCTCGAGCACGCGGCGCTGCAGTGCGGGATCTGCACGCCGGGCTTCCTGGTCGCCGCCAAGGCGCTGCTCGACCGCAACCCGGAGCCGACCGAGCACGACGTGCGCCGCGCGCTTGCGGGCAACCTCTGCCGGTGCACGGGATACGACAAGATCGTGCGCGCCGTGCTCGACGCGGCGGCGAGCGTGCGCGCGGCGCGCGCCTGAGGGAGCGACATGGAGCGCAAGCGAGACGAGGCGCAGGCGAGCGGCGACGCCGAGCGGCGCTTCCGCGTCGTCGGCACGCGGCCGATCCGGCACGACGGCATCGACAAGGTGACGGGCCGGGCGCGCTACGGCGCGGACATCAACCTGCCCGGGATGCTGCACGGCAAGGTGCTGCGCAGCCCGCACGCGCACGCCCGCATCCTGTCGATCGACGTGAGCCGCGCGGCGGCGCTGCCGGGCGTGAAGGCGATCGTGACCGGCGCCGACATGCCGCCCGTCGAGGGCAAGACCGAGCAGGCCGGGGAAAGCGTCGCGAACCCCCGCCACCTCTCGGACAACGTGCTCGCCAAGGGCAAGGTGCTGTACGACGGGCACGCGGTCGCCGCGGTGGCGGCGACGAGCCCGCACGTCGCCGAGGAGGCGCTCTCGCTCATCGACGTCCGCTACGAGGTCCTGCCTGCGGTGCTCGACGTGCGCGAGGCGATGCGCCCGGGCGCGCCGATCCTGCACGAGGACCTGCGCACCCAGGGCATCGAGCCGCCGTCCGACGAGCCGACCAACGTCGCGAGCGTGGTGCGCTTCGAGCGCGGTGACCTCGAGGCCGGCTTCGCCGCGGCGGACGTCGTGATCGAGCGCGAGTTCGACACCTCGATGGTCCACCAGGGCTACATCGAGCCGCACAACGCAGTCGCGCAGGTGAACCCCGACGGGCAGGCGACCGTCTGGTGCAGCACCCAGGGCCCCTTCGAGGTGCGGCGCTTCTGCTCGGAGATCCTGGGTCTCCCCCTCTCGAAGATCCGCGTCATCCCGGCGGAGATCGGCGGCGGCTTCGGCGGCAAGACGACGATCTACCTCGAGCCGCTCGCGATCATGCTCGCGCGCAAGGCCGGCCGTCCCGTGAAGCTCGTGATGAGCCGCGCAGAGGTGCTGCGCGCGACCGGTCCGACCTCCGGCTCGCACATCCGCGTGAAGATGGGCGTGACGCGCGAGGGCAGGATCACGGCGGTCGACGCGACGCTGCTCTACGAGGCGGGCGCGTTCCCCGGCTCGCCGGTCTGGGCGGGCGCGATGTGCCTGCTCGCGCCGTACGACGTCGAGACGCTGCGCATCGAGGGCTACGACGTCTGCGTGAACCGCCCGAAGACGGCAGCCTACCGGGCGCCGGGCGCGAGCAACGCCGCGTTCGCCGCCGAGTCGGTGGTGGACGAGCTCGCGGCGCGGATCGGGATGGACCCGATCGAACTCCGCCTGCGCAACGCCGCCCGCGAGGGCACCCAGACGCCGGCGGGACCGCGCCACCGCCGGATCGGGCTCGTCGAGGTGCTCGAGGCCGCGCGCCGGCACCCGCACGCGAGCGCGCCGCTCGGCCCGAGCGACGACCCGGCGAAGCGCCTCGGGCGCGGCTTCGCGGTCGGCTTCTGGTTCAACGCCGGGCTCCAGTCGAGCGCCACCGTCTCGCTCAACGCGGACGGCACGGCGAGCGTCGTCACGGGCTCGCCCGACATCGGCGGGGCGCGCACCTCGTGCGCGATGATCGCCGCGGAGGAGCTCGGCATCCCGATCGAGCAGGTGCGCCCGGTGGTCGCCGACACCGACTCGGTCGGCCACACCGACGTGACCGGCGGGAGCCGCGTCACGATGGCGACCGGGCTCGCGGTCTACGAGGCCGCGCAGGACGTCAAGCGCCAGCTCTGCGAGCGCGCGGCTGCGCTGTGGAAGGTGCTGGTCGAGGAGGTGCGGTTCGCCGACGGACGGCTCGTCTCCACGACCGGGGCGCACCCGCCGCTCACCCTGCCGGAGATCGCGGCCCGGCTCGGGCGCACCGGAGGCCCGGTGGTCGGCCGCGCGACGGTGAACGCGCAGAAGGCGACCGGCGCCGCGTTCGCCGCGAGCCTGGTCGACGTCGCGGTCGACGTCGAGACGGGCAAGGTCGACGTGCTGCGCTGCACCGTGATCCAGGACGCGGGGCGCGCGATCCACCCGGCCTACGTCGAGGGCCAGATGCAGGGCGGCACGGCGCAGGGGATCGGCTGGGCGCTCAACGAGGAGTACGTCTACGACGCCGAGGGCCGCCTGCAGAACGCGGGCTTCCTCGACTACCGGATGCCCGTCACCCTCGACCTGCCGATGATCGACACGGTGATCGTCGAGGTGCCGAACCCGCGGCACCCCTACGGCGTGCGCGGCGTCGGCGAGGTGTCGATCGTGCCGCCACCGGGCGCGATCGCGAACGCGATCGCCGCGGCGACCGGGGTGCGCATGAGGACGCTGCCGATGTCGCCGCCGCGCGTCCTCGCGGCGCTGCGGGAGGCCGGATTCGACGCGCGGCGCGCGGCGGAGCCGCTCGCGGCGCTCTCCTGAGCGGCGTTGGCGACCGTCTTCATCCCGACCCAGCTCCGTCGCATCACCGGCGGGCGCGACCGCGTCGTCGTACCGGGAACGACGGTCGGCGAGCTGGTCGACGCGATCGACGCGCTCTTCCCGGGCTTCCGCGAGCGCATCGTCGAGAACGACGAGCTCGCACCCTCGCTCGCCGTGTCGGTGGACGGCGACTTGACGCCGGCGGGGCTCGACGAGCGGGTCGGGCCCGACGCCGAGGTGTACTTCGTTCCCGCGCTCGGCGGCGGCTGAGCGTCTGACGGCAGGCGGCGGACGCGCGCGTCAGGCGGCGAAGGCCGGCAGGACGCGCTCGGCGAGCAGGCGCAGCGTCGCCTCGGACGCCCGGTCGTGGGTGAAGAAGACGAACAGCGAGACGCCCGCCGCTCGGAGCTCCGCGATGCGGGCAACCACGTCGTCGGGCGTCCCGATGAAGCCGCCCGCCGCGAGCCCCCAGCCCGGTCCGGCGAAGCGCCGCTCGGCGAGCGCTCGCGCCGCCTCGAGGTCGCGTCGCTCGGCGACCAGCACGAGCACCGCCTCGAGCGCGATCCGAAGCTCGCGCGCGTCGCGTCCGAGCCGTGCGCATTCGGCCGCGAGCGCGTCGCGCTTTCTCGTCAGCTCGGCGAGCGCGTAGGTCGGGCAGTTCCAGACGTCGGCGTAGCGCGCGACGAGCGGCAGGGTGTAGCGCTCGCCCGCGCCGCCGACGTGGATCCGCGGGCGAGGCCGGCCGTCCGGCGTCACGCTCGGCAGGTCGCGCACCGCGACGCCGTGCCCGAGGTAGTCGACGCGCGGCCAATCGAAGGCGCGGCGCACGACCTCGAGCGTGTCGGCGAGGCGAGCCGCGCGCTCCGCGGCGCTGCCGAAGGCGATCCCCGCGCGCTGGTGCTCGGCGCGGTACGAGCCGCTGCCGAGCCCGAGCTCGAGCCGCCCGCCGGAGATCGCGGCGAGCGAGGTCGCCATCTTGGCGAGCAGCGCCGGAGGACGGAAGGTCGCCGACAGGACGAGGTGGCCGATGCGCAAGCGCGTGGTCTGCGCGAGGAGCGCGGTCGCCGTGGTCCATCCCTCGAACGACGGCACGTCTGGCAGCTCCGGCGGGTAGAGGTGGTCCATCAGCCAGAGCGAGCCAAAGCCGAGTTCCTCGCAGAGCAGCGCCCTCTCCCGCAGCTCGTCCCAGGTGAAGCCGACCTGCGGGAGGTAGATGCCAAACTCGACCTTGGCGCCGCTCAAGCGCGCTCCGTCGTGCAGCGGTAGCGGACGACCGCGCCCCCCTCCCCGCCCGTCGCGCCCAGGCGGAGCACGCCCTCGTCCTCGAGCGTCGTGCTCTCGCGGTGCACGTGTGCGCGGAAGCCGTCGCGCCGCTCGACGAGCGTGCCGTTGGTGCTCACGTCGCTGAGCCGGATTCGGTCGCGCTGCCACTCGACGGTCGCGTGCAGGCGGGACACCGCCGTGTCCTTGACGCGCAGGTCGCAGGCCGGATCGCGGCCGATCTCGACGCGCGGCCGCATCTCGTCGACGCGCAACGTCGTCCCCTCGTGCTCGAGGACGACGGCGACGTACCGAGCCTCGGACCGGGGCTCCGCCGGCGGGCGCGTGACCGACGTCGGGCTCGCGTCCCACAGCACCTCGTGGATCTCCTCCTCGGTGCTGTCGCCGCGCAGCACGCGCCGGTCGAAGTAGCGCGCGACGTCCCGCCAGCGCGGCGCGAGCCCGTCGAGCGTGCGGCGCGTGGTGAGGATCTGCCCGGCCTTGGCGAGCGCGACGAGGCGCGCCGCCCGGTGCACCGTCCCGCCGAAGTAGCCCTCGTCGGAGCGCAGGACGGGGCCGTGCACGAGCCCCGTGCGGATGCGCATCGGACGCACGAGCCTGTCCTCCGCCGACAGGGCGTCGACCCGCTGGTGCATCGCGGTGGCCGCGGCGATCGCGTCGTCGCCCCGGAGGAAGATGCAGAACACCTCGTCGCCCACGCGCTCGACGTACTCCGCGCCGTGCGCGCGCGCCGTCGACTCGAGCACGCCGACGTAGCGCAGCAGCAGCACGCGCGCCGTGTCGTCGCCCGCCTCGACGACGAGGCGGGTGCTCCCCGCGATGTCCGCGAACAGCGCGCTCCGCTCGACCGTCGCCGGGCCCACCGCCCCCGCCCTTATGGGGCCGCACCCGGGACGCAAGAGCCGATCCGCGTCGCCGGGCCTCTAACGGAGTAGGGAGCAGGGTTGCCCCTGCCCCCCTCCACAGATCCGGACGTGCGGCATTACCGCATCCGGCTCCCACCTTGGGTGACGA
>FWPU01002637.1_pt1 | contig 36314 bp, 28 predicted proteins | sample 2228361 | NCBI WGS metagenome assembly FWPU01 (sample SAMEA103939777, study PRJEB20133) | metagenome
TCCCGCTGTCGGAGCTGCGCCTCTTTGCCACGTCGCGCTCTGCCGGGCGTCGTCTTCCCGTGGGCGACACCGAGGTCGAGGTCGAGGAGACCTCGGCGGAGGGGTTGCGCCAGCAGGACCTGGTCCTTTTCGCCGGAGGGGACGATGCCAGCCGGCACTTTGCCTGGACGGTGGCGGAGGCCGGAGGTGTGGTCGTCGACAACTCCTCCACATGGCGCCTGGACCCCCGGGTGCCCCTGGTCATCCCCGAGGTCAACGCACACGTCTTGCGCACCCACCAGGGCGTCGTGGCCAATCCCAACTGCACCGCCACCGTGCTGGTGCTGGCCCTGCACCCCCTGCACCGGGCCGCCGGCGTGCGCCGCGCGGTGGTGGCCACCTACCAGTCGGCCTCTGGCGGAGGGGCGGACACCGTGCGGGCGCTGCTGGAGCAGACGCGGGCCCTCCTGGACCACCCCGAGGCGCTGGCAGCCGGCGATCTGGAGCGCATCCAGGCCCTGGCGGGAACGCGGAACCCGCTGGCCTTCAACGTCACCCCGCAGTGGAGGTGGGGCCCGGACGGCTACACGGAGGAAGAGCTGAAGATCGTGGCCGAGACGCACAAGATCATGGAGGCCGACTTTCCCGTGCTGCCCACCACGGTGCGCGTCCCCGTGCTGGTGGGGCACATCGTGGCTGTGCACGTGGACCTGGAGCGTCCTCTGCCACCGGAGGAGGCGCGCCGCATCCTGGCCGCGAGCCCGGGGGTGGCGGTGGTGGACGCTCCGCAGGAGGAGCGGTTCCCCACGCCGCTTGCGGCGGCCGGGGGCGACGCCGTCTGCGTCGGCCGGATCCGACCCGATCCCTTCGACCCCCGGGGGCTGCTCTTCGTGGCGGCGGGGGACAACCTGCGCAAGGGGGCGGCGCTAAACGCGGTGCAGATCGCCGAGACGCTGCTTGAGCAACGCCTCCTGCCGCGGGGCGCGGCGGCATTGTAGCCCCCAGGGTGGCGGCCCCATGGGCATCATCGTCCAGAAGTTCGGTGGGATCCTGCTGGCCACGCCCGAGGGTCGCCGTCAGGTGACCGCGCAGGTCATCGCCGCGCGAAAGGCGGGCCACCAGGTCGTGGTGGTCGCCTCGGCCATCGGACGGGAGGGCGACCCCTACGCCACCGACACCCTTCTGGGCCTGGCCCAGCAGGTGGACCCCGACGTCTCCCCCCGCACCCAGGACCTGCTGCTCTCCTGCGGGGAGATCATCTCCACGGCGTTGCTGGCCCACACCCTGGAGCGGGCGGATGTACCGGCGGTGGCCCTGACAGGATACCAGGCGGGCATCGAAACGACCGGCGACTTCGGCGAGGCGCGCATCCTGCGGGTCAACCCGTCGGCGGTGCGCCGCCACCTGGAGGCGGGGCGCGTCGCCGTCGTGGCCGGCTTCCAGGGTATCACCGCCGACGGCGAGGTGACCACGCTGGGGCGGGGGGGCAGCGACACCACGGCGGTGGCCCTGGGCGCGGCCCTGGGCGCCCACCTGGTGGAGATCTACAAGGACGTGGACGGCGTGATGACCGCCGACCCCAAGGTAGTGCCCGACAGCCGCGTGATCAGGGAGATCTCCTACGACGAGGTCTCCCAGATGGCGGCGCTGGGCGCCAGGATCATCCACCCCCGTGCGGCGGACATAGGCCGCGCGCACGGCGTGCGCGTGGTGATCAAACAGCTCGGCTCGACGACTGGAGGGACTCTGTTGGTGCGTGGACCGGAACTGGGCGTTCCCATCAGCGACGGCCGCCCCGTCATCGCCCTGGCCCACCTCCCGGACGTGGTGCAGCTGCGGCTGCAGCGGAGGCCGGGTGAGGCGCTGGATCAACCGCTGCACGCCCTGGAGCGCCTGGCCGCGGAGGGGATCAGCATAGACCTGATCACCCTCATGCCCGATGTCCTGGCGTTCACCGTGAAGGAGGAGGTATACGAGCGCGCTGCCGCCCTGCTGCGCAGCCAGGGGTACGAGGTGGCCATCACCCGGCCCTGTGCAAAGGTCTCCATCATCGGCGCGGGCATGCGGGGGGTGCCCGGGGTGATGGCCCGCGTGCTGAGGGCGCTGCAGCGCGCGGAGGCCGAGGTGCTGCAGACCGCGGACTCGCACACCACCATCTCCTGCCTGGTGCGGCGGGAGCAGATGGAGCGGGCGCTGCGGGCGCTGCACGACGAGTTCGGGCTGGGCGAGCAGGTGACCTCCGAGCAGGAGGCGCCGGGCTGAGCACGGGTGGGGAGGGAGAGAGATGGTGGAGTTCGGGCATGTGATCACGGCCATGGCCACCCCCTTCGACCGGGAGGGCCGGGTGGACTACGATCGGGCTGCCGAGCTGGCCCGCCGCCTGGCGGATCGCGGGTCGGAGAGCCTGGTGGTGGCGGGGACGACGGGGGAGTCGCCTACCCTCTCCGACGAGGAGAAGGTGGAGCTGTTCCGCACGGTCAAGCAGGCCGTGGGGCAGCGGGTGAAGGTGATCGCGGGAACCGGCACCTACGACACCGCGCACTCCATCCACCTCTCGCGGGAGGCGCAGCGGGCCGGAGCGGACGGCCTGCTGCTGGTCAACCCCTACTACAACCGGCCGTCGCAGGAGGGGCTCTACGCCCACTTCCGTGCGGTGGCCGAGTCCACGACGCTGCCGGTCATCCTCTACAACATTCCCGGGCGCACCGGGGTGAACTGCCTGCCGGAGACGGTGGCCCGCCTGGCCCAGGTACCCAACATCGTGGCGATCAAGGAGGCCAGCGGCAGCCTGGATCAGGCCTCGGAGGTGCGCAAGCGCACCCCGCCCGACTTCCTCCTGTACTCGGGGGACGACAGCCTCACCCTGCCCATGCTGGCGGTGGGTGGTGTGGGCGTGGTCAGCGTGGCCAGCCATCTGGTGGGAGAGGAGATCGGCCAGATGATCCGCGCCTTCCTGGCCGGGGATGTGCGCCGGGCGCTGGAGATCCACCTGAGGCTGTGGCCGCTCTTCAAGGTGCTCTTCATCACCACCAATCCCGTGCCGCTCAAGGCAGCGCTGCGCCTTACGGGATTCGACGTGGGCGCTCCCCGGCTTCCGCTGGTGGAGGCGACGCCGAGGGAGCAGGAACAGATCCGGGGCGTCCTGCAGGACCTGGCCCTGCTGCCGGTGGCCGCCTGAGCCCACCTCGGACGATGACTGCGCCCGGTGCGGTCCGTGGCGCTGGCAGGACCCGCGCAGGATTGCGGGAGCGGGCGCGAGCGCTCGCGGCGCTGCACCGGGAAATCCAGAACTGCACCCGCTGTCCCCTGTGGCGCACCCGCACCAAAGCGGTCCCCGGCGAGGGGCCGGCGCAGGCCGAGGTGGTGATCGTGGGCGAAGCCCCCGGGCGGCAGGAGGACTTGGAGGGGCGGCCCTTCGTCGGCGCCGCCGGGAGGGTGCTTGACGGCCTGCTGGAAGCGGCGGGCCTGCGGCGGGAAGAGGTCTACATCACCAACGTGGTCAAATCGCACCCCACCCACCGCCGGGGCGGGCCCAACCGCGCGCCCCGGCGCGGCGAGGTCGCCGCCTGTCTCCCCTGGCTGGTGCAGCAGCTGGCCATCATCCGGCCGCGCCTGGTGGTGACGCTGGGAACTCACGCCCTGCAGGCCTTCCGGCCCGGGGAGAAGATCGCCCGGGTGCACGGCCGGCCGTTTCAGGCGGGAGGATTCACCATCCTGCCGCTGTACCATCCCGCGGTGGCGCTCTACGGGGTGCGGCCGGAGGTCCTGCGGCGGGACATCCGCCAGATCCCCCGCATCCTGGCGGCCCGGAGGGCAGAGGAGGAGACGACGCCGAAGGGGTAGGGTTCTCCTGCGGTCTTTGCAGTCGCGGGGCGCAGGGAGTGGCTACCAGCCGGCGAATGCCCTACAATCGAACGTGGTTTCGTCCGACAGCCGCACCCTTCGCCGGAGCAGCCGATGGTGCAGATGGTCATCCTCGGGATCGTCCAGGGCCTCACCGAGTTCCTGCCGATCAGCAGCTCCGCCCACCTGGTCTTCACCGAGCACTTCCTCGGAGTCCCGCGGCCCGGCGTGGTCCTCGAAGCGGTGCTGCACCTGGGCACGGCGCTGGCGGCTGTCGTTCTGTTTTGGCCGGACCTGCTCCGCATCGGGCGGGCGTTCCTGGCTCCTGTGTCCGTCGCTGCCGCGGGCGGCTCTGCCCCGGCGCCCGCGCCGGGGGCGCGTCCCGCGCTTCGGGCGGGGAGGCGCCGGGGGCAGGATCCGTACCTTCGGGTGGGCTGGCTGCTCCTCCTGGTCACAGCGATCACCGCCGTCATCGGCCTGGCCTTCGCGGGGCCGTTTGAACGCATGTTCCACTCGGTGCGCGGCACGGCGGTGCAGCTCCTCGTCACCGGGGTCATCCTGGTTCTGGCCCGGGAGCGCGGCCAGCGGACTCTGCCCCAGATGACGGTTGCTGCCGCCGTGGCGGTGGGCGTGGCGCAGGGGATCTCCATCGTTCCGGGAATCTCCCGATCCGGCATCACCATCGCAGCGGCCATGTGGGCGGGTATGGCCCGCGACGAGGCCGCCCGCTTCTCCTTTCTGGCGGCCATCCCGGCGGTCGCCGGGGCCGGCCTGTTCGCCCTGAGGGACCTCCCCGCCGCCGCCGGGCTTGGATATACGGCCGGCCAGTTGCTCGTAGGCTTCGCCGCCTCCGCCGTCTCCGGGGCGGCGGCCATCCGATGGCTGCTTCAGGTTGTTCGCCGCGGCCGCCTGGCCGCCTTCGCCGCGTACTGCTGGGCGGTGGGGCTGGCCGTCCTGCTGAGCACCTTCCGTTGAGGCAAGGGATGGCCAGGCGACGTAGGGGAGCTCCGGCACGCCGCGCTGGCACCGGCATGCTGCTCATGGTCGCGGCTTTTGTGCTCGCCCTCAGCTTCCTGCCCCGCGCCACCGGGGTGGCCCTACTGCTGGGCCGATGGCAGCGCCTCATCCTGGGGCAGGCCGCGACGGCGCTGCCCGCCGTGCTGCTTGTGGGCGGCCTGGCGCTCGTGGCCGCCCGCGGAAAGGCGCGCTTCACCCCCCGGGTGCAGGGGCTGCTGCTCGCCGGCCTGGCAGCAGCGGCCGCCGGCCACGCCCGCGTCCCCCCCGGTGCGGAGTTCGCGGCGGCGCGTGCGGGGGAGGGGACCGGGCTGGTGGGGGCGTTGCTTGTGTGGGCGGGGCGCGCTCTGGTGGGCGTCGTCGGACTGTGGGTGCTGGTCGTCTTGCTGGCCGCGGTCTCCTTCCTGCGGTTCTTCCAGGTCTCCCCGGTACGGCTGGTGGAGGTGCTTTTCAGGATTGGAGGTGGGACGGTGCGCGCGCTGCGGCGCGGGGTGCGGCGGGCCGGCCGCACGGGCCGGACGGTCGGCCGTGCTGCCGCCGATGCTGCCGCCTCCGCGGGGCGCCGGGCGTTCGCCGCGGCGGGTCGTGGGGTGGGGCGGGTGCGGGCGTCCATCTCCCGCTGGCTCGGGGCGCGACGCGCGGTGGCCAGGGAGGCCGGCGCCGTGGCGGCGGAATCCCCTGTTCTTTCTGAGGCAGCTCCTGAAGTTGCGCCCGCCGGCTCCCTCCCGCAGGAGGCCGCCACCCCTGCTCCCGTGCCCGCCGGGGTGGCCGCCGTGGGCGGGGAGGCGCAGACGCCGCCGGCGGCGCGCCGCCGGCGCGTGAGGGAGCGCATCGTCCAGGAGTCCCTCCTGCCCGAGCCGCCGCAGGCCTACGAGCTGCCGCCGCTGGCGCTGCTGGGCGATCTGCCGAGGAACGCCCGCGGCCAGCGCGCCGACCCCGCGGAGACGGCGCGGGCGCTGGAGCAGACGCTGGCCAGCTTCTCCGTGGAGGCCAAGGTCGTGCACTGGGAGCAGGGACCGGTGGTCACCCGCTTCGAGGTGCAACCGGCGCCCGGGGTTAAGGTGCAGCGGATCGCCAGCCTGACCAGCGACATAGCCCTGCACCTGGCGGCGCCCAGCGTGCGCATCGAGGCGCCCATCCCGGGCAAGTCGGTGGTGGGCATCGAGGTCCCCAACCAGAAGAGCAGCCTGGTGCACATAAAGGAGATCCTCTCCTCGCCGGTCTTCCAGACCGCCAAGGGGTCGCTGATCATGGCTCTGGGGAAGGACCTCGCCGGGCACCCCATCGTGGCCGACCTGACCGAGATGCCGCACCTGCTCATCGCCGGGGCGACCGGCTCGGGCAAGTCGGTGGCGCTCAACGCCATCATCGCCAGCTTCCTCTTCCGCTACACACCGCACCAGGTGCGCTTTGTCATGATCGACCCCAAGCGGATCGAGATGACCAACTACAACGAGATCCCCCACCTCCTGGTCCCTGTGGTGACAAACCCACGGGCCGCCGCCGGGGCACTGCGGGAGATGCTGCGGGTAATGGAGGAGCGGTTCAGCCGTTTTGCCGAGACCGGGGTGCGCAACATCCAGGCCTACAACGCCCTCACCGACGTGGTCCCGCTGCCGTTCATCGTCATCGTCATCGACGAGCTGGCGGATCTGATGATGGTGGCGCCGGCGGACTTCGAGGATGTGATCGTCCGCCTGGCGCAGATGACGCGGGCCACCGGCATCCACCTGGTGGTGGCCACGCAGCGCCCCTCCGTGGACGTGATCACCGGACTGATCAAGGCCAACATCCCCTCGCGCATCGCCTTCGCCGTGAGCAGCCAGGTGGACAGCCGCACCATTATCGACGGCCCGGGGGCGGAGAAGCTGCTGGGGCGGGGGGACATGCTCTTCCTGCCCATGGGGGCCGCGCGGCCCGTACGCGCCCAGGGCTCGTTCATCTCCGACGGCGAGATCCAGGCCCTGGTGGACTGGTGGCGGGGACAGGGCCGGCCCGTCTTCGACCAGACCCTGGTGGCGGCGGGGCAGGTGGGCGCGGCGGGGGAGGGGAGGGCGGACGACGCGCGCCTTGCCGATGCTGCGCGCATCGTGGTCCGCGCCGGCTACGGATCGGTCTCCCTGCTGCAGCGGAAGATGCGCATCGGCTACGTAACAGCGGCACGGCTGATCGACGAGCTGGAGGCGCGCGGCATCGTGGGACCGGCTCAGGGGAGCAGCCCCCGCGAGGTGCTGGTGGGCCTGGAGGCGCTGGAGCGCCTCCTGCGAGACCAGCGCCGCTCCCCCGAACCTCCGTAGGGCAGGCGAAAGCGCGGGACTTCCGGCTCCGGAGGTCCCGGATACTCCGCAGGAGTCGGGGGTGTTACTCCCGGACGTAGGGGCGGCCCACGGTGCGGGGAAAGCGGCGCCGGCCGATGACCAGGGCGACCACCGCCAGGGTGGTCACGTAGGGCACCATGCTGACAAAGTAGAAGGGGATCCGCTCCTTGACGCCGGGGGTGACGGCGACGGCGTAGGAGAACCCCTCTGCGAAGCCGAAGAGGAAGGCTGCCCCCAGGGCCAGCAGCGGTTCCAGGCCGGCGAAGACCACGCAGGCCAGGGCGATGAAGCCCCGGCCGGCGGAGATCTCCTTGACCACTCCCCCAAACCAGGCCAGGGGGAGGAAGGCCCCGCCCACGCCGCACAGCGCCCCGCCCAGGGTGCTGGTGAGCAACCGCAGCCGGTCCACCCGCACGCCGGCCACATCCGCCGCCTCCGGCTTCTCCCCCACCGCCAGGATGCGAAAACCCAGAACCGTGCGGTGCAGGAGGAGGTGGGCCAGGCCGGCGACGGCCACGGCGGCTATGGTCACCGGGCTGATGCCCCCCAGCGGCGTCCTCAGACGCGGTACCATCAGCTCCTCCGGAAATAGGTGGATTCCGGGGAAGGCCCAGAGGCTGATCAGGAGGAAGGGACCGAATCCCAGTGCGAAGATGTTGAGGCCCATCCCGGCGATGATCTGATCCGCCCGGCCGTAGACGCTGATCAGACCCAGGACCAGCCCGATTGCTGCGCCGGTGACCAGCCCCCCCAGCAGCCCCGCCGTGCCGTTGCCGAAGATCTCCGCCGCCCAGACCCCGGTGATGGCGCTTATCAGGAGGATGCCCTCCAGCCCGATGTTCACTACCCCGGCCTTCTCGTTGAGGCACTCGCCGACGGCGGCCAGCGCCAGCGGAGTCATGGCCAGCAGGCCCGCCTCCAGCAGGGAGAGCGGGTTCAGCCCCAGGCGCTGGAGGGCGTAGGCGAAGACGGCGACCGCGCCCGTGGCGAGGAGAGCGGCTACCAGGCGCCCGCGCGCGCTCACCGTCCCAGCCTCCGCCGGGCCATCGCCCAGAGCTCGGGGACCGCCAGGGTGAGGACGATCAGGCCGTTGATGGCGCGGACGAGCTCCGAGAGGACGCCGGCGTGGTACTCCATGAACCGCCCGCCGTGCGCCAGCGCGCCGAAGAGGAAGGCGGCGAGGATGCCGCCCAGAGGGTGGCTGCGGCCGACCAGGGCGACGCCTATGCCGTCGAAACCCAGGGTGGTCACGTTGCCCAGCGTGGCATAGAGAGACCAGGCGGGAGGCCGGCCGATGATCTGACTGGCCCCGGCCAGCCCGGCGGCGAGGCCGCCGATGGCGAAGCTGAGGAACATCGCCCGGCCGGCGTGCACCCCGGCGTAGCGCGCCGCCTCGGGGTTCTCGCCCGCCAGGCGGAGCTCGTAGCCGGCCCGGGTCCCCCACAGGTACAGGTAGACCGCCACGCAGAAGGCCACCGCCACGAAGATGACGGCCGTCAACGTCGACTCGGCGAAGAGGATCGGATAGCGAGCGGTGGGCAGGGCGGGACGAGTGGAGTCGGCGCGCCCCGCGCCGGTGAGGAAGTAGATGACCAGGTACGTGGACAGGTGGAAGGCGATCCAGTTGCACATGATGGTGGAGATGACCTCGTGGACGCCCCGCCAGACCTTGAGCAGGGCGGGGGGGAGCGCCCAGAGGGCACCGCACAGCATGGCCACCAGCGTGGCCGCGGCCACGTGCATCAGCGGCGGGAGGGAGAAGCTCCCGGCGATGAAGGTGGCGCCCACGGCGCCCAGGTACATCTGGCCTTCCGCCCCGATGTTGAACAGCCCCGCCCGCACCCCCACCGCAAAGGTCAGGCCGGTGAGCATCAGCGGGGTGGCGAAGGCCAGCGTCTCCAGCACGTCCTCCAGACTGCCGAAGGCCCCCACGAACAGGGCCCGGTAGGCGGCCAGCGGGTTGTTGCCGAAGAGGAGCATGAGCAGACCGCCGGCCACCAGGCCGACGCCGATGGTGGCCAGCGATTCCACCAGCGGTCTGGGGAGGCGGAGGCGGGCGCTCACCGGCGTCCCCCCGGGAGAACGCCGCCCATCATCAGGCCGATCTCCTCCCGGCCGAACTCCTCCACCTTCCCCGTGCCGATGAACGCCCCCTCGTACATGACGGCGATGCGGTCGCTGAGCTCCAGGATCTCGTCCAGGTCGGCTGAGACCAGCAGGACGCCCCTACCCTCGTCCCGCATCTGCACCAGCAGCTCCCGGATGTACACGGTTGAGGCGATGTCCAGCCCGCGGGTGGGGTGCATGGCCACCACCAGCACCGGCTGCTTGCTCAACTCCCGCCCCACCAGCAGGCGCTGCTGGTTGCCGCCGCTGAGGCTGCGCACCGCGGCGCGGATCCCGGGAGCGATCACGTTGAACCGCTCCACCAGCTGTCGGGCGTAGGCGAGGATACGGGTCCAGTTCAGCCGGCCCATGGGGCGGAGGAAGACCGGTTCCGCCTGCCTGCTGAGGATGGCGTTCTCGGCCAGGTCGAAGTTGAGAGCGAGGCCGAAGCGGGCCTTGTCCTCGGGGATGTGGCAGACCCCCTGCCGGTAGAGGGCCAGAGGGTGGAGGTGCTGTACGCGGGTGCCGTTCAGCACCAGCTCGCCACCGGCCGGCGGTCGCAGGCCGGTGAGGGCCTGCACCAGCTCGCTCTGACCGTTGCCCTCCACACCGGCGATCCCGAAGACCTCTCCCGCCCGCACGTCGAAGCTCAGCCCCCGCACCGCCACCCTTCCCTGGTCGTTGAGCACGCGCAGGTCCCGCACGGTGAGCACCGGCGCCCCCGGCAGCCGGGCGGCGCGGCTCACCCGGGGGACGATCTTCCGGCCCACCATCAGCTCGGCCAGGCCTTCCGCGGACGCCTCCTCCGCCGCAACTTCCCCCGCCACCTGCCCGGCGCGCAGGACGACGATGCGGTCGGAGATTTCCAGCACCTCCCGCAGCTTGTGCGTGATGAAGACGATGGTGGTGCCGCCCGCCTTCAGCCGCCTGAGAAAGTCGAAAAGGTCGCCAACCTCGGTGGGCGTCAGGGCGGAGGTGGGCTCGTCCAGGATCAGCACCGAGGTGCCGCGGTAGAGGACCTTGAGGATCTCCACGCGCTGCTGTACCCCGATAGGCAGCGATTCCACCGGGACGTCCAGGGGGACCGCGAGGCCGGTCTGGGCCAGCAGCCGGGAGACCCGCTGCTGCGCCGCCTGCAACCGCAGCGGGGCCAGGGGCGCGGCCTCCTCCTGTCCCAGTACGATGTTCTGCAGGGCCGTATACGGCGGGACCAGGGTGAAGATCTGGTGCACCATGCCGATGCCCGCCCGCAGGGCATCGTCAGGGTTGCGGAAGTGCACGGGCCGTCCGTCGACCGCCACCTCCCCCCGCGTGGGCCGCAGCAGCCCCGAGAGGATCTTCATCAGGGTGGTCTTGCCCGCCCCGTTCTCGCCCAGCAGCCCGACGATCTCTCCGGGGTGCAGGCGGAAGGAGACGCCGCGCAGGGCCACCGTCCCGTCGGCGTAGACCTTGTGGATGCCGCGCATCTCGATGTGGGGCTGCGCGTGCATCCCGGATCACCGCCCGCCCCGGCGGACGCGGCGGAGGGCGCGGAGCGCAAAGAAACGGGCAGGCCGGCCTCTTCGGCCCTTATCCCGATCCGCCGACCTGCCCCGGGCGGTCACGCCGTGACCGGCCTACCCCAGCTCCTTACGCCACTTCTCGATGTCCGGCTTGGTGATCACCATGGGGACGACCGCCTTCCCATCCCGGATGGCCCGCTCCAGCTCGGCTACCGCGCTCCAGATCCACGACGGCTGCGCATCCCGCATGGCCTTGACCCGGGCCCGGATCTCGGCGGGGGCGGCGGGCAGGACCTTCTTCCCGGTCAGCTTCTGGGCGTTCTCCCCCATCCTGATGAACTCGTCCAGGTCCGCCAGCGTGCTCACGGAGATCCCCTCCGCCAGGGCCCCGGCCACCCGTGTGCCGATGCCCAGGACCAGGACGCCGTTGTTCTGCTTTACCAGCTCGCGGAACCTCCCGTCCCGCACCCACTTGGTGGTGAAGTAGACGCCCTTGTCCACCCGCTTCATCATGCTGGCGATGACGAAACCGGGGTTGATCCAGTCCTGGTTGGCATCCACGCCGATCCAGAAGGGCGGACCCATCTTCAGGCCCCGGGCCCTGGCCACCTCCTGCACGGCCTGGTTTATTCCCAGCCCCAGGGGTCCGGCGATGTTGTAGACGGCGACCGCGTCCTTGGCGTACATCGCCTTGGCCGCCGCGTAGCCCTTGGGGATGTCGCTGAAGGTCCCCGTGTAGGTCCACAGGACGAACCCGGTGTTGTACTTGAAGGCCTTCCCCGGCTGGTGCCTGGCCAGCCACTCGGTCGCCCAGCGGGCCCCCCACTTGTACCCGATCTCGAACTTCCACAGCACGGGGATCTCGATGCCGAAGACGCCGCCGATGTAGGGCTTGTTGTACTGCGCCGCCAGCAGGGCTCCCAGCGCCCCCACCAGGGCGCTGCCCTTGTGCTCCTCGTAGACTACGTCCATCAGGTTGGGGAGGGGGTACTGGGCGGCGTACTTGCTCTTCACGATGGACTGGGCGAAGGTGTCGATGCCGACGAAGTTCTTGGCGGGGAACTTGCGCGCCACCTCCGCCAGAGCGTCACTGAGCAGAAAGCCCACCCCGACCACGAGCTGCACGTCGGGGTCTCGTGCCGCCGTGGTCAGGTTGGGGACGTAGTCCGCCTCGACCTTACTCACCACCTCCACCATGCGCACGCCGAAGTCCCGCTCGGCGTCCTCCCCGCCCTTGAAGGCCATGTCGTTGAAGCTGAGGTCGCCGCGCCCTCCCACGTCGGAGACCACGGCGATCTTGAAGGCTTTGGGGGCGGCGGGTGCGGGGGCCTGCGCCAGGGGCTGAAGCAAAAGGGCACTCAATACCGCAACGAAGACCGGAAGCCACTGCCGAGCTCGCATAGACCTCGCCCTCCTCTTTGGCCATCCAGATTCACTTCGGCCACGCGCGCTGGAGATCCTAAGGAGCATTCCCTGGGTGCTAGTGATGATCCTGCCATATCGCCGCTCCCGATCCGGATTCGGGCCGGCGCATCCCGGAATGGCTGAGTGGGGGCGGGGTCCGGGCACGCAGCGTGCAGGGGAGGTGCCGATCAATGCGAATCAATATATGTCAACATGGACCAGTACGGCGACGGAGGCATTCCATGGTCGTGTGGGTTGAGGAGGAAGCCTATCTCACCGCGGAGGAGGTCTGCGCCCTCCTGGGGGTCAAGCCGCAGACGCTCTACGCCTACGTCAGCCGCGGTGTCCTGCGCAGCTACCGTCAAGGAAGACGTCGGCAGCGGCTGTACCAGCTGCGGGAGGTGGAAGCGCTCCTCCGGCTGCGGCCGGCGCGCGGCGGGCCGCAACGCACGGTCCTGCCCCGCGCGGAGGAATGGATGGGGGACCGTTGACCCTACGGTACGGCGCGCAGCGCCGCAGCATGCGGGCCGCTCAGGCACGCCTCCGGGCGCCGCACTCCGGACAGGCTGGCTGCTGCGGCTTGCCGCAGTCGACACAGAACCTGGCGCCCGCCGGATTGGCGAACCCGCAATGCCAGCAGGAGCTTACGTCCGCAGCCATGGGCTGTTGCCATGGAGTCTACTGCGTGAGGGGGGATTTGCCCAGTGCGGAGTGAAGAATCTCCGGGGGATGGACGGCTTCGCGCCCAGGGTGGTGGTTGCCGGCGGCGCCAACGTCGACATCAAGGCGCGAGCCAGCGGGCCCACCGGAGAGGGGATCTCCACACCGGGACGGGTGCGTGCGGTGCCCGGCGGGGTGGCCCGGAATGTAGCGGAGGTGCTGGGGCGGCTTGGGGCGCTGGCGCGGCTGGCGTCCGTTGTGGGCACCGACGCCTGGGGCGAGTGGCTGATCGCCCGCACCGCCGCCGCCGGCGTGGACACCTCGACTGTGGTCCGCAGGCGGGGACGGACCGGCATCTACGTGACCCTGGACGGACGTGGCGTCGCCGATACAGGCCTCGTCGAAGCCACCCCGCCTGCCGTCTGGCGCCGCCTCCGCCTGGAAGATGCCGACTTGGTGGTCCTGGACGCCAACCCCGCCCCGACGGTTATGCGGGAGCTGGCCCGGCGGGCGCGCCGTCTGGCCCTGGTGGGGACGTCTCCGGCAAAGGTCGTCCGCCTGAGGCCTTTGCTGTCGCGCGCCTGGCTGATATGCCTCACAGAGGCCGAGGCGCGAGCCCTCCTGGGGGCGGCCGGGGAACGCCTGAGGGATGACGAGGAGCTGGCCCGCGCGGTGCAGGCGGCGGGCCCGCAGGCCGTCCTGCTCACCCTGGGGCGGAGGGGACTGGGCCTGCTCAGGGAGGGCTGGACCCTCGCGCCCGCACATCCCGCCCGCGTCGTGAACGCCACGGGAGCCGGCGACACGGCGGCGGGGGTGGTCCTCTTCGGCCTCCTCGTCGGCTGGCCCTCGCAGCGCGTCCTGCCGCTGGCGGCGCGGGCCGCGGCCATGACGCTTGGGGTGTGGGGGAATGTACACCCCCGGGTGGGAAGTGTATGTTCTGGAGAGAGGCCGGCATGACCGCGCACAGCCCGTTTGACGTCAGCGACGAGATCCAGGTGGCGCTTGGCCTGGGTGCCGCGGTGGTGGCGCTGGAGTCCGCGGTGATCACCCACGGCCTCCCCGCCCCGGCGAATCTGGAGGCGGCCGTACGTATGGAACGCGCAGTCCGCGAGCACGGAGCGGTTCCCGCAACGGTGGCGTTGATCGGGGGGCGCGTGCGCGTGGGGTTGACGCAGGACGACCTGACCCACCTGGCAGTGCACGGGGTGGTCAAGGTGGGGCGGCGCGACCTGGCCGTGGCCATGGCCCGACAGGCCAGCGGTGGAACGACGGTATCCGCCACGCTGGCGGTGGCCCACGCCCTGGGCCTGCGCGTGCAGGCCACCGGCGGAATCGGCGGAGTGCACGTGGGCGCGGTGCGCACGTGGGATGTGTCCGCCGACCTGGACGAGCTCGGCCGTCGTCCGCTGGTTCTGGTTTGCTCGGGCGCCAAGGCAGTCTGCGACATCGCTGCCACCCTCGAAGCCCTGGAGACCCGCGGGGTGACGGTGGTCGGCTACCGCACCACCCGCTTCCCGTCCTTCTACGTCGCCGACAGCGGCTATGCGGTGCCCTGGTCGGTCGAGACGGTGGGTGAGATCGCCGCCATCGCCCGGGCCAGGGAGCGCCTGGGGGAGACGAGCGCCCTCCTGGTGGCCAACCCGCCGCCGGCGCAGTGGGCGTTGCCGACGGCGGAGGTGGCCGATGCCGTGGCCCGAGCGACGGTCCGGGCGGAGGGCGAGGGCATCCGCGGGGGGGAGCTCACCCCCTACCTCCTGCACGAAGTGGACCGTCTGACCGGAGGTCGCGCCGTAGAAGCCAACCTGGCCCTGCTTGAGGCCAATGCGGCGCTGGCGGCGCAGGTCGCCGTGGCGTTGACAGAGGAAAGGCTTCCCGCGTAGGCAAACACCTAGGGCGTGCAGCCTCCCTCGGGCTTCGGAGAGACCTTCCGCCGCGCGCGCGAGAAGCGTGGCCTATCATTGGCGGATGCCGAGCGGATGACCAAGATCCGCGCGGCGTACCTGGCGGCGCTGGAGGAGGAACGCCTGGACGTCCTGCCCCCTCCGCCTTACAGCAAGGGCTTCGTGCGCACCTACGCGCGGCTGCTTGGACTGGATGCGGATCGGATGCTGGCCGAGGTCGCCGCGAGGCTTCCTCCGCCTTCCCCCGACCTGGCCGGCCCGGGGGAAATCCCGCTGGAGCCCGCCCAACCCGTCCCTCGGTGGCGCCGCATCGCCGCGCTGCTGCTTTGGGTGGCCCTGTTCTTTGGCATCTACGCCGCCTACGTGGGCTACACGCAGCTGCGGGAGTTCGCCCGGCCGGTGCCCTCCCCGCACCCCGAGCCCTCTGCGCCTGCCCTCGAAGCATCTCCCCCTGCCGCCGTCCCGTCGCCGCCGGTTCCTGCCGAGAGCCCGCCTCCAGCCGTCTCCGGCGTCGCCCTGGTGCTGTCCACGACCGGAAGGTCGTGGCTCAGGGTCGTCGCCGACGGGCAGCGGGTCTTTCAGGGCATTCTCGAGGCGGGCGAGACCCGCACCTGGAGCGCAGCGCGGGATCTCTCCATCCGCATCGGCAACGCCGCCGCCGTGCGGCTCACCGTGAACGGGCGGCCGCTGGGGACGCTGGGTCGGCCCGGCCAGGTGGTGGAGCTGCGCTTTCCCCCCTTTCCCGAGGAGCCCTGACCGTGCGCGCAGAGGTCATCTCCGTGGGCACGGAGCTGCTGCTGGGGCAGATCACCGACACCAACGCGGTGCGCCTGGCGCAGGTGCTGGCGGAGGCCGGCGTCGACCTGTTCTTCAAGCAGACGGTCGGTGACAACCTCACCCGTATCCAGGAGGCGCTGCGCCTGGCCCTCACCCGTGCCGACCTGGTGCTGATGACCGGAGGCCTGGGGCCGACCGAGGACGACCTGACGGTGGAGGCGGTGGCCGGGGCACTGGGGCTGCCGCTGCACCGCGAAGCGTCGGTGGAGGAGCAGATCCGGGCGTTCTTCGCCGCGCGCCGGCGCGCGGCTCCCGAATCGGTTTACAAGCAGGCGCTGATCCCCGCGGGGGCGCAGGTGATCCCCAACCGCCGCGGCACGGCCCCCGGAGTGGTCATCTCCCACGGCGGCGCCACGGTGGTCATCATGCCCGGGGTGCCTGCGGAGATGGAAGGCATGGTGCAGGACTTCCTCATCCCCTGGCTGCGGGCCCGCACGGGAGGGGTCGTCATCCGCTCCCGCGTGCTGAAGGTGACGGGGCTTGGCGAGTCCGCGGTGGAGGAGCAGATCCGCGATCTCCTGCACCTGAAGACCCCCACCATCGCCCCCTACGCCAAGCTGGGCGAGGTGCACCTGAGGCTCACCGCCAAGGGCAGCCCCGATGAGGTGCAGCGTGCGCTTGCCGCCGGGGAGACCGCGATCCGGCAGCGCCTGGGCCATCTGGTCTTCGCCGCCGATGAGGAGTCGCTGGAAGAAGTGACCGGACGCCTGCTGCGGGCGGCGGGGAAGACGCTGGCGGTGGCCGAGTCGTGCACGGGGGGGTTGATCGGCGACCGCCTGACCAACGTCCCGGGGAGTTCTGCCTACTTCCTCCAAGGTGTGGTGGCCTACAGCAATGCGGCGAAGGTGGCGCTCTTGGGGGTGGCGCCAGAACTGCTCGAGCGCCACGGGGCGGTGAGTGCGCCGGTGGCCCTGGCCATGGCCCGCGGGGTGCAGCGGCAGGCCGGCAGCGACCTCGCCCTGGGCGTGACGGGCATCGCCGGCCCCACGGGGAGCAGCGCCGAGAAGCCCGTGGGCCTCGTCTTCGGCGCCCTGGTCGACCGGGAGGAGGAGAAGGTGCAGGAGTGGCGCTTTGGAGCGGAGGCGGGCCGCCGCGGCATCAAGCACCTGGCCAGTCAGGCCGCCCTGAACCTGCTGCGGCTTCACCTGCTGCGATAGCGCATGCGACAGCAACGGACGGAGGGTCTCCGGCACCGCATCTTCATCGCCGTGGAACTGGCCGCGGACCTGCGGGAGCGGATTGGCGCACTGGAGAGGGACCTGGAGCGGGCCGGGGCGCGGCTGCGGTGGATCTCCCCGGAGAACCTCCACTTCACCGTGCGCTTCCTGGGCGAGATAACACCGGCGCAGCTGGCTCAGGTCAGGCTGGCCACGCGGGAGGCGGCCTCCGCCTCGGCGCCCTTCCGCCTCGCCCTCCACGGCATCGGCGCCTTTCCCTCTTTGCAGCGGCCGCAGGTGATCTGGGTGGGGGTGCGCGAGGGGAGCGAGGCGCTCGCCGCCCTGTCGGCGCGTCTGGACGCGGCCCTGGCGCGGCACCGCTTCCCTCCCGAGCAGCGGCCTTTCGTCGCCCACCTCACCCTGGCGCGCGTCCGCGACCGCCGGGTGTGGGGAGACCTGGTGCGGGCGGTTAGCGGCTTCCGGGAGGCCGCCGTGGGCACCCAGGAGGTGCGCTGTCTTGCAGTCATGGAGAGCCACCTCCACCCCGGGGGCGCCCGGTATACCCGGGTGGAGGAGGTTCCGCTGGGGCCGGTCTTGAACTCTCCAGGGGTGGACCGCAAGATATAGGGGAAAAACCCGGGTGGGGGCGCAGGACCTGGTGGTATCCCGCTTCGAGGTCAACACCCATGCTATCGGCGGCGGGGGGAGGTTTTTGCAGTGTTGACAAGCGAACATTTGTTTGGTAGGGTGGCCCCACCGGGCCGGGGGAGGCAGGGCGATGAATGAGCGCCAGCGGGCTCTGGAACTGGCACTGAGCCAGATCGAAAAGCAGTTCGGCAAGGGCTCCATCATGAAGTTGGGGGAGGCCTCGGCGAAACTGCAGGTCGAGGTCATCCCCACAGGATCGGTGGCGCTGGATGCGGCGCTGGGGGTGGGCGGCGTCCCCCGGGGCCGGGTGGTGGAGGTGTATGGTCCGGAGGCCTCCGGCAAGACCACCCTGGGGTACCACATCATCGCCGAGGCGCAGCGCGAGGGCGGAGTGGCGGCGTTCATCGACGCGGAGCACGCGCTGGATCCCAACTATGCCCGGGCGGTTGGGGTGGACGTGGACAGCCTCCTCCTCTCCCAGCCTGACAGCGGGGAGCAGGCGCTGGAAATCGCGGAGATGCTGGTGCGCAGCGGTGCCGTGGACGTCATCGTCATCGACTCCGTGGCCGCCCTCGTCCCGCGGGCGGAGCTGGAGGGCGAGATGGGCGACGCCCATGTGGGCCTGCAGGCCCGGTTGATGTCCCAGGCCCTGCGCAAGCTCGTGGGCACCATCAGCAAGTCCCGCACCACGGTCATCTTCATCAACCAGATCCGGGAGAAGATCGGCGTAATGTGGGGATCGCCGGAGACCACCACCGGGGGACGGGCGTTGAAGTTCTACGCCTCGGTGCGCATGGAGATCCGGCGCACCGAGAACATCAAGAGCGGGGAAGAGGTCAAGGGCATGCGGGCGCGGATCAAGGTGGTGAAGAACAAGTTGGCCCCTCCGTTCCGCGATGCCGAAGTGGACATCTTCTACGGCAAGGGCATCTCCCGGGCCGGGAGCCTTCTGGATACCGCGCACGCCCTCAACCTGATCACCCGCAGCGGCACCTGGTTCGCCTACGGCGACATCCGGCTGGGGCAGGGTCGGGACAACGCGCGCGACTTCCTGGAGAACAACCCGGAGCTGGCGCGGGAGATTGAGGCGCGGGTGCGGGAGAGCCTGGGCCTGCCGCGGCGGATCCCGCGCGAGGTGGGAGACGGCCGCCGAGAAGAGGTCGCCGTCAGGCCGGAGGTCAAGCGGGAGGTCGCCGCGGTCAAGGAGGCGGCAGTCAGAGCCAAGGCTTAGATGCCACTCGTCGCGCGCATCCGGCCGGCCGGCCGGCAAGGAGGGCTGCGCGCGGTCACCCTCGCTGACGGGCGGCGCTTCCTCCTGGAGGCGGAGCAGGTGGCCGCCATGGGGCTCTGTCCGGAGACGGAGGTCGACGAGGGGCTGCTGGTTCGCCTCGCCTCTTTGGACGAGCGGGCGCGCGCCCGCCAGGCGGCGCTGCTCCTGCTGCGGTACCGCCTGCGCAGCCGGGCCGAAGTCGCAGCCCGCCTGCGGCAGCGGGGGTTTTCTCCGTCGGTCAGCGACGGCGTCGTTGCCGAGCTGGCTGCGGAGGGCCTGCTGGACGACGCCCGCTTCGCCCGGGCGTGGGCGGAGCACCGGGCCCTGGGCCAGAACGGACCGGCACGGGCGCGTGCGGAACTGCGCCGGAAAGGGGTCGATCCCGCCCTCGTCGACGAGACCGTGCGGCAGGTCTTCGCCGGCCAGGAGGCTGATCTGGCGGCGGCCATTGCGGAGCGGCACCTCCGCCGCCTGAGCGGCCTGCCGGCGGAGGTGCGCCTGCGTCGTCTGGCCGGTCTGCTGCGCCGCCGCGGGTTCTCAGGCGGCGTGATCGCCCTCCTGTTGCGGCGCCACGCCGGGGGCAGGATCGAGATTCCCGGAGAACTGTCCGACTGATGGAGGGAGAGGTAGTCGGCCACCACTCCCCGGGCGCCCAGCTGGCGCTGGATCTTGGGACCGCACCCGGAGGCGACGGCCCGGGCACCGGCGCCGCCGACCGCATCCTGGAGGGGTTGAGCGAGGAGCAGCGGGCGGCCGTGACGCACGAGGAGGGTCCGCTGCTCATCGTCGCCGGTGCGGGGACGGGGAAGACCGCCGTGATCACGCGGCGCATCGCCTGGCTGATCGCCACCAGGCGCGCCCGTCCCGGGGAAATCCTCGCCCTGACATTCACCGACAAGGCGGCGGCCGAGATGGAGGAGAGGGTGGACCTGCTGGTCCCCTACGGGTACACCGACATCACCATCTGCACCTTCCACGCCTTCGGCGACCGCATCCTGCGGGAGCACGCCCTGGAGCTGGGATTGACCCCGGACTTTCGTGTCCTCTCACGCGCGGAGCAGGTGATCTTCCTCAAGGAGCACCTCTTCGAGCTGCCGCTGGACTACTACCGCCCGCTGGGCGATCCCACGCGCTACGTGGAGGCCCTGATCGCCCTCTTCAGCCGGGCCAAGGACGAGGACGTCAGCCCGGAGGAGTACCGCGCCTATGCCGACGGTCTGGCTGCCGCCAGCGCCGCAGAGCCCGAAAACGCGGAGCTGCGCGATGCCGCCACCCAGCAGGACGAGCTGGCCCGCGCCTACCAGGCCTACCAGGCGCTGCTGGGAAAGCACGGCCTGGTCGATTTCGGCGACCAGATCGTCCTGCCGCTGCGCCTCTTTCGCCGGCGGCCGGCCGTCCTGCGCCGGTACCAGGAGCGGTACAGGTACATCCTGGTGGACGAGTTCCAGGACACCAACTACGCGCAGTTCCAGCTGGTGCAGCTGCTGGCGGCCGCGCACGGGAACATCACCGTGGTGGGGGACGACGACCAGTCCATATTCAAGTTCCGCGGGGCCTCCATCAGCAACATCCTGGGCTTCACCGCCGCCTACCCGCAGGCCAGGCTCATCGTCCTCACCCGGAACTACCGCTCGCCCCAGTCGGTGCTGGACGCGGCCTACCGGCTCATCCGGCACAACGACCCCGACCGCCTGGAGGTGCGCAGCCGCATCGACAAGCGCCTCCTCTCCGTGAACGGCAGCGGGCCGCCGGTGAGGCACCTGCACTTCGACACCCTGAGCAGCGAGGCGGACGGGGTGGCCGGCATCATCGCCGAGCGGGTGGCCTCGGGCGCGTACCGCCACCGGGATTTCGCCATACTCGTGCGCAGCAACAGCGACGCCGATCCGTTCCTCCGCGCCCTGAACATGCGCGCTCTCCCATACCGCTTCACCGGGAGCCGCGGCCTGTACAACCGGGAAGAGATCCGGCTGGCCATCGCCTTCCTCCGCGCCCTGGCCAACCCTCAGGACAACCTGAGCCTGTACTACCTGGGGGTCTCACCGCTCTACCTGCTGGACCCCACCGACCTGGCCAAGGCGCTGGCCTACGCCCACCGGAAGAACCGGACTCTGGAGTATGTCATCCGCCATCTGCAGCACCATCCCGACCTGGCGGAGGAGCTCTCCGCGGAGACCCGCGCCGCCCTGGGCCGCCTGCTGGAAGACCTGGAGGAGATGCGGCACCTGATGAGGGACCACTCCACGGGGCGGGTGCTCTATACGTATCTGGTGAGCCGCACCGGCTACATCCGGCGCCTGACCGCCTCCGGCCGGCCGGGCGACGAGGCTCAGTTGCAGAACCTGGCCCGCTTCTTCGACATAGTGGCCCGCTACGGGGAGATTGCCGCCTACGACCGCGTCCCGGAGTTTGTCCGCCATCTGGACGAGCTGATCGCCGCGGGCGACGACCCCCCGGTGGCCGAGGCCGACCCCGACGCCGACGCGGTCAACGTGCTCACCGTGCACAAGGCGAAGGGTCTGGAGTTCCCGGTGGTCTTCCTCGTCTCCTGCGTATCGCAGCGGTTCCCCACGCAGAACAGGGGCGAGCCCATCCCGCTGCCCGACCCCCTGGTCAAGGACATGCTGCCCTCCGGCGACTTCCACCTGCAGGAGGAGCGGCGGCTGTTCTACGTGGGGATGACACGGGCCCAGCAGGAACTCTTCCTCACCAGCGCCCGTGACTATGGCGGGACACGGCCGCGCAAGGTGAGCCGGTTCGTCCTGGAAGCCCTGGACCAGCCGGCGCCCGACGGTGCCCATTTCCGCGCCTCCGCGGTGGAGACGATCCACCGCCACGCGCCGCCGGCGGAGGGGCAGCAGGCACTGTCCGGGATGGTCCCGCAGGACCAGCCCATCGTCCTCTCGTTCCGCCAGGTGGACGACTACGACACCTGCCCCCTCAAGTACAAGTACACCCACATACTGCGCGTCCCCCTGCTGCGCGATCACCGGGTGGTGTACGGCACCGCCATTCACGAGGCGGTGCGGGAGTACAACCGGCGGCGGGCGCGCGGCCAGCCCGTCACCTACGGCGACCTGCTGGCAACCTTCGAGCGGGCCTGGGTGAACGAGGGGTTCATCAGCCGGGAGCACGAGGACCGGCGGATGGAGGAGGGCCGCCAGGTCCTGCGGCAGTTCCTGGACTTCCAGGACAGCCTGGGGGTGCGCCCCACCTTCGTCGAGGCGCCGTTCTCCTTTCAGGTGGGGATGACCCGGGTGAAGGGCCGCTGGGACCGGGTCGACCTGCGGGGGGGCGAGCCGGTGCTCATCGACTTCAAGACCAGCGACGTTCGCCGTCAGGCGGAGGCCGACCGACGGGCACGGGAGAGCCTGCAGCTGGCGGTGTACGCCCTGGCCTACCGAGAAGTCTACGGGCAACTGCCGGCGCGCCTGGAGCTGCACTTCCTCGGCCCCCAGCAGGTGCTGGTGGGGGTGGCGCAGCCGGAGGAAGGGATGCTGGACGACGCCCGGGAGGTTATCGAGAACGTAGCCCGGGGGCTGCGCGCGCAGCACTTCATCGCCACGCCGGACTACTACCGGGCCTGCCGCTACTGCGCCTTCAACTCCATCTGCCCCTACACGGCCACGGGTGATCCGGTCCTCCCGGAGCCGGCCTGAGGGGGCGGTCCGTGATCTCCCTGCTGCACACCGCGGACGTCCATCTGGGGATGGGGTTTCCCGGCCTGGGAGCCCAGGGGCGAGAGCACCGCGAGCAGCTGCGGCGGACCTTCGCCCGCATAGTGGAGCTGGCGCTGCAGCAGCGGGTCGACCTGCTGCTTGTCGCCGGCGACCTGTTCGACTCGCAGCGGCAAAGCGAAGCCACGCTGGCCTTCGTCCGTGAGCAGTTCCTCCGGCTGCGGGAAGGCGGCATCCGCGTGGCCCTGCTGGCCGGCAATCACGACCCCCTGGGGGAGGGGAGCGTCTGGAGCCGGGCGCGGTTTGAAGCCACCTGCGACAACGTCACGCTCTTTGGGACAGAGCCACAGGCCGTCGTCCTCCCGGACCTGGACCTGACCGTGGTGGGCCAGTCGGTGGGACCCGACGGGCCGCAGACTCTGCGGGGCTGGCCGCAGGGGCGGACGACGCGTTTCGCGGTGGGCCTGGCGCACGGCAGCGCCTATCGGGAGGGGGTAGTGGAGACCGGCACGATCCACCCCGCCGACGTGCGGCGGCTCGGTCTGGACTACCTTGCCCTGGGCGACTGGCACACCGCCCAGGCTGTCACCGGAGCGCCCACCCCCGCCTGGTATTCGGGAGCCCCCGAGTTCCTGGCTATGGACCAGGAGGCGGGGCAGGTCCTGCTGGTGACGATCCCACAACCGGGCCAGGCGGAGGTGCGCCCGGTGCGCGTAGGCCGGCGTAGCTACCGGCGGGTAGAGCTGGACGTCACCGGTCTGGACCCCGAGCGGGTGCGCGCGGCGGCTCTGGCGGCGGCGGGACCGGACGTGGTTCTGGACCTGGTGCTGACAGGGATGGTAGCGCCCCAGCGGCTGCCCCAGGTGCGGGAGCTGGAGGAGGCCCTGCAGGAGGTGTGCTTTCGCGCCCGGGTGCGCAACCACGCCACGGTCTGGCTGGACGAGGAGACTCTGGAGGCCTTCCCCGAGCGCACCCTGGTAGGACGCTACATCCGTCTGATGCGCGAGCGGGCGGCGACCGCGCAGGTGCAGGAGCGGCCGATCCTGGAGGAGGCGCTGCAGGTCGGGGTGACGATGCTGCTTGGCGCCGCCGAGGAGCCGTAGTGCGCCTGCTGGCGCTGCGCATCCACCACTTCCGCCGGTTCCGGGAGGCCGTCTACGCCTTCGACCCCCGCCTCAACGTCCTGGTGGGGCCCAACGAGGCGGGGAAGTCCACGGTGCGTCAGGCCATCCTCACGGCCTTCTTCGTCAATCCGGCGACCACGGCCAAGCGGGTGGCGGGCTGGCGCCCCTGGGGCAGCGAGAGCCTGGGGGCCATCGTCCTGGAGTTCGAGGCCGACGGGAGGCGTTTCGAGCTGCACAAGGACTTCGAACACCGCCGCGCGCAGCTGCGGGACCTGCACCAGGGGCGCACCTGGGAGGGAGCCCGGGCGCAGGAGCGGGTGGTGCAGGCGCTCGGCCTTTCCACGGAGGCGCTGTACCGGGCCACGGCGATGGTGGAGCAGGCGGAGATCGCCACCCTGCGGGTCGGGGCCGCCGACATCGGCGCCCGCCTCTCCCGCGTCGTCCAGGCAGGCCCCGGAGACGCGGAGGCGGACGCCGTGCTCAGACGGCTGGAGAGGGAACTCGCCGAGCTGGAGCGGGGGCTGGACCGGCCTGTGAAGAACCCGGGGGTGATCCGCCGGCTGCAGGAGGAGGTGGAAAGCCTCCAGGCACAGCAGGCCGAGCTGCAGCGGCGCATCGCCCGCCTCGACGCGCAGCGGGAGGAGCTCAAGCGGATCCGCGGCGAGGCCGAGGCGGCCGCCCGGGAGCTGCGCGACCGGGAGGCCCTGCTGCAGGCAAACCGCGACTTCATGACGCTGCAGTCGCAGCTAGAGCCGCTCCGGGAGCGGGAGGGCGCTCTGGCGGCGCGGATCGGGGCCATCGTGAAAGGCTACACCCGGCTCCAGGAGCTGGGACGCGAGCTGGAGACCCTGCAGAGCCGCGGCATCCCCGACGACGCCGCCATCGCCCGGCTGCACGCGGCCGGAGGGGCGGTGGCCGGTCGGCGGCAGGAGGTGCAGCGGAGGCAGGAGGAGCTGCGGGCCGCGCACGCGGCGATGGATGCGCTGGGAGCAGCACCCGCTGCGGGCCGGCGGGTGGGGATGATGCTGCCGGGCGCGGCCCTTCTGGTCCTGCTTGGAATTGTGACTGCAGTGCTGGCAGCGGCGCGGGGAGTGACGGTCCCGGTCGGGGTCCTCGTCGCCCTGATGGCGGCGGGAGCTGCGCTCCTCTTCGCCGCCCGCCGCCATCAGGGCAGGGCGGCGGAACTGCGCCGGGAACGGGAGGCCGCCGCCGCACGCCTGGAGGAGATGGAGAGGGGACTGCGCTCCGCCCGTGACGCCCTGGTGGAACAGGAGGAGGCGCTGCGCGCCGCCCTGGCGGCGACAGGGAGCGCCACTCAGGAGGAGGCGGAGCGGCGGCACTCGGAGCTGCGCCGGCTCATACAGGAGCAGGCCGCGGTGCGCAGCACGATAGAGGCGCTTCTGGGCGGCCGGACACTGGAGGACCTGCAGGAGGAGCTCGGCAGGGTGCGCGCTGACATCGCCGGGCGGGAGGTCGTCCTGCAGCGGCCCGAGGTGGCGGCCAAGCGGCTCGGTCCTCTGCAGGTCCAGCAGCTCGAGCGCGAAGTCGGGGATCTGAGCCGCCGGGTACACGCGCTGCAGGCGCGGCGGGAGCACCTGGAGCGGGAGGCGGCGGAGGGGACGCCGGACTACGAGGGGCTGATGGTGGTCGAAGAGCAGCTGGCAGAGCGGCGGGAGGCGCTGGAGGCGGCACGGCGCAAGGCCCGCGTCTGGCGGGCGGCGAGGGACGGGCTGCAGGCGGCGCGCCAGCAGGCCCTGATCCCGGCCCGGCGGCTGGTGGAGGAGCGGGCGGGGGAGTACCTCAGCCTCCTCACGCTGGGAGCCTACGACAAGGTGCGGATAGAGGAGCCGCCGCTACGGGTGTGGGTCTGGGTGCCTCAGGCGGGCAGCTGGCTGGAGCCCGCCGAGCCGTCCCTGTCCCGGGGGACCGCGGACCAGGCCTACCTGGCCGTGCGCCTGGCGCTGGTCGAGGTGCTGGCGGAGGGCAGCCGCCCTCCGCTGCTTCTGGACGACCCGTTCGGGAGCTTCGACCAGGACCGGCTGCGGGCGGCTATGGCCCTTCTGCGGCGGGTCAGCGAGTCCCACCAGGTGCTGCTCTTCACCTGCCGGCAGGAGTACGAGCCTTTTGCCGACCGCGTCATCGCCGTTGCAGAGGGGTCGGGGCCGCAGCTGCCCGGTCCCCTCTGGCAGCCGCCCCCGCCGGCCCACTGACGCGCGAGGGCAAAGAGGGGGATATGCCACTCCTTGACGCCTAAATCTTGCCAGGACTACAATATCAGGACTACAATATCAAGAAGCGCTCTGCGCTCATTTCCGCTCGATCGGCAGGTGATGCGCGCGGCGTTCTGAGCAGGTAGAGCAGTCGTCGCCCTGCGCGGGCGGCGTCATAAGCCCGGGTACCCCGGCGGGGTGTCCGGCGAGGAGGTGACCACCCATCGACCCCCTGGTCGCTGGCATCGTCGCTGCGGTGGGTGTGGTCGCGTTCCTCCTTGGATTCCTCCTGCGTAAGAGCGTCGCCGAGGCGCGGATTCAGTCCGCCGAAGCCGCCGCCAAGAAGATCCTGGAGGAGGCGGCCCGCGAGGCAGAGGCACGGAAGCGGGAGGCCCTGGTTGAGGCCAAGGACGAGGCGTTCCGAATCAAGCGCGAGGCCGAGCGCGAGATCCGCGAACAGCGGGCCGAGCTGCAGCGCCTCGAGCGGCGTCTGGTGCAGCGTGAGGAGAACCTCGAGCGCAAGGGAGAGCTCCAGGAGAAGCGCGAGAGACTGATCGCCCAGAAGGAGCAGGAGGTCCAGAAGGCACGCGAGGAGGTTGAAGCGCTCCTCCAGCAGCAGCGGAAGGAACTGGAACGCATCAGCGGGCTGACCGCGGAGGAGGCCCGCGAGCAGCTCCTGCGGCAGGTCTCGGAGGAAGCCAAGAGCGACGCGGCCGCCCTGGTGAAGAAAATCGAGTCCGCGGCCCGCGAGGAGGCCGAGCGCAGGGCCCGGGAAATCGTGGCCCTGGCCGTGCAGCGGGTCGCCGCCGACCATACGGCCGAGGTCACCGTCTCCGTCGTCCCTCTGCCCAACGAGGAGATGAAGGGCCGGGTTATCGGTCGGGAGGGGCGGAACATCCGCGCCCTGGAGAGCCTCACCGGCGTGGATGTCATCATCGACGACACTCCCGAGGCCGTCACCCTCTCCTCCTTCGATCCGGTGCGCCGCGAGGTGGCCCGCCTGGCCCTGGAGAAGTTGATCGCCGACGGGCGCATCCACCCGGCGCGCATCGAGGAGATGGTGGAGAAGGCCCAGCGGGAGCTGGAGCAGCGCATCCGGGAGGAGGGGGAGCGGGCGGCCTTCGAGGCCGGCGTGCACGGCCTGCACCCCGAGGAGATCAAGCTGCTGGGGCGGCTGAAGTTCCGCCACTCCTACGGGCAGAACCTCCTGCAGCACTCCGTGGAGGTGGCGCTGCTGGCCGGGCTGCTGGCCACATACCTGGATGCGGACCCCGTCCTGGCCCGCCGCGCCGGACTGCTGCACGACATCGGCAAGGCCCTCACCCACGAGGTGGACGGCACGCACAGCACCATCGGGGTGGACATCTGCCGCCGCTACCACGAGCCCCCGGAAGTGATCAACGCCATCGAGTACCACCACGGCGACGCCGAGCCCAGCCGCGTGGAGTCCATCCTGGTGGCCGCCGCCGACGCCATCTCCGCCAGCCGGCCCGGGGCGCGCAAGGAGACCGTGGAGATGTACATCAAGCGGCTGGAGAGCCTGGAGCGGCTGGCCACCTCCTTCCCCGGGGTGGAGAAGGCCTACGCCATCCAGGCGGGGCGCGAGATCCGCGTCCTGGTCAGGCCGCAGGAGGTGGACGACCTCTCTGCCGCCGCCCTGGCGCGGGATCTGGCCCGGAAGATCGAGAGCGACCTGGAGTACCCGGGCCAGATCAAGGTGACCGTGCTGCGCGAGACGCGGGCCGTCGAGTACGCGCGGTAGGGCCGGGTGAAGATCCTGATGATCGGCGATGTCTGCGGCCGCCCGGGGCGGCGCATCCTCAAGACGCTGCTGCCCGGACTGCGCCGGGAGTACGGCGCCGCCCTGGTCATCGCCAACGGGGAGAACGCCGCCGGCGGTGTGGGGATCACCGCACAGACCGCCGAAGAGATCCTGTCCGCCGGCGTGGACGTCATCACCGGCGGGAACCACACCTGGCACAAGCGCGAGGCGGCCGCCCTGCTGGACGCGCACCCCCGGCTGCTGCGGCCGGCCAACTACCCACCGGGGGCGCCCGGGCGAGGTGCGCTCACCGTGGAGTGCCCCATGGGACCGGTGGCCGTCCTCAACCTGCAGGGGCGGGTCTTCATGGGGGAGCTGGACGACCCGTTCCGCGTTGGGGCGGACTGGGCGGCGGAACTGCGCAAGAACACTCCGGTGATCATCGTCGACTTCCATGCGGAGGCGACCTCGGAAAAGGTGGCCCTGGGCTGGTACCTGGACGGCAGGGTCAGCGCCGTGCTGGGGACGCACACCCACGTGCAGACCGCCGATGAGCGCATCCTGCCCCAGGGGACGGCCTTCATCACCGACGTGGGGATGACGGGGCCGCGGGACGGCATCATCGGCATGGAGCGACGGGCCATCCTCGAACACTTCCTCACCGGTCTGCCCACTCGGTTCGGCGTGGCCCGCGGCGCGGTGCAGCTGTGCGGCGTGGCCCTGGAGGTCGACGCCGAAGGCCGGGCGCGCAGCATCACCCGCATCCAGCTCCAGCGGGACGAGGCGGCGGGCGATGCGCATTGACCTGCATACCCACACCGTGGCCTCCGACGGGCTGCTCACCGCCACGCAGCTGGTGCGTCTGGCGCGGAGCTGGGGAGTGGGCATCCTCTCCGTGGCCGACCACGACTCCACCGAGAGCGTGGAGGAGGCGGTGCGGGCGGGGAGGGAGGAGGGGATCGAGGTGATCCCGGCGGTGGAGCTGAACACCGACGTCCCGGGGGCAGAGGTGCACATCCTGGGCTACTTCATCGACCACCGGCTGGAATGGCTGCAGGCCCTCCTGCGGCGGCTGAGGGAGGGTCGGCTGCACCGGGCGCAGCGCATGGTGGAGAAGCTGGCCGCGCTCGGCGCCCCCATCCGCCTGGAGCGGGTCCTGGCGCTGGCGGGCGGAGGGGCGGTGGGCCGGCCACACGTCGCCCGCGCCCTGGTGGAGGCGGGGCACGTCAGCGAGACCGCAGAGGCTTTCGCCAGGTACATCGGGCGTAACGGCCCGGCATACGTGGAACGGCTGAAGGTGGCGCCCGTGCAGGCGGTGGAGATCATCCGATACGCGGGGGGCGTCCCCGTGCTGGCGCATCCCGGGTGGCTGGGGGACGAGGCGATGGTGGACGAGCTGCTGGCTGCGGGGCTGGAGGGGATCGAGGCCTACTATCCGGACCACACCCCCGCGATGGTGGAGCGCTACCTGCAGATCGCCCGCAGCCGCGGCCTGCTGGTGACCGGGGGGACGGACTTTCACGGCGGAGACCTTGCCACCCGCGTCCCTCCGGGCAGCCAGTACGTGCCGCCGGAGGCCGTCGACCGGCTGCGGGAGCGGGCCAGCGGACGGCAGCCCACCGCGAGCCCCCCGGCCCTGGAGCTGGCCGAAGAGTAGGGCGGCTGCCGTGGCCGTCCCTCCGGACCCCCGGCTGCGCGACCTCCCGTCGGTGGACCGGGTCCTGCAGCAGCTGGAGGCCCGGGGCTACCTTGAGGGGGTCCCCCGGCCACTGGCTGCCCGATGCGTGCGCCGGGTGGTCGAGGACGCCCGCCGTCGGCTGCTGGACGGCAGCGCGCCCGCCGGCTGGTCCGCCGCCTCCGTCGTCGAGGAAAGCGCCCGCGCCGTGGCCTGGCACGCCCAGGTGCGTCTGGTCCGCGCCGTCAACGCCACCGGCATCATCATCCACACCAACCTCGGGCGTGCCCCCCTGAGCGATGCCGCGCAGGAGGCGGTGCGCGCGGCGCTGGCCGGCTACACCCTCCTGGAGGTCGACCCCGAAAGCGGGGACCGCGGCTCCCGCCAGGTGCACGTGGAGGGCCTGCTGGAGGTCCTGACGGGGGCGGAGGCCGGGTTTGTGGTGAACAACAACGCCGCCGCCGTCCTCCTGGGGCTGGCGGCTCTGGCGGCGGGCCGTCAGGTGGTCGTCTCCCGCGGGGAGCTGGTGGAGATCGGAGGGGCCTTCCGCATGCCGGACGTGATGGCCCAGAGCGGAGCCCGCCTGGTGGAGGTGGGGACGACCAACAAGACCTACCTCCACGACTACGAGCGTGCCATCACCCCGGAGACAGCCCTGCTGCTGAAGGTGCACCGCAGCAACTTCTCCATGACCGGATTCGTCCACGAGGTCGGGGTGGGCGACCTGGTGGCGCTGGGCACCGCCCGCGGCATCCCGGTGATGTACGACCTGGGCAGCGGCGCGCTGGTGGACGTTCGTACCCGGAACCTGCCGCCGGAGCCGACGGTCCAGGAGGCGGTGGCGGCGGGCTGCGCCCTGGTTACCTTCAGCGGCGACAAGCTACTGGGGGGACCGCAGGCGGGGGTCATGGTCGGCCGGTCGGACGCGGTGGACCGTTGCCGACGCCACCCGCTGGCCCGCGCCGTGCGCATCGACCGGCTGGACCTTGCCGCGCTGGCCGCCACCCTGCGGCACTACCTCTCCCCGGAGGAGGCCTGGCGGGAGGTGCCGGTGCTGCGCATGCTGGCTGCAGACCCGCGCGAGCTGACCGACCGCGCCCTGTGGCTGGCCCGCCGGCTGCGCGAGACCCTGGGCGATCGCGCCACCGTCACCTGCATCTCGGCGGACGCCCAGGTCGGCGGAGGCGCGCTGCCCGGCGTGGCGCTGCCTTCCGCCGCCGTCCTGGTCCGGCCCCGAGACGGTGCGGCGGACGCCTGGGCGGCCCGCCTGCGGCAGCGGCGCCCGCCGGTGATGGTGCGGATCCACGAGGGGGGGCTGCTGCTCAACCTGCGCACCATCCTGCCCGACGAGCTCCCCGACGTCGTCGACGCCTTTCGGTGAACCCGCAAGACCACGCCACACCGTCCTCCCCGGCCCCCGCGTACGTCCTGGGCACCGCCGGTCACATCGACCACGGAAAGAGCGCCCTGGTCAAAGCGCTCACCGGCATCGACCCCGACCGCCTGGAGGAGGAGAAGCGCCGCGGGATGACCATCGACCTGGGCTTCGCCCACCTGGACCTGCCCAGCGGTCGGCGGGTGGGCATCGTCGACGTTCCGGGACACGAGCGGCTGATCAAGAACATGCTGGCCGGCGCGGCCGGAATCGACCTGGTGCTGCTGGTGGTGGCGGCGGACGAAGGGGTGATGCCGCAGACGCGCGAGCACCTGGACATCCTCCGCCTGCTGGACATCCGGCGGGGTCTGGTGGTGCTGAACAAGGTGGACCTGGTGGACGATCCGGCCTGGCTGCTCCTGGTGGAGGAGGACCTGGCCCGCCTGACCGCGGGGTCCTTCCTGGAGGGCGCCCCGGTGGTGCCCGTCTCGGCCAGGACCGGACAGGGCCTGGACCGACTCGTCGAGGAGATCGACCGGCTGCTGGATACCATCCCTCCCCGTCCCGCCGACGGTCCGGTGCGCCTCCCGATAGACCGGGTCTTCACCATGCCCGGGTTCGGGACCGTGGTGACCGGCACGCTGTGGAGCGGCCGCGTCCGCCCGGGAGAGACGCTGGAGCTCCTCCCGGGCGGACTGACAGTTCGCGTACGCCATGTGGAGCGCCACGGGCAGCGGATGGCGGAGGTGGTGGCGGGGTCGCGGGCGGCGCTGAACCTGGCCGGCGTGGAGCGCCGGGAGCTGGAGCGCGGCATGGTCCTGGCGACACCCGGGACGCTGACCGCGGCGGTGCAGTTCGACGCCCGCGTGCGCGTCCTGCCTGCCTCTCCGCCGCTGCCGCATCTGGCGCGTCTGCGCCTCTACCTGGCAACCGTGGAGGCCTTCTGCCGCCTGGCCCTGCTCGATCGGGAGAGACTGGACCCGGGGGAGGAAGCGCTGGTGCAGGTCCGGCTGGAGCAGCCTATCGTGGCCGTCCGAGGCGACCGGTTCGTCCTGCGCCGCATCTCTCCGCTGGCGACCCTGGGCGGCGGAGAGGTGATCACGGTCAACCCGCCGCGGCGGCGGCGCGGTGCAGCGGCCGTGGCGGCGGTCGCCGCTCTCGCCTCGGCCGACCAGGACACCCTTGTCCACACCGCCATCGCCGCCCGGGGGCTGGTCGGCGCCGCTGCCCAGGAGCTGGCGCCCACGCTGGGGCAGCACCCGGAAGCGGTGGCCCAGGCCGCGGCCCGCCTGGTCGCGCAGGGCAGGGTGGTCCAGGTCCGTGAGCGCCTGTTCGATGCCGAAGCCGTGGAGCGGGTAGCATCCCGCGTGCAGGAGCTGCTGGCGGAGGCACACCGGCAGATGCCCTGGCGTCTGGGGGTGCCGCGCGAAGAACTCAAGACACGCGCCGCCCCTGGAGCCGACGACCGCCTCTTCGCCGCCGTCCTGGAACGCCTGCTGGCTGCCAAGACGGTAGGGGTCACCCGCGGCCTGGTCCACCTGGGAATGCACCGCCCGGTTTTCACGGCGGAGGAAGAGGGCATGCGCCGGGCCCTCCTGCATGCCCTGAGGGAGGGACGCTTCTCGCCCCCCACGCTCGAGGAGGTCGGTGCGCGCCTGGGCGGCGGGCCGGCCTTCGCCCGAATGGCGCAGTCACTGCTGGAGGAGGGAGCGCTGGTGGAGGTGGCTCCCGGGGTTGTCTTTGCGGCGGAGATCGTCGAGGAGGTCGCGCGCCGGGTGGTCGCCCTGGCGGAGGCTACCGGAGAGGTGACGGTGGCCCAGTTGCGCGACGCGCTGGGAACCAGTCGGAAGTTTGCCCTTGCCCTCCTGGAGTACTTCGACGGCATCCGGCTGACCCGGCGGCTGGGCGACCGGCGGATCCTTGCGTCACCGCCACCGCGGTAGGCCGGCCTGTGGGACGTCTGTCGACGAACCCCGGTGGGACCCGCGCCAGCCCGGTGTCCTGCTATCTCCCCTCGGCCTGCACCGAGCCGGCCAGGACCCGCCACGATACCGTCCACTGGGTGTTGGCCCCCTCGCAGGGGCCCCGGCCCCCAGTCCCTATGGAAACCTCCACCCGCGCGCCGGGCCCCAGCACGGGGAGCTGCACCATCTCGGTGCGGGTCACGGTGAACCTGACGACCCTGGGCGTGGGGGCGGGCTGCGGTGCGGCCGTGGGAAGGGGAGCGGGGGGCTGCACCGCGTTGCGACAGACCCCGCGCAGGGTCAGCTCCAGGCTCAGCCCGGTGATGCGCAGCGGGCTGCGGTTGGTCACGGCGACCGCGCTGCCCCCGGGACGGCCGGCCGCGGGAGGGAGGACTTCCACGTCCACCATCCGATCCAGCAAACCGGCAAACTGCGCCACCTCCTCGACCTGCTGCGTGGTCTCGGCCAGCACTCGGTGCGGCGGGTCCATCGTCCGCACCGTCACGGTGAACCGGGCCACCACCGCCGCTACGGCCGTCCGCTCCTGGAAGCTGCCGGTCCGGCCCGGACCCACCGGGTTGGGGACGACGGCGGCGGAGACCTCGGCCAGGCGGCCGCCGTCCGCGCCCAGGAGGGCAATCTCCACGAAGACCGCGACGGGGGCCCCGCTGTTGACCACCGAGCCCGAGACGACGAAGGTCGAGCCCTCCAGCCGGCCGGTCACCTCCCGCAGGGCCACTCCCGTCGGGGTCTGAGGCGGCGGCGGGGTGGCTTCTGCGGCCGCGGCCCGCGGCGCTGCCCGGGAGAGAGGCTCGGCACGGAACACCTCTATCAGGACCACAGCTCCACCGCTCAGGAGGAAGGCCACACCGTCGAAGGGGTAAAGCAGCCGGACCAGGCCTCCGGACTGGGTGCGCACGCTGCCCGGCGCCTGCTGGTATGCTGTCCGCACCGCCGCCTCGCCGTCGCCGACCCGTACGCCCTGCTGGGTGACGCAGGCGGGGTGGCGGGTGGCAAGGCGGCGCACCACGCCGGAGACGACCGTCACCTGGCTCACCACACCGGAGAAGACGTACGTGACCTCGCCCGGCGCGACGGCGGTCTGTCCCGCAGGCGGGCCCAGCAGACGCAGCATCTCCGCCTCATCCATTCCCACGCGCACGGCGGCTATGCCCTTTCCCTCCTGCACCGGGCAGGGGGGCACCGCCCCGGCGGGGACGGAGGGTGCCGAAGGAGAAAGAAGGGTCACAGCGAGTGAGCCCAGGAGGAACGCAACAGCAGGTCGCATCCACGTCCTCCCCATGCGGGACTACCAGCGGCCCACGCCCGCAGGTCGTGATCCTAGTATACTCAACTTCCGACCCGGCCTTCCGGTGCAGGCGGCGGTGAAGCCGCCTACAATACATGGCGGAGGGCAGCGTCCGCTGGTGCGGGCCCCGGTCTTCAAAACCGGTGGGAGGCTCAACGGGTTTCCGGTGGGTTCGATTCCCACGGCCCTCCGCCAAGACCTTTCCACCTGTTGGGGCGGTGTCGTGACCACTGCCGACCGGTATATCCTGCGCGAGATCGGCGGGCCGTTTCTGCTGGGGGTGGGTGCCTTCGTGGTGGTGCTGGCCGGCGATGTGCTCTACGCGCTGGCCAGCCTGGTGGCCGCACGCCGGATCACCCTGGAGGTCCTGGCCAGGCTACTCGCCTACAAACTCCCGGCCATCCTGGTCATCACCTTCCCGGTCTCCACCCTCTTTGGCGCCCTGCTGGGGCTGGCCCGCCTGACGAAGGACCAGGAGCTGCAAGCCCTGCGGCTGGCCGGGCTCAGCCTCACCCGGATCTTCGCCCCGGTCCTCCTCTTCGGCCTGGTCGCCGCCGCGGCCGCATTCTTCACCAACGAGTACTTTGCGCCGTGGGCGAACCGGCAGGCCAACATGCTCCTCCGCCGGGCGGTGCTGGGAGAGGCCCTGCCACAGGTCCGCCAGCAGGTTTTCTTTCGGGGCCCCGGCAATCGTTTCTTCTACATCGAACGCACCGACCGGGACCAGACCCTGCACAACGTCATGGTCTACGAACCGGCGGGTGCGCTGCCCAGGCTGATCACCGCGCGCCGGGCGACCTGGAGCGGGCGAGCGCTGCGACTGGCGGAGGGGGTCGTCCGGGAACTGGATGAAAAGGGGTTCACCCGGTACGAGGCCCGGTTCTCGCGGATGGACATCGCGATCGGCATAGACAGCGAGGCCTTCCTGGCCGGAGAGAAGACGCCGGACGAGATGACCGCCAGCGAACTGCGCCGGTACCTGGCCGCCTTCGGACACCAGGGTGCGGCGCCGGCCTCGGTCATGGAGCTGCACCGCAAGTTCGCGGTTCCGCTGGCGGCCGTGGTCTTTGCGCTGCTGGCCGCGCCGCTCAGCGTCTACACCGCACAGGGCGGCCGCTTCCTGGGCATGGGGCTGACGGTTATCGTCCTCTTCCTCTACTATGCCGTGATGTCCAGCGCCCGGGCGATGGGGGCAGCCGGGGCCGTCTCCCCGGCACTCGCCGCCTGGCTGCCCAATCTCCTCTTCACGGCCGGCGGGCTGGTCATCTGGGCCCGCCAGGACCAGTGGGCCTCCCGCGCCCCGGGACCCACCCGGGCGGGCAGCGTCGGTGCGCCTTCCTAGCCGTCCGGCGGCTTTGCTGATGCTGGCAGCGGCGCTGGTTGCGGGCGCCATCGTCGGATGGCACGCACGCCGCCCTCCACCATCCGCGCTGGCCCCCGCCCCGGCCGCTACGCAGCCCCCGGCCAGCGTGGCGGTAAGGGAGGCCGCGCTCGTGCTCCGCCACCAGGGAGAGAAGCAGGCCGAGGTGACCGCTGACCGGGTCGAGGTGAGCGCCGATGCTCGCTTTGCGCATTTCCGCGGCATCCCCCGGGCCACGATCTACCGGGACGGCGCCCCGGTGCTGCACCTCCGCGCGCGGGAGATCGTCCTGGACCGGCGGACCCAGGACTTCACCGTCCGCGGGGACATCGAGATCCTCTCCGCGCAGGGGGACAGGATGCTCGCGCCCGAAGCCCGCTGGAGCGCCGCGCGGCGCACGCTGACCTTCCCGCGCGGCGTGGAGGTGAAGATCGGGAGGCACCGTCTTCGGGCCGCCAGGCTGGTGGTGGACCTGGCTCTGGAGGCGCTGCAGCTGGAGGGCGACGTGGACGTGACCTTCACTCTGGACGACTCCCTGCCCGAGCCGGGAGGCCCGCCGTGAGGGCCATCACGCGGCTGCCCCTGATGCTCCTGATCGCAGCTGCGGTGGCAGCGGGCACCGCAGGACGGCTGCGCGCGGAGGCTGCGTCCGCCCCCCCGCCAGAGGAGCCTCAGACCGGGCGTCTCCAGGCCGACCGGATACGGTACGACGCCCGCGGCCGGGTCTTCGTCGCCGAGGGGCGCGTGCGCCTTGTCATCGGCCAGATTGAGATCCGGGCTGAACGGATGCGGCTCGACCAGCGCGCCCAGGTGGCGACAGCTCAGGGTCGGGTCCTGGTGCAGCAGCCCGGAGCCCGGCTGGCCGCCGACAGCATCCGGTATGAGATCCGCTCCCGGATGGTGCAGGCCGAAGGACACGTGGTGCTGGTGCAGGGGGACCTGGCGCTGCGCGCGGGTCGGGTGCTCTTCGCCCTGGAGACGCGCGTGACCCAGGCTTCCGCCGGGGTAACGGTGACCCAGAAGGACCTGGAGGTCCGGGCCCCGGTGCTTACCCACGACGGCCGCACCGACCAGGTGACGGCGGAGGGCGGGGTGCGCCTGAGCCAGGCGGGCAGCACGCTCACGGGTGCGCGGCTGGCCGCTGACCTCCGCAGTATGCGTGCGGAGGTCAGCGGCGGGGCCCGTCTCGTGCGGCGGGGGACGCCGGCAGCGGGAGGGG
>FWPU01003550.1_pt1 | contig 36307 bp, 43 predicted proteins | sample 2228361 | NCBI WGS metagenome assembly FWPU01 (sample SAMEA103939777, study PRJEB20133) | metagenome
TAAAAAGAGAGATCTCTCTTCTAATCTCTCCGTCCGGGGATAAAACTACGATATAATCATTAAGAATTGGCACGGGTAAGCCGGATATGAAAACCATCTCTTCTTTTCTTCTCAGGGCGTAAATATCTTTATTTTGAGCAATAGCTATATCGTGGTGAAAAGGCATTTTCACAACCCACTTTATATTGGAATTCCAATCTAATCTTAGGAGCATAGCGTCCTCGACGATGGATAATAAATCGCCGTTATTATCCATCTCTATATGATGCCAGGTGTCATCTTCGTTCATTTTTGCCGACCAGGTGTGTAATATCTTTCCGGACATATCCATAAGGTAGGCTTTTGACAAGTTCGTAGAGTTATATATGTTCATGCCTTTAAAGGATTGCCTTTGGTCGTGAATAGTGACCCCGGATTTTTGTATGGTTTTCTCCGCGGGAACCCAGGTCAGGTATGGCAAAGACTTGATTTCTTCATGAGAAGATGGCACGACATTTTTATCGCTATTTGAGCCGACGATTGTCAATAGAGAGACGAACAAAATAAATGAAGCTGTGCTTATTAATATACTCTTCCCGTTCGGCTTTAACAGATTCCATCCTAAAAATGCCGCGAAAAGCAACATTCCCGCATTTCCCAGTAAGCTTACGGGATGAAATTTATCATGGGGTAAAAAGTAGTGGTTGATTGTCCAGCCGGCTATGAGGAAAAAAATAAGATAGGCCAGAATACATACTCTATATCTCCACTTATTATTTCCATAAACCCCTGCTGTATCCGGTGGGAGTATTTCCCAAAAAAGGTCTGTCAAGAATAAGAAGAAAGTGGTTAACAAACAAAACGTGGCCATAGCAAAAAACAAGATAAAAAGGAAAGGGGCATTCATAAACCCTATAACATAAAGCCCTATGATATAAAAAATAATTCCGCCCGCAAATAGTGTGCTAATCTTTATCTTCGGCCTCACTACTATTCATTACATTATCCGGTTTCATTCGCAAATCCCCTTCCCATTCCATGCTCGACTTAAGTGTTTCTCCTCTTGTCCGGAGCGTGGGCAGTTTTCTTGGCGGTCTTACCTGTGAAACCAGGAACTTCATCTTTATACAATTTCTTGTTCTTGCTTCTGATTTGAAAACCCATTTTTTATAGCATAGGATATATCGGCGGTTTGAAGTATAACATCCTATTCAGGATTTGGGATATCGTGACGAATGTTACGGGCCTATTAATAGTTCAAGAGGCAACTTGAGGAGGTTATGAGAGATGATAACTGTGAACCGAGAGATGATGGACAATCTCGTCAGCGACCACTTCATGTACGAGGCGGCCGACGATGTTGAAGGTGTGCTTGGAACTCTTACAGAGGACGCCGAACACGAGTTGATAGGCGGGCCCGATGGCCCGCTTCGAGGGAAAGCGGCGATTCGTGGCTTTTATGAGCGGTTGTTTCCGTGCCTCAAAGACGGCAGCGTCGAGCCGGTAATGCGCCTCTACGGGGAGGATTTTCTGGTCGACGAGAGTATCTGGACCGGCTACCTGGTGGATGGAAGGCCCTTCAAACTGGATGGCAAGGCCGGCAAGGTGCGCATCAGGCTCCTCCACGTCTTTAAACTCAGGGAGGGGCTTATCGCGAAGGAGAACGTGTGGTTTGATTTTGACCACCTCAAGCGTCAACTGGACTGACCAAGCCAACACATTGCTCGGTCGCAGCCGTCGAACCGGTGAACGATTGCCTGTCTGAGTAGGAAGGGAGCAGTTAAATCCGCTAATCTAAAAAACTTGACCTGGCAACCTTTCGGGTTAGTATTCAGAACTAGCTGATATAAATCATCGGAGATCTGGCTTTGACTCAAGGACATAGGCTAAGGGAAATCCTGAAGAGGCCGGGCATACTGGTTCTCCCAGGGGTTTACGATTGCATCGGAGCCAGGCTCGCCGAGCAAATTGGGTTTGAGGTGGTGTTCACCAGCGGGTTCGGAATATCCGGCTCGACGCTGGGTAGACCCGACTACGGCTTTCTTACCGCGACCGAGATGCTATGGAGTGTAGAGCGTATCGCCAGGTCGGTGAGTGTCCCACTTGTGGCGGATATCGACACTGGCTATGGAAACCCCCTTAACGTTATCCGAACGGTCACGGATGTGGTCAGGGCCGGTGTGGCCGGAATAATATTGGAGGACCAGGAGTGGCCCAAGAAGTGCGGCCACTTTGAGGGGAAAGCGGTAATTCCGATGGAGGAGCATTTAGAGAAAATTCGTGCAGCCGTGTATGCCCGTGAGGACAGTGGTTTGGTGATTATAGCCAGGACCGATGCACGCGCCCCTCTCGGACTGGAGGAGGCGATTCGTAGAGGCCGAGCCTATTTCGAAGTCGGTGCGGACATCGTCTTTATAGAGGCCCCACAATCTGTGGATGAGCTTAGGAAGGTAGCCTCGTCCTTCCCGGACATCCCTCTTTTTGCCAACATGGTTGAAGGCGGAAAAACCCCTTTATTGAGCGCCGGGGAGTTAGGGGAGTTGGGATTTAAGATAGCCGTATTCCCGCTCTCCGGGTTATTTGCGGCCACGAGGGCAATGGAGGCTTGCTTCCGTCATCTCAGGGAAAAAGGCACTACAACAGGGTTTACCAATAGCTACTCATTCAGAGAGTTTGAAGAACTGGTCGGGGTTCCAGGATATAGGGAGCTGGAGGGGAGGTTTAGATTAACTGAGGATAAGCCCGGTAAGAAGGAATCGGAATAGCAGTAGAGCGCCGAGCTTGTCTACTCATCTAGAAATAGAAAACGGTGATTCCACGGGCTGGCCATTTAATTTAAACACCCCCTTCTCGTAGCTTGCGTCCAGTTTAAGGTTCTCGCCTTCGGGTATGAGTATTTTTTGCTCGATGAGCTTCTTGACCTGCTCGGAGGCAGCGGATTTTGACAACTCGTTTATATTCTCACCCTCTGGAACTTCGTCGCCTGCGTCCTCAATTTTCTCTAACAGGTTTTTTCGGGCTAGGTTTTGGAGTATAGATTGGGCCAGTGCTTCTGGAATGGTGAACCCGACCTCTGCCCTCACGGACATGAGGAGCAGGAAGGGGATTTTAGCTATCTCCGGGTTACTGCCGTCTATGGCTACTTTTGCCCGGCCGTAAGCTTCTCCCCTGTCTGTTTTTAAGCTCAGCCTGGCCAGCTCGACCTCCGGCGAATTTTTGATAAGGTCAGGCAGGATGTCTATTATCTTACCTATCAGTAAATCACGCTCAGTCTCGTTGGATGTATCCATACCCTGGGTTTCCCTGAGCATCTTCTGTAGCTTCGCCCATGCCGAAGGTTCGATGTTCCGTATGATTATTTCATAATAACCGGGCCCATAGTTTTCGGCCCCGGCATTAAGATTCTCAAAAGAGAATGTGCTCCTGGCAACCAGGTTGTCCCCGGTTAGCTCAGTGCCGCCGTAGAGTTTCAACTGCCCTATCGAGTAGCGCTCTTGGGGCTTCCTGTTTTCTACATTCACATTCCCGATCGTAAGATTCATATCACCGGTCGGGTTATAGAGGTTGGGTACATGGCTACGGAGTTGGGAATCAAATTCAATCCCTTTTATGGATAATTCAAATTCATCGCTGGTTAATTCGAGACCAGAAGCTTTGATATCGGTGGTTATTTGTCTAAAGTTAGGGCTGAACTTAGCCGAACCGTGAACCCCTTCCCACTTTATAGAGCCGTTTCCCTCCCGGTCTTGATGGGCGAATGGCGGCATGGATATCAGGCTTTCCCCGTGACCTTTGATTTCGACCGTTGTTTTTATCCGGGGCGGCGGCACCTCCGCTAATAAATCGGTTAGTTCATTCCCGGTTCCCGGGTTGGTCCTTATGGTACTGTTAATTATTGCCTGTACCGGTTTCAGCCGGAAATTCCCGCCAATCAGCTCGTTTATAGGTATTGGCCCATGGCTGATGCGGTCGTTTAATATTAAACTAGCTATTTTTTTAGCCCCTACCCGTATTCCCAATTCCGTCTCGGCCTCTGAGCTGAACCAACCCCGGTTATATTTTCTTTTAATTATCTCGACATTCCCGTACTGGGAAAGCCCTTCCTGGATGTTTTTGTACGTCTTCTCCGCCTCTACACCGAACCAGTAGGTCGTACCAAACACTGCCAGGATGATTAATGCGACAAGAATTAGGATAACCCTCATTCGACCTTCCTTTAACTCGAGAATTCCCTGTGTCTTGCCATAGGGCCTCCCCTTCATCCCCTCCCGTCAATGGAGGGAAAATCTTCTGATACCCTGCGGCTCGCCGCAGGGTGGTTCATTAAAAGACCACGATGAAATTATAGGCCCGCCTATGGATGCGGGCAATGTGCTCCGGCGATTAGAAGGTTTCACTGTTTCTCTATACTTACTACGGTGAGGCTTGTTTCCGTTTCCTTGAGTTTTAGTTTCACCCTGTCTTCTTGCCGGAGAGTGCTGAGATGTTCTGGGCTTTCGACCTCATAGCTCATTATCATGGCCCTCATAAACCCGGGCATTTCATCCTGGTCGATAACAACGCGGTTTCCGGTTATGAGCTTTAATGTACCGGTGGCATCGTGATATTTGGGCCACTCTTCCCCTGCGGATTTCGGCGCATGCTGCCAGGACTTTGCCATTTCCTGCTTTAGTTTCAACACATCTTCGGCTATGAGTTTCTGCTCATTTTGCAGTTCCCTTATTTGATAGCCGGTTATGGCCAGGGTAAGGACGGCGATTATCAGGGCGATTATGGATAGTGCTTTCATTCAAGATTACCTTTTGTCCTTGGAATTTTAAGGCTCCTCAACTTCTTCAAATTCATTATATCGTCTCCCACCTTTTCGAGAGGGGTCTCGATTATCAGGTCTATGTCTTTAAGATGAGGATTATTGACGATAGTTGCAAAGCCATCGATTCCAATCCTGCCCTTGCCTATGTGCTCATGCCGGTCCTTTCTCTCCCCAAGCCCAACCTTCGAGTCGTTGCCGTGGAGCAGTTTCAGCTTGTCAAGGCCAACAATCGAGGAAAAACGTCTCAGGGTGGCTGTGAACGTCTCTTCGGTTCTAATGTCGTAGCCGGATGCAAACAGGTGCGCGGTGTCCAGGCATATCCCTAAATCGGGATTCCCCACCTTTTCCAGTATCTCGGCTAGCTCTTCAAACGTATCGCCAATTATACTTCCCTGGCCAGCGGAATTTTCCAGAAGTAGTTTAGTCTTATTATAGTGTCCGTCTAAAACCCTTTTTAACCCATCTGTAACCTTCATGATCGCCTTTGATTTACCGGATACCTTCCCGCTCCCGATGTGGGTCACGACATACCTCGCTTCTATTGTGCTTCCTCTTGCCAGCTCTTCCTTGATTATGGAGACCGATGCCCGGCACGTTTCTTTGTTCTCCGAGGCCAGATTTATGAAATAGGGCGTATGTATGTAGTAATCAAAGAGTTTATACCGGGAGCATTCATCGAAAAAGGCGTCAACCGTTGCCTGGTCCAGCCTCGAAGGGTTTCCACCCTGGGGCGGTCTTGTAAAAACTTGAAAACACTCGCAACCGAGTTCTCGGGCCCGCGATGGCGATTTCTCTATCCCTCCGGCGATGGAAACGTGAGCACCAAATTTCATCTATACAAACCCCGGTCTTTAGTCTCTTTGAGTCTTTAATAAAATACATAATTTCTCCAAGGTTTGCCTGGTGCTGGAGATATTTGTTATTAATGAGGGTTGATGGGTTCTGGTAATTTTTAGGAATTAAATTGTAATAATCAGAATTTGAGATTTCAGGCAATGTCGGCATAGCTTGTATCTAGAAGTAACTTTCAACGTTGTCATTCTGAGCCGAAGGCGAAGAATCTAATTTAAGATGCTTCACGGAGTTTATCCTGAGTATGGCGAAGGGTTCAGCATGACAACTTAGGTCCTTCGCCTAGTCTCTTCCTTCCCCGATTTAATCGGGACCTGCCCAGGACAAGCTCTGAATGTTAAGAAAGGCTCAGAGTAACATTTGTAAAGGTGAACTCACTCTATTAGTTACAACTTGCTAAGGCAGTGCACGTTTGATTAAATCCTAAACTATTACATTTTTTTTAAAATGTCTTAAGGAAAGCGGGATAAACCCGGTTACAAAGCGGTGAGGATTAGGGGGTTATTTTATTACGGATGGTTGGTATTTGTTTATCGAAAAAAGCGGCAGAAGCACACCCCGGAATATTATTCCCGGATGTGATTTTTTAAGCCAGCCCTTTTCTTTTATTATCAGCATCTTTGGCTTACCTCGCCATGATTCAAGACTTTCCATTTAACCACTTTTCCATCCAGGCCTTAGTCTTCTCGGCCAATTCCTTGCTAGAGGTGTAGGACACGTATTTGTCGTCTATATATATTCTCCAGTATGTAATCGGGCCTTGTGCCTTCTTTAACTCTTCTTCCTTTCCATATCTAGCCGCCTGTGCCGTGAAATCGTAACCCGGGCCGACCGTAAAAGGAGCGATTGTTATTGTCATGTTACTTGAACCTCCTTGTGTAATTTAAACGTCACGATAATTTATCATGCAAATTGCATGCCATTAGTTAATTTAATCACCGCTTGAATGTTTTCAAGGACGGGGACCTATAAACCGGGCGGAATCAAATGACAATTTTCGTCATGTAAGACGATTTTATGCCGATTCGCTCCTATCCCGATCCATTTAAGGATTATGGAGCCGACAAAAATTGGTGGGTTTCCAGTTCGTTAGGTGGGATGGTGGTTTTTCTCTCGACGGTATATACTTTGCCTGCCTATTGAAAAAACGATGCCGGGAGGAAATAAAAATGAGTTGCAAAGGACAGAAGGTTGGATTAATCCTATTATTGGCTTTTATCATCTTTTCCGTGCTTTCAGTTTTTCCTGGGGGTAAGGTCAGGGCGGAGCAGGAAGGGGAAAATGTTCCAGGTATTCATATCATTGACTATTCCTTCTATGCAGCTTGGGGAATGGCTACTATGCATAACGTGACAATCGAGAACCCAACCGACGTGGCTTATAAGGGACTAAAAGTAAAGATAAATTATTACCTATCCTATTATCCTACAGAACCATACAGTGCAACGGTGGTTATACCGGTTAACCTGCCTCCCAACAGTAAAAATACCTACTTCCGGAACGGGCTACCCAGCCTGATAGTAAACCCGAACGGAATATACGGTATGCATCTCGTTGCTGGGAAAATAGAGGTGCTTGAGGCAGTGCCCGACTCGGCGATCTGAGCAGGTTTTTCCCAGTGTTTTAGTTTGCGGAAATCCAAAGCCCAGGCCGAAACCAGCAAACTGCTGTCCGTTAGTCCATTCCAAGGAGGTTTGCTCCTCTCTTCGGGAATAGGTCCTGGGAAAGGGAGAGGTTTCTGCTATTTCCTTAATGGCTTCTGGGGAATGGTGTTCTCCCGGTTATCCACCGCTTACGGGGGGAATGAAGACTATTTCATCGCCTTCCTTTAATTCGGTGTCCTTCTCTACATATTCTCCGTTTATGGCAAAGAGCACGCGGAAGTTACGGTTTTGTGGAATCTTATCCTTGAATTGGTCCCAAAGTGCACCGACAGTTGTTCCATCCTCAATCTCGATTTCCTCTTCGTCGATACCAAAGGCCTCTCTAAGATATGCGAATAGTCTTAATTTCACTCTCATCCCTTGTAAATATACACGACGGGTGAAATGATTTTTATCGATTGATTTCAGTAGAGACGCCTTTCATAGCGCCTCTACTGAGGGAAGGGGGTTGGAGAAAAAGCTATCTTTGTGCTCTTCCATCCGAGTCTTCTAGCGCCTTATCTAATATATTTGAAAGGGTATCCGCACTCACTTCCCCACCGCTGTTATACACAGCCTTTCCTTCTCTGTCGATTATGGTTAGGTGAGGAATGTAATTGCGATAGAAACGGGCCTTGAGCTTCTTCTGGTCGTCGGGTATTTCAGTATCCAGGTCGACGACTATGAAATCTACCTTTCCCCCATAGCTCCGGTAAAGCTCGACGGTCCTCTTCGCCTGGCGCTTGGAGTTGTAGCACTCACGATGATAGAAGATTATGTGGGCGGGCCTACCGGGATTAACCTTTCCGTCGGCCATGTTGACTCCGGTTATCAAAGGTCCGTCGTTTGAATCGCTCGAGTAATCCAGGTCGGGGTTCAGCTTTAGCTCGGTAGCTCCGTAACTTGATAGGAGTAGAAAAGAATACGCCAGGGGTAAAAGGGCAGCGAAAATCAGTGTCTTGCTAATGACAGTCTCCTCACTTTTAGGCTTAAGTCTTTAGATTCAAGCAGTATAAAAAGGTTGCAGTGTAACTAAATAGCTTCGGTAAAGGTGTAATAGATTGAATCGGCCATCTATTTGTGCTATTTTGAAGTTGAAATTGGGGTTCGTTGACTCATATGTAGATTGACCTTAATGCTCCAGGTTATACCGAGGCATACGTGGGTAAAAAGAACGCAACCAAAGCAAGGGTAAAAATTCTCAACGGCTTGAAAAGTAAGGATGTTATCGAGCTTCTTTCGGCGCTCGAAGGGGTTAAGCTAGACCTCGACCGCCTTTATTATTACGAAGAAATCGGGTTGATAGTTCCCAGCATAAGAAAAAGCCAGGGTAGGGGAATACCCAGGTTATACTCGGTCGAGGATTTTATAATGCTGAGGTGGCTGGTGTCGCTTCAAAGGCAAGGGGTTTCGGTTCAGCGCTTTAGGGGAGTTATCGAGTTTCTCAAGGAGAAGATGCCCGATGCCCTTAAAAAGCCCCAGAATTGTGTTTTGATCACCGACGGAACCTCCATCAAATTCTTCGACAAAGTCTCATCCCGGGCGCTCGACGTACTCAGGGACACCGGCCAGTATCTCTTTGTTTTCCCGGTGGGCAAGATAGCTGAGCAAAGTGAGAAGGCAATCCAGAAGCTCGAAATCCAAAGAAAGGCCTAGGTCATCTGCGAAGTCATGCTATTTCAGTTTTATATAAACCGATTTTCCGGCATCCTTGGTGACTATCTCGAAATGTTCGGGCAGGGAACGGAATAAGGGGGTCATGGTTCTAAAGCCGTAGCTCCTGGGGTCGAAGCTCGGGTCCAGTTTCCGGAGAGCCTCACCGATCTTACCCAGATAAGCTAGCTCATCTTCCTGAACTACCATATTGAAAGCTTCTTTGAGTAAGCCGATCAATTCCTTGGTGGCAACCCCTGTTTTCTTCAAATCCTTCTCTGATTCCTCTGTTAATACATCCGCTTTATCACCTAGATTTTCTGTATAAACGAACAACTCACATGCCTTCACAAAAGGCTGCGGGGTCTTTTTCTGTCCTATCCCCATCACGAAAACCCCCGATTCCCTTATCCTGGTGGCCAGTCTAGTATAGTCGCTGTCACTGGAGACGATACAGAAGCCGTCGACTACTTTTTCATGAAGGATGTCCATTGCATCGATGATGAGAGAGCTGTCCGTTGAATTTTTTCCGTAGGTGTATCTGAACTGTTGTATAGGCTGGACTGCGTAGGTATGGAGGATGCTCTTCCATCCCTTCATGTGAGGGCTGGTCCAGTCTCCATAGATTCTTCTGATGGTGACAATCCCCTTTTTTGCCACCTCGCTCATTATATGCCCTAAGAGGGTGGGCTGGGCATTCTCTCCGTCTATCAGGACGGCTATCCTGAAATTGCTATCGCTGGTCTTGGTATCTTCTTGCATCTTTATCCCTTATCTATCTTTTTTCTACAACAACAATTGTCCCACGAGTAATGAACCCTTGTCAATAAAGTCTTTATTTTGTTTTGGTTTAAAGGGATAATACCACCGCTGTCCAAATTGATTAGAAACCAGAGGTTCAAACTAGTAAAACAAGGCCTTTAGATAATAAAAACGTCTTTTTAAAGTCAGGTCACCGTCTTTTATGTTTGCTATGGGAGCGCCATCCTAATCCTATTTGCTGAAATAGCTTTTTAATTCCACTCACCCTTCGTCGTAGTTTATCCTGAGTAAGGTCGAAGGACTCAGGGTGAAGGGATCTTACTGTGAATATCCCTTGTATTTCATGGTGAGCGGAGTCGAACCATCATGGTGAGCGCTTCGACAAGCTCAGCATAAACTCCGTCGAACCATAGACCCTTCGTTAAGACCCAAGACAGGCTTCCCCCGCAAGGTAGCATGGGATAATTGCTTGTATATCGTCATTGCTGTTAGCCGCCCTATTTTAGCGAAGTTTGGGACGATGCAAGTTCAGGCACCGCTATATGATAAAATATTCGATAAAAGTTATATTTCTTAGTAGTTATTGGGTGATTCCAAATTTGTTCGGCGGAGATCGATCGAAAACGAGTAAATAATGCCAGATTACAGCTTTGATTTCCTATTCATTGGCGGGGGCATCCTGGGGTCAGCCGGAGCCATGGCGCTGTCTAAAAGGCTGGAGGAGATGGGGCAAAGCGCAAGAATAGCGGTTATCGACCTGGACCTGGAGGGAGAACACTCATCCACGCTAAAAAATGCCGGTGGGGTAAGGGCTACTTGGCGAAACCGGGCCAATATAGAACTCTGCAAGTACTCGATAGATTTCTACGAAACCATCTACGAGGAAGTGCAGTTTAGAGAACTCGGTTACTTCTGGATGCACGACCAGGAATGGTGGGAGGAGATAAACAAGAATTACCCACTTTATAAAGAATACGGGCTTCCGGTAGAACTTCATCCCCCCAAGGCAGTGCCGGAGTTTTTACCGTTCGTGGATAACCTGGAAGGCATAGCCGGCCTTTCCATATCCAGAAGGGCAGGGCTAATCGACCATTATTCCTTGAGAGAGTATTACAGGAAACAGGCAAGAAGGAGGGGTGTTGTGTTTCTTGACCGGTGCTTTGTGAAAGAGATATTGGTTAACGACGGTGAAGCAAGGGAAGTGATTGCAGATCGGTTGAAAGGATGGGATGAGAGCAAATCTGAGCAAGTTAAAAATTATCTGGTGAATGGAAGAGCGGAATCTCCGGAAGAAGAGATTTCGTTCAAGTGCGGCACCCTGATAAATACCGCAGGGGCCTGGTCTCCCCGAATCTCGAGGCTTTACGGATTTAATGACGAAGAGATTAAACCGCGCCGGAGACAAATGGTGGTTATAAAGTGCCCGGAAGTAGATTTATCCTCTTATGGAATATTAATCGATACGTCTGATGTTTATTTTCACAAGGATGCGGAGAATATACTCGCCGGATATTCCAACATGGACGAGCCTTATGGATACAATCTCGAATACGGTTTCGGAGGGTTGGAGGAGGATAGCCTTTTCGTCAGGCATATTTGGCTTCCCCTATACCAGCGGATCAGCAAATTCGAGAGGGTTAAATTCTTGAGAGGGTGGGCCGGACTATATGCGGAAACCCCGGACCGTTCCGGTTACTTGGGGAAAGTTCCTGGATTCAAAAATATATATGAATGCGGCGCGCACACCGGAAGGGGATTGATGATTTCATACGGCGCAGGAACTGCCCTCTCCGACCTGATTGTGGAAGGCAAGTTTAGGGAAGAGCTTAAACATGCAAAGGACCTGTCCAGGGATAGGCCTTCCGGTGACTTGTTCGAGGAACTGCACTTGTAGATGGGAAATAACATGACGATAAACCTGTCCAAGACTGATTGCAAGACTTCGCTTACGGTAACCAATGGCGGACAAAGAGGAAGCAACCCCTCTTTAATTCCCCCCTTGGTAAGGGGGGAAACACAAGGGGGGTTAGTTAGAATGTCTATTTGAATGAATGGCGTTGTGATAGCGCTTGCATAGCAAACATAAAAGAACGGAAAATAATGTTAAAAGGTGTTTTTATCTGTTTAAAAACTTTGTTTGCAAAATGGAATCTATAATGATTCCTTATTAGTTGGACTGCAGTTATATGGCGACTAAAATAAAAAGGGAAGGTTTGATTAAAAAATGTCTGTCTTTAGCATCAAGTATAGTCAAACTTCCACTCGAGCACATTTGGATAGATTATGATAAAGAAGCTGACATTCTATATTTGAGTTTTAGAAAACCTCAGAGGGCTACCAAAACAATCGAAACGGATGAAGATATTTTGGTTAGAAAAGACGGAAATAAAATTGTTGGTATAACCATACTGAATGCGAGTTTAAGATAACTCCGCCTAGTTTTTTCAATTCAAATTCTGGCTAACAGTCCAAGCTTTAGGGTGTTAAGTTCCATCACATAAAGAAATTTAGCGAATCTAAGCTATATCTTATTTAGGGCAAAGGTTCATTTAAGGGAACTTAAATCTCTATCTTTATAGTATTCCCCTCTACATGCACCTTGTATGCGTTGACCCCTTTTTCCGCAGGGGGGCCTTGAACTTCCCCCGTCTTCACGTTGAATTCGGCACCATGCCAGGGACATATGACCGTATCTCCTTCCAGTTCTCCTTCACACAGCGGGCCGCCGACATGGGTGCATTCGTTATCAATTGCATAGAAAGCCCCGTCGCAGTTAAACAAGGCTATCTCTTTTCCTTCGACCTCTATGAGCATGCCCTGGCCCGGCTCGATATCATCTGTTTTAGCGACTTCTACCAGCTTTGCCATGTCATCCTCCTGATTAACTTTTTTGAATACTAGAATTTATATCTTTTTAGGAAGTAAGGCAAGGAGTTAGTATTGAAGTTAAATGGTGTGGGTGCGTGGATGTATAGGCGTGTGGGCGTATGGGTGTATGGACGCATGGGCGAATGGGCGTTTGTCTCTATTCTTCACTTGTAATTCTACTTTGTGGGAATAAAAGCACATACCGTTTCTTGTGTTAATATAAATCTATCGTGGCTAGAAGAAGTGAAAAAAAGCAATCAAACAAAAGATTAGTCAAGGTAGCTAAACTCGGAGAAATCGGGCCGGGGCAGAGGAAGGTAGTTACGGTCAACGGGGCTGAGATCATAATATTTAACCTTGACGGAGAGCTCTACGCTATGAGTAACGTATGCCCGCACAAGGGGTATCCACTTACTTACGGCCCGGTCTTCGAAGATACTATCATGTGCCCGAACCATGGATATATGTTTAATGTGAAGACCGGCCATTGTTTGACCAAATCCTCTTATCCCATAAAAACATACAAGGTTAAAGTGGATGGCAGTTCGATTAAGATCGAGCTTTAGGTAATTTTACCCACGAATTGATACCCATCCTTCGGCATTTTTATGCCGTCTATATAAATGCTCTCTTCCTCGTCTATGCCCACCCTTCCCTTAGCAATAAGGTGATGAACGGTATATGGAAATATCTTCCATTCCCCCTCCCTCCTTATTTTTTCCTGCATCTCTCTTGAATCCTTTTCACTGAGTTCCTCGAGCGATATGGGTTGTGATTGAACTATCGCCGGCCCGAACCGCTCACCATCTCTTGCCAGAAATACGGTGCATTTAATCTCCTTTTCCCCAGCTCTGAGTGCTTGAATGGAGGCATCAACTCCCCTTATCAAATAAGTTTTTGTCGTGTCTCCGGGATATAGGTTTACTATCTTGTCCCTGTATTTATTCATGAATATGCTGCCCAATCTTCTCCGATAGCCGGATAAAACTATCAGGTCCGGTGTGCAGATATCCTCTATAAGGCTGATGACGGAGGCGTCATAAAAATCTCTGATTTCATCGTCGTCCGGGTTCTTTTGTAGGATTTGAAAATAGGATTTTGAGCTCAGGCTGACGACCGGTATCTCCAACCCTCTGGCTATCTCCGCTCCTTTACAATCGGGCATATTGGTAAAAACCACATCGATTCTTCCATAGCTTTTGTCCCCCAGCCCTTCTAACCTCTTTTGCTCCCGGTGTAAGGCAGCGAAGTTCGTTCCGGACCCGGATAATAGAACGGCCACGCTCATCGGTCTTTCTTTTGGTTCGTGCAGCAGTTTAATTTTGCTCATCTCCGTCAATTATGCGCATTCTTCTTCCGCTATCTAATATTGCTTAAATATTCCATGATTACCTTATCATATCTTATCATATCTGCGGGGACAGAATCGGATAGGGGTTCAAAATTTTGAACCCCTACTGTGACCTAGAAAAAGATGCCGTATTGCCCATCCTATTGTAAAAGCCGCTAATGCTTCATTAGAAATTTTTAATTTGCCTTGACCATCTTTTTTATGCAAAGTATATCCGCTTAACGGACATGGGCAATTTGACCAAGAGGGTTCTTACGGCAGTCTTTGGAGTTCCTCTCCTCCTTTTTATTTTCCATATAGGCGGAATCCCTTTTCTCCTCCTTATACTGGCCATTATTCTGGCAGGTCAGGTCGAGCTTCACAAGCTTCTCAAGGAAAAGGGAGTCTCTTATCAGCCGATGCTGGCTTTCCTGTCCGTTGTGGCTGTGGGCATGGCTGCTTTCTTTGGATATATACCACTTCTTGCCATTTTCACAATCGTGACGGCGCTGTCTTTTATTTTGCGGCTAGGTAAGGGGGACTTGTCCGGGTCCATCTCAGAAATAGGCGCCACACTTTTTCCAGTAGTTTACCTGGGATGGTTTCTCAGCCATTCCATCCTGTTAAGAAACATAGACCAAATCCCGGCCCTTAAAACCTACGCCGAAACGGTGCAGGGTCTCGGGGAAGCCGGGTTTTTTTACGTCGTCCTGTCCGTCGCCTGTACATTTTTGAACGACACCGGAGCATACTTCGTGGGTAGATGGAGGGGAAGGAGAAAGCTAACCCCGGTGCTTAGCCCCGGAAAGACGGTTGAGGGAACCGTAGGCGGGTTGGTTTTGTCGATTATTACCGGAGAGGTAGTAAACATCATATTCAATTCTCCCCTTGAGTTCTACTGGGCGTTTTTCTTTGGCTTTATAGTCGGGGTAGTAGCCGTACTCGGCGATCTTGTGGAATCCATGCTCAAGAGGAGTGTGGGGATAAAAGACTCGGGAGGGATCTTGCCCGGACACGGCGGAGTGCTCGACCGATTTGACAGCCTGATACTGGTCTTTCCTGTTTCTTATTATGTCGCCTTATTTTATTACTGGCTAAAAGGGGTTTTATAGATTTGGAGATGAGGAACAGGATTTCCCCGATTAACAGTCTTACCAATGTCGAGGTTTAAGATTCCTCACATTCGTTCGGAATGACAAAAGAAGGAAAGCTCTCAGCTCAGCGAAAATCCGGAATATAACTATATCATTTGTCATTTCGATCCCTGAGATAATTTCATATCTAAGGGGGAGAAATCTTGAAAGAGGGGTTTATTCTTACGTTAGAGTTTACAATTAACACTTCTCTTCTCTCAGAGCAGACGCAGCAAATTATATATCTTTTTTATGAGAAAGTACTATGTCCTTGACAGTTTCCTCACCGAGGGCGCTTCCGATGGATTCATCAACCCTTTCCACAATCGAATCAACTTCCGGAACCGAGTAAATTTTATGTTCTAAATGATTATTTTGGCCATCGGTTCTGGTGGAATCGAGTATTTCTTTAAGCCTGATGGTCTCAAGGTCCCTCGCCGGAAGATAAGCAGGGGGATCGTCTGCAGTTTCGGTAATCAGTTTCTTCTTCTCCAGTTGGCTTAGGGCGTTCTGGATGGGTTCTTCCGGAAGCCCCAGGCGGTCTACCAGCAAGTCTAATGTCCAGCGATGCCTATCGTGGTAGTAGTTATACCCGATAAGGAACATGATCAGGAATGAGATTTTCTCTTTCAACCGGTTGCTTAAGTGAAAAGCCTCTTTCTTCAAGGTCAAGAATTTCAGATTCTGGTGGCAGAAAGAGATTTGAGCACCTATCAAAAGTATGAGCCAGCTCAGATATAGCCATATCATGAAAAGTATGATCACCGCAAAACTGGAGTATATTGCCGGATATTTTGTCGATGATGCTACAAACGAGGTGAACGCCCAGCCGGTGGTCTGCCACATTACCCCGGCAACCACGCCGCCCAAGAGTGCGGAATCTATCCTCACCTTGGTGTTGGGTATTATCATGTAAACGAAGGTGTGGGCTATGCTGACCACGATGTACGGAACCAGTTTGCTGCCGTAGTAGATTAGCGTGCCGAAGGGTTCGATGGAGATCAGTTTTTGTACCATGGCATTGCTGGAAAGAGAGGCATTGAGTCCGATTGCGGTGAACATAAGAACCGGGCCGATTATGATTATGCTTATATAGTCGCTAAGCCTTCTTACAACACTCCTCCCTTTTTTTATCTTCCATATGTGATTTAGCGCGTCTTCAATCTTTTGGACGAGGGATATGACCGTGTAGATCAAAATTGCCAGTCCGAGAGAACCCAGGACACCGACCTTCATGTTCTCTACGAACTCAAGAATCTTCTGAGCTATTTCATTACCCTGAGGGCCGAGCGGTTCGAGGAAATTGTAGAGTAAAGGCTCCAGCTCATTATGAACCCCAAAGGCTTTAAGTATGGAGAAGCTAAAAGCGAGCAGGGGTACCAGGGAGAGAAGTGTGGTGTAGACGAGGCTCATGGCCCTCAACGTGAGTTCACCCTCGGAGAACTCACGGACAGATACATAAATTAGCCTGAGTACTTTGACCAGGAAAGCACGGAAACCATCGAGAGAGCTTGTATCTATATACCACAACTCCCTGGCCAGGAAGTCGTTCAGTCTTCTAACCAATTCATGCATGATTCTTTGACTCTTTGTTATTCTATCATCTAAAGGCGGGAAAAAGAAACTGAATACGATTTATTTTTGCCTGTATGTAAACCAAAGTATTAAATTTAGATTTATGAATTATGCAAAAAATTGAAACCCTCTTTTCTTTAACGTAGCTCGAGTCCCGTTTTTAGTTGGTAGATATAATAGGGGGCAAAACAGTTCTTTGGAATTTTAGGTAAAAACACCTTCATACATATGCGGGAGACTTTTCTTAAACGCAAATATATCACTTACAATTTTTCCCTATACTTCTTTATGCTTCTTCATCTCAGGCCCGAAGCTCCGGAAGGTCTAAGCACTTCTTCCTGCATGTGACTTTGCCTTTGAATGCGGAACAAGCAACAACATCGTCGTAAGGTCTATAAGTGAACATGCTGGGTCGCAATATTACTTCTACATCCGTCTTCCTGAAAGGACAGTAGAACATTTTCGTTACCAACTTTTTATAAGCAGTTTTAGCCTCTACTCCCAAAAGAATAACAGCGACTATCCCGACTAAGAAGGCGGCAACTATACCCACCATGGCATAAGGAATAAATACAATCATGATTAGAGAAAGCATGAAGAAAATACCTAAAAGAACAATAATTATTGTCCTCGATATCATCATAATCACCCCCTCTTTCTATTCCCCTCGTGTTTTTATAGTTGCATATCTTATGCCAAAATATAATTCAATTTTTGTTTAATGTTTGGGGGAAATTACATGATGGATGAATATCGCTAATCTGTCTAGTGTCAGAAATTGTGACAAAAAGCCTGGGAACGGGCTTAAGGTTGTGCTATAAAGAGTTGACGGTTTGTAGGCTAAAAGACCCCGCACATACTCTAATACAGAAGTGCTTTACAGTTCATCTTGAAGAAGGACCTGGAACTATCATTACGTATTCTCTCACTCATGAGGGGATAAATTTAACAAAGAAAGGGGGTACCCCATCGACCAATAAAGATATTCAATACGTATTATTTTCTGACATCGGACAATGTGTATTTTTATTTCTTTACGCAGCTTAATCATTAAAGCTTATACTTGAAAAAAACCTCATCCTAACCGAATGTATACTTTGACTTTTTTAGCCTTTCAGATTTCTAAACAAATTGGAAGTTTTTTGGCACGAATGTTGCCGTATATATTTCAATAGGATCCAGAAAGGGAGCGAAAAAGAATGATTGAGAAGGGCGTAGGCATGCTAATAGAAAATGTCGGAGACACGAAAGCTTGGAGTGGATTTAGCCAAAAGGCTCGGGGAAAACTGGTTAACATCACCTTAAATCAAGGATTCTGTAAAGGCTGTGAAATATGCGTTGAGATATGTCCGAACAAATGCCTGGAGATGGAGGGTTCCTATCCCTCGGTAAGGGATATAAACCTCTGCAGCAAGTGTATGCTTTGCGAACTGGAATGCCCTGATTTCGCCATAGCCGTTGAATAGAGAGAGAAAAAATGGAAAGAATAAAATTTCTTCAAGGTAACGAGGCATGTGCTGAAGGAGCTATCTATGCAGGGTGCAATTTCTTCGCCGGCTACCCTATAAGCCCCTCCAGTGAGATCGCCGAGTATATGGCTTATGAACTCCCCAGAAGAAAAGGCGTTTTCATCGAGATGGAAGATGAAATTGCCTCTATGGGCGCTGTAATCGGCGCCTCTCTTGCCGGGGCCAAGGCGATGACGGCAACAAGCGGCCCCGGGTTCTCCTTGAAACAGGAGCATATCGGGTTTGCCTGCATAGCGGAGGTGCCTTGTGTCATTGTCGATGTGATGCGCGGCGGACCTAGTACAGGAACCCCTACCGGCCCTGCTCAAGGCGATATCATGCAAGCCCGCTGGGGAACCCATGGGGACCATCCGGCGATTGCGATTGCACCCTCAACCGTGGAGGAATGCTTTCTTGAAGCGGTAAGGGCTTTTAATATATCCGAGAAATTTAGGAACCCGGTCATACTTCTAATCGATGAAATCGTTGCTCATATGAGGGAGAAGATTCGAATATCTATACCGGGCGAAATTGAGGTCGTAAACCGGAGAAAGCCTAACGGAGCTTCCGATAACTACCTCCCGTTTAAACCGGACCAAGACGGGGTTCCAAATATAGCTAACATCGGCACCGGGTATAGGTTTCACATTACCGGACTAATTCATGACTTTAGTGGATTTCCCACCAATGACCCTAAAAGAATAAAAGAGCTTGCGGAAAGACTTACAAAGAAAGTCAAGGATGGAGAAGAGGAAATACTCCGCTGGGAGGAGTTTATGCTCGAAGATGCAGAGACGGTGATCGTCGCATACGGCTCCGTTGCCCGGTCAGCCAAGTTCGCGGTTAAGCTTGCCAGGAATGCCGGTAAGAAAGTAGGCCTTTTCAAGCCTGTTACCATCTGGCCATTTCCGGCGAAGCCGCTAAAGCGTTTGAAGGAGCATGTTCGAAAGGTAATTGTTCCGGAAATGAACCTCGGGCAGATCGCATTAGAGGTAGAAAGGGTAATGGGCAGCGAAGCGGAGTTGATAACGGTAAACCGGGTGGATACCGAGCTGGTTTCACCTGAGGAGATCTTAGAAAAAATATAGAGAAGGAGTCCAGGCCATGGCTTTTGATTATTCTAAGTATTTGAGAAACGATAAAATGCCCCACATCTGGTGCCCGGGATGCGGAAACGGAATAGCAATGAAATCCTTAATAAGGGCCATCCATATGGTAGGTTATAAAAAGGAAGAAACGGTGATTGTATCCGGCATAGGTTGTTCAGGCCGGATCTCCGGCTACCTGGATTTTAACACACTCCATACCACTCATGGCAGACCTTTGACATTCGCTACCGGAATCAAGCTAGCCAATCCCAGGCTCAACGTAATAGTGGTCTCAGGCGACGGGGACTGCGCCGCTATCGGCGGGAATCACTTTATACATGCCTGCCGTAGAAACATCGATATGACGCTCATAATCTTTAATAACAACATTTATGGAATGACCGGGGGACAGCACTCTCCTACAACACCAGGCGGTTCATACTCCACTACAACCCCTCACAAGAATATAGACCCTCAATTTGACCTCTCCAAACTGGCAATCGGCGCAGGGGCCACCTTCGTAGCTCGGGAAACCACCTATAACATCTTTGCACTGGATAAGGTCATAATAGAGGCGTTCAAACACAAGGGGTTTTCGGTGGTAGAGGTAATAGTCGGATGCCCTGTCTATTACGGAAGAAAGAACGGATTTAAAACGCCATTTTCGCTTTTAGATTGGCAAAGAAAAAGTGCCGTTCGAATAGACCGGTCTCAAACCATGAAGCCCGAAGAGCTAGAAGGGAAATTTACCACGGGCGTACTTCATCGGAAGGAAGCCCCCGAGTATACCCAGCTTTACTATACCCTTGCCGATAGCTTTGATAAATCGGTCGATAAAGTAAGTATGGAGAGCTAATAAAGATGGAGAGATACGAGATAAAGCTTAGCGGCTCCGGCGGACAGGGGCTCATACTTGCCGGTCTGATCTTAGCCGAGGCAGCGGCCCTATATGATGGAAAGAATGCCGTTCACACTCAGTCATACGGGCCGGAGTCAAGAGGCGGGTCTAGCAGCTCGATAGTAATAATCAGCGATGAAGAAATAGATTATCCCAAAGCGACAAAGGTTAACTTGCTTCTTTCCCTTACCCAGGAATCGGTTAATAAATATTCAAGCGATATTAAGGATGGAGGGATACTGATCGTAGACGCAGAATCGGTGAAGGATATACCGGCAGGTAATTTCAAGATATATAAACTGCCGGTGATAGCCACCGCAAGAAAAGAGGTGGGAAAGGTAATCGTAGCCAATATCGTCGCTTTAGGACTGATAGCCGCTCTTATAGGAACTGTTTCGATTGATGCGATAAAAAAAGCCCTTTTCGCCAGAATTCCCAAGGGAACAGAAGAGCTAAATCTTAAGGCTTTACAGGCAGGGATTAACCTGGCCAAGGAAGTTCAACTCTCCCAAGACCCTAATCTATAATAACACCTTTCCCGCTCGTAGTTCTTTAGCCATTAATTGTTAAAAAAGTTTATTTCATGAAGCGCTTTTTTCTAGAGAATCTATTCTTCGTACTTTGAACCCTTTTGAAACTTTAAATCACCTTTTGAAGTTTATATGAACGAGAATACCGGATAAGGAGAATACAGATGAGAAAATATTCCTTTTTATTGATAGCGGTTTTTGCGCTCGGCGCCATAGTCCTAAGCTCGGGTTGTCATTACTACGATCCCGGCCACCATGGCTACGGTTATAACTACCACAGTCATCATTACCATCACTATCACGGGTATAAGTATAAGCATAAAGACCACCGCTCGTACTATCGGTAAATTGCAACATCTTTTCTTTTAAGGTACTTTACCAAATCCAGGTTTTCGATATTCAAGGACAATGCCTAGGTGGAAAGCAGCGATTTAGATATAATTGCCGAGGGTGTAGCGAAATCCTACGGAAATCTTCAGGCTCTCAGGGGAATAGATTTAAGAGTAAAAAAAGGTGAATTTCTTTCCATCTTCGGTCCCAACGGAGCGGGAAAAACAACACTCATAAAATTACTTTCCACGCTTACCAAGCCTACTTCGGGAAGATTAATCATATCCAATCATGACATTAAAAAAGAGTCGGAAAAGGTGCGAAGCCTGGTCGGTGTAATCTCACACGACCCTTATCTTTACGAAAATTTGAGCGCCATGGAGAATATTAGGTTCTTCGCCGAAATGTATGGTCTCCCGCATCCGGTAGAGAGGGCCTTCGAGTTGGTCAAAGGGGTCGGACTGGAGAGCAGGATGTATGACCTGGTGAGGACCTTTTCTCGCGGGATGAAACAGCGCCTGGCCATTGCCCGGGCGATTGTGCACGCCCCCAAAATTCTACTCCTGGACGAGCCCTACACCGGTTTAGACCAGAATGGGGCCAGGATATTTGGAGAGATGCTCAGGTGGCTTAAGTCGGACGGCAGGACGATTATAATGACCACACACAATATTGCCGAGGGGCTAGAGATAAGTGACCGGGTTTCGATTTTAAGCGGAGGCAGGATAGTTTACGAAAGTCACATAGATGGAGTTGAAAAGGAAAGGTTCAAGGAGATTTATCTTGAAAAAGTGAATAATTAGCCACAGAGCACACAGAGAGATATAGAGAGAATGAAGGATCTATTGACAGAAAAAATAATTGGCGCCGCAATTGAAGTCCATAGAATCTTGGGACCTGGACTTCTGGAATCGGTCTATGAAGAAGCACTTTGTCATGAACTAACACTTCAAAACATGCGTTTTGAAAGACAAGTTGCAGTGGACGTACTTTATAAAGGCAATGTTATTCACGGACAAAGGCCAGTAGTTAGTCAGCCTAAGTTTACGGGAACGAGGCTCAGGGCGAACGGTACAAGCCGTTCGTGGTGAGTCCTTCGATAAACTCAGGACAGGCTTGTCGAACCATGAACGGCGGACTTGCATAAATCCTGTAGATGATCAAATCAAGTCGACTGACTACCAGATTAAACGGTGGAGAATGAAGTGATAATCGAAGGAAAATCCGTTAGTAAGTTGCCTGAAGTTGCAATAGCTCAGGTGCTTTCATATCTTAAGGCAACTGGACTGAAAAGGGCATTATTAATAAATTTTGGAGGAAAGAGGCTCATTGATGGTATTAAGAGAATTTCTCTCTAATCTCTGCGTCCTCTGTGGCTAAGAATCACATGAAAAAAATCTGGGCGATTGTCTGGAAAGACATAATAACCGAACTGAGGACCAAGGAGCTTTTCTCCTCTATGTTCACCTTCGCTCTTCTAATCATAGTTATCTTTAACATTGCCTTTGATTTTTCGGCCGAGCTTGTTCCTGTTGCCGCCCCGGCCATACTCTGGGTGTCCTTTACCTTTGCCGGGGTTTTAGGGCTCAGCCGGTCGTTTGCCCTGGAGAAGGATGCCGATGCAATTCAAGGACTTCTACTCACCCCTACGGACCGAAGCCTTATTTTTTTTGGAAAGATGCTCGGCAACCTGATTTTTGTGTTTGTAGTGGAGCTGATTATTCTTCCCCTCTTCGTACTGTTCTTCAACTACGATCTGAGCAATCACTTGTTACCGCTACTGCTAATTATTTTTCTGGGTACGATAGGGTTTGTTTCCGTAGGAACCCTGTTCTCGGCGATAGCCCTCAGCACAAAACTGCGCGAGGTGCTTCTGCCGATTTTGCTTTTTCCTGTAATCATCCCGGTAATCGCAAGCTCGGTAAAGCTCACCACTGCCATAATGGACGGTAAGACGATTGTTCATGCATTGTCCGCTTTTAAGGTTCTGGTTTCTTTCGACATTGTTTTTGTGGTCGTTTGCGCGGTCATTTTTGAATATGTACTCGAGGAATAGGGTCTTGAAGAGCACTCATGGTGAAGTTTTATCGAATTATACGAGCGTTTGCTACTTTAGAACCGTCGGGTCTTTCTCATGCATACGAGCTGTCCTTGAATTTGTCGATCCGCCTTTTCTCTCCCTTCCGCATGAATAGCATACGCCGCTCGCCTCAACCGCCTTGCGCCAGGAGCCGAAGTGGTATGTGGCTGCAGACACTAACTTGGTCATTCCATTTCCTCTAAAGGCCTTGGGCCTTAAGCTATGGCCGTTACTGTATAGGTGCTTTATCTCTTGTAATACCTTTTCCCTCGACCATTTGTCACGGTTTCTTGCCTCTTCGTAGTCTATTCCGCTGGCTTCAAGGGCTTTCCTCCACGAACCGAAAACCTTCCTGGCCTTCAGGTAAAGCCTTGGGTGTTCCTTAGCCACATTAGAAGGTTTTCTACCGGGGGCTTTATATAGGGCGCTTATCTCACTTCTTATTTTCTCGGCTTGTTTCTTCACGTAATAAACAAGCGCAAGAGAGATGCCAAAACGTAACTGACTATATGTACTGTAATTTTAAGAAAGGCTCTATCAAATATTTGTCCGAATTTCTGACAACTTACAATATCAAACCTAGCTCTTTTGGATTGTCTTCATAGATGTGTGCTCAGATTTTTGTGGACGCGTAACCCAAATAAGCTTGGAGTCGCAGCCTAACTAGGACTTTCCATTTCACCCGTCTCAGGTTTTTTCTTCCCAATTCTAAGGGTTTTACCTGATTGTCCCATTCTAGTAGAGCGTGTATAAGCAGAAGGAGGGTTAGCAGCGCTTGAATGTTTCAACAGTGTTAGGAAAAAGTAAAAAAGAGAAGCCGTTGTTAAGTCTAATTCGTATCCTAATCAGGCGACATCTGGAATTTGATTTTACTTGGGGGAACTGTGTTAACGCGCCGTTTTATTAGGTTATCACTAAAATTGTCCCTTGATTTAGGAAGCAATTTATAATAAAAAGTAAGTAACAAAGATAAGCTAGGAGAGGGTGGGGAAATGCGTGCTATTTATGAATATTTCCTGAAATGTTCTTTTTATTTCTCTCGATTATTTAACCTTGTCTTCCTATTTATGCTCTCTTTTGGTCTCATCGGTGGTTGCGGTGGTGGTGGTGGTGGTGGAGTGGTTCCTCCCCCAGAGGTTACTGCGAATAAGCTTAATGTAGAAATTCTCGATGCTACGATATCACCCGATAGAAACCCAATCGTAACATTCAGGCTTACGGATGATCAAGGAGACCCCATAGGAACGGAAGGGGTTAGTATGAATTGGGTAATTTCCAGGATTGAAAGAGGAAAATCCGAATACATTGACTATATAACCCGGGTTCAGACGAGCCCTACTACCGGCGAATCAGCCGTACAGGCCAGTTCGGAGAGTTCGTCAGACGGCAGTTTTCAGAACCTGGGTAACGGTATATTTACCTACACCTTTAATTTTGTCCTGCCCGAGGGCTTTGATAGCACTATTACTCATACGGTTGGGGTTTACGCGACCAAGACTATAGGAAGCCAGAGATTTGTCTCAAATGCCACTTTTGATTTTATACCGGCGGGCGGTCAGGTCTCGACCGTCAGGGATATTGTAAGAATCGAAACATGCAATACTTGCCACGACCCGTTAGAAGCACACGGAGGCGCCAGGAGAGACGTTAAACTATGCGTCCTTTGTCATTCAACGGAGATTGAGGACCCGTCTAGCGGAGAAGTTGTAGAACATATTGACCCGGGAACCGGAAACAACATCGGCTTTGAAATCATGATCCACAAGATTCATTACGCTGAAGAACTCCCGAGTGTTCAGGCTGGTATTCCTTACGAGTTCGAGGCCTTTATGGACCGGATAGTGGACTTTTCACATGTGGCTTTCCCCCAGGATGCCAGGAACTGCACCAAGTGTCATACCGGGGCAACCCAGAGCGATAACTTTAAGAATAACCCTACTAGAAATGCCTGCGGCTCGTGTCATGACGATGTTAATTTTGTGAGTGGAACAAACCATGGCGGGGGCATACAGCTCGACGATAACAATTGTTCCGGATGCCATATTCCGTTCCTCGGTAAGGAGTTTGACCTGTCGGTAGAAGGCAGTCATACGATACCGGTGAAATCAGCGCAGATTGCCGGAGTAAATTTCGAGATTGTGAGGGTTGAGAGCGCGGAAACCGGAGCCCCCAGGGTAAAACCCGGCGAGCATCCCAAGGTCACCTTTAATATCACCACTGACCTGGGAGAAACAATACCACCTACGGATATGAACTTTTTAAGACTCACCCTAGCCGTGCCGACAAGAGAATATTCGGGGCAGGACTACAATGGTGACGGGGAGATAGTATCAGGCGACCCGACAAGCCCCTGGACGCCCGGTGGAGAGAATTATATACAGGAGACTATTAATGTCCCCGGGGCAACCGAAGGGCCCGATGCCAACGGTAATTTTACTTATACATTTAAAGCCATGATACCTAATGATGCTTCCGGAAGCGGAGCCGTGGGGATTGAAGGCTATAAGTGTGCCACTGTCCAGGGAGCGAATCAAAGAAGGGGAGGAATAGCATGTACTCCTCCTCCCAATTCACCGGACCTCAATGGAAATGGTATAGAGGATGTGGGTGAGGTATTTAACGAGGTCCGTTTTGCCGGACACAACGTGGTTTCTTATTTTCCAATAACCGATGCAGAGGCCGTCCCCCGGCGGATGGTGGTTGATACCTCTACAAGGTGTATAAACTGCCATGGTGTATTTTCGAGAGATTTCAGCGTCCACGGTAACATTAGAAACGATAGTGAATATTGCGCCCTCTGCCATAACCCTTCACACGACACGTTGAGCCGCCAACTTCCTCCCGTAGGCGAGGCCGCTTTGACCAATGCCCTAGATTTTAAAGTGTTCATTCACAAGATACATACCGGAGACGATTTAACTAAACAACCGTATTTACTATATTCGCCACCGGGCGGTTCTTTCCCCAATCAGTCTGAAAGGGCGGTTAATTTTGGGGAGGTTCGCTATCCCGGCAATACGGCAGACTGTGAGGCATGTCATTTAAGGGGGACAAATACCCTAATCCCGGGAACAGGCGTTTTGGGGGATGACGTATTGCCATCTACTAACCACGAGTTCACAAGGGGATTTAACACCAAGACAATCACTGAAACCTTCTTTACTCAACCGGTTATTTCTGTTTGCACCTCTTGTCATGACAGTCTTGAAGTGAGTGCGGACGGGGAAGCATTGACTGGGGAGGGCCATCTTGCTGGCCCACAGGCGGAGGGTGATTGTGTTAACTGTCATGTTGCTGGTGAACCACTCGGTGTGGAAGAGGTGCATCTGCCTCCACTTCCGCCTGAGGAGAGAATAATTCGTCCGCAACCGGTAGATTAAGGATAATTAAATGAAGAGGTTCCTGCTTGTAGCGTCAATCTTTCTACTTCTAAGTTGTGTAGGCGGTGACGATGAGGGGCAGGATTTCGGCAACATATTCGAGGGTACTGACGGACTAATCTTAACTCAGGAAGACCACCCGGACGGCTGGGGTCGTTCGGATTGTTTTGCTTGTCATCCCATAAATGAGATACATAGGGTAGACCGGACCGGAGGGCTTCTCCCTTTGGAGGATATACAAGAGTTTGTCGAACAGGAGGGGCTTGATAGCTGTCCCATATGCCACGGGGATAATGGAGTGATGGAGTAGGTGAGAAAGACACTCATCGCCACGACATTATTTGCTTGCCTATCGATATCTCTTAGCGGTATATCGGCCTATGGTCAGGGTTACGGGCAGGGTCAGGTATTTTTTCCGCAGACATTAGGTTTGTATGGGAATTTCTATACGGTATTTCAAGCAAATAGTCCGTTACTCCGCCCGGACGGATCAGAGAAAAAGATTTATCCATTCTATCAGTATTTAACGTTTAACACCGTCAGCCCGGATGGACGTGTCTCGTTTAATACCTTTTTGAGAGGAAGGGAAATCTTCAACGGAGAGGACTATTCCTTTGACGTGTATAATGCCTTTTTCCAGTTTAACAATACCTCCCGGTCTCTCGAAGTGCGATTGGGAAGGCAAATCGTGACCGAGAGCTTTAATTTTTTCCTGCTGGACGGGGGGCTGGTCCGGTATCGTCCGGTCGATGGGATTGAGCTTGTTGCCTATGCAGGTTATCAGGACAAGGATATTCAACCGGAGCCGGAAGAGCCCCTGGAGAGTTCTACCGTGTTCGGTTTCAAGATCAAGTCTGACCGGCTACTAGGTTCGATAATATCTCTGGGTTATGAATTCTTCAACCCGGACGATTTTTCGACCAGACATTTCATTAACTTTGCCTTTAACCGGGTGATTCCCTTTACCAAATCCGCGGACATTTACAGTTTGGTCGAGTTTGACGTCGGGGAGGGAAATCTTGCTCTCTTTACCGTCGGTGTGGGCATTACCCCGCTCAAATCGGTGCATTTAAACCTGGAATACGATACCTATAAGCCGGATGAGGACCGCGATGAATACCTGATAGATGCGATCTTTGACCTGTTCTCTATTAGCAGACTGCACGAGGCCAGGGTTGGAATTACGTACTTACCTACCAATTATCTCGAAGTTTCGTCGAGTTTTTCGTATGCGCACTATGAGGTGTTAGAGGGGACATCGACCAATGGATACATCTTTAAGCTCGGGCTTTCCTGGGACTTCTGGCGGGAGATTGGCCTCCGGGCATTTCAAGGGTTTTATTACATCGATGCCCGGGACGATGACCGGGCAATAGGATTAAATTTTGGAATATCGGAAGAAATATTCAGAGGGCTCGACCTTCAGTTCTCTTTTGCCTACGCTCACTTTGAGACAATCACTAATAAAGACGGCAATGCCTTCAGCTACATTATGGGGGCTGAATACCTCTTGACCAGAGACCTGGTATTAAAGGCTGGAGTGGAAATAAACACCAACCCGGATTTTGACAAGGATATAAGAACCAATTTAGGAGTGAGCTACTATTTCTAATAAGCAATTATCCGTGGGAGTCCTTTTTATTGTTTCTTTTCTTATCGCGGCCTTGTATGGGTGTCCCACGCAGGACGGGGAGACGGAGTGGGGATGGAAAGCGAAACGGCCTCAAAGGATGCAGGATACCTTCTCACACGAGGTCCATAAGAAGGTTTTTGAAAAAGAGGGATTTGGCTGTTCCGTCTGTCATACAATGGGGATAGAGATACCGGAAGAGATGGAGGAGAAGAAAATGGTCCAAATTTCCGAGGAGGCGTTCTTCCCGGGGAAAGAAACGTGTCATTTTTGTCACTACAACCCACAGGCGGGCAACAGGGCACCGGATGAATGTGGGGTATGTCATTTCAACCTCAGGGAGATTCAGCCAGCCAACCATAACTTTGACTGGATGGCCAAGCATGCCGTCTTTGCCAAGGCAGATGAAGAGGATTGCCAAAGCTGCCACAGCCCCCGGTTCTGCGAGGACTGCCATAAAAGAAGGGATCTTCCGACTCTTAGGTTTCATGACCGGAATTTCCGGTTTGTTCATGCAATCGAGGCCAGGGCAAACCCCCGGGCTTGCGGGAACTGCCATGAACTCAAGTCTTTCTGTGTTAAGTGCCATACGGAGGGCGGGTATGACCGGTAGGTCTTTGCTGCTCAGTCTTTTATTAATATTATTGCCGGCGGGTCTTTTTGCACAGGAAGATGAAGAGGAAAACCCGCACAAGGAGATGCTGGAAGACCAGGCAGTATGTCTGGACTGTCATACGAAGGTTCCTAAAGAAGGTGAGACCAGCCCTGATTACTTTCTGGTCGACCTTCCCTCGGAAAACTGTCTTGGCTGCCATGAGGAGATGGAACATGCAGGGGTGAAGGAGCACCAGGGGAAAGAGGCCAAGCCTCTTCCCGGGGATGAAAATGGAAAAATCGCCTGTTTCTCCTGTCACGATCCCCATCCGGAGGGGGCGATAAAGGGAAGGGTTGTATATGATGCTGATATTAACGAAAGGAGCAGAAGGTTTATCGAACTCGTCGTAGTACCGTATGTCGAGGAAAAGGTTGAGGATAAAATAAAGGTAGAAGAAAAAAAGGAAGTTTATCTAAGGCTTCCTATGGCTAATAATGAGCTATGTGCAAAGTGCCATGAAACTTTTAAAGATACTGATTGGAGGAGGTATGTAATATGGGACAAGTTTTATGCACCATTCTCTATAGACCCGTTCTCATACTGAGTGTTTTCGTTATCTCAGCAAGCCTGAGCTGGGCGCAAGATAAAAGCCAGGTTGACGCCGGGCGCAAAATCTTCATCGAGAAGAGGTGCTATACATGCCACACGGTAAACGCCGAGGCAAAGTTGATCGAGAAGGAAAAAGAGGAGTTCGCCAAGGCCAAGGGGGTAGAGGTCAAACCAAAGGAAGAAGACGAGGACGGTGAGGAAGACCAAAAGACCGGCGGCGACCTGTCCGGAGTGGGTAAGATGAGAAATGCGGAGTGGATACAGAAATTTGTCCAGAACCCCAAGGATTATTTCCAGGACAGCCCGGAATGTGCCAAGAAAGCGAAGAAAAAATACAGAAAGAGATTCAAAGGAACTGAGCAGGAACTCACATCACTGGTTACGTACCTGTCGAGCCTTAAATATGAAGAGCAGCAGGATAAGGATTTCAAGTCCTGCCTGAAAGAAGAGTAAAGGTAATTCGTATAACCATGTTTTGGACTAGAGGGCCCTTATGCACGGTACGGAGTTAGGCTTAATAAAATCGGTTATAGTGACGCTAGCCGTTGCGACCATAATCCTGGTTGCTTATTCCGTTTTTATCAGGAAGAGGAACTTTATAGAGGATACCAATTCTAAGTGGCTTCTCTTTATCGGGTTTTTTCTTCTTTCTCCCCTGGTTTACTTCCTGAATTATGGTACAGCGCTTGAGCAGTCAAAGACGGTTGATTTCTGCAACTCCTGCCACGTAATGAATGGATATATTGAGGATCTTAAAAACCCGGACAGCGAGCATACAGCCGCCCTTCATTACCATTACCGGTGGATATCGGACAATCAGTGCTATCAATGCCACAGCGAGTATGGGCTTTTTGGGACCCTTAAGGCAAAGATGTCCGGGATCGGGCATATAATGTCTTACTACGTGGTGGGTTACGAAACTCCACTCAAATTAAAAGGAACCTACAACAACCAGATCTGTCTTCACTGCCACGGCCCGGTGGAGGAGTATCAAGACGTTTCAGAGCATGAAGAATACGAGCAAGATATAGAGCTGAACAAGCAGTCCTGTTTCGGCGCGGAATGTCACGTATCACCGCACCCAGAGGATGCTTGGAAGGGTATTAATAATGGAGAATAAAAAGTTCAACAGAATTATAGCGCTTGCCGGGGCATTGAATATTATAGGATTGCTTTCTATAGTTTTAACCGCTCTAAAGTTAACACCTATTACCCTAATAGTCTCGCTTACGCTTGGCGGGGTTTTAATAGGTCTTGCGCTGGTTCTTTACTTATATGTGGTGATTTACGACCTGAAGACCAGGAAGGTTTTTTGAGCCGGAGCCTCGGTAAAGATCCGGCACGAGGAAAAGCGAAGTTGGTCAGAGCCTTATAGAAGGTTATGTATATTGTCCGCTTTGAAAGTTCTGGTTTCTTTCGATATAATCTTTTTGGTTATTTGTGCCGTTATTTTTGAGTATGTAATAGAATAGTAGACACAGGGTGCATGATGCACGATTCACGATACAAGATTAATCTTATATCGTGTACCATTCGTGGCTAAATAAAAATTCTTCCAAGATGATAAAAATTCTTCTGGGTTTAACCTTTGTTTCTATGATAGCATCTCTTTACTCGGTGTTTATCTACGCCCCGACCGAGGCGGTTATGGGGCATATTCAGAGGATTTTCTATTTTCATATGGGCACGGTGTGGGTGGCCACGGTCGCATTTATCATTGTGTTCATAGCCAGTATTCAGTACCTCAGGAAGGAGACCCGTTTTTGGGACATCCTGGCCTTTACCTCAGCGGAGATCGGCGTTCTGTTTATCACCCTCACTATCATAACCGGGAGCATCTGGGCAAAGCCGGTATGGGGCACCTGGTGGACATGGGATCCCCAGCTCACCACTACATTCATTCTCTGGATGCTTTACATCGTCTACCTGATATTACGCTCAGCGGCAGGAAACGACTCAAAGAAGGCGAGATACGCCGCCGTATTTGGAATAATCGCTTTTCTTGACCTCCCTCTGGTTTATGCCTCGGCCAGATGGTGGCCCTTTTGATCACCCTCTTTCCGGTAGTCTTTGGCGGGAGAGGAGGGGGCATAGCTCCGGAAATGATGGTGGCCCTTTTGATCACCCTCTTTGCGTTCACCCTTTTGTTCATCTTTATTCTTATAGAGAGAATTAATTTAGAGAAAATGAAAGATGATATCGCCAGGATCAAGCTCGAGGAGGCTGCATAGTAGGGATGCCATATTTATTCTGGGCACAACTAGTTTGTTGGTTAGGTTTATTCATATACGCATTCATTCTTTTCAGAAAAAACCAAATCTTAAGAAAAGAGATAGAGGCGCTCAAGGGTGCTAATCACAAAACCGGCCAGCAGGGTTCTGGCTGGCATGGTCAGGGGGCGAATTAGGAGATGTTTAGAGGAAGGATCAAATTTATCATAGCGATAGCGGTTATTGTCGTCACGCTGTCCTATCTGGTATACGGCGGGGTTAAGGAGGCCAAGGTTTACTACCTCACGGTAGGGGAACTAAAGGAGAGGGTTCCTTCCGTGTACAGGGATAAGGTAAGGGTTTCGGGAACGGTAGTTCCGGGCTCGATAAAGAAGGACTTGGATGGTAGCCTCGAATTTAAGATTACCGATGGAGAGATGACATTAGATGTTTATTATAAGGGAATAATCCCGGATATATTCAAGGATGAGGTGGAGGCGGTGGTGGAGGGGGTATACACGCCGGAGAATGTGTTTCAGGCGAACGTGCTCCTGGCCAAGTGCCCAACCAAATACGAATCGCTTGACGGGTTAGAGAAGGGAGAGAACATCTAAGATGGTCGAGACCGGGGTTATTTCTGTATTCCTGTCGTTCATAATTTCCGTTTATACCCTGATTGCATCTCTGGCCGGGGGAAAGACCGGAAGGCGTGAATTAATAAAGAGTGCGGAGAACGGGGCAGTCGCCGTATTCTTCCTCCTGACCCTGGCTTGTATTTCATTAATACATGCCCTTCTCACCCGTGATTTCAGCCTTAAGTACGTAGCGTTGAATTCGAGTAGGGACCTTTCCGCCATATACACTGTCACCGCCCTCTGGGCTGGACAGGCCGGTTCACTACTCCTCTGGTCATGGATACTCTCAATCTATATGGCGCTGGTGGTTATTCTAAATAGGGGAAGAAATAAGGGGCTGATGCCTTACGTCCTGGGGGTACTGGCGGCGGTATCCTGTTTTTTCACCTACCTGATTGGGTTTGTGGAGAGCCCGTTTGAGAGGCTTCCTTTTGTTCCCGCGGACGGTAATGGACTTAATCCTATACTCCAGAATCCCTACATGGCTGTTCATCCGGTTACGCTCTACATTGGTTATGTGGGGGTCACGGTTCCCTTTGCCTTTGCCCTGGGGGCCCTCATCAGCGGAAGGTTGGGAGACGAGTGGATAAGAAGCTCCAGGGCCTGGACTATATTCTGCTGGACATTTTTGAGCCTGGGTCTACTTCTGGGGGCGCGCTGGGCTTATCTGGAGCTTGGCTGGGGCGGATATTGGGCCTGGGACCCGGTGGAGAATGCGGCGTTCATGCCTTGGCTGGTAGCAACTGCATTTCTTCACTCGGTCATGATTCAGGAGAAGAAAGGAATGTTGAAGAAATGGAACATGGCTCTGATCATACTCACATTCTTCCTGGCCATATTCGGGACCTTTATCACCAGAAGCGGCATAATCTCCTCCGTTCATTCCTTTGCCCAGTCCGATATAGGGCCTTATTTCTTGGCTTTTATCGGTGTGATACTGCTCTTCTCCTTCGTCATGTTCATCCTCAGGCTCGATGACCTGAAGAGCGAGGATCATTTCGATTCTATCCTGTCCCGGGAAAGCGCCTTTTTATTCAATAACCTCATCTTTCTGGGCGCGGCCTTTTCCGTATTCCTGGGGACCATATTCCCCATACTTACAGAGGCAATCAAAGGGGAAAAGATACTGGTGGGTCCGCCCTATTTTAATCGGGTAAACGTGCCGATGGGCTTGATTTTGATATTGCTCATGGGGGTGGGACCGCTGATATCGTGGAGAAAGGCTTCCAGGCAAAATCTAATGAGAAATTTTTTATACCCGACCATTTTCGGTCTTCTGACCGGGATAGTGTTATTCATTCTCGGTATTAAAGAAATCGTAGCGCTGGTCTCTTTCGGGCTATGTGCGTTTGTTTCCGCTACGGTGTTTACCGAATTCTTCAGAGGGGTAAGGGTGCGCAGCAGCCATGGTGAAAATTATATGATTGCTCTTTACCGTCTCATCTCCAGAAACCGGAGAAGGTACGGAGGGTACATAGTTCATCTGGGCGTGGTGCTGATAGTGATAGGTATAACCGCGTCGTCGGCTTTCGTTACTCAGAAGGAGGCGACCCTTAAAAGGGGTGAGACCTTGAGCATAGGAAAGTATACGATGAGGTTTGATGAGCTTAGACGGTACAGCACTCCGGCAAAGGATGGAACGGCGGCCACGTTGACGGTATTCAACCGGGAAAAAGAGAGCGGGAATATGGTACCGGAGAAGAACCTTTATAAATACGAGGGGAACCGGGAGATAAACCAGGAGACGGAGGTGGCGCTTCGCTCCACCTTTAAAGACGACCTTTACGTCATTCTTACCGGTGTTGACGATACCGGGGCGGCAAACTTCCGGGTGCTGATAAACCCTATGGTCAGTTGGATATGGGCGGGGGGAGTGGTGCTCCTTCTCGGGGCGATCGTAACCATGTGGCCGGTCAGGGTGGAGAGAAGGGCGGAAGCGGGGGCGAGGTATAGCGTTGGGGTTTCGAAGGATACCATAGTCAAGGCCTGAAAAGTGTTCCTGCCTGGTTATTAAAATCACACAGTTTCCCAGTAGGAGTAGTCGTGGAAAAGATATTTATCCTGATAATAGTCATGGCGGTAGCGGTTTTTATATCCATTCCTTTTTTTAGGAGAGGGGTCGAAGAAAAACCTGAAGACCTGGACCGGCCGAAGGGCGACCGGGAAGCCGAATTAAACAGGCTCAATGCGGAGAAGGAGTCTCTTCTCGCTGCGATCAAAGAGGTCGATTTTGACTATAAGGTGGGAAAACTTACAAAAGAAGACTACCAGGAGCTGGAGACAAAATACAAGACTGGGGCAGCCTTGCTTCTCCAGAAGATAGACGACCTGGAAGCAGAGATGAATAAGGTTGGTTTAAAAGACGAGTTAGAAGAAGAAATTAGAAAGACACGAAGGACCAGATTGGTTGATGACAAGGGGCTCGAAGAGGAAATTTTGAGTGTCCGCAAGCTCAGGGCCAAGGGCCTTGAGCATCTTTGTTCCAAGTGCGGGGCTCTTTATCAGCCTGAAGACAGATTTTGCTCCAAGTGCGGGACCAAATTAGGTGAGGATCAAACTAGCCAGGCGTATTAAAAATTCCGGCAGGGTATTTTTTCTTATGCCTTTTGCCATTCTTTTATTGTTCACACATCTAATTCTGGTTCAAGGGGTGTATGCCCAGGATAATCCGGCCACACCGCTTGACGGAAGAGGCCTCTTCATAGAAAACCGCTGTGTGAACTGCCACACGATCGGCAGGGGAAGGTTTGTCGGCCCAGACCTGGAAGGAGTCGGGGCCAGATACGAGCGGAAGGAGATAGAGGAGTGGATGGTCAACCCTCAGATGGTTTATCAATCGAGGGGGAAGATGCCCCTAAATGAGGGATATCCCCCAATGCCCCCTATCGGCGTCCCGCCAGAAAAGGCAAAACTGATAGCCGATTATCTGCTCTCGGTGAAGGTCACCGATGCTTCAAAACCGGAAGGAGGCGTTATAAAGGGACAGGTGATGAACGAGACCGATGAAGATGTCCCCGAAGAGATGGAGTTAACCCTAACCTCCTACTTGGGAGACCGGGCCATGGAGGAGAGAAAATCAAAAACCGACGATAAAGGGCAGTTTGAGTTTTCCAACCTGCCCTGGGACAGGAGCTACACCATCTCCCTCAATTATAAGGGTGCTGAGTACACGACGGATAAAATGGTTTTCTATCCTGAGGAGAATACCAAGACCCTTGAATTGCCCATTTATGAGCCTACCGAGAGTAACCAGCACATTAGCGTGAATGCCGACCACATGATTATTCAGCTTTCCGAAGGGCAAATTTCCATAGCGGAGATAGTGGTTTTTCACAATGGAAGCAAGCAAATTTACATCGGCAGTGAAACCGAAAATGGCGTTAGAGAAACTCTCAGATTTGACCTTCCGGAGGGGGCGGAGAATATCCAGTTTATGGACGGGCTGGCTCCTGAAAGCGTGATTCGAACTGAAGGGGGGTTTGTCGATACTACTTCTTTTGGTCCGGGGATAAGAAGGGTGATATACGCCTATCAACTCCCCTTTAAATCCAGTAAAAACATGATTGAGAAGAGGATAATATACCCGACCGGGGGGTTCGTTCTTCTGGTCTCCGACACCGGTGTGGATATAAAGGTTGACGGCCTCGGCGGGAGCGAAAGGGTGAACATAAACAATGAGAGATTCATCCGATGGACCGGTTCCGGTCTCCAGCCCGGGTCAGAAATAAAAATCGAGTTAGGGCAGTCCGTATTGAGCGAGGATTTTCTCAAGTGGGTAGCGTTTGGGGTGGTGCTTTTATTAGTGGGGGTAGGGGTTTTATATTCTTTCCGGGTTAAGAGAAATCCATTTTTGCCAAAGGATGCGGCTTTAAATAAAGAGGATTTATCGCGAGAGCGAGAGAAGCTGATTCTGGAGATTGCCGAGCTCGATGATAGGTTTGAGGCGGGGGAAATCGCCGAGGGTGAATATAGAAATATACGCTCGGACAAGAAAAAGAAATTGGTATCGATTACTGAGAGAATTAAGAAAAGCGGTGTTTAATTCCTTTTAAAGAGGTATTAGTCAGCTTTTTTCTTGTCTTTTTTAACCTCCATCAGACGAGCCAACATAATCACGAAGACAAAAACCCAAATTAAAGCAACGACTAACCCGATACCTGCTTTAACCCGGAAAGGGTGAGAAGAGAGCCGATGGTAAAAGTCTTC
>FWPU01002746.1_pt1 | contig 36291 bp, 24 predicted proteins | sample 2228361 | NCBI WGS metagenome assembly FWPU01 (sample SAMEA103939777, study PRJEB20133) | metagenome
CCCGGATTTCAATGTGGCCAAGAAGCTGTTTGATACTGCCGCGGCGACACTCAGGGCAAAAGGGATGGAAACGATGCGCGGTCCACTGAGCCCTTCCCTCAATGACGAAATTTGTTTTCTTGCCGAAGGATTCGAATCCCCACCGAATATTATGCTGCCTTACAACCCATTGTATTATAACAATTTTGCCCGTGGCTATGGGATGGAAAAGATCAAGGACTTCTTTTCCCTATGGGTGAATGTGAACAAAGAACTTCCTCAAGAACTCATGGATAGCCTGAAAACTGCCGAACAGAATGGTGTGGTGTTCAGGAAATTCGATATGAAGCACTTTTCACGGGATGTGGAGTTACTTAGAGCCCTCAACAATCAGAGCTGGCTAGAATCTGGCCATTGGGGATTCGTACCTATCACCGAGGAGGAGATGCGGCACGCTGCTGCTGGATTCAAGAAGCTGGCAGACCCGGACATCATTTTCTTTGCCGAAAAAGAAGGGAGGCCCATTGGATATGTCCTCAACATCCCCAACTTTTTCCCCGCGCTGAGGACACTCAAGGGGAAGATGCATCCGATTGGCCTGCTCAAGTTCATGGTGCAGTTGAGACAGGTAAAGAATGTGAGATTAGTAAGCATCGGCGTGATAAAGGATTTTCAGGGCATGGACCTTGCCCAATGCTTGCTTGCAGTCTCACTCATCGAGATGAAACGGAAGCGGCACGAATCCATGGAATACGCATGGGTACTCGAAGATAACTACCCATCCATTGGAATCGCTTCAAAAGTAGGCGGGAAAAAATTCAAACGGTACAGGATGTACCAGTATTACCTGAAGTCTACCTAGCTACGTATGTCGCTACTGCTCTTTCTATACAAAGTTACCTACCTCGTCACCCTCGTTGGCGCATGCATAATTGGAATATATGTCCTCTCCAGGGGATGGAATAAGCGTTTTAATCAGATATGGGCGTTCCTGCATGTGAGCGTCGCGGTCTGGAGCCTTGGCCGATATATGATCTTGGTAGCTCCGGATCATGCCACGGCGCTGTTCTGGTGTCGTATCTTGATGTTCGGATCGCTGTTCATCTATCCCTCGTTTCTTCATGCTGTTCTGGTGTTGTTCGGAAGAAGGCAAAAGATCGTGTACCTTTTCTATGGTATTGCAACGGTCCTTTTCATCTGCAATGTGCACGATCTTATGGTTGGCACAACCTATCTCGTAAAGGATGTACGGCCAAAGCTTTCCTTTGCATTTTACGACGAACCAAACACCTTGTGGAACTTGCACCTCTTCTCCACCACCGTATGTCCCTTGATAGCCGTCGTCGAAATGGTGAGGGCATACAAGAAATCGAACCGAGAGACGAGAAATAGGATCAAGTTCGTTCTTTTGGCTACTATTGTCGGTATCGTAGGTGGATCGACCAATGTCCCTCTGATTTACAACATTCAGATTGAACCCATTGGCACCCCCCTTGTCCCGATCTACCTGTTTCTCATAAGCTACGCAATTTACAAGTACAGGCTGATGGAGATCAACTACTTCCTGTATCGGGGCTTGAGTTATGCGTTCCTGAGCGCTCTGTTCGTAGTACCCTCGTTGATCATCATATGGCTTGTGTTGAATACCAGGGGAGCCGGAACGACTTCTGTGGTGGCCATTGCCTGTGTACTTGTCCTCGGAGTGGTTCTCCTCCCGAAATTCAAGCATTGGACCGAGACCACGATAAGTAAGACCTTTATGAAGGACTGGCTGCGCTATGAAGAGATCTCTCGGGAGTTCGTCACGCTCATCACTTCCACCATCGATCTTGGGCAGTTGGCCTCGGGTATCGTGGCTCTCATTGGCGGTAAACTTGGCACCCATTCCAGTAGTCTTTACATCCTTGATCAAGAGAAAAACTGGTATGTCCGTTTCCGGCATACGAACGCTCCCACCAATGGACCCGAGTCCCTTGCAGCTGACTCAGCGCTCATTGCCCACTTACAGGAGGTCAAAGATGTGGTAGTACGCGAAGAACTCGAGCGCACCGATGGGAGTAGTGAGGTTGTTGAGACGATGAGGGAATTGGGTGCCGAGGCAAGCGTTCCCTTTAGGTCGAAAGAGAAGCTCATAGCCGTGCTGAATCTCGGTCCAAAGAGGAACGGCAGGTTTTTCAATATGGAGGAGGTAGACCTCCTGAGAAATATAGGGGGCCAGGGTGCGGTTGCCTTGGAAAATGCAATTGCGTTCAAGACCATTGAAGCACTCAATGTAGGCTTGGAACAAAAGGTAAGGGAGAGGACAAGGCAGTTGGAAGAAGCCCTGAACGACCTCAAGGAAACGCAGGTCCAGCTCGTCCATTCAGAAAAAATGGCCTCGATCGGCGTACTGACCGCAGGGATGGCACACGAATTGTACAACCCTCTCACTGCGTGCCTGAGTAGCATCTCAGTGCTTGGGAGGAACCTGAGCGCCCTTCGAAATGGGACTGCTACATTTGAGCAAGTTGGAGAGAAGTGCGTTAGAGCCGTAGAACGAGTTCAAAATAGCATGAAGCGGATGGAAGGGATCATTACGAGCTTGAAGCGGTTCTCCCGAAAGGATGTTGAAGGGATCAAGCTCAACGACATTCATCAGGGCCTTGAGTCGACCCTTGATCTCGTCAGGGATCGTCTGAGCAAGGATATTCGCATACACACGGAATTTGGATGCAGCGAGCTTGTTGAGTGCGATCTGGGCCAGATTAACCAGGTGTTCTTGAACCTTCTGCAGAATGCCATTCAGGCGCTCGAAGGTAAGGGTGGCGATATATGGATTTCAACACGTAGCTGCAATGGAAAGGTTGAAGTTGTCTTCAAAGACAATGCATCAGGTATCCCTGAAGACGTCCTCGGTCGCATTTTCGAGCCGTTTTTCACAACAAAGGAGGTCGGCAAGGGTACAGGCCTTGGCCTGAGCATTTCTCAAAGGATCGTAAGGGATCATGGCGGCGATATCACGGTAAAGAGTATTTTGGGCGAGGGTTCTGAGTTCATTGTCTCATTGCCATTGAGACAGGCAAAGGCAGCCTAAGTATGGCAAAGTGACGGCTCGTGGGGCTCCTTGTCCCCTTCTTTGTAGATGCGAGAAGGACCTTTCGCTGAGGTTGCATCACTGGACTCCAAAAATAGTGCTAAAGAATTTCTGACCAGTGCTCGATACTACGTTATAAGGATATGTACGTCATCACGCCATGCACATGCTAGATGAGGGGATACGTACGATGACAAACAAGCCAGTCGATTACAAGTCCTATCCGATCCTTTACGTAGATGACGAGCGCGAGAATCTCGAGGCCTTTGAAGACGAATTCGGCGAGTACTTCACCATAAAGACTGCACAGTGCGGTCCTGATGCCCTCCAGATCATTGCCACTGAGCCGGTCGCATTGATTCTGGTAGACCAGAGGATGCCGCAGATGACTGGGGTGGAGGTCCTCGAGGAGACATCACGACTTGATCCAAGGATCATTCGTATCCTCATTACTGCCTACGCAGACATAGAGGCCGTCATCGATGCCATCAATAGGGGCAATGTATACCAATACATCAAGAAGCCCTGGGAGCACGAGGACCTGCGCATGGGGATTATGAGAGGACTCGAGCACTACCATGCTGAGAGGGAACGGGAACGACTCCAGGCCGAGCGGATCCACAACATGAAGAAGATGATCCAATCAAACCGCCTCGCAGCAGTAGGGACCATGGTATCCGGGCTGGTGCACGAGATCCGGAATCCCATGGTCTCCATCCAGACCTTCCTGCAGTTGGTCCCCAAAAAGATGGACGATAAGGAGTTTTTGAGCAAGTACGGGGCAATCGCAAAAGAGGAAGCGGATCGGATTGAACGGCTACTTGAAGCCTTGCTCTCTTTTGCTCGACCTGCACGGCCTGTGCTCAGGCCGTGCGATCTCAATGAAGTAACCGAAAAGGTGAAACAACTTGTTGAGTTTCAGGCACGCAAGAGAAACGTTCACATCCAGACGGTAACAGATGAAACAATGGACAAGGCCCTTGCAGATCCTTCCCAGATCAGGCAGGTCATGCAGAATCTGGCCATAAATGCGATTCAGGCAATGGGGCAATCAGGTACGTCAGGCACATTGCACCTGAGGACCTTTTCCGCTCAAAGGGAGGATGGAACGGACTATGTCGGAGTGGAAGTAAGAGATACAGGTCCAGGTATCCCCAAGGACCTGATTGATAAGATATTCGACCCGTTTTTCACTACGAAGGAAGACGGCACTGGGCTGGGACTGTCAATTTCGTATCAAATCATCAACGAACACAATGGCTTCATTGAAGTCAAGAGCGAGGAAGGAAAGGGCACCGTGTTTCATTTCTACCTTCCTGTTGCAGAAAGAAGGGCCCCGGAACAAAATCACCTCTATAGGTCGCAAGAAATAGAGGCGACTCACTCGGTCCTCTAGTGAACGATTTTTGGCAATGGATCCAGATTAATAAGTAACCGAACAGCCTCGGTCGAAGGATTGGCGAGGAGTCGTACTTTACAGCTCTTGCAGAGACAGAGGTAGATCTCATGGGCGTATTCGTCTTCTTCGAGCGAATTGGGATTATAGTACGCGTCGTAGCCGCGCGAATCGCACATGGCGCCCTCTTCCAAGAGCGTGTCTATTTCCTCTGCCCCTGAAATGCCCCAATCGAAACATGCCTCGTCATCCTCGGGATGTACTAAGATCCTTACCTGATATGCGTTTTCTCCTGGATAGATGATTGTATCGCACACGCAGCACTTTTTGATCTGCATGGTTACCTCGTACACCTTGTGACCTGTCGTTGAGTGCTGAGCACTGCCGGACCTCTCAGATACGCAGCCAGATGTTCTTTCACCCTTAGCTGACCATAGATGACTTGCCGGCGATTGTCAATTGGTAGCTCCTCGCGAGGGGGAGGGGTAAAGAAAATCCATGCCTATGCCGACTAACCACTATGCATGCATTGTCCTACTCGATGGATCATAAACAAAAGCCCCCAACGTGTAAGATGAAGGCACGAAACGGCAGAGAACTTGAGTACCTTAGTCTTCTTGTCGGCTTTGCCATCTTTTTGTCTCTTGTCAGTCTCGTGGTCGCGTTTTTCGATAAGGTCTCTTTTCTTATCAAGACCTACCAGCATGCTGTGCACCTTGATCTCGCATTTCAAATTATCCTCGGCTATCTCTGTGTACTCATGTGGATCCTGTATCGAAAGTGGAGGACTGCGGCCTGGAAACAAAAGGGCTTGGAGGAAGTAATTGCGAGCATCAGCCCATATGGAGTGGTAGTGGCGGATGCCCACGATACGATTATCGATTGTAATCATGCATTCGAGAAGATATTTGGCTACAGGAGCAAGGAGGTGGTGGGGTCGAAAACGCTGCACGGTCTTTTCAATCCTGTCCCTCCGACGCTCGCAGACGAAGAAGCCCCGGGACAGGACAGACAGTTCCATGTTGGCACAGCGATAGGAAGAAAGGCGAACGGCGAACTCATTCACCTTGAGATAAGGAGCCGCACGCTCTCGCATACAAGGGGCAAGGTACTAGTGATCGATGATGTTACTGAACAGAAAAATACCCAAGCGACCCTCAAGAAGATTAACGCCGAGCTTGCTGCGACGCAGGAACGACTCAATGAACTTGCACACTTCGATATCCTCACAGGATTGCTCAGCCACAAAGGCCTTGCCGAGAAGTTGGGCGTTGAAATGAAAAGGGCGTCCCGTTATGGCTTTCGTGTATCTGCGATCCTCGTCGACTGTCCCGATCTTACACAGATCAATAAGACATTCGGTACTGCAGTTGGCGAGATGGTACTCGTTCATATCGCCTCCCAGCTCAAGCAGCAGCTGCGATCGGTCGACCATATCGGTCGCGTAGGGGCCAACGAATTCCTCATACTCCTTCCTGAGACTGGATTGGCAGAGGCATTGGTTGTCGCTGGCAAACTGCGTCGAGCGATCTTGTGGTCTCCTCTGCCGGTCTCAACAGAACAGATCAAGATAGATGCACATCTAGGGGTAACTGTTTTGCCGCCTGATATAATGTCGCTCGACCAGATTCTTTCTATAACGCGGTTGCTGGTAGAACGGAGCACATCATCGTCAAACATCCAGATAGCTCCTTTAGAGCATGCCGCAGGGCGGCACGTACAAAGTGTGCTCACCGCTACAGAGGCCGTTGAAAGGCTGCTCACGGCGGACTGTTTTTATCCGGTCTGCCAGCCGATAGTTCACCTGCTAGATGAACGTATCCACGGATATGAGCTCCTTGCGAGGAGTTCTCTGGCTGGTCTCGAGATGCCGTGCGATGTTTTCAGCTTTTCTTTCGAACACAACATATTGAGTGCAGTAGATTTCAGGTGCTTCAAGGCATGTCTCAGACAGACGGAGGTGTTTGGATCTGATCTGAAGATACACATAAACCTTTTTCCTTCTACATTGGTTTCGATGCCTATAGAGGAACTTCTCGATGTGTTTCCACAGGGACGGCCACCTGGCTCGATCTGCGTAGAGCTCTGCGAGCAGCAATTTATATCCAGTCCTGCACCGTTCAGAGAGTATGTGGTGAGGCTCAAGGAAGCTGGTATTCTCATCGGTGTGGACGATGTGGGATTCGGAAGGAGCTCGCTTGAATGTCTGATCGTGCTCGAGCCAGATGTGATAAAAATCGATCGAAACCTTGTAAGTGGCATAAGCCGTGACAGAGGTAAACGGAGATCCTTGCACCGGATGCTCCGGATGATGGAGGTATTAGGAGCCACCATCGTGGCAGAGGGCATAGAAACAAAAGAGGATCTGGTTGTGGTAAAGGAGCTGGGAGTAGCATATGGCCAGGGGTATTTATGGGGCAGACCTGAGCGTATCGAACAGGTTTTTGCCACACGTGGAGACCTGTGTGGGCCTGGTCTAAAGGCTCTGCGCGGTGTGCGGGTAGGGACATGAGGTCCAAGCGCACACAATACCACTGCAGTACTCGGATCTGTCGCATCTGTTTGCTTGCATGCTCAGTACGAGCCGAGTTCTCTACTAAAGCGGCAGTAACCGTACTTACACGCATGCTGGTGCATGGGTATTGGTCATCCACGCAGCTAAGACACCCACATGTTTCCACTGCTATAGGCTAAACCATGGCGTGCATGAGTAGGCACCTATACACTCTGCATATCCCTTGACGCATTGCAAGGGCGGTCTCTATACTTCGCTACAATACTGTTTTAAACCAACAATGTGGACGACGCAGGAGCTGTGTTGAAGATTGCCTTTATCGGTCATCTTTCGATCGACCTCAACATCGTAAGAGGAGAAACGCACATTCTCTACGGCGGAGGGGTGCTCCACGGTAGTGTGACTGCAGCCCGACTTGGTGCCGATGTCACGGTATATACCAAGTGTGCACCACAAGATGAGCCCAAGTTCGTTGAAATGAGTCATGCTGGGGTACGGGTTATCTTTCTTCCAAGCGAACAATCCACCTCCATTCAGAATGTGTATCCTACTGAGAACCCGGATGATCGAACAAGCACACTCATATCGCAGGCAAGGCCGTTTTCCCTTGATGATATCGAGCCGATCACAGCGGATGCAGTCCATGTGAACCCCTTGTGGTTTGGTGAGTTCCCTCCAGAGTTGCTTCCAGAGATACGGAAAAAGACGCCGCTGCTTGCAGGAGATGCGCAGGGTTTTGTTCGACATGTGACACCTGAAGGGACCTTGGTGTATAGAGACTTTGAACAGAAACATCGATATCTGTTTCTTTTCGATCTCCTCAAGGTAGATCAGAAAGAGGCCATGATTCTGACTGGCGTCGAAGATTACCGCCATGCGGCCCTCCTGCTTCATGAGTTAGGAGCAAGGACCGTAGTGCTCACCCACCGTGGCGGTGTCTGCACCTGCGATGGTGGTGGGCTATACGAGGCCGCGTTTGGGGACTATAGTCTCGAAGGGAGAACCGGGCGGGGGGATACGTGCACCGCAGCGTTTCTGGTTGCTCGAAGCCGCATGGATACCGAGACAGCGACTCGCTATGCTGCTGCGATCACTTCCCGCAAGATGCGATATCCAGGTCCATATCGGGGTGAAGGATAATCTAATCAGAAAGGGTGCATAAGGACACAGCCGTAACGTCGGCACCACTAAAGGAATGGCCGCGTTCGCATGCCATAATGGTCCGCATCGTATGACGACACTGAGGCGGGATCAGTATATACGGTACAGCCGTCAGCTTGTGCTGCCCGAAGTACAAGGTGAAGGACAGCAGAGGATCTTTGAGGCAAGAGTTCTACTGGTTGGCATGGGGGGGCTGGGATCCCCTCAGGCATTGTATCTGGCAGGGGCCGGTATAGGCACGATCGGGTTGGTCGACGGAGACCGAGTAGACCTTGCCAATCTTCATAGACAAATCATTTATTCGACACAGGACATTGGTACACCAAAAGTGGTGTCTGCTGCCAGTCGAATCAAGGCGCTCAACCCGGACACGCAGGTCATAACGCACAATGAGCGGATTTCATCTGCAAACGCCCTGGAGATTCTCCAAGGGTATGACATCGTCGTGGACTGCACGGACAACTTCCCGGCGCGCTATCTTCTCAACGACGCCTGTGTCATGCTCAAGAAGCCCCTTGTCCATGGGGCGATCTACCGGTTCGGAGGCCAGGCTACCGTCTTTTCTCCAGACAGGGGGACGCCGTGCTATCGATGTATCTTTCCTGTGCCACCTCCAGCTGGTGCAGTGCCTTCGTGCAGTCAGGCAGGTGTTCTTGGAATCGTTCCCGGCCTGATTGGCTTGATTCAGGCAACCGAGGTCTTCAAGCTCATCCTCGGTAAGGGCGAGCCTTTGTTAGGCCGCCTGCTATTGTGCGATCTCATGGATATGAGTTTCCAAGAGGTGAGCGTGCAACGGGACCCTGCCTGTCCTATGTGTGGGACGTCGCCGTCAATTCATGAGCTTATGGATTACGAGGAGTTCTGCGGTCTCGGGCCAGTGAGTGCTCCGGAGCAGGAAGCAGCACACGTGGCGCCAAGGAGGTTGAATGCCGTAGAGCTTGCTAAGAGGCTCCACGCTGGGCAGCGATATGTCTTCCTTGATGTTCGGGAACAATGGGAGCAGCAGGTCTATCGAGGTTTTCCCAACGCAGTCCTGATTCCTTACAGCGAGCTGGAATCCCTGTGGCATACGCTGCTGCCCTTCAAGGACGCTGAGATCGTGGTGTATTGCCTTTTTGGGTACAAGAGTTCTCACGCCTGCCTGTTTCTTCAGTCCAGGGGATTTGCTACTGTATGGGATCTCCAGGGTGGCCTTGAAGAGTGGTATCTCTATAGGGAACAGTCCGGTAACGAGACCTAAGCATGCTCAGGATATGGTTCCTTTCAGGATTGAAGGAGGTGGTAGGCGATACAGAGCTTGTCCTCTCCTACCGGGGCCGTGTCTCAGACCTGCTAACAGAGCTTGGTGAGCGCTACGGGCAGAAATGGCAGCGGTTTGTGTTCGCCGAAGGGGGTCCAGCCGCTGGTCGTAATCCCTTTGTGAAGATACTGGTCAACGGAGAGGATATCCGCGACCGGGACCCTGAACTTAAAGGAGATGAGACAATTATTTTCTTTATGCCGGTAGCCGGCGGCTGATAACGGTGCCAGGCGTGCGCATTGGCTTTCTTTCCACACTGTACCATACCTCTCATATCATACGAGAGCAGAAATGGATTGAACACGAACTCGGTGTTCGCGTGGTGTGGTCCTTGTATGGCACAGGGCCGGAAATGGTGGCTGCGTTTAAGAGGGGCGAGCTGGACATAGGCTTTATGGGCCTTCCTCCTGCCATGATCGGTATCGATGCGGGTGCCCCTATTATCTGTGTTGGTGGTGGGCACATTGAAGGTACGGTTATTGTCGGACCCTCAGGGTCGCTGAGCACACAGGACGATGTGTCGTTTGCCGAGGTGATGTCAGGATTCGAAGGGTCCAGGGTCGGCATCCCGGCTGCTGGGTCGATCCATGATGTCATCTTTCGGGACCTTGTGATCAGGCATTCACTGCACACCGTACAGGTCGTCAATTTCGACTGGGCAGATCTTATCCCGCATGCAGTACACAAGGGCGAAATCGACTTTGCCGTAGGTACCCCGGCCCTCGGTGTTCTGTGCCAAAGGGAATGCAATATGCGGGTCGTGGTGCCTGCTGGGGCATTGTGGCCTTTCAATCCTAGCTATGGGATCTTAGTTACACGGGAAGTACAAGAGCAGAGATCGTTTGTAGAAGGATTTCTCTTGCTCCATGAAAGGGCGTGCAATCTTATGCGTGAAGATCCTCATCAGGCTGCTCAATTGACTGTCAAGGCACTCCCTTGGGTAGAAGAGGATTTTGTTTTGGATGTGTACCGGGTATCACCGAGGTACTGTGCCTCGCTTCCTAAGGAGTACCTTGATGCGACCATGGCGTTCGTGCCAGTGCTCAAGGGTCTCGGCTACCTGAGGGGATGGCTGACGGTTCCTGAAGTGTTCGATACCAGATGTACAGAGAGAGCCCATCCAGGCCCTCACCACTACTGAACGTAAAAGAAGAGATTACTGCTCTCCTGGAGCCATTACTGTTTGGCAAGCATGAAGGCCGCCAATGTGTCGGCTGTTGCATCTCCTTTAAGGACCCGTACCAGTTCAAGAGAGAATTCTAGTGCAGTCCCTGGTCCCCTACTGGTGATCAGCGTACCAGATCTGACAACGCGATCCTCTCTGTAGTTGAGGTCAGGGAATGCTTGCTGTACACCTGGATGACTCGTGATAGGCCTGTCGGCTACAATACCTGCATGTTTGAGCACCAGTGGTGCAGCGCATATAGCGCACACGTACTTACCTGCCCTATCCATCTGCTGTACAAAGCGCTTGACTCGTTCGTCCTGCAGTAGGTGTTCTGAGCCCGGCATACCACCAGGTAGTATGAGCATGTCTACCTCATGGGGCCGCACCGCATCGATGGTAGTGTCTGGTTGCACGGTAATGCCGTGGGACCCTGTGATTGGCCCCTGAGTGAGTCCTGCTACTATGACCTCGATGTCAGCTCGTCGCAGCACATCGATAGGTGTGATCGCTTCGATCTCCTCGAATCCTGGTGCAAGCACTACTATGACTTTTTTCATAGCTCTCTCTCCTTGTTGTAGTGAATTCAGGTGATGGAAGCTACAGCAAGTGCCGTTCCGTCGTCCTAGAGTGCTCAGCAGGAGGCACCTATAGGTATTCCAACCAATGCTACCACACGTACCACAGCCTGTACTAGCATCGAGCGAGCGTATTGTGTATTGTAGTGCATGAGTGCGAGCACATTGGTACAGTAGTTCGCACGGTGCGGACTGATCACGTGTGACTGCACGAGTAGAGGCGTGTTCAGAGGTAAGCGCACAGAGACATAGCTGCTTCGATGAACAAGGTGGGTTCGCTCTGCCAGCCAGATACTACAAAATCATGTAGCGCCTGCTGTGGACTGTACAATTACCTGAACAGCGGCCGGAAAGAGCTTGTGCATCGGCTGGCCCGCCGGACAGCGCATTTCAGGACGATCGACCATGACGAAGCATCATTACGCCGGTTCTCTCAGTGGGTCAAAGCGAGTGAACCGCAGGAAAAGCTATTTCAGACCATCTACAACTGCGAATTTGTAGGCTTTGTCGACCAGGATCAACGACGTGTCGGATGCCTTCTTCATCCAGAGGTGAACAAGGGTGTCGATCTCAGGGCCTGTTCGTTCTACGGTGCGGAGATGTGTGCTGCGCACCGATGTCAGAGCTACGAGAAACTCAGTATCGAAGAACAATATGGGGTAATCGCCGCTATAGATGATTGGTTCCTCTACGGCCTTTGTATTACCGATATCGACCTTGTAAAAGGTTTTTTCTTCCATGCCTCTCGCGTGATCGGAGAGCGGCCTCGCGTATCGGTCCTTGCCCTGCCACCTGTCCGGCATGCCCTTGCATCGTTTTTGGTGCTAAAGATCACATGGCCGTTTCGCACCAAGGAGAAAGGCCGGTTTGGCAAATACTGCTTTGCTGAAGACGAATACCGGGAGGCGCGGATCCCCTACGCGGACATCGATGCTGAGCCGTCGCTGTACGATGCAATTTTGGTGAGTCTTGCCTCTGTGTTTTCTTGTGCCGAGGATCTTACAAGGGCTGAGAACCTGCTACGCAGTAAGATCGATCGCTTTGTTGAAGCTTACTATGGGTGTGTGGAGACGCTTCGATCGTAGGATCTTCTCCCACGGGATGATACCGCACACCATTGAGTTCAGAGAGCAAGATACACGTACGTGAACACGTACCCATCTGTGGCCACCTATTCGAAGCTGTTGGGTGTCGACAGCTTGTGTGTGCTCCATGGTGCCGCGCCTGAAACATAGGCCTCAGGATCGTCGATCCACTGGCTGGGATCTGTAGTTGCCTTGTCAACGACAGGTATGACGAGGCGCGATGGATGATCTGGGTCATGAAAGATCCTGCTTGTCGATGGGACCAATGAGGGAAGGAGATGCGGCACGTCCGAGTTGGCGACATCGATCCGTATCTGGTGTCCTTTTTTGAACACATGTGAGGTCGGCCACACCTCGATTACGTACTCGTACAGTGTGCCGTCTTCGACCGGTCGAGGTTCAATATCCTGAGGATAATGAAAGGGATCGTATCCTGGCTGCGTCCAATCAGGCTGCGTAGGATCAGGTCTATGGGAACCTGCCAGCCAACCTGAGGTGATGTTTCGAACTCGGCCATCAGGCAGTACGTCGTTTACGTTTATGATCCAGTGTACATCGGGTTCAGTAACTGCGGCGACGATCATGGGGAACAGAGTGGCGAACGAGGCATCGAGCCCGTTGACGTGCAGCAGCTGTTCAGCCGGAAGGGCCTCGAAATGGGTCTGAGCCCACAATCGTACGACCAGCGGGCCTGTGACCTCGATATCTTCCTGGAGCGGTGACGTCGAAAACGTAAGTGTACGTGTCTCGTTTACTCGTTCGTCCTCAGAAAAGCTCCGTGCTGAAGGGAATCCGACAAGCCACCGGCATGGGGACCGTGAGTATCTTCCTGCGTACTGGGGAGGTTGATGGCGGATCTCTGTCGGTGGGGAGTCGCGCAGTCGAAGGGCCTGTTGATTGAGATCCCTTGTCCAGATAAGGCTACCATTGTTGAGCGATATGTTCTGGTCGTAGACTTGGCGCTCGCCTGAAAGGTACAACGTCTCGTAGCGCACCCGTGGGGGAGGCCATTCTGTTTCCTTTCTCCATCGCTCTTCCCCCATCACGTACAAAAGGACTGGGAACGCTGGATCGAGGATGTCATAGTAAGGGTACAGTGGATCGTCATCTGCCTTGAGGTGCCAGTCGAACCACCTCTTATGAAGATGCTCACTGGGGATGCCCTCGAGCAAGGCACCTGTGACGTGATACCATGGACCGACAATGATCTTTCGTGGAGCGGGCATCTTAGTGCGAGCTCTTGTCGAGCTCGACTGTGCATCAGTGAGACCTACATAGTTCAATAGACTGCCTCTGGTGAAGATACAAAACCAGCCCGCTGACATGAACACAGGGATGTCCGTAAGATCGGACCAGTAATGCATAGGAGATCGCATCCAAAAGAATTCCTGATCAGTGGTCATCTGGAGCCAAGAAAGCAATTCAGGCAGTGCCTCGAGGTGATCCTTCAAGGCCTTGAGTGCAGAAAACGGGTCAACAGCGAGTTGTGTGCCCGGTAGGAGTGAAAGGCCTATGGTGGCAAGGGCCCAGAACAGGATGAACTCCTGATTGAAGATGCCGCCCTGGTAAAAAATGTCGCGGTAGGCATCGGCCATGGCAACACCGGGAAATATGGCCTTCAAGTGAGAAGGATGTCGACCTGCAGTAAGTAACTGTATGATGCCCATGTAGCTTGGACCAAACATGCCCACCTTCCCGTTGCTCCACGGTTGGGAAGGGATCCATGAGTCGACGATCCAGACAACATCTTGTATCTCGTCCTCTGAAAAAGCGCCCCATTTTCCCTCTGATGATCCTGTACCCCGCGCATCGACAACGACTACGGCGTATCCCTGGCTGGCAAGAAATCTCGGATCAGGTGCCCTGCCGAGGGTGAAGATTTCCCTACGGTAGGCTACTACTTCGAGCAGCGCAGGAAAACGTCCTTCACCATCAGGGCGAAAGATATCTGCATACAGTTTTGTCGTGTGTGGGTCGTCTCTTACAAGGACAACCCCTCGTTCTTCTTTCACAGAAAAGGGATCTGCTGGTCCCATGTCAGGCAAAGGGATGCGTTCGTGCGGTCCTGCTCTGTTGTGTTCCTGGTCCGTGTGCTCAGATGAACAGGAGGTGAGGATGATGACCAACAGGGGTAACAGAAGAAAGGTAGAGAAAACGATCCGCCATGCGTTCCGTAGAATTTTGCTGTGCCTCGCTGATCTCTCTCCGACCTGGAACAGACGACCCTTGCCCCTCGGGAGAAAGCTGGGGCGGGATGCACGCCATGTGGTTGTCGATGGTCCTTTATGCGCCATAGCCTTTTCCATGATGACTGATCGGGTGTTGGGGCTCATGGGTCACCAGGAATGATGCTGATGACCCATTGGATTCCATGGTGATCTTTCCTATGGTCGTATGGATGATGCCTCCTTTGCGGATACCTGCAAGGTAAAAGAACGCAAGGAACGCTGCCGTTCCGCCGACCCATCCAAGAAGCCTGATCAAGATGCTTGCAACAAGCGCACTCACCAAAGGAATGACAAAAAAGATCCTTACGAGCAGTCTGATCACTGCGGCAGGTGACTCTAAAGAGGCCGGTGCTCTATCCCAGCCGAGGGTCCGATATCCTTGAAGAATCCACGAGCAGGGCCAGTACAACATGATCGGCACCATGAGCAGCCCAAACAAATACAGGGTGATTGCAACGTTACTGTATACAAAGGAATAGAGAGGAAAGTGAACGCCTGCCCTCCACTGTTCGATCGTGCCTGGGTAGAAAAAGCGACGCCATCCGGTTCCATCCCACCCATGGATGAGAATAAAGAACATAGCGAGGTATCCGAATACAATTTGAAGATATGCCAAGTACATGTGGTCCTTCTCAATGAGTTTGTAGGCCACCCAAAAGCCCAGTATCCCTTGCGTGATATTTGTGGCGCAAAAGAGCGTGACAAGCCACGCAGGTAGGTTTCTGTCTCCCACGAACATTGTCTCCCATCCTGGGAAGGCCCATAAAAGACAGACGCCAGAGGGCACGAACAGTATCGACAGGAACAGCAGGGTACGGACAAAATAGGTCGAGCTGAATGGCGATGCTCCTCCTCTTGCCAGTTCACGTAGTTGTCGGCCTGCGGCTGCTGCAAATCCAGCACCTATCGCATAGGTCCAGAATACATCTACCTGCACCATGGTGCGTCCTCTCTATCTATCGCGGGTCTGTCATACCGGTCGACCCGTAGGTGCGATGGCGTCGTTCTTACTCATGCTTACTCATGGGTAAGATCGATCCGTTCGATACGGTGGTTCCAGATACACACCGATTCGAGTGCGTTTATATGGCCTGAAAAGCTTGCCGTCTTTGCGTTCAAGAGATCGACCGTCGAACCATCCCTTTTTGTCACCTTGAGGTAAAGGGGAGTGGTGAGACCTGTCTTTGGATCGTTTTCTACGATCCTCACGTCTATCCTGAGGATCTCTGAGATGGGGATGGAATGCCACCTGTCCTGATCGACCTCATAGCCGATCACCGTGTCCCAGCCTGTGCTGCGGCTCGATCCGATGTGGAAGAAAAGATCCCTGAGACAGATCCTTCGTCCTTTCCGATCGAGGATCGTAGCCTTGACAAGTGAAGGATCCGTTTCGCCTACCACACCGTGCCTTGACTCACTGTTGGAAGTTACATCGGCCACTAAGGGATAGTCCCTGATGGCGAGCCATTCACCTATCTCCGCTGGTTTCATACCTGGTGGAGCAATATAGGTATCTACAGGGAGTTCAACAGTCCCTGCCCTGATCATATCCCAGAAGTCAGCAGTAAAGCCTTTACCACCGGGAACACCTACTGTGTCGTGCAGTGATTGCGAGTATGCAGAGGATCCGCACATCACACCTCCTGGTTCATCTTCAGGCGGATCCTTCTTGTTTGCTTCGTCCTTGAGGTAGATCTGAAAATACTGAAGGACCGCCTCAGGGAAGGCGACCCTGGGAAACCACATGCCAATGCCTTCTTTGCCGAAATACCCCCAGATCACATTGGTCATATCGTATGTCTTCAACAGCTCCTTGTAGGGCGTGTGGCCAGTAAACTGAATGCCCTGAGGATTACGGTTACTATAAGCCCGACCGCCAATCATGCAGGAGAGAAAGTCACCATAGACGGTGACAGCAAATCCCGAGACAAGAAAGCTATTCATCACCCATTTCAGACTGAAGGGCACTGAGAACCGCATGGGTACAGTGAAATAGTGGGGATAGTATTCGGTTACTGAGAACAGGCTCGGCGAAGGGATATTGAACAGGATGCGAAACGTGTTCTCTGTATTGCGCAGCACGCGTACAGGGCCGTCTTTCCAGCCAACTACGCGGCAGCGCATATCTTGTTCAGTTCGTCGTATATGGGTAAGACCGCCTAGCAGCCTGACATCGATCCGTACTTTGAGGCGATCCATAAAGTCCTCACCACTACCTCCATACTCCTTTGGGTAGATGAGGTCGGTAAACAGTGTGAATCCCTTCTTGTAGCCCACTGTGTAGAATCTTCCTACAACTCGATCCCGTACCTGATCGTAAGAAAGATAGTCTTCTGGGAGGGGAGCAGGAGGGTCGTGGGGGAAATACAGCACATATGCCCAACCCTTTTTTGCGCTATCGCGAGGATCGCTCACCTCGATCTCTTCTCCCAATGATGCAGCCTGTGGCCATAGCTCTCGTGTGACGCGTGATCCCAGAGCAGCGGCCTCGAACACAAGCTCGTCGTTTTCATCGAGTCTTCCTGCATCTCGGTCGCTTCCTGCGAGGTCGCCTCCTGTGTACACGAATTCACCCTGAGGATCGCGTTCGTCGATCTGGAAGACAGCAGAAGAAAACGTGCCATTTGCAAAGCTGTAGAGGCGAAGATGCGAGATCTCTTGTTGCAGGAGGGAAGGCAGCATATCGCCGGTAACCACGACGATATCGTATCGTCGATCAAGGTTCTTTTCTGAAATGACTTTATACTCAGGCACCTTGATAAGAGCTGTCTCAGATGCAGACAGGGTGCTGCTGACAGGTATGAATGAAGCAAGTGACAGAACCAAAAATGTACACATCAGAGGGAAATGCAGAGGCGCTTCCTTTCCAGAAAGCTTCTCGATGGACCACGTGCTGACAGCAGGTTCAGTGGTTTTCTCTGCAGGTTGAATGGTGCACCTCCCACCATACCCGATGAGGCGTATTATAGTATAGAGAGCGGCCAAAAGCCAAGTCAAACTATTGTACGCCTTACAGCAGACAAGCCGTCGCCCATGTATACAGGCAGGCGTATTCTGGTAAGATGCTGCTGACCTATGTACATGACCCCCACGTTCTTGTATCGCATCACACTGCAAGCCAGTGGCATAAGGTTGTATGTGTGGTCGAAGGTGATGGCCACACTGGCATGCTGGTGCCACTACGAGGTACGCACACGAGCGTGCGTCACAAGGAGGTTTCGGCATGAAACGCATCGTGCTCACCAAGACAGGCGGTCCAGAGGTACTGAGGATCGAGCATAGAGACGATCCTGCGCCGGGCAAAGGCGAGGTTGCACTGCGGGTTAAGGCATCAGGGATCAATTTTGCAGATATCCTTGCAAGGAAGGGACTCTATCCTGACGCACCCCGACCACCTTGTGTCATAGGCTACGAGGTGGCAGGTGTGGTCGAATCCGTCGGGGAGCACGTTGATCCCACACTTGTGGGGAAATCCGTTCTGTCCCTGACGCGTTTCAATGGGTATGCGGATTATGTGATCGTCCCACAAGGGCAGGTATTTGTAACACCTGAATCATTGAGCTTTGAGCAGGCAGCAGCCATACCAGTAAATTACACCACTGCCTATCTTCTCGTTGTTGTTATGGGCTCACTTAAGCCAGGAGAGTCAGTGCTCATCCATAATGTCGGAGGAGGTGTGGGCCTTGCAGCATTGGATATTGCCAAAAAGGTCGGAGCCGTAACGTACGGCACAGCTCGTGAGTGGAAGCATGGGTTTTTAAAGGAACGCGGGCTCGACTGGGCAATAGATTACACACGAGAAGACTGGAGTACAAAGGTGTTGGCCCTCACAAAGGGATACGGCGTGGAACTTGTCATCGATCCCATTGGTGGTGCCAACTGGAGGAAGAGTTACAACGTGCTCCGTCCTACAGGACGTCTCGGCATGTTCGGCATTTCCTCTGCTGCTGAGCTCCGTGGTGCAGGAAGGCTTGGTCTTATTAGACTGCTCCTGCAGACTCCATGGTATCACCCCCTGAGGCTGATGAATGCCAACAAGGGTGTCTTCGGCGTCAACCTCGGGCATCTATGGAACGAAGGGGCCAAGGTCGCTCAGTGGATGAGCACACTATTGGAGGGTGTCGATCAGGGCTGGGTACGTCCCTACGTGGATCGGGTGTTTTCATTTGAGCAGGTGGGTGACGCGCATACCTATATCGAGCAGAGAAAGAATATTGGCAAGGTCGTCCTCGTGCCGTAAGGGACAAGAAGAAAGGAATGGCACAGATCAGGAGGCAGAGAAGGCCGAGCTGCCATGCTTCCGATGGTTCTGTTTTTTTGGTCAATCACGCTCCATCAGACTGCTCAGTCAGGCGCTGACCGTTTCAAGAAATGAGCCAGACAAACGCACTCATGAGCATCATAGGGATTGATCTTTCAGGACCTTGTAACCCGAACGAGACAGCAGCTGTATGCTTTAGGGAAAAGGGCTCTACGCTGATCTATGACAAAGGACTTTTATGTGCTGACGATGAAGTCCTCTGTGAGTTCGTCGGTGATCTTGCATCGGGTGCTAACGTGGCGGTAGGGGTCGATGCGCCTCTGAGCTACAATGTGGGAGGTGGGGACAGGGATCGTGACAAGGAACTTCGCAGGCGTCTTGTCGACAAGGGCCTTCCTCCAGGGTCGGTCATGGCTCCTACCATGACCAGGATGTCGTATCTGACACTTCGAGGAATCGGTCTGACAAGGGCCCTGGAACGCATCCGGGTGGCACCCTGGGGGATTCGTATTGTCGAGACGCACCCTGTTGGATGCCTGGTATTGAGAGGGGCACCGGTGGCTCTCGTAAAAAGACTCAAGCAGGACCACAACGCTCGTAGCAAACTTGTCGCGTTTCTTGAGGCACAGGGGCTCGAGGGTGCCTGCAGGGTCGCCAATAAGAGCCACCATATGATCGCTGCCTGTGCGTGTTGTCTTGCAGCATGGAACTGGGTCCGTGGAAGTGCGATCTACATAGCCACGGCACATCCGCCGCATCATCCATACGAGTTGGTCTGTTAATAAAGGTCGATCGTTGCTCATTGCTTGCAACGACTGCCAGATCCGCTCCCATGTCTATGGGATGCAGGCTCGATGAGGTCAGTTGTGGATGAGTTCGAGTGTATCTCAGCCAGTGTATGCGGGATCGCTTTTGGACAAGGATCCTGTAGCCTTGAAGAGCGCAGGCAGCAGGGTAAATACAGACACGGTTACCAGTACAATGGCAAGGGCATTTACCGAAGAAAACTGTTTGAGTGCCTTACTCGAAGAGAGCAGGGTAACGAGAAACCCAGCTACCGTAGTGGAATTTGCTGTCAGGACGGCCCTTCCGACGTGGCGTATGCTCTGCAAGAGTGCGCGCTCGGCAGGCACCTTGCCACGGAGATTGAGAGATTCGAAGTAAATGATGTGGATCGAACCATCGATGCCGAGTCCCAGGATCAGGGCGCCGACGAGCACAGTGCCAAAGTTGAGGGGGATGCCAGTCCAGCCCATGAGACCGAGCATGTAGACCAGAGGAACTAAAATGGCAATGACCGAAAGGATTCCTCTTTTAAGGGAGCGGTGGAGCAGTGAAACCATTGTCAAGACCATAAGCGTTGCCAGGGCAAGGCTTTGTATCTGGCTCTGGATAAGAAGTTCGTCAAAACGGCGGAACACATCAGGTGCACCTGTCTGATCCAGTGTGACAGCAACACGCTTGACCTGTGCGCTGGCAATATCGGGGTCATGTGGAAGCACAGAGATCGGTAGCGCTGGCATGTCGCTAAAGACCTTCCAGAGGATGCCCCTGGCCCGCTTCAAAAACTCGATATCAAGAGCGAGTGATTGAGGCACCTTCGTGAGGACTGAGGCAAGGAGCACGTCAGTTTTCTCCTTTCTCAGGATCTCATTGCACTGAAATAATGCGCCTTCCAAGAAGGCCGTGGCGTCCTCGGTGGACCAGTGTCTCTCCTGTGCAAAAACAGGGGCAAGCTCGTGCAACCACGTCCCTGACTGGTCGCCTGAATAGTGTATAGTAAAACGATCAAGCCAGTGCCCTTTAGACGTGGGGAGAATCGGTTCCACGCCCTGATCGCGGCAGTAGGCAGTGAGGGCTTGCAGGACCTTTTCTGACGAAAGGCTATGTGGTATGCGAGGCAATGCATCTTCAATGGCTTGCCGAAGGGATGCCAAAGGAGCACTCGAGCCACCGCTATATCCTTGTGTAAGCCATGAAAGCTCCTCTGCGGCAGCATCCAGCAGGATCGATCGTACGATTGCCTGCTTTTCCCTGCTCATTTTTGCGAGATCGAGCGTAACTAGTTCCTCTTTGGTGTCAGGAGGTATGCGCTCTGCTACAAAATGGGCAAGTGCCCTCATCGTGCTCATGTCAGAACCCCGTATCCGGGCATTGAGCAAGGCCTTGTCTCTGCTCTCGTTGACACACAAGTTGAGGGATGGCTCGTTCTCGAGCAGGATCCACAGGTTCGCAACTCCCTCTCGAGTCTCGGGTATTGTATAGATATCTGTCAGTAAGTAGTTCATCTCAGCGATGATCCCTGCAATCGAGGTATATCCTCCAAGGGAGGGGTGGGATCGTAGAAAGTGCTCCAGCCTGAGTTGGAGCATGAGGACCGAAGGCTCTTGATGATCGCCCCTCGAATAGATTGATACCGGATAGATACCGCCGAAGTGTTCATTGAGCAGATCATGGCCCCTGCGTGGTGGACTATCCTCTGGGAGCATCGTGACGATATCGACATCAGTGTGGAGCCTGGCTATGCCTGCACCAGCAACGATGCACAACAAGGTCACAGCACCGAGGAAGGCGAGGTGGTGTCGCAACACGAAGAGGCAGAGACCCTCCAGTGTGCGGCTGTAGATATGATCGCTATGGCGAACCGGAGCGTCCTCGCTCGAAGTAGCAGCCCGGCCCCCCATCATGGCAAACAGTGCGAGCAGCAAGGTGATCGAAAGACCACATGCTGCCGCAAGCCCACATATCAGTACGTATCCGAAGTCGCTCAGCACCTTGATGCGCGTGGTGGCAAAGGTCGCCAAGCCGGCAGTGGTTGTCAGTGCGCTCATAATGATCGGCAACGATATCTCTGCACCGCCCTTATGAAGTTGTCGCGTCGCCATGCAATGGTTCATGGTATGTACTGCGTAGTCACTGCACATTGCAATGAGCAGTACGATAGCAGCAGGGGTCATCAGGTTCATGGGCATGCCGAAGACGCGATGCAGGCCGAGTGTCCATACGATACTTACTCCGACGACACTCAGAGGAAGGATGACTCGAGGCCAGCTCTTGAGCCCAAAGGCCAACACAAGGGAGATAATGATCAGTGCCAATGGCACGAGCGTCTTCATGTCACGTGCCATATAGACGTCTATGTAGTGGGCGAGGGCCGGGTCACCGCCAAAATAGTAATGGAGTCCTTGCGCCTCGCGCTCAAGCAGGGATAAAAAGGTGCTGGCGACCTCGACCTCGTCGTAAGCCCCTTTGATGTTTATAAGAATCGCAGCATAGCGTGCATCGGGGGAAATCAGCGTGTTCACGTACATCTCTCGAGAACGCACGTACTGTGACAGTTCCTCGAGCTCCTGCGTGCCGGAGGGGATGTGTGGTATGAGCTTACGGACCTCGAGGCCGTCAGCAGTAGCCCTCATATCGAACACATTGGTGAGACTCATCACATGGAATGCCTCTGGACGGGATTCGAACAGCCTGGTGAGCCGATCAATGGCCATGAGGGCATCTGGATGGAACACTCCATGGGCTTCGAACTCAAGACAGATAAAGAGAAGCGCGTTGGACGAAAACTCGCGGTCTGTCTCTTGATACAAGGTCGATACCCTGTCATGCGAAGGGAGCCATGTTTCGTAATCATTGTTCGTCGTTACGCCGAGGGCGAGATATCCCATCCCTACGGTCGTGGCACTCGTAAGGAATATGACCAGCCACCTGCGACGAACAATGAATTCAGTCCAGCGCTCAAACACCGTAGGTACCACGTCACTGTTCCTTCTTGGTCTGTGAGAGGAGCTTTGCATCTGTTATATGCGGCCATGCTTGAGAACACAAGTGACCACAGTCTAGAATGACGCCATGAGGGTGACATCGAAGCACACAGTAGCATTGACGGCACGTGCGTGTAGAGGGGTGCTGCACCAGGGATAGACCAGGAGCTGCTCGACCCCACGCCGCGTCCTGCAAGATGCGTAGGTAGAGGAGGGATCCCCATGAGGCAGTTTCCCCATCTTTTTACCCCGCTTACGATCAGAAATGTGACAATCCCTAACCGTATCTTCATGTCTGCCCATCTCACCCACTTTGCTGAACACAACCTTCCTTCTGAGCGACACAAGTATTACTACGAGGCCAGAGCCCGTGGTGGCGCAGGACTGATCATCATGGAGGCGCAAAGCATTTCCAGGCACTGCTGGCCAGTGCACAACACGTGCATTGTGGATACCGATGCGATCGTCGAGCGATATCGGGACATTACAGATACCGTGCATCAGTATGAGACAAAGATGTTCGCACAGCTCTGGCACAATGGCCATCACAGCTTTTCGAGACTCTCGTGGTTGCCTGTCCAATCTTGTTCTCCTGTCCCGTGTCCTGTCTTTGGTGAAGTTCCAAAGGAACTGGACCATGATGAAATTCGTATGGTGATTCGGCAGTACGCAGATGCTGCCACACGTGCTAAGCGCGGAGGGTTCGACGGTGTGGAGATCCATTTTGGCCACGGGTATCTTCCACAGCAGTTTCTTTCACCCTATACAAATCTGAGGACCGATGAGTACGGTGGCAGTTTCGAGAATCGACTCAGATTCGGCCTTGAGGTTATTGCTGCAGTAAGAGAGGTTGTCGGCGAAGACTATGTCGTTGGCCTGAGAATGAGCGCAGACGAATTTCTCGAATGCGGGCTCAAACTCCCTGATATGCTCAAGGCAGCTCAGGCATGGGAGGCAACAGGCAAGATAGATTTCCTCCATGTAACGGTCAGTACCTATAAGACAGGGTTGGTTGCCATTCCACCTATGGGGACACCACCTCGACCGTTTGTATGGATGGCGGCAGAAATCAAACAGGTGGTCGATATCCCCGTGTTCGCTGTGATCAAGATCACAGATCCTCACACAGCAGAGGAGATCGTTGAACACCATGAGGCTGACATGGTGGCCATGACAAGGGCTCTGATTTGCGATCCAGAGCTTCCCAACAAGGCACGAGAAGGCAGGGTTGAGGAAATTCGCCTCTGCATGAACTGTAATGAAGGATGCTGGGGCCATTGCGAGAGACAACTCCCCATTACCTGTGCGCAAAATCCAGAGGCTGGCAGGGAAAAGGAGCTCATGATTCGGCCAGCAAAGCGGCGAAAGCGCGTCATGGTGATCGGCGGAGGTGTTGCAGGCATGAGTGCTGCACGGGTGGCAGCGCTACGAGGTCACGAGGTGAGCCTGTACGAAAAGGCCCCGGTGCTTGGTGGACAGATCCTGGTCGCCTCGCGCGCCCCCTTGCGAGAGGACCTCAGAGAGTCGGTGAGGAACCTTGAAAAAGAACTCGCCGTCCTGCGTGTGCCCTTGCACATGGGCGTCGAGGTTACCGAAGAGATGGTACTCGATCAGCAGCCTGACCATGTTATCGTTGCAACAGGTGCCGTTCCAATCGTACGGCCTTCGCCAGAAATTGTTGGACCTGATATGGCTATCGAGATTGCCCCTGGTGCCCATGTGATCTCGGCCTGGCACGTGCTCACTGGCGAGGAAGAGGCAGGTGATCGTGTGCTGGTCTATGACGTCCAAACCCATGTCCAGGGCCTCGCTGTTGCGGACTACCTCAGTAATCAGGGAAAGAAAGTGGAGTTGCTCCTGATGGGGATGAGACTGTTGTGGGCAGCGTTCGACGTGGACAGCCCTACCTTGGGGGTGCATTTGCTCAGTCTGTTCAACAAAGAAGTGAAACTTACCTTTTTTACAGGAGTCAAGAAAGCCTTGCCAGGCAGGTGCATCTGTTACAACCCAGCAACGTTCCAGGAGACAGAACTTTCCTGTGACACACTTGTACTTTCCTATTGGAGAAGGGCAAACGATAGCCTGTATCGGAGCCTGAAAGGCAAGGTCCCATCGCTTCATGCGGTCGGCGATTGCGTTGCTCCCCGGTATATGATCCACGCCATCTACGAAGGATACATCGCAGCCAACGCACTAGAGTGAACGGAGATGCGCACACCAGGCGTGTGGGTTTTTTTGGAATCGTACCATGGTCGCCTTGTGAAGGCATCGTTCGAGGCAGCGGCGGCAAGTGTATCCCTTGCTGCAACCCTTCAGGGCAGCGTCTCGGGGATTTTTGCAGACAAGGGGCGTGTCGCAGAAGCTGACTGTGCCACATTGGGAGAGATGGGCATTGAACGGATTATCTATCTTAGAGACGCAGAGAAGTATCCTGATCCAGAACTTTCCATACTCTGGACATTGAAATACCTATGGGAGAGCAGGAATCCCGGTATGTGTGTGTTCGGTGCGACAGATCGTGCGCTTTGTCTTGCTCCGCAATTGGCACTTGTCGTGGGTGCTGGCTGTATATCAGAGGCGACATATGTTCGTGTAGTGGGTGGTCGGGTGCATGTGACACGGCCTATCCTGGGGGGTAAACTCGCCGAGATTGTCCGATTCGCTTCCGAGTCCGGTGGTGTGGTGAGGACTTCGTCAAAGGCCTTTGAAGTCTCGTTTGTACCAGGCACGGGATCGCATAAGGTGCCTGACTGTGAAGAACTCATTTGTTGCAGCCCGCCGTACAGCCGGCCTGAGCAAAAGGTTGTTGCTTATAAGAGAGAAGATGCGAACACCCTTGATCTTGAAGACGCTTCAATCGTTGTTGCAGGGGGACGTGGCTTAGGGTCTCAAGAGAATTTTCGCCTCTTAGAAGGGCTCGCAGAGGCGTTGGGTGGTACGGTGGCAGCGTCCCGGGTGGCTGTAGATCTCAGATGGGCATCAAAGGAAAAACTTGTCGGACAGACAGGGCGGAAGATATCGCCGGAGCTCTATATTGCGTGCGGTATCTCTGGTGCAAGTCAGCATGTGGTGGGCATCAAAGGGGCGCGCACCATCGTAGCTATAAATACGGATCCTCATGCTCCTATATACCGATACGCTACATGGGGCATCCTAGGTGATGCCGCAACGTGTGTCTCGTTGCTTACACGGATGGTCCGAGCGTATCGCGAGGGACGCGTAGATATGGCAGATCGTTGATATGCGGATTCTCGTGTGCGTACGTCCTGTGCACAATCCGGTGCTCCCGGTTGGGCTGAACGACCGAAGCGACATTGAAGCACTCGAGGGGTATCGGCCTGTGCCAAATCCACAGGACGAATGCGCACTCGAATACGCCTTGCGGCTCAAGGATCGGCGTGGTGCGGTCGTGACTGTACTCAGTGTTGGAGGAGCGGCCTGCAAACCGGTGTTGGACGAATGTATCGCATGCGGCGCAGATCATGCGGTCTGGCTCGAACAACCGTGCCAAGGGTCTGATAGCAGTATCATTGCAGAACGCATTGTTGCATACGCTCGCAGCTCTCCTAGTGATCTGTACCTTTTTGGTCTCAGAGATCTAGACAGGTCCTGCGGTGAGGTCGGCCCCATGGTCGCCGCACTGGCACGAGTTCACTACATCGCACCGGCCATCGGCGTTGATGTGCTGTCAGACCACCACGTGCTCGTCCGCCGAAAAGTACAGCAGGCGCACGAAAGCGTTTCAGCTTCCCTGCCGGTGTGCATAGGCATACTTCGCGGCCCACCACTTCGATACCCTTCGCTGTTCCGCAAGGTGCAGTACAGTGACCGCCTACTCGAGAGGATCGATGCGAACGCACCAAGAAATCCTCTGATCGTCCATGTGCGCCTCGCCTCGGCCAAGCCTACAAAAAGGGCTCCGGCGTCAACAGTACAAGGGTCGGGTGGAACAAGTAGAATCGCACAGGCGCTGGGGCTTTCTTCAGGAGGCACGGGTTCGTCACACTGTATGCTCCTTCACGGTGATCCTGAGGTCTCGGTTCGTCAGCTCTTCGAGCGGATCAGGCGTGAAGGGCTGCTGCCCGAACGCTCCTAGCAAAACTGTTCTATCTTCAGATAGCGGTCGGGTATCAGCCCTGCGAGACTTACAGCTCCTGGGCACGGCATGACGTATTTGGTCTGGTGCGCTGAACCGACTACATCGAATGTCTCTAGACATGAAGAACACACACGCCCTGTGCCAGCAATTGCATAGGGTGCGCACCTGCCGTCGATTTCCACAAAGAAGCGAGGCGAAATGAAGTTTGCGTGATTTGCGCAGTGATAGAGAAAGAGATGTTCAAAGGTCTCGCAAGGATCGATAGTTGGCACCTTGGATGATAGCCTGGACCGGAACCCAAGGATCTGCTGTATGTCATCAGGCCGTATGTCTGTCCACTCTTTAGGGCAGAGATCCTGATATGCCTCGTCAGCGACAAGGTCGACGAGGTCTTCTTCTGTTGGAAGCCTTGGAGGATGAAAGTCGCACTCAACGATAGAAACGCCTCGTAGCCCTGGCTGCGGTGCAGGTGTCACCAAGAGGTAGGTTCCATCGTAGATCGAGGTTCGGTACCAGGAGCCCTGCCTACGGCACAGTGCACTCCATACGTCAGGTGCAGCGATGAATGCAGTCCGTGGTACGTATCGCAAGGCCACACATGGTGCACCATGGACACTTTTGACGTTGAGGCCGTCTCGGTGGAGCTTGTCCTTTATGTGCGCGAGGTCACCCGCGGCGAGAAAGTAGGCATACCGCTGAACTGTGAGGCCGACCATGTGCTGCATCTCCTTCCGTCGAGATTGGGTATCCGTACACACTATCGCTCACCCAGTGCTGCGTGCGCGAGCAATTCAACCCAGTCTGCAATACGCACTGGTGGAGAAGGCACCAAGACCCGTTGGGCATCCTCGAACATCTGTGCACAGAAGGTACACGAGACGCTTACCACATCGATGCCGAGGCTCACTAGCTCTTGGAATCGCCTTCTCGAAGGCCGCTCTCCTAAATCCAAGTCCATAAAGAAATGGCCGCCTCCTGCACCGCAGCAGAACGACCGTTCCCGGGTGCAAGGAGGTTCAAGGAGCTGTGTGCCTGGAAGACTGCAAAGAATGTCCCGTGGTGGATCGTAGAGGCCGTGATACCTTCCGAGAAAGCAGGGGTCATGGAAGGCAATTCTGCTGGGGATGTGGTGGCCGTTTAACCGTAGCCGACCCTTCTGCAGCAGCTCCCGGAAAAATACGCTCGTATGAACAACGCTGAAGGATGCACCCAATGATGGATATTCATCTTTGAGCATTGTATAGCAATGAGGACAGTGCACCAGGATCGTTTCTGCGCCCGCTGCCTGGATACGGGCGATCTGTCGTTGTGCAAGCGCCTGAAAAAGATCCTCGTCGCCCAGCGTACGTGCCGGTTCTCCGCAACAGGACTCACTATGGCTGAAAAGGGCGTAGGGTATCCGGAGGGAAGAGAGAAGACGTGTGAGAGCGATAAGGACCCTCGTTTTTACATCGTCTGCCTGACTCAAGCAACCGGGCCACAACAACACACTCCCTTTTGTACGAGGGGATGCCAATGAGGTAGGAATCTTGTAATCTCGTATCCATTGATCTTTCTCATGAGGTGCGCTGTTGTATGGATTTCCTGTCCTTGAGAGGCATCTCAGTGCGTGGGCAGCATCTGGCGGAAGTCTACCTGCAGCCATGACCTCGCTTCGCCTAAGCTCCATGACCGCATTGGTGTGGCGTACTGCTGCAGGACATGACGTTTCACATGACCTGCAGAGCCTGCAGACCCAGAAGGCCTCAGTGCTCATCCCTAGGCCGGCGAACCTGTCGGGAACCTTGTTGTCAGGAGCTAGTAATAGATGTCTCCCTGTCATTGCATAGTGCTTTAGATCGCTCATAAGTGCAAGCGGGGACAACGGCTGTCCGCAGAGAAACGCCGGACAGACAGCGCGACATCTGCCGCACCGCATACAGGACAAGAGCTCGAGCCTGTGCCTCCAGGTGAGATCAGCTGGACCGTAAAAGCCCATACCTATCGTGTCTATGGGTGTGCGACCTTCCCGGAGTGACGCAAGATCTGTACGCCTCAGGCAACCCACAGACCCTGCTGGGTTCCTGGTCAGGAGGTTGGCGGGTACGGTGAACATGTGGAGAAGGTTTGAAAACGGTATAACAGCTATCATCACCAGGCCTGTGAGCGCATGCATCCACCATAAGAAACGAAAGAGAGAAACACCATCTTGTGCAGGGATGCCAGCAAAGAGCAATGAAAAGAGCCATCCCACAGGATTGGCAACCACCCATGGATCGGATTGTACGTGGATTCGAAGTCCCTCGAGTCCTAACCCTGAAAGACTCAGGAACCCAAGGAGGGTCAAGAGTACCGTATCAGCACTTGTATAGGCAGGCGAGATCTGATCCTTCGAGCGGATGTTCTTTGCTCGACGATAAAGGGCCAGGCCAACTCCGATGAGCATGAGTGTGCCTGCTCCATCTGCGGCAATGCTAATACCTACGTACGGGATCCCGGCGTACATGCGAGGTGCAAGATGGCCTGCAATCATCACATATGTGGTGACCATAAGAAGGGTAAGAAACGAGTAAAAGAGCAGGATATGACTGATGCCAGCTATACGGTCGTTGCGGAGCTGCGCGTGGAGGAGGATATCTGTACATACCTTGCCTATAGTACCTATGTGAAGTCCCTCTGCAGGGACGCGTGCTCCTTGCCTGATCCATCGAATCTTGCGCCAGAGGCCAACTGCACAGCAGCCTGTTGCGAGGGCAGAAGCACTGTAGAAGAGCCAAGGGGCTTCTATCTGCCAGAATAGTACCCTACGTATCTCATCCACTGATGCGTATCCTCTGGGCCGCCAGTCCATTCATAACCATAGCAATGGATAAAAGAAAAGAGAAGACGAGATCACAGGATGGGTCATGACAAATGGGTGGATATGCTGGTGCTTTTCGCATAAGATACCTTTGAGGAGCATAGTGGGCCTGAGCAGCACCTACAAAGGAGATGTCTGGTCATGCCCCTGCCTGGGGACGCGAGGGCATGGTGGATGTCTCAGGTGGTAAGGCCGCGTTATGGGGAGGCATATGAAACAGGGCAGACCGAGCAGCAAGGAGCTCACACAAAGGGTCAAGGAGTTAGAAGAGAAGGTGCTCTCTTTGACAGCTGAGCTAGAGGCCGCCAAAGAACGTGAGGTCCGCTCCCAGCTGCTCCTGCGCAATGTAACTGATGTGATATGGATAGCGGACTTGAACCTGAGGCTCACGTATGTAAGCCCCTCGGTCAAGGAATTACGAGGGTTCACCGACAGTGAGGCAATTGGCCAAACCATCGAACAGATCCTCACCCCTGCATCACGTCAGAAGGCGCTTGAACTGTTCGAAGAGGAGATGGCCAAGGAGCGGCTCCAGCAGGGATTTCAGAGGAGGCCTCGTGTTGAAGAGTTCGAGCAGTACCGCAAGGACGGATCGACAGTATGGACCGAGGTCAAAATGGTGTTTCTCAGGGACGACGCTGGCCGTCCTGTCGGTATCCTAGGGGTTACAAGAGACATTACAGAACGCAAGAAGATAGAGAAAGAGCTCGAGCACTACCGTGCCTCTCTGGAAAGGCTCATCCAGGAGCGCACCCAGGAGCTCTGTCATACTGTGGAACAACTGGAAAACGAGGTGAAAGAGCGTAAGCGAGCTGAGCACCATTTGCGCCTGTTTCGCTATGCCATCGAGCAGAGTAGCGAAGGGGTTGCATTGGCCGATCTTGCAGGGAATCTCGTATTCGTCAACCAAGCCTTTGCCCAGATGCATGGGTATCGACCCGATGAGCTGCTGGGCAGGCATCTTTCTATCTTTCATACCCCTGAACAGATGTCCTCAGTGGAGACAGCTAACAAGGAAGCATATGAAAAGGGGAGCTTTATTGGCGAAATATGGCATGTACGAAGGGATGGAACGCCTTTTCTTGGGGCAATGCGGAATTGGGTGCTCACTGACGAGGAAGGCAGGCCCGTTGGCATTATCGGTACACTTCGCGACATCACAGAGCGCAAAATGATTCAAACAGCGCTCCAGAGGTCTGAACGAAAATACCGCGCCTTGTACGAGCACTTGCGCGACGGATCTGCTGCAGTAGACCTGGAGGGTAGAATCATAGAATTCAATCCACCTTTTCTCAACATGCTTGGATATACTGCCGAAGAGATCACGAGATTGACTTACAAAGACATCACTCCGTCGAAATGGCATGCAATGGAAGAAGAGATCATCAGGGAACAGGTTATGAAGAGGGGGTACTCGGACACCTACGAGAAAGAGTACATCCGAAAGGATGGCGCTGTGTTCCCGGTCGAGATAACGACGTACCTGATGTCAGGGGAGGATGGCTCGCCGCAAGGTATGTGGGCTATTGTCAGGGACATTACCAATCGCAAGCGGCTACAGGCAGAACTCCTCAAGGCTCAGAAGCTCGAGTCGTTGGGCATTCTGGCTGGTGGAATAGCGCACGACTTCAATAATATTCTGACTGCTATACTGACAAATCTCTCTATTCTCAGGACGTATGGAAACCTCGAAGCGGACCTGGCACAGATACTGATAGAGGCAGAAAGGGCTTGTGGTCGTGCACGACGTCTTGGTGAGCAGCTTCTTACCTTTGCCAAAGGAGGAGTGCCCATCAAGAAGACGTTCATGTTGCAAAGCCTGCTCAGAGACACGACAGAGTTCGTCGTGGCCGGATCGCCAGTGAGGTGTGAATACTCGATCCTGCCCGATCTCTATCTCGTCGATGGCGATCCGACCCAGATAGGTCAGGTGATTTACAATGTGGTGCTCAATGCCAAGCAAGCAATGCCGCATGGTGGAACTATATGGCTGCGTGCAGAAAACGTACAGGTGGAGGCAGGGGATGAGCTTCCTTTGAAACCAGGTCCTTATGTAAAGGTATCGGTCAAGGATGAAGGCGCGGGCATACCACTTGAGAACTTACCAAGAGTGTTCGATCCTTTTTTTACCACAAAAATAGACGGCAGTGGTTTGGGCCTGGCAACTGCCTATGCAGTGATCAAGGCACATGGTGGTCACATCCATGTGGAGTCCGGCCAGGACGCAGGCACTACCTTTTACATCTATTTGCCTGCCTCAGAGGCAGGTCAGATCACAGAGCCGGGATCCCCGAAGCACCCGCTGCGGCGTGGGAGTGGCAGGATTTTAGTTGTGGATGACGAGCCGACTATACGACGGGGTGCACAAGAGATCCTCAAGCGTCTGGGATATGGTGTCGAGTGTGCCGAGGACGGACTTCAGGGGATCGAGCTGTACAAGAAGGCAATGGAGGCAGGCAGTAGGTTTGATGTTGTCATCATGGACTTGACTATCCCCGGCGGTATGGGGGGACGAGAGGCAATCGAAGTGCTCAAGAAGATCGATCCTGAAGCAAAGGTCATTGTGTCCAGCGGATTTTCGCAGGATCCGCTCATGGATGATTTTAGAGCCTATGGTTTCTGTGGTGTGCTTGCCAAGCCATACAGTTTGGAAGATCTTGCGCGAACACTCGATGAAGTGATGGGAGTATCTTGATGAGGAGCGCTGCCTAGGAGGCGTACGTAAGGGGATGCAGCGTGATAGGAGGAGCGCCCCCACAAAGAGCTACGAACGCGGCTTGACCGAACGGTGGTCACGTCCAGTACTTCTTTTCCCGTAGTGACATGCCACAGCAGGGAGGCACTTACCCTGCCGCGCTTGCGAGCAGCTGAAAGAAGAGCGCGATACTGCATGACTGCTACGATTGTGAGGGAGGTCAACATGAGTCAGACGGTAAGTCCTGTGCAGAGCGAGAGGCTTAGATTTCTTGAGTACCAAGGACCCAAGGCGCTCGATGTGCCTGATCCCTCGAAGACACTCGTTATTATTCCTTTCGCACCGGTCGAGTTTCATGGGCCTCACCTTCCCTTGAGCACAGACCTCATTCTTGCAGCACAGTTTTCTAAGATCGAGGCAGAGGAATTTCTCGAGCGGAATCCATCATGGTATGTCATTATGTACCCCGTCGTACCTATGGGTGCAGATCTTGTCCCTCACCCTGGGTCGGTCGCAGTGCCGTTGAGGGTTGTGTACACGACTGCGGTGAGTCTTGGTCGACACTTTATCAAGCAGGGATTTCCCAATGTCGTGTTTCAAAGTGGCCATGGCGGACTCAATCACGACAGGGCCCTGGAGCGTGCGGCACGGGTACTGAATCGTAGGTACAAACGGCACAATGCACGTGTGGTGGCACCCTTGGGACCGGTGATGATGCGCTTATGGGGAGGTGGGATCCGTGCCCATCTGAATCCGCTCCTCGAACGTCCACTCAGTGAGCAACATGAGAAGGACTTCCTCTATGAAACCCATGGGGGGTGGTGGGAGACTTCCATGGTGCTGTATCACTGTCCGGAACGAATGACCGAGCTGTATCGCAGTATGCCGGATTATCTGCCGCCAATAAAGCCGGTGGTCCGGCTCCTGATTGCGGTGCTCGAGGCAATTACGCCACGCCATTTCAAGGCACTCTTACAGGCAAATAGACCATTGCTCGAAGTGGGGATAAGCTGGTTTTGGTGGGGGACCAGACCTGGATATCATGGGTTTCCTTCCAGGGCGAGCATTGACATGGGACGGGCCTCGACCATGTTGGCACGTCGCTTCTTTGCTGATTTTTTGGACAGGATGTATATCGACCGCGCAGATCTCAAAGAGGCAGCATCTCTTTATGCGCTCTTCGACGTACTTCGTTGGTATGGCGTCGTCGGTGTGGTGTTGATCGCGCTGATCCTTGCAATCATCATCTACTTATAGGAGCACGTTCGTACCACTGACTCGTGCAGTAGGTGCCCTTAAGAGATTCGCGAAAAGGAGAATCGGTGATGCATACCCCGGAGAAGGACCATGCATGTATACGACGGTACGAAGAGCTACAGAAGTACCCACGTATGTGCGACTGGCTTGATCGATGGGCCAAGGAGAAACCAACAGCAAAGGCCCTTATCGAGTACAACACCGGTGAAGAAATAACCTGGAAGGATTTTTCATTGAGGACAAAGGCCTTTGCCGCAAAGCTACTCGCCTTGGGTATCAGGAAGGGCGATATAGTAGCTACGACGCTTCCACTTCTTAAGGAACATATTTATCTGCTCTATGCGTGCTACCGCATTGGAGCAATTGTGGCCCCGCTCGACTTGAGGCTTAAGACTCAAGAAGTGGATTATTGTTTTTCGCGGATGCATCCGAAAATATACTTCTCGCTGGGGAAGACCGAGGTTGCGGATTTTAGACCCATCCTGAGCGAGATGATCAGAAAGTATGCCACATGGAACGGTGGTTCCTGTGCGCATTTTGTCCAGTTCCAAAAAGAGCCGGACCTTGTCGTCGAAGGCGCAGTAGGCATAGGTGCGTTTGCGGCTGACATCAAACGAACATACCTTCTGTCGTTGCTGACTGGTGCACTGAGAAGGGCCCAGCGAAAGGTAGGGCCTCGCGACCCCATCCTTATCATTTTTACTACGGGTTCGACTGGGTATCCAAAACCTGCTCTTTTATGTTCCGAGAACATCCTAGTTCAGAATATAGGCCTGACCGTGGGATTCGAGTTTGGGCCGAGCGATGTCATGCTGGTAAACCTGCCACCGAGTCATGTGGGCTGCGTGACCGAACAGCTGGCTACCACTATTTATGCGGGCGGGACCAGTGTCATTCTGCACGTATTCAAGCCTGACCAGTCCCTCGATGCGATTCAAAAGTACAAGGTGAAGGTACTCGGACAAATTCCTGCGCTGTTTGCTATGGAGTGGCGTCTGCCCAATTACAAGGAGTATGACCTGTCGTCGCTCAGGTTTGCGCTCTACGGAGGGCAGGCAGTGACGCGCCAATTCTTGGAGCAGCTATCCACCATGGCGCCCCGGTTTGGTACAGGACTCGGCCTCACAGAGACGGGTGGTTTTTGCACCTACTCACCCGTGGATGGGACCGTTGACGATATACTGGCGAGCGTAGGATTCGATATGCCCCTTTACCCGCTTTCTATTCGTGAGCCCATGCAGGCCGATGGCAGAGCAGGTAGGGAAAAAGCAAGAGGCCAGGTGGGTGAGATTACGTTCAAGGGTCCGCAGACGTTTCTCGGATATCTCGATGACCAGGAAAACACACGAAAGACAATCTCCCTCGATGGCTATGTGTATACAGGAGACATTGGTTTCTACGACGAACAAGGCCTCCACTTTGCAGGAAGGTCCAAGTTTGTCATCAAGCCAAAGGGATACCAGGTATTTCCTGCAGAGATAGAGGAGTTTGTCGTGCAAAGCTTGGGCGGCAAGGTCAGCAGTGCTGCGGCAGTTGGCCAGCCTCACGACATGTTTACCGAGGCCATTATGCTCTTTGTAGAAAAGAAGCCTGGAGTGCATCTCACTGTCGAGGAGGTCATGAAGGTGTGCGAAGGCATGGCCGCGTATAAGAGGCCGTCTCACGTCGTTATCCTCGAACAGGGTGAGATGCCCCTTAACCGTGTTGCCAAGACGGATTACATGGCCCTCAAGAAGACCGCCGAGGAACTAGTTGAGAGACTGAGAGCTCAGGGGGGATGGGATAAGGCGTAAACGTGTGTCACTACGGTATCCGCACCTGGTACAACCGCGCCTGAGTGCATCCTACCGAGAGGCAATGATCCCCTCCTGTCTGGGGAATCATCAAGTACAGCCGGAAGCTGGTCGCTACATTGTGCGAAGCGTCTGTTGTCGCCGTTGTATGGACGATATGGGGAGGCAACGGTAGAATCGTTTTCACTGACGTGCATGGAGCATGTGTATGGAAATGCTACAACAGAGCGTTGTGTGCAGGGTGAAGCATAGGCCTTTTTTCTATGTGGTGTTGGTGTTGACCTCGATTGGATGCTCAATGGTCAAGCCACCTCCCTACCTCTACGAGGGTCAGATGAGGGGTACTCAGGTCGCTACCCCTGTGACCATTGTGCGTGACTCGCAAGGGATACCCCATATTTTTGCAGAGGGAGGACCTGATCTTTTTTTCGGGTTAGGATATGTCATGGCACAGGATCGTCTGTTTCAGATGGATCTGTACCGTCATGCTGCTCAAGGCCGACTCGCCGAATGGTTTGGGAATCTTCCTCTGGGCAAGGGGATGCGGCTTGTCCAACTCGACATGCTGCTCAAACTCTTTGACCTCCAGAGCCGCAGTCGTGACGGCTTTTCTCAGTTGGAAGGCACCAACAAGGCCTTCCTTGAATGGTTCACCCATGGCATCAATACGTTCATCAGGGATGCGCAAGGGAAACCTTCGGTCGAATATCGTCTCCTCGATCTCGAGGCCGAGTTTTGGTCAGCGTCTGATGTGCTGTGTATACCTGAACTTTTTGGGGTAGCCCTCGCCATGTTCGGCCTTGGTACTGAGGTCCTTTTCGTTGCCATGGAGCATGCAGTAGGGGTCGAGCGAGCTCTGGATTTTTTTCAACGGTACGCAGGTGTCAAAGGATCGCACCACGACAATGTTCATACTGGTGCACCTATGGATCCTGAGCATGACATCGAACTGGATCGGACTGACATGTCGCCGATCAGCTGGGGTTGGTTGTACAATCTTATCCATGCTGGCCTGGTGTTCTGCCGAGGTGTACCTTATGGCAGTAACAATTGGGTCGTCGGGGCTTCTAGGAGCGCCAGTGGAAAGCCCCTTCTCGCAA
>FWPU01003872.1_pt1 | contig 36280 bp, 30 predicted proteins | sample 2228361 | NCBI WGS metagenome assembly FWPU01 (sample SAMEA103939777, study PRJEB20133) | metagenome
GTGCAGGTGATCCGTGTATAATTTTTTTTACAATCATTTACCGGCACGACAGGTATTCACTTGCCGGCAGCCGAGAGCACGGACCGGTTTTTGGATTCCAGATCTGAATGTCCCATAAGCCACTCATCTACTGCCCGGGCGGCCTCGCGGCCTTCGGATATGGCCCAAACCACCAGCGACTGCCCCCTTCGCATATCGCCGGCAGCAAAAACTCCTTCCGTGCTGGTCATGTAGTTTACCGTGTGCACGTTGCCCCGCTCGTCCAGCTTTAACTTTAGCTCTTCGACCAGCCCGGTTTTTTCGGCTCCGGCAAAACCAATGGCCAGAAGTGCAAGCTGGCAGGGAATAATGCGTTCGGTGCCCGGTTTCTCAAAAAATCCATAACGCCCATCGGGCAGGGTGCCCCATTCAATGTCTACCACCTTCAGTCCAGCCAGGGTGCCGCTGCTGTCGCCAATAAATTCTTTGGTCAGGATGGCCCATTGCCGGGCTGCTCCCTCTTCGTGCGATGTAGTGGTAGTGAGCACCATGGGCCACTGCGGCCAGGGGTTGGTAAGTTCGTTTCGCAAAGCCGGCGGTTTGGGCAGCAGTTCAATTTGGGTAACCGAACGGGCTCCCTGGCGGTTGGCTGTGCCCACGCAGTCAGAGCCGGTATCGCCACCGCCAATAACCACAACGTTTTTACCTTTTGCCGTGATATGACCCGAAAACAATACATCGCCCGCCAGGCGCTTGTTTTGCTGTGTTAAAAATTCCATGGCAAAATTTACTCCCTTAAGATGCCGACCGGGAATGTTCAGATCGCGTGGAGCCGAGGCCCCGCCGCACAATACCACGGCATCGAATTCATGAGTAAGGTGGCGCGCACTAAGGTTAACCCCCACGTGGGCATTTACCCTGAAGATTATTCCTTCCTGTTCCATAATCCTTAGCCGGCGGTCGAGAATGCGCTTTTCCAGTTTAAAGTCGGGTATTCCGTAACGCAGCAGCCCGCCAATACGGTCGCTGCGCTCAAAAACCGTTACCCAGTGCCCGGCCTTGTTCAGTTGGTCGGCAGCGGCCAGTCCGGCCGGACCTGACCCAACTACGGCTATGCGTTTACCGGTACGGTATGCCGGCGGCCTGGGTTTAATCCACTTCATGGCAAAAGCCTTTTCGGCAATATTTTTCTCAATCAGTTCAATGGTTACCGGCTTGTTGTTAATATTCAGTACGCATGCTGCCTCACAGGGTGCCGGGCATATCCGGCCCGTAAACTCCGGAAAATTGTTGGTGCTTAGCAGAATACGTGCGGCTTCTTCCCACTGATTACGATAAACGGCATCGTTGAAGTCGGGAATGAGGTTGCCCAGCGGACAACCATGGTGGCAAAACGGAACACCACAATCCATGCACCGCGCAGCCTGCTGGTGCAGTTTTTCCCTGCCAAAGGGCAGATAAATTTCGCGGTAGTCTTTAATGCGCTCTTTGGGATTTCTTTTGCGCGGAGTTTCGCGATTAAATTTAATGAAGCCGTCGGCCTGTGCCATAATCAGGAGGTTTTAAGCGGGTACAACCATGTGTTTTGCCATAAGTGCTTTTTTATAGTCGCGGGGCATTACTTTAATAAACAACTCCCGTAGTTTTCCGGAATGGCCCAGCAGTTTTTCGGCAACGTTGCTTTGCGTGTAGCGATAATGATTGGTGATGAGCCGCGCAAGTTGTTGCTCATCTTCTTCGTCAGGTTCTTCCAGTTCTGCCATTTCGGGGTTAAAGAGGGTGGTAAAGTCATGGTGTGATTTGAGCACAAAGGCAATGCCTCCGCTCATGCCGGCAGCAAAGTTTTTGCCGGTGTTGCCCAGCACCACAACAATGCCGCCCGTCATGTATTCGCAGCCATGGTCGCCCACGCCCTCCACCACTGCCTGTGCACCCGAGTTGCGCACAGCAAAACGTTCACCGGCCATGCCCCTTATGTAAACCTCTCCTGAGGTGGCTCCGTACAGTGCCACATTGCCCGCTATAATCTGTTGTTCGGCCACAAAAGAAGCAGTCCGGTCGGGGTAAAGAATAAGCTTGCCTCCCGAAAGCCCCTTGCCCAGGTAATCGTTGGCTTCGCCTTCCAGCCGCAGGGTAATGCCGGGTGCCAGAAAGGCCCCGAAGCTCTGTCCGGCGGAACCACGCAGTTGAACGGTGATGGTATTGGCCGGTAACCCTTTGCTCTTGTAACGTTTCGATACCTCATACGACAACATGGTGCCTACGGCACGGTTGGTATTGCGAATGGTGTATTCCAGCTTTACAGGCATGGCTTTTTCAAGCGCCTGCTGTGCATTGCGTATAATCTGACGGTCCAGCACATTTTCCAGGCCAAACTCCTGGTCTATCTGTTTGTACTGTCCTACGCGGGGTTCGGTAACATGGCGGTATAGCAGGGGTGACAGGTCGAGTTTTCGTATTTTCCAGTGGCTGATATCGTTACGTACCCGGAGCACATCGGCACGACCCACCATTTCATTTATGGTTCTAAAACCCAACATGGCCATTACTTCGCGCAGTTCCTGGGCCAGGAAGCGGAAGAAATTAACCAGGTGTTCTGGTTTTCCGGTAAACAATTTACGAAGTTCAGGGTCTTGCGTGGCAATACCTACCGGGCAGGTGTTAAGGTGGCACTTGCGCATCATAATGCATCCCTCTACCACCAGAGCGGCAGTAGCTACACCCCACTCTTCTGCACCTAACAGGGTAGCAATCGCAAGATCGCGGCCGGTGCGTATTTGTCCGTCGGTTTGCAGCACTACCCGGCTTCGCAGGTTATTTTTAACCAGGGTTTGATGTGCCTCTGCCAGCCCCAGCTCCCAGGGCAAACCGGTATGGCGTACAGAGCTGATGGGCGAAGCACCCGTGCCTCCATCGCCACCCGAAATTAGGATGGCCTCTGCTTTGGCTTTTGCTACCCCTGCAGCCACAGTACCCACCCCGGCCTGCGATACGAGTTTTACATTGATGCGGGCATGGGGATTGGCATTTTTAAGGTCGTAGATAAGTTGGGCCAGATCTTCAATGGAATATATATCATGATGGGGTGGTGGCGATATAAGCCCTACACCCGGCGTGGAGTGCCTTACGCGTGCAATCCAGGGGTCGACCTTGTGGCCCGGCAGCTGCCCGCCTTCTCCGGGTTTGGCACCCTGCGCCATTTTAATCTGCAGTTCATCGGCCTGCGAAAGGTAGTAGCTGGTAACACCAAACCTGGCCGATGCCACCTGTTTAATGGCCGATCGCTCGCTGTCACCGTTGGGCATGGGTTCGTAGCGGCTTTCATCTTCACCGCCTTCACCGCTGTTGCTTTTGGCGCCCAGCCTGTTCATGGCTATGGCTAACGTAGTGTGCGCCTCATGCGAAAGCGAACCAAACGACATGGCCCCGGTTGAAAACCGTTTAACGATTGATTCCACCGGTTCCACTTCATCAATTGCCACGGGCATGCGCTCCCTGAAATCCAGCAATCCGCGCAGGGTAAACTGCTGTGCCGACTGATCGTTTATCTTTTCTGCGTATTTTTTATACAAATCATAATTGTTGGTACGCGATGCATGCTGCAGCAAATGAATTACCTCCGGGCTAAACAGGTGCTGCTCGCCTTTTTGCCTCCATTGGTAAATGCCCCCTGCCGGAAGCGTGGATGTTGTTTGTTTCCAGGCCAGTCTGTGCCGCACCAGCACTTCAGCCGCCAGGTCGTCAAAGCCCAGTCCTTCAATACGGCTAATGGTTCCGCGGAAGCAGGTTTCAACCACTTCGGTACTTAACCCGAGTATTTCGAAAATCTGTGCCCCCTGGTATGACTCCAGCGTGCTGATGCCCATTTTTGAAAGCACTTTCAGCAGGCCGTTGCCAATGGCTTTGCGGTAGTTTTCCAGTGCCTGGTTATTGGTAAGATTTTTATCCAGCTTTCCATCGGCATTCAGGCAGCAAATGGTTTCCAGTGCCAGGTACGGATTAACAGCGCTGGCTCCAAAGCCAATTAGGGTGGCAAAGTGATGTACTTCCCAGGCATCGCCTGCTTCAACAACCAGGCCGGTAAGGGCTCTGAGTTTCTTCTCAATAAGGTAATGATGAACGGCCCCCGTTGCCAGCAGCGTGGGCACCGGTGCATAGTCATCGCTGATTTGCCTGTCGGAAAGGATGATGATCCGCGCACCACCTTCAACAGCCTGGCGCACCTCGCGGCAAATGCGCCCAAGGGCTTCTTTAAGCCTGCCCGGTTTGCCATCGGCCAGGAATGTGCACGAAACAATAGCATGCTGAAAGCCCTGTGCTGCCATGTTTTTAAGCTTGTGCAAATCGGAATTGAGCAGCAGCGGATGAGATATGTGAATCTGACGGGCATGGGCTGCGGTTTCTTCCAGCAGATTGAGGTTGGCGCCCACACGGGTAAAGAGCGACATCACCAGTCGTTCGCGTATGGGGTCGATGGGCGGGTTGGTAACCTGGGCAAAGTGCTGTTTAAAATAATGGGAAATGTGCCGGCTTTCTTTCGATAATACCGCTAACGGGGTGTCATCACCCATTGAGCCCAGCGGCTCGTAGCCCTTTTCGGCCATGGGTTGCAGAATGGTTTTCAGATCTTCTGAAGTGTACCCATAAGCCAGCTGGCGCTGCATTAAAGTTTCGGGCTGGTGATTTTCTTTAAAGTCGGCTGGCACGGGTTCGAGCCTTAACTTTATCCGGTTTTCAATAATCCATTGATAGTATTTTTTATCTTCATAAACGCTGCGTTTAATTTCTTCATCCTTAAACACTTTCTGCTGCTGCAAATCGGCCATCAGCATTTTGCCGGGCGAGATGCGTCCTTTTTCCAGCACATCGGCCGGGTTTACGGGTAATGCTCCGGCTTCGGATGAGGCGATGACGCGTCCGCAGCGCGTAATGCAATATCGCAATGGCCTTAACCCGTTGCGGTCCAGTGTAGCCCCAATGCGCAGGCCATCGGTAAATACCAGTGCAGCGGGGCCATCCCACGGTTCCATTAATGAGGCGTGGTATTTATAGAAAGCTTTGCGGTGCGGGTCCATTTGTTTGTTATCCTGCCAGGCTTCGGGCACCAGCATCATCATTACGTGGGGCAGCGTGCGGCCCGAAAGGGTAAGCATTTCTACCAGGGCATCAAGGTTTGCCGAATCGCTGTATTCCGGGTTGGTTACCGGTAATAGCATGTTTAGTTCTTCGGCCGTGAAGTAATCAGACCGGAACAGGGCTTCTTTGGATTGCATTTTATTAACATTGCCCCGTATGGTATTTATTTCTCCGTTATGGGCAAGGTAGCGAAAGGGTTGTGCCAGTTTCCAGTTTGGAAAAGTATTGGTTGAGAAACGTGAGTGTACCATGGCCAGGGCCGTAACCACTTCGGGATTTCGCAGGTCGTCATAATACTGGCGCAACTGTTCGGTGCGCAGTTGCCCTTTATACACGATGGTGCGAACCGAGCAGCTGGTAATATAAAAGTCGGCTGCGGCCTTAACAGTTTGAGCTATCCGGTGGCTTACTGCATTGCGCAGCACAAAAAGCCTGCGCTCCAGGCAGGCCGGGTCGGGTGGGTGATCGGCAAAGACGGCAAAAAACTGTTCAATGTAAGGTTCAACCTCGGCAGCGCCCGGCCCCGGAACCTGATGGTTTACCGGCACCGGTCTGAAACCCAGTATTTTTAAACCCAGGCTTACTGCCGTGCTGTTTAGTAATTCTCTGCACTGTTCGCGTATCCGGCCATCGATTGGGTAAAACACCATACCCACACCGTAGTGACCTTCAGCGGGCAGTGATATGTGCAGTTTTTTGCATTCGGCGGCAAGAAAGGCATGGGGTATTTGAAACAGAACACCGGCGCCATCACCGGTTTTAGGGCTGCTGCCCTTGCCGCCACGGTGTTCCATGTTTTCGAGCATGGTAAGGGCATCGTTCAGCACGGCATGCGTTTTGGCGCCGCTTATGCAGGCAATAAATCCAATGCCGCAGGCATCGTGTTCAAGTTGCGGCACATAGAGACTTTTGGTTGAAACGTGGTACATTATTAATGTATCAGAATAATATTCCGTAATAAAAAATTCATCCGAATATAATTCGGATACACAATGACTCTTTAAAAGAAAATCATTCTAAAAAATCACAGCAAACGTTTGCTGCAAACGTGTGCAAAAATTTTTTGGGAGGTTTTTTAAATGCTGAAAAGCTGCTGATAGGCCGGCCTATAAAACCATGCGCGAAGGTTTAATAATTATACTTACCAGCCGCAGCTGGGCGCACAGAACTTTTATCTTTCGGATAATCTTGTGCCGGAAACCAGTATGCATTTTTTTAGAATAGACAATACCTTTTTCGAACTCTGGGGCTATTCCATGAGTTATCTGGAGTTTTTCGGTACTCTGGCCGGTTTTATTGCAGTGTACTTAGCCTCAAAAGCCCATATATGGAGCTGGCCTGTGGGTATTGTAAATGTAGTGTTGTTTTTCTTTCTGTTTTATCAGGTGCAACTGTATCCGGATATGTTTCTGCAGCTTTTCTTTTTTGTAACCAACCTTATGGGCTGGTGGCGTTGGACGCACCCCAAACCCCACGAAGAAGACCGGAAAAAGCATTTGCGCGTAAGTTTTATGTCGTCAGCACAAAGACTGGTGGTTATACTCACCGGTATAGCGGGCACCGTTATTCTGGGCGCCATGGCCAGCCGCCTGCACGAGTGGTTCCCCCTTTTGTTTCCCCGCCCCAGCGCATTCCCCTACCTCGACTCGTTTGTAACAGCTATGAGCATAGTAACAACTTTTTTAATGATTGAAAAGAAAGCAGAGAGCTGGATTATATGGATAATAATAGATGCCGTTGCTACCTACATGTATTTTGCCAAAGGGATAAAGTTTGTTGCCCTGGAATACCTGGTATTTTGCTTTATTGCCGCCAACGGACTTAGAAACTGGATGCGTGAATTGAAAAGCTACTCAAGCCCTTCAGCGTATGGTTAACAATATTTTATTGGTTTGTCTGTACGGCCCGGAGAGCACAGGGAAGACCGTAATGGCCCGCAAGCTGGCGCAACGCTATTATACCGAATGGGTGCCCGAGGTAGCACGTGAGCTCATTACTTCGAATACCTTTAAACGGGAAGACATTATTACCATTGGCCGCGCCCAAACCGAACGCGTATTTATGAAGGCGCGCAAAGCCAACCGCATCCTATTTTGCGATACCGACCTCATCACAACCCAAATTTACTCCCGCCATTATCTGGGGGTGGTTCCGCCGGTTCTTTACGAACTGGAGAAAATGATTACTTACGACCGCTACTTTTTATTTAACATTGATGTGCCCTGGGTAAGCGATGGCCTGCGCGACCTGAGCAGCGAAGCCCAGCGAAAAACGATGTTTGAAGCTTTCAGAAACGAGCTTGAACGAAGAAACATATCGTATGTTATGGTACAGGGCACCTGGGAAGAACGGGAAAACATTATTGTACGAGAGGTAGACCGTTTGCTGGCACAGCGGTAATATTATTTAGTCCTTCACCATTTCCCTGCCCGCCCGGTATCCGGCCACCGCGTAGTAAAGTATATAAATATAACATGGCAAAACACATAAGATAAAGGCCGTTTGCGCCGGCAAATGCAAACCTGTTTCGCTTACCAGCCATCCGTAAATCTGCGGTATTACAGCACCCCCGGCAATACCCATAATGAGCAGGGCTGACCCCTTTTTGGTAAACCGCCCCAATCCGTCAATAGCCAACGGAAAAATAGCCGGCCACATCAGCGCATTGGCCAGCCCCAGAAGGGCAATGAACAAAATACTTGTATAACCGTGGGTAAGGTATGCCAGCACACTAAACATCAACCCGGTAACGGCTGAATATTTAAGGGCCTGCTGCTGACTGATGAATTTTGGTATGGCAACGATGCCTACCACATAACCAACCACCATAGACCACAGCGTGTACGAGGTAAAGTTTTTGGTTTCGTCCAGGCTAATGCCCTGTGCCTTACCATATGGGCCAATAACATCACCGGCCATAACCTCGGCACCCACATACATAAAAATGCAGAGGGCGCCCAGCAGCAAATGCGGAAACTGCAGCACACTGGTTTTGTTACCCGCTTCTTTGTCAGCTGCGGCTTCGGCATTTTCAGTTTCAACTTCAGGCAGTGCCGACAAGCGGATAAGCAGGGCCAGCAATACCAGCACAGCGGCCATCACGGCATAAGGCATTACAATGCGCCGGGCAAGGGCTTCTAGCAATTCCGCGCGCAACACCCCATCGGCAGCTTCCTGAATCTGTCGTTCAATAGTTGTTGCATCGCTCAGCACAATTGCGCCTAAAACCAGCGGGCTCAGAGCGCCCGCAACTTTATTGCATATCCCCATGATGGATATGCGGCTGGCAGCCGATTCTATTGGCCCGATAACCGATATGTACGGATTGGATGCCGTTTGCAGCAGCGACAATCCCATACCCTGCACAAATAAACCGCTTAGAAAAAGGGGGAAGCTTCTGGCATAGGCTGCCGGAATAAACAACAGTGCCCCTCCGGCCATAACCAGCAAACCCAGCGCCATACCCTGTTTGTATCCGGTACGGTTAAGAATAGCCGATGAAGGCAACGCCAGAAAAAAATAAGCCATATAAAAAGCGAACGTTACCAGCAAAGCCTGTGCATCGGTCTGAAGGTCGCAGGCCAGCCTGAGAAACGGAATAAGCGTGCCATTAAGCCAGGTAACAAATCCGAAAATAAAAAACAGGGTGCCGATTATAACCAATGAATAAATATATGAATTGGCCTTTTGCATGATACCGTCTATTTTTGACCGGAATAATTTTCGAGTATACATAAAATTTTAAAGCGCCATGAATGCACCCCAAAAAATTACATTGCTGGTTCTGGCAGCCGGCATGGGCAGCCGCTACGGTGGCATTAAGCAAATTGATGGCTTCGGCCCCAATGGCGAAACCATAATGGACTATTCATTATACGATGCCCTTAAAGCCGGATTTAACAAGGTGGTGTTTATTGTGCGCGAAGAAATACTCGATATTGTAAAAGAAAAATTCGGATCACGTCTGGCCGGTAAGGCTGAAGCCGAATATGTGATACAATCGTTAGACCGATATGTTCCCGAACGTTTTCAAAATAACCAGCGCAGTAAACCCTGGGGTACCGGCCATGCCTTGTTATGTGCACGCGAAGTGATTAATGAGCCCTTTGCCGTTATTAATGCCGATGACTTTTATGGCGCCATCGCATTTCAAAACACCATAAATTTTTTCCGCACCAATACCGAAGGCGAACAGGTACATGCCCTGGTGGGCTATACCCTTAAACACGTGCTCTCTGAACACGGCACCGTATCGCGTGGAGTAGGCGAAGATGACGGACAAGGCTACCTGAAAAGCGTGGTAGAACGCACCAATGTGGCTCGCATAAACGGAAAAATCATTGCAAAGGAAAAAGACGGAGATGTGGAGCTTAACCCCGAAGCCAAAACATCCATGAACTTCTGGGGCTTTTACCCTACCATATTTCCGGTAACAGAGCGTTTGTTTCTGGAGTTTTTAAAAGAAAGCCACCAGAACCCCAAGGCAGAATTTTTTATTCCGCTGCTGGCCAATGCCCTGGTTAAAAGCGGTGAAGGAAAAATAAAAATCATTTCCGGAGGCGACACCTGGTTTGGCGTAACCTACCCCGATGACAAGCCTGAAGTAGTTGCCCGCATCAGGACGCTGATTGCAGAAGGCAAATACCCCGAAAAGCTCTGGTAATTTTATGCGGAAGCAGATTACAGCCGGTGCAGCATTTCGCCCCGGTGAGCATCAATTTTAAGCAAAATAAACAGCAATATGGTAAAGCCCCACAGGGCCGAACCTCCGTAACTAAAAAAGGGCAGCGGAATACCAATTACCGGAAACAGCCCGATAGTCATGCCAATATTTACGGCAAAATGGAAAAATAATATGCTGGCCACGCCATAGCCATAGGCACGGGCAAATTTGTTTCGCTGCCGCTCGGCCAGGTGAATAATCCGCAAGAGCAATACCACATACAACCCGATAACCACCAGGCTGCCCAGCCATCCGTGTTCTTCACCAATGGTGCAGAAAATAAAATCCGTGCTTTGCTCGGGCACAAAGTCAAATTTGGTCAGGGTGCCCTCCAGAAATCCCTTTCCGGAAAAGCCCCCGCTGCCAATAGCTATTTTAGACTGTGTAACATTCCAGCCATAACCCAGCGGGTCTGCTTCGGGATTAATGAGTGCCCTGATGCGGTTTTGCTGGTGTGGCTTTAGGACATCGCTGATTACATAATCGACACTTTGAATAACCCCTACCAGGGTAAGGGCTCCGGCCGTTATCCAGAAAAGGCGTTTTACCTTTTTCCGGCCAGCCCACACCAGTACAAGCCACAGAACAGCAATGCCGGCATACAGGTAAATTTCTTTCACAAAAAGAGTAAGAACAAAAAGGACACCCATTGCCAGCCCGGCCACAGGTATAACAGGCGATAACCCCTCCCGGAAAAATACCACAATAAATGTGGTAAATACCAGGGCAGTGCCGGTATCTTTTTGGGCCAGGATTATAAGCATGGGTATCGCCACAAGGGCAAAAAGCACTGCCTGGTGCCTGAGTACATTCATTCTGAAGTTTACCGAACCTATATATTTGGCCACCGCCAGGGCTGTGGCAAATTTGGCGAACTCAGAAGGTTGTATCCCAAATGCGCCCAAACCCAGCCAGGCCTTATTGCCCCCCACCTCTTTTCCTACGGCCAGCACAAGCAACATTAAAAAAATCATCAGGCCATATAACAAATAAGCTGTTGCCTCATAAAACCTTACATCAACAACTAAAATAAAAAATATAATAACTACCGAAGCGGCCATAAACAGCAATTGCCTGCCACTATTCAGGCTCAGGTCAAAAAGGCCCGGGTTGGCCGACTCATCGTAAACCGCTGCATAAATGTTAAGCCACCCCAGCAATACCATAGAAGCGTAAATCAATACGGTAAGCCAATCGAGTTTGCCGGTTAGTACATCTCTGCGCATAATTAGTTGTTTACCTGAACAGGCCTTGCTACCAGATCAATGAACTGCCCGCGAAGCACATATTCTTCCAGTGGCTGGCGTTTTACTTCTCCAGTAAGGTACTTTTCTATCATTAGGCTGGCAATAGAGGCAGCCGCCCTTCCGCCCCAGCCGGCATTTTCAACATACACAGCAATGGCTATTTTGGGGTTGTCTTTGGGGGCAAATGCCATAAATACCGAGTGGTCGTATCCATGCGGATTTTGAGCCGTGCCGGTTTTACCGCAAAGTTCAATTCCCGGAATTACCGCCCGCTGCGCTGTGCCATAAATGGCATCGCTCATGGCGTCCTGAACAAAATCAAAAAACTTCTCCTCAATGCCTGTGTCATGGCGTTGCACAACAGGTTGCCTCTGGCTGCCCCGTATTTCCTTCATCAAGTGGGGTGTGTAATAAAATCCCTTGTTGGCTATTATGGCAGCGAGATTAGCCATTTGCACGGGTGTAACCAGCATTTCGCCCTGCCCTATGGCCAACGAGTAAATGGTAGAAAATTTCCACCGGCCTTCGCCATAAATACGGTTGTACAGGCGTGAGTCGGGCATCTGCCCCCCTTTTTCACTTGGCAGGTCAATACCCAGTGGTTTACCCAAACCAAAACGCGAAACGTAGGCATGCCAGTTTTCAAGACCTATCCGGGAATCGACAAAGGGGTTGGCCGAATGGTTCTGGTTGATAATTCTGCGAAACACCTGATGAAAATAGGGGTTGCAGGAGTATTGTACAGCCATGTGAAGGTTACAGGGCTGGGGATGATTGTGGCAGTTTACCACAGCGCGATCGCACGGAAACCGCGTTTCGTAATTTACAACCCCCTCCTGAAGGGCAATGAGCGTCTGCACAATTTTGAAAATAGAACCAGGAGGATACATGGCCATGAGGGGCCTGGTAAACAGGGGTTTTGCCGAGTCGCTGCTTACCAGAGCAAAGTTGGTGCTGAAGTTTCTGCCGGTTAGCAGTTCTGGATCGTACGAAGGGCCCGAGATCATGGTAAGCACCTCTCCGGTGGCTGGATCAAGGGCCACTACGCTACCCACCTTACCCCGCATTAATTTTTCACCATATTCCTGCAGCTCCAGATCAATGGTAGTAACCAGGTCATAACCGGGAACGGAAAGCGTGTCGAACTTACCGTTTTTAAATGCCCCTTTTTCCACCCCGTCAACGTTACGCAGCTTGTAACGTACACCCCGTTTGCCGCGCAGGTAAATTTCATACTGTGCCTCCAGGCCGCTCTGTCCAATATAGTCGCCCTGCCGGTAAAAATGCGAAGTATCGGCCAGCAGCTGGGTGCGGCTTATTTCGCTTACATATCCCAGCACATTGGCCATAGCTTTAGTGGTATAGGCGCGTGCGGTGCGGGGCTGGATGTAAAATCCGGGAAACTCATCAATATTGTCCTGAATACGCGCAAAGTCGTAGTTAGACAGTTGTTTAAGAAACAAGGTAGGCTTTACCGGAGAAAATTCTTTTCGTGCACGCATATCAGCAAATGCCTGACGGAGTTGCCCCGGTGTAATGCCGAATACCGAGCAGAACAATGCCGTATCGAGGCGGGTTACCTCCTTTTTAACAACAAACAGGTCGTATTCCGGAGTATTGTAAACCAGCAGTTTACCGTTTCGATCGTATATCAAACCCCGAAAAGGGTACTCTGTTTCGCGAACAATGGTATTGCTTTCGGCCATACGCGCATACCGGTCGTCTATAAGCTGTATGTAAAACAGCTTGGCAAGAAAGATCACGGCGGTAAGCAAAATCAGCGCCTGAATAATTTCTTTTCGTCCTTCGTTCATATTCGTTTAGGCGGACGGAGCCACTCCAGTAACATGGCCATAAGCAGGGTATAGACCGAGCTGGCCATTACCCTTGCCAGGGTTGTCCAAAAATACTGAAACCCCCCGGCTTCTGTAAAGAACAAAACGGCATGGTGAATAAAAATAAGTGGAAACGCATACAAAACATACCACATGGTTCCGCTTTGAAACAACGAAGGCCTGGCGCCGGCATCGAAGCCTCCCTGGGGCGTTAGCAAAAGCAGCCAATGTTTGCGCAAATACACCATGAGTACGGTGGCCATGGCGTGCAGACCCATGCTATCGTAAAACTGGTCCACAAGCAAACCCATGGCAAAGGCCGACAACATGGCAGGCAGCGGATTGACATCTACCTGAAGGCGCAGAAAAAATATGAGATAAAAAAAACAAAAGGCGGCATGCATAAACACTGCATGCCGGAAGAATACCACATGCAGCAGCAAAAATGTAACGAAAGAAACAATATCGGAGAGCAGCTTGCGGTTCATTGGTTAAAGTCGGGTACGCGCATTTCAAGAGAGTCCAGTTCGGGCAGCAGGCGGTTGTTAACCAGGGTTACGTAAGCCAGTTTTCTAAAATCCTGCGCCAGTTTTACCCGGATATGATAAAACGGAGCACCTTGCGTTAGTGAAGCTTCGGCCACGGTGCCAATAAGCTGGCCTTCGGGAAACACACCGCTGTAGCCGGTGGTCACTATGGTGTCGCCCGGCAGGGGCTGTACATGGCGAGGCAAATATTTAAACAATGTAAAATCAGGACTTGCCCCATCCCATTGCACTGTTCCGAAATGGCCGGTTCGCTTAAGGCGTGCCGAGACCATTACGTCTACATTTAATAATGAGGTTACCACGCTGAAGTGCCGGCCTGTAACCTTAACTTTTCCTACTACACCTTCAGGTCCTACTACTGCCATGCCCGGTTGCACTCCGTCATCCTCACCGCGGTCTACCGTAAGAAAGTTGGTAAACCTGCTTACCGAATTGTTCACCACCCGTGCCGAAATAAAGAGATATTGGTTAACACGGGCAGAATCAGTTACAGAGTTGGCAGCATACTGTTGCAACTGTTGCAGCCGGTTTAGTTGTTGGTGTAGTCTTCGGTTTTCTTCGGCCAGTGCACGGTTTATTTCGCGCAAGTAAAAATATTCTTTCACGCCATAGGTAAAGCTGTTAATGGCTGTAACCATTCGGTTGGTAGAGTTGAAGAAAGCTGCTCCGGTATAGCTGTTGTTGCGAATGTACAGCGCAATACTTACCAGTTCCAGAACAAGAAAGGCAAAGAAGGCGCGGTATTGGTAAATGAACAACAGTATCCGCTGCATATCAGGTCATAAGCACGGAACGATAGTGGTGCAGGTTTTTAAGGGCCACACCGGTACCGCGAACCACGGCCCTAAGGGGGTCATCGGCAACATGTACAGGCAGTTTGGTTTTCAGGCTAAGGCGTTTGCTCAGGCCGCGCAACAGCGCCCCGCCGCCGGTAAGGTAAATACCCCTTTCATAGATATCGGCCGAAAGTTCGGGGGGCGAGGTTTCAAGTGCCTTTAGCACAGCTTCTTCCAGTTTAGAAACCGATTTATCCAGCGCAAAAGCTACTTCTGAATAGGATATTTTAATGGTTTTCGGAATGCCCGTCATCAGGTCACGCCCGCGTATTTCGTAGTCATCGGGGCCGTCATCCAACTCGGTAAGGGCCGAGCCTACTTCAATTTTAACCCGTTCAGCCGAGCGTTCTCCGATAAGCAGGTTGTGCTGCCTGCGCATGTAGTCCAGGATATCGCGGTTAAAGGTGTCGCCTGCTACGCGTATAGACTGGTCGCAGACAATACCCGATAAAGCTATTACGGCTATATCGGTAGTTCCTCCGCCAATGTCTACGATCATGTTGCCCACCGGCTGCTCAATGTCAATACCTATTCCAAGGGCAGCAGCAATGGGTTCATGAATCATATACACTTCTTTTGCCCCGGCATGTTCGGCACTGTCGCGTACGGCTCGTTTTTCTACCTCGGTTATGCCGCTCGGAATGCAAATCACCATGCGGTACGAAGGGGGAAAAATCCGCTTACCGGTATCGATCATTTTAATTAAGCCGCGAATCATCATTTCGGCAGCCTGGAAGTCGGCAATAACCCCTTCTTTAAGCGGCCTTATGGTTTTAATGTTTTCGTGGGTCTTTTCGTGCATTTGCATGGCTTCGCGCCCAAGGGCCAGCACACGGTTGGTATGTTTGTCGATGGCGATGATGGAGGGCTCATCAACCACAATTTTGTCTTTGTAAATAATGAGCGTATTGGCTGTTCCCAGGTCAATTGCAATATCAGATGTAAAGAGATCGAAAAGCGCCATGCCGGTAAGGGGTAAAAAAATTGCCCGAAAGTAAATAAATAATCAACTGTTTTTCATGCGTTCGCGGCCGAAAACTTACATGCAGCGATAAATTACCCACCCTTTGGTGTATTAATGCCTGAAGTGCCGGTAGCCGGTAAAGACCATGGCCATGTGATGAGCGTTGCAAAAGTCAATCGACTCCTGGTCGCGCACCGAGCCGCCCGGCTGTATGACAGCTGTTATGCCTGCCTGATGGGCTATTTGCACGCAGTCGGCAAAGGGAAAGAATGCATCGGATGCCATAACCGCACCTTTCAGTGATAACCCAAAAGCCCTGGCCTTTTCAATGGCTTGCCTGAGGGCATCAACTCTGGAGGTCTGCCCCACACCGCTGGCAAGCATCTGTCCGTTTAGTGCCAACACTATGGTATTGGACTTACTGTGCTTGGCAATGCGCGCAGCAAACAACAAGGCCTGCAGCTCTTCTGCATTAGGGGCGCGATGTGTAACCGTTTTCAAATCGGCTTCTGTTTCGGAATGGTTGTCGGCCTGCTGCTCCAGTACCCCGTTTAGCAAACTTTTGAATTGAGTAGACACCTGCAGGCTCTTTTTCTGAACCAACAATATTCTGTTCTTTTTTGCACCAAGCATTTGCAGGGCTTCAGGGCTGTAAGCCGGTGCTATAAGAATTTCAAAAAAGAGCTTATTTAATTCTGTGGCTGCGGCCTCATCAACAGGCTTGTTGGTGGCTAGAATTCCACCAAAGGCCGAAACAGGATCGGCCTGCAAGGCTTTGAGATATGCCTCCTTTACCGAATTACCGGTAGCCACACCGCAGGCATTGGTGTGCTTTATTATAACAAAGGTTGTTTCGGCCGAAAACTCAGCCAGTAAACCACAGGCGGCATCTATGTCTACCAGGTTGTTGTACGATAGTTCTTTACCGTTAAGCTGTTCAAAGATCTCATCCAGGCAACCATAAAACCTGCCCCACTGATGAGGGTTTTCGCCATAACGAAGGGTACGACCGCCACGGACACTTTTTTTAAACGAGGGCACCTCCCCGGTTTGGTTAAACCAGTTAAATATGGCGGTATCGTAATGCGAGGTTACATCGAAAGCAAGTGCCGCCAGGTGTTTGCGGTGCTGCAGCCCGGGAGCACAACCGGTTTGCTGCAATACCTCAAGCAGGTAGGCATACTGGTTTCGCGAAGACACTACGGTTACATGCTCGTAGTTTTTGGCAGCCGCACGAATAAGCGAAAGCCCCCCGATGTCGATCTTCTCAATGATGGCCTGCTCATCTGCACCTGCTGCCAGGGTCTCTTCAAACGGGTAGAGATCAACAATTACCAGATCAACGGGCCGGATGTTATGCCGGGAGGCTTCCTGCAAGTCGTTTTCATTTTCACGCCGGTACAATATGCCGCCAAACACAGCCGGATGCAGGGTTTTGACCCGGCCCCCGAATATGGCCGGATAGCTGGTAAGCGATTCAACAGCTGTTACGGAATAGCCCAGGCTTTCAATATATTGCTGCGTGCCGCCGGTGGAGATAAAATTTACTCCGGCCTTGCCCAGCAGATGAATGATGGGCTCAAGACCTTCTTTGTTAAATACTGATATCAGGGCCGTCTGGATGGTTTTATTCATTTGCGCAACAGAAGCGCAAAGGTAACATGAAATTTCAGCGGCTAGTCTGGGGCTATGCTTTATTTGCGGTTGGCCAGGTATACACCGGCTACAATGGCTGCCATTCCGGCAAAATGGCCGGGATACAGCACTTCGTTGTCCAGCACGCCCCACAACACGGCTACCACCGGCATAAAGTAAGTTACCGAGCTGGCCAACAGGGGGGTACTTATTTGCACCAGTCTGTAAAAAAGGTAGGTTGCCAGTGCCGTACTCATTATGCCCAGCAGTACCACATAGCCTGCCACTTTCCAGGCATGCGGGGTGTAGAGAAGGATTTGCGTAAACGGGGTAAATGCAAACAGGTACACCAGGGCAAGGGGGCTAAGCAGCATGAGCGCTACGCTGGTAATGGTTAGCGGGTGCAGGTCGGGAATTTTAAATTTTACAAAATTAAGGTTGGTACCATAGAGCACACATGCGGCAACGATAAGCAGGGCATATAGGTTTATGCCTTCTACCCTGCCGTTTTCGCGTGCCAGCATAAGCAATAACGTTCCGGCAAATGCCAGAATCAATCCGGCAGCGGCAATCCACCTAAAACGCTGTTTAAAAAAGAGCACTCCTATTACCATTGTAAAGGCCGGGGTAAGGGTATTTAAAATACCGGCCACTGAGCTGGGTATGCGGGTTTGCGCCGTGGCAAACAGAAATGCCGGAATGAAAATGCCCATCATGCCCGACACAAATAATTTACCCAGGTGCCCGGGCCTTAGTTGTTTTAACCGCACCATAGCCACCGGCAACAAAACCACCGATGCAGCTGAAACTCGTAGCGCCCCGACAATCTCCGGACTGAACACCGTTAGTCCTTTTTTAATAAGTATAAACGATGTGCCCCACATAAGCGAAAGCACCACCAGCAACAATACGGCTAATCCCGAAACACGCGCCATGATTACAGAAGTGGCGCAAAGAGAAGGTTTTACCGCCTTAAAAGCAAACCTGCTGTAAAGCTTAAACGCTTTACATCACCGTTTCAGTAATGTGGTTTTCGAGTTCTTCAAGAATATGGTGTATTTCCTGAACACTCACGGCATTTACCAGCCTGATGCGGAAGGGCTTTACATCGGGCAGACCGCGAAGGTAGTTGGTGTAATGCCGGCGCATTTCAAAAATGCCGGTTCGCTCGCCTTTCCATTGTACGGAAAACGCAAGATGTCTTTTTATAACGTGTAAACGCTCGGCCAGATCGGGAGGAGTGGGTTTCTTACCGGTAATCAGGTAAGTTTTTATCTCGTTAAAAATCCATGGATAGCCAATGGCCGCACGGCCAATCATAATGCCATCCACACCATACCGGGTTTTGTACGCCAGTGCTTTTTCAGGTGAGTCAATATCACCGTTTCCGAAAACAGGTATGCGTATACGCGGATTCTCCTTTACCTTGCCAATAAGCGTCCAGTCGGCCACACCTTTATACATTTGTGCACGCGTTCTACCGTGGATAGTGAGTGCCTGAATGCCTACATCCTGAAGCCGCTCGGCCACCTCCAGGATGTTTTTGGTGTGGTCGTCCCAGCCCAGCCGGGTTTTAACGGTAACCGGCAGGTGGGTGGCTTTTACCACGGCTTCGGTCATACGCACCATTTTCGGAATATCCTGCAACAGGGCAGCACCAGCCCCGCGGCAGGCTACATTTTTCACCGGACAACCAAAGTTTATATCAATAAGATCGGGATGGGCTGCCGTGGCAATTTCGGCCGACTGCCGCATGTGGTCAATATCACTGCCAAAAAGCTGGATGCCAATTGGGCGTTCGTATTCAAATATGTCCAGTTTCTGGCGGCTTTTGGCAGCCTGGCGAATCAGTCCTTCCGAAGAAATAAATTCGGTGTACATCAGGTCGGCACCGCCTTCCTTGCATACGGCACGAAAAGGCGGGTCGCTCACATCTTCCATAGGTGCCAGCAGCAGCGGAAACTCACCAAGCAATATGTTGCCAATTCGAACCATTTACCAAAGTGCAAAGATAAACACGTTTAGCCTTTTAAAGTTTTTACCTACCATTGCGGCATGAACGATCAACTTAAGGTTGCCAACCCCTTCCGTTCGCTTCTTGTAGCATTATTACTCATTACCGGCGGTTTTACCCTGTTGGGGCCGGCATTGGGCCTTGCTTTGGCCACACCGTTTTATCCGGGCGATTTGCTGAGCGACATTATGCACCCCACCCATGCTATGCCGGACATATTCCGTGCTCTGATGATTATACAAGGCACGGCAGCCATGGTTGGGCTAATTTTGCTGCCCTTGCTGTTTGTAACAGTAGCCGAACACCAAAAAATAACAGCGTTTCTAAAGGGCCGGGCCAATTTACAGGTGCTGGCCGTGGTGTTGCTGGCCGGTATTTGCCTTCAGGTAATGCTTTCACCGGTTGCTGATTGGAATCTGCACATACGGTTTCCGGAATTTTTAAAAGATTTTGAAGTGTGGGCCCGCCGGCAGGAAGATGCGCGAATGGAGCTTACCCGGTTGCTCACCACCTTCTCCTCACCAGGCCGGTTTTTTACAGCCCTCCTGGTTATTGCCGTATTACCCGGAATTGGCGAAGAGCTGGTTTTCAGGGGTATTGTGCAAAACCGCCTGCACCAGCTTTCGCGCAACCTGCATGTTGCCGTATGGCTTAGTGCACTGCTGTTCAGCGCCATTCACCTTCAGTTTTATGGCTTTGTACCGAGGCTGCTGCTGGGTGCTTTTTTCGGATACCTGTATGGCTGGTCGGGCAACCTGGCCATACCGGTGTTTGCACATTTTATGCATAATGCGCTTACCCTGCTCATGATTTACCTGTACCAGCTCAACCTCTCCTCCATTCACCCGGAAGAAGCCGAGCCCGCTCCCCTTACTCTGGTGGCATTGTGTACCATGTTTTTTTTAATCATTGTTTATTACTTGCAAAAGCTTTTTCGCACTCACTAAAACCGTATGAAGTTACTGAGTAGTTATCCTAACCTAACTCAACGAGCAGCCACCGGTGTGGTTGGTGGTGCTGTGCTGATCTTCGGGGTTCTGTTCAGCGAATGGACTTACTTTGTCCTGTTTCTTGCCATTTGTTTTTTATCGCTTCTGGAATTCTACCGGCTGGCCGGCCTGGACGGTATGATTCCGCAAAAATCAGTGGGTATACTGGCCGGTACCGGAATGTTTACCCTTTCATTCCTTATAGAAAAACAGTTGCTTTCATACCGCTATTTTTTCTTCATTTTCCCATTGCTGTCGCTTGCCTACCTGATCAAACTTTACAAAAACGAGAAAAAGCCCTTTACCAACATAGCCTTTACCTTTCTGGGGGTGTTTTATGTGGCTTTGCCTTTTTCGTTGCTTAACCATGCCGTTTATGAATCGGGCCATTACAATGCCGAGATATTGCTTGGCCTGCTCCTTATTTTATGGGCAAGCGATACCGGTGCCTACTTTGCGGGTATAAGGTTTGGCAAACGCAAGTTATTTGAGCGCATCTCTCCCAAAAAATCGTGGGAGGGCTTTTGGGGAGGTGCCCTGCTGGCCGCCATTGTAACTTATGTTATCAGCCTGTATTTTACATCGCTGCCGGTGGGCAGCTGGATGGTGATGGGTGTGTTAATTGTGGTGGGAGGCACCTTTGGCGATCTGGTGGAATCGCTGCTTAAACGAAGCATGGAAATCAAAGACTCAGGCACCAGTCTCCCGGGGCACGGTGGATTTCTGGACCGCTTCGATGGTCTGCTTATCTCAGCTCCGTTTATCGTGGCCTATCTTGAAATCTTCTGAACAACCGGGCACCTCAGGAATTTATCTATCTTTGCGCACTGAAATTCCGGCGTTTAAATTCATCAAATCTTTATGTCGTATGTAGAACCGGCTCCCATAACGGATAAGGAAAATCCGTTCGAAGCCATGATGTCGCGCTTTCATGTGGCGGCCGTTAAGCTGGGCCTGGATGACGAAACCTACAATGTGCTCAAATCACCCTCCAAACAGGTTATTGTTTCCCTGCCCATAACGATGGATGACGGCAGCAAAAAGGTGTTCGAAGGATACCGCGTTATTCACTCCAACATCCTGGGCCCTTCGAAAGGCGGAATACGGTACGACCCCCATGTAAACCTGGACGAAGTAAAGGCACTGGCTGCCTGGATGACCTGGAAGTGTGCCGTGGTGGACATCCCCTACGGTGGCGCAAAGGGAGGCATTGCCTGCAACCCCCGCGAAATGTCAGCCGGTGAAATTGAACGCCTTACCCGGGCTTATACCACGGCCATGATCGATATTTTCGGGCCTGACCGCGACATCCCCGCCCCCGACATGGGAACCGGGCCCCGCGAAATGGCCTGGCTTATGGACGAATACTCTAAAACCCAGGGCATGACGGTAAATGCCGTTGTTACCGGCAAACCCCTGGTGCTGGGGGGCAGTTTGGGTCGCACCGAAGCCACCGGCAGAGGTGTGATGGTAACCGCCCTCACCGCCATGGAGAAAATGAAAATAAATCCCTACAAAGCCACCTGTGCCGTGCAGGGCTTTGGCAACGTAGGCTCCTGGGCAGCCCGCCTCCTGGCCGAACGCGGACTGATTATCCAGGCCATAAGCGATATTTCGGCAGCTTATTACAACGAAAAAGGCATTGACGTTGAGGCTGCCGTGCAGTATGCACAAAAAAACAAAGGCTCGTTGCTGGGCTTTCCGGGTGCCGAACAAATTAACCGCGATGACATCCTTACCCTTCCGGTTGATGTGCTGGTACCTGCCGCCACCGAAGATGTGATTACCGCTGCCAACGCCCCGCGTATTCAGGCCAAATTAATTGTAGAAGGCGCCAACGGCCCCACCTCGTCAAGAGCCGACAGCATCATAAACGAAAAAGGCATAATGGTAGTGCCCGATATACTGGCCAATGCCGGCGGGGTTACCGTGTCGTATTTTGAATGGGTACAGAACCGCCTGGGTTACAAGTGGGATGCCGAACGGGTAAACCGCAGAAGTGACCGTATAATGAAAGAAGCCTTCAACAACGTGTACCAAACCGCCCAGAAGTACAACGTGTCCATGCGCATAGCAGCCTACATGGTTGCCATAGATAAAGTTGCCAAAACCTATCAGTACCGGGGAGGATACTAAATCATGACCATACACCGCGAAGGAAGAACCCTGCTCTTTGTATTGCTGATCATAACCGTGGCAGCCATCTGGGTGCTGGATTATTTTTTTGCTGAACAACCCGTTATTCGCAATACCGGTATCGGAATATTGATCATTGTTTATTTGCTGGTACTCCAGTTCTTCCGCAATCCGGCGGTACACGTAGAGAAAAATGCCAGCCACATTCTGTCCCCTGCCGACGGTAAAGTAGTGGCCATTGAAGAAACCGATGAAACCGAATACCTGCGCGACAGGCGAAAACAAATATCCATATTCATGTCGCCCGTTAACGTGCATGTTAACCGAATGCCCGCCGGAGGCGAAATCACCTATGTTGCCTACCACCCGGGTAAATACCTGGTGGCGTGGCACCCTAAGTCGAGTACCGAAAACGAGCGCACTACCATTGTCGTTAAAACGCCTGGCCAAACCGAAATCCTTTTTCGTCAAATTGCCGGCGCGCTGGCACGAAGAATAAAATGCTACGTACAGAAAGGACAGTACTTAGAACAGGGCGAGGAGTTTGGTTTCATTAAGTTTGGTTCGCGTGTAGATGTGTTTGTTCCACTGAATGCCATCATAACGGTTAAGCCGGGCGATAAAACCAAAGCCGGAAAAACCATTATTGCCAGACTGCCCTAACTGCCGTTTGTGTTAATTATACCGGTTGCCTGTTATTAACGGGCGAAAGTTAATTTTAATTCCTACATTTGAAAATGTGTCTGCCGGAGTTATCGGGCTACACCTGTTTACGCTTACTATATTTGCATGCATTCCGTCAAATCTATCTCCTTCGCTCCCACACAAAAAGATTTCTTTTCCGTACTTAACCAGCGCGTCCACCGGTATTTCAAAGAAAAAAATATCAGCCGCACGGCAAACACCGAAATGGTGATAAAAACCGTGTTTATGTTTTGCCTGTATCTTGCACCCTACATATTGCTTATTTCAGGCACAGTTAGCTCGACAGCCACAATGCTTACCTGTTTTGTACTAATGGGCATAGGTCTGGCCGGCATTGGTTTATCGGTAATGCACGATGCCAACCATGGCGCATATTCAAAAAAGAAGTGGATTAATACCGTGCTCGGTTATTCACTTAATCTTATTGGCGGGCACGCCATGACGTGGAAAGTGCAGCACAACGTGTTGCACCATACTTATACCAATATACACGAAGCTGATGAAGACATCAGCCCAAGGGGTGTTTTGCGCCTGGCTCCGGCTTCGCCCTGGAAACCCGCACACCGCTTCCAGCACTGGTATGCCTGGGGACTGTATTGCCTGCTTACGCTGGTGTGGGTGTTTGTTAAAGATTTTACGCGGTTGCGCAAATATCAGCGCGAAGGCCTTTTGCATTCCCAGCATACCACAGCCCTGCGCGAGTGGGTAATTCTTATTGTTACCAAATTAGTTTATCTGTTCTGCATGATTGTTCTGCCGGCATGGCTGCTGCCCTTTTCGGTATGGCAAATTCTTGCAGGCTTTTTGCTGATGCATGCCGTGGCGGGGTTTATGCTGTCGGTAATCTTTCAGCCTGCCCATGTAGCCGAAGGTACTGAATACCCCATGCCCGATGCCGATGGCCGGCTGGAAAATTCATGGGCGGTACACCAACTGCACACCACCGCCAACTTTGCTCCTTCAAGCAGTTTTTTTTCGTGGTTTGTAGGCGGCCTTAATTACCAGATTGAGCACCACCTCTTCCCCAATATATGCCACGTGCACTACCGTAAAATTGCGCCCATTGTAGCACAAACAGCTGCTGAATTTAACCTTCCGTACCGATCTGTTCCATCGTTCAGGAAGGCGCTGATGTTGCATGCCCGGCAATTAAAAAAGCTGGGAAACGATACTTAAGTCACCTAATTGTCTTCGTTTTTTCTGAACCTGCGCCCATGCCAAAGTGCTTGCATGCGGGTGGCATCGTGTATGCTTGCGTTTACCTCATAACCCACCAGCAGCACAATAGCCGTAAGCTGAATCCAGATCATAAGGGCAATCAGCACGCCTATGGAACCATAAATCTTGTTGTACGTACCAAAATGAGTAACGTAGTATGAAAAACCATAGGAAATAGCCAGGATGAAGATGGTGGCCAGCAGGGATCCGATGGAAAAAAATCGCCAGTTGTAATGAATGGCAGGCCCAAAGTAATAGATAGACGAAACGGCCAGAAAAAACACTATAAAGATAACGGTAAACCTCAGAAACAGGAGCAGCCAAACATTGAAACGGGTAAGCCACTGGTATTCATGCAGGTGGCTCATGAGGTAGTCCAGCAAAAACTGGCCCGCCACCAGCAGTATTATAGCTAAAAATAAAACAAATGCCAGGTTAAGGGTGAGCCCCGTGGCAATAAGCCGCGTTTTTATTGGCCCTCTGCGGTCGTTTGTTTTGTAAACTGCATTAAACGCAGTCATCAGGGCCATCATGCCGTTGGTGGCCAGATAAAGTGAAAACAGAAAGCCAAAAGTTAGTAATCCGCCGCGTTGTTTGTTTACGATATCCTGAATGGTGGCGGCTATTACTTCGTACATACTTGCCGGCATCAGCTCTTCCAGAAAAGCCATAATGTTCTCTGCGCTTACCTCGGGTATTACAACCGATACATAGGGAATAAGCGTAAACAGAAAAATAACGGCCGGGAAAATGGCGAGCGTAAAATTAAACGCAACACTGTTGGCCCGCCCTATGATTTCATCCTGGGTGATGTTTCTGATGAACAGTTTAATGATTTTATACAGCGAAACATTGTTCCATCGTTTGAAACGTATTTGCCTGGAGCGGTTAATGATAAGTCTGGCCGGTGACCAGCGAAAAAAATATCGTTTATATTTAAACTTCACGAAAAAAACGGTTTCAGCACGTCCATCATAGCCTGAGGCGGCCGAATCGGGCGGTTTGTTTTTCGGTCAATAAAAGCCAGCAGGGTTTCGCCCCGGTTTATCAGCACGCCGGTTTCGTTGTAAATTTCGTAGGTAAACCTAATCCGCACCGATGGCCTGTGGGGTATGGTGGTAACTATGCGCAATTGTTCATCATACCGGCCGGGGGCAATAAACCAGGAATGGTTTTCCAGTACCGGCATAATAATGCCCATTTCTTCCAACGATTTGTAGGTTAAGCCCAGCGCCCGCAGGGCCTCCACACGCGCCACCTCATAGTACATGGCATAATATCCGTAGTACACATAACCCATCTGGTCGGTTTCGCCATAACGTACACGCACAAATGTTTCAGACCTATACATTTAATTTTGGTTAAGCATCCGCGCCTTTCGCTGCTCGCGTGTAAGCGCCTGCTGATAACGCGCTGCATTGCGGTTATGTTCGGTTAAGGTAGTGGCAAAGTTATGGTATCCGGAAAAGTCTTCGCGGGCACACATGTACAAATAATTGCTGGGTTTGTAATTTAGTACAGCATCAATAAAATAAATTTCGGGCATGTTAATGGGGCCGGGCGGAAGCCCTTTGTATTTATACGTATTGTAGGGCGAGTCTATTTCTTTATGCTGATTGAGCACGCGCTTTAAAGAAAAGTCGCCTGAAGCAAATACCAGGGTAGGGTCGGCCTGCAGGGGCATGTCTTTCTTAAGGCGGTTCAAATACAGACCCGCAATTACCGGAGCTTCTTCGCGTTTAACCGTTTCGGCCTGCACTATGGATGCCAGAACAGATACCTGCACGGGAGTAAGCCCCAGGGCTTCGGCTTTTCGCGTGCGTTCTTCGTTCCAGAATATCCGGTACTCGCGGTACATGCGCTCAATCAGGTCGTCAGCTGAAATATCATAATACACTTCATAGCTGTTGGGAATAAACATAGTCAGTACGTTGTCTTTGGTAAACCCATACGTATTGCTCATGGCAAACTGTACCAGAGCGGCTTCAAACGCCTCCGGAGACATGGCCAGGTTACGGGTTATTTTGCGCGTCAAATCAGAAATCAAACGCACATTATTAAAAGTAATCATCACCGGTTCCTGATGCCCCAGCCGCAGATACCGTATGGCCTGCAGGTTGCTCATGTTGGGTTGCAGCACGTACCTTCCGGGCTTTACCTGCCTGTCGTACTTCATGAGCCTGGCCAGAAAGCTGAACGACACCAGGTCCTGCACATAGCCCCCCTCATGCAATAAGCGCTGAACGGTGCGGAAGTTTGCCGTATCGGGTATAATAATTTCGCGCGGCTCTTTATTTACCAGAATATTGGGCGTATAACATATCTGATAAAAGTAGAAGACAAACGTGATGAGCAATACAGAAAACAACAGAAAAAGAAAAAGTCTGCGCAAGCCTTTCATACCATTGCTGAATTTTCAAAATTACAAAATTCAACGAAGTGTCCGGTCGGCTACAGGGCGGTACACCGGGAAATGATAATATTGCAACATGGCGGCAGAGCTTGTTCGAATTCATCCGGTTAACCCCGAAACGCGGAAAATTAACCGTGTAACCGAGTGCCTGCGCTCAGGCGGGATAATAATTTATCCTACCGACACGGTGTATGGCCTGGGATGCGACCTGCTAAACCGTAAAGCCATAGAACGGCTATGCCGGGTGCGGCAAATAAAGCCCGAAAAACTTAACCTCTCTTTTATTTGCAGCAGCATTAGCGAGGCAGCACAGTATGTTAAGCGGCTCGATACACCAGTGTTTAAGCTTATGAAGAAAATCCTGCCGGGGCCCTACACATTTATTTTCGAGTCTTCATCGGCCATACCTAAAATACTGGGAGTAAACAAAAAAACCGTGGGCATTCGCATACCACAGCATTCCGTTGCCTTACAGCTGGTACAAACGCTTGGCAATCCACTGATTAACGCCTCTATAAAATCAGATGACCCGATTGAAGAATACCTTACCGATCCGGAAGAAATATACCACAGGTTTAAGCACACCGTTGATATGGTTATTGACTCCGGAGCAGGCGGGAACATTCCCTCCACCATACTCGATTGTACCGGTGACGAAATGTTTGTTTTACGTGAAGGACTGGGAGCTGCTGATTTCTGACCATGAAACGCTGTGTAACAGACCTCCATTATATGCCCTGCCTGGCCTGGTTTGCGCAGATTATGATGCACGATGAAGTAATCATTGAAAAGCATGAGCATTACCAGAAGCAATCCTACCGAAACCGGTGCCACATAAGGGCTGCCCACGGCATACACCGACTTATTATTCCGGTAAAAGTTCATGGAAAAGTGCCCATTCATGAAGTACAAATCGACTACAGCCAAAAGTGGGTAAACAACCACTGGCGAACCCTGGTTTCGGCTTACCGGCTTTCGCCTTTTTTCGAACATTACGAACACGAGCTGCACCAGCTACTCTACTCCCGCGTTACACCTCTTTATCAGTTTAATATCAACCTTTTGCAAACTATACTCAAATGGCTTGGCGTTTCGGTCAAACTGTCAGAAACCGTAGCCTACCAGCCCCATTATCCCGACTCCATAGCCGATTTACGCAACACCATCCATCCCAAAATTCTGTCTGGCACAGGTTTGGCAGGCTCCATTCAATACCGGCAGGTATTTGGCTCGGATTTTATAAGGAATCTTAGCATTATTGACCTGCTTTGCTGCCAGGGCCCCGGTTCAGCGGCTTTGTTAAGAGCCGCTATACCGCACAGCCGAACAAATTAGCCGGCGGCAACGTTGTTTACACAACCCAGCGCAAACCAGGGTTGCGCTGCTAAAAATACAGGCAAAAAAATTTTACTTTTACAATAATTTGGCACACGTTTACCGTATGGAGGCAAAATTTTCAAACCGCGTAAAAGAAGTCATCAGCCTAAGCCGCGAAGAAGCCCTTCGTCTGGGGCATGATTATATCGGCACCGAACACCTGCTGCTGGGCCTCATCCGCGAAGGTGAGGGCGTAGCGGTTAGTGTGCTTAAAAAACTCGGTGTACCCCTTAACGAACTGCGCACTGAAATTGAACGCATTTCAAAAGGAACAGCTACCCATCAGATAAAAAACCTTACCAACATACCCCTCACCAAAGCTTCTGAAAAGGTTCTTAAAATAACCTACTTAGAGGCCAAAATATTCAAGGCGCAGCTTATCGGCACCGAGCATCTGCTGCTCTCCATTTTGCGCGACTCGGATAACCTGGCCTCGCAACTGCTGGCCAAATACGATGTAAACTACGAGGTGGTAAAGGAAATGCTGGAATACCAGCACGAAGGCCCTCAAAATGCTTCAGAAACGGATGACCCGGATGAAGATGCCTCGCGCCTGTTTGGCAGTCTCAGCGGTTCACACGGAAAAGAAAAGAAGGGAACGGAAAAATCGCGCACCCCGGTGCTGGACAACTTTGGCCGCGACCTTACCCGCCTGGCCGAAGAAGGCAAGCTGGATCCTATTGTAGGACGCGAAAAAGAAATAGAGCGGGTAGCCCAGATTTTAAGCCGCAGAAAGAAAAACAACCCCATCCTTATCGGTGAACCGGGGGTGGGTAAAACAGCCATTGCCGAAGGTCTTGCCCTGCGCATTGTGCAGAAAAAGGTATCGCGCGTACTGTTTGGAAAGCGCGTGGTAACACTCGACCTGGCCTCGCTGGTGGCTGGCACCAAGTACCGCGGCCAGTTCGAAGAACGCATGAAGGCCGTAATGAACGAACTGGAAAAATCACCCGATGTAATTCTATTTATTGACGAGCTGCACACCATTGTAGGTGCCGGCGGTGCCTCGGGCTCGCTCGATGCCTCGAACATGTTTAAGCCCGCCCTGGCCCGCGGAGAAATTCAGTGCATTGGCGCCACCACCCTGGATGAGTACCGCCAGTATATTGAAAAAGATGGCGCCCTGGCGCGCAGATTCCAAATGGTAATGGTCGACTCCACCACACCCGAAGAAACCTTGCAGATTCTGGAAAACATTAAAGACAAGTACGAAGAACACCATCACGTTATCTATACCAAAGAAGCCATCGAAGCATGCGTACGGCTGTCAGACCGCTACATCAGCGACCGCTTCCTTCCTGATAAAGCCATTGACGTGATGGACGAAGCCGGAGCGCGCGTACACATTAATAACATTCACGTTCCGGAAGAAATACTGAAACTGGAAGAGGCCATAGAAGAGGTGAAGAAAGAGAAAAACCGCGTGGTTAAAAGCCAGAAGTATGAAGAAGCTGCGCAACTGCGCGACAAGGAAAAGAAGCTGCTGGAACAGCTTGAACTGGCCAAAGCCCGCTGGGAAGAAAAAACACGCACTGAAAAATACGTGGTTAACGAAGAGAACGTTGCCGATGTGATAGCCATGATGACCGGCATCCCCACCAAACGCATTGCCCAGAAAGAAAGCAACAAACTGCTGGGCATGGCCGAAGAGCTAAGCGCACGGGTTATTGGCCAGGAAGAGGCCATTAAAAAACTTACAAAAGCCATTCAACGCACAAGGGTGGGACTTAAAGACCCGAAAAAACCCATTGGCTCATTCATATTTCTCGGGCCAACCGGTGTTGGCAAAACCGAGCTGGCCAAAGTACTGGCCACCTACCTGTTCGATAAGGAAGATGCCCTCATCCGAATCGACATGAGCGAGTACATGGAAAAATTTTCGGTGTCGCGGCTGTTGGGCGCCCCTCCGGGTTACGTGGGCTACGAAGAGGGCGGACAGCTTACTGAAAAGGTAAGACGCAAGCCCTACTCAGTGGTGCTGCTCGATGAAATAGAAAAAGCACACCCCGATGTATTCAACATTCTGTTACAGGTGCTTGATGACGGTATTCTTACAGATGGCCTGGGCCGCCGGGTTGATTTCCGCAACACCATTATTATCATGACTTCCAACATCGGTGTTCGCGACCTTAAGGATTTCGGAACCGGCATAGGCTTCAACACGGCCGCCCGGCGTGAAAGCGAGGAAGAACTGATGAAGGCCACCATACAAAATGCCTTGAAAAAGGCCTTCAGCCCCGAGTTTCTTAACCGCCTGGACGATGTAATTGTGTTCAACTCGCTTAAGCGCGAACACATCCATCAGATTATTGAACTCACCCTCAAAAAAGTTTTTGCCCGCATCAATGCCCTGGGATACTCGGTTGAATTAACCGAAAAAGCCAAGGATTTCCTGGCCGAAAAAGGCTACGACCAGCAGTTTGGTGCACGGCCCCTGCACCGGGCTATTACCAAATACCTCGAAGACCCGGTGGCCGAAGAAATTCTGAAAGGAGAAATCGAAGAAGGCGGCACCATTATAGCCGACCATGACGGCCAGGCCGACCACTTATTGCTGAAGGTTAAAAAGCCAAAGGCTGCGAAAAAAGAATAATAGCCAAGGGGCGCACCAAAAAGTGCGCCCTTTTTAGTATCCTCCGTAAAATTTTCGCAAAAACCACTCGGCCGATACCAGCACCAGCAACAGGATCAATATCCACGGAATATTAAGTGCTGCCGTATAGCGCTCTTCGGTGTGCACCACATAACGCGCCGGGGTGCGGGTAAGATCTTCGGCCAGCTTATCCCACTCATGCAGGCGGTAAAACCGGCCGCCCGTTTGTGCCGACAGCCTGCGCAACTGGCCGTAGTCGGCTGTAAGGTTTTGCATTTCGAGCTTACGACCCGTTACCACAAACTGACCGTTTACCTTTTCGGATTTTCCGTTCACTTCGGTGGTTGCCGTAAACCGATAGGCCCCTTCGGGCAAACTGTAAACCGAGTAGCGGGACAGGGAAGGCTGCAGCACGTAACTATAGGCGCTGCGCCGGTTCTGCTCATTAAAAATTTCTATGGTAACCGTGTTGCCAAAAACCGGTTCAAAAATTTCGTTGTACACTTCGCTTTCCAGCACTACCGGCTCGTCACGGGTAAATTCCGGTTTTACCGGGTAACACCTGAACCTTCTTTTGTCTTCGGCAGTAACCAGAAACTGTATAAATTTCATAAACAATTCATCTGTAATTTCTGTCCGGCCGGTTTTTGCATATTCGTACATCCGCCAGCGGTAAATACCCTCACCCAGCATAACGCCGGTTTTACGGCTATCTTCAATAAAATAAGCCAGCATGGGCCTATCGGTAACTACACTGCCCACTTGTTGAAACAACACCGGGATTACCTGAGGCGAAAGGCGCATCTTTCCGAAGTGCACCGGCACCGGGGGCATTTCGGCCAGTATGGCAGATGTGTTTTCCGGCAGGGTAAACAAACTGAACTGCGGGTTAAGCGAGGGAGTAACTTCATCGAACTGGCGGGGTGGCGTTTCAAAACCAAGGGGCCATTCTGGTTGTACAAAAAAATTTATATCGGTTGTGCTCCCAACAAAAAATAAGCGAGGTAATTTAAGTTCCGTTAGCTGGCGGGTTAGTTCCCGCAGTCGTCCTCTAAAGTCAGGCAACTGGTAAAAAATTACGAGATCAATATTCTCGGCTTTCAGCTTGTCGGCAGGTACTTCAGTTATCCCCGACAGGTGCAGCATGATTTCGTAGTTGTTGTTGTTTTCCAGAATGGCACGCAGCGTCCCCAGATCGGGGTGGGGGGCGGCAGCAGCAATCAGAATTTTGCGCCGGCCCTTGATTACTTCTACAAACAGGGTAGTATGGTTATTTAAGGTATTGCTCTCTTCTGGCAGAACCTCAACAGCCACTTCCCAGCGCTGCAGGCCTTCACCGGTAGCTTCGGTTACGAATTCAGCGGCAATAAAACCCGATGCCGGAACGCTCATCTGTTGCTGTTGAACAACGCGGCCCTGGTATAACAAATTAATCTTAATCTGTCTGCCCGTAAAACCATGTGCTGTAATTTCGGCACGCACCGGAAACCTGCTGCCCTGGTAGGCAACTTTGTTATACCACACATCGCGTATGGAGAGGTCGGGTTTTCGTACCGTATCCCCCACACCAATGGTATAGACTGGTGCCGGAAAGACCACATCAGCGGGCGCCAGCCCGGCGTTGTAGATGCCATCCGATACCAGCAGCACACCCTGCAGCTGGCGGTCTTCGTAGCGTTCGGCAACAAGCCTGAGCGCTTCGCTGAGGTTGGTTACGGGCTCATGGAAAGTAACCTGCTGCAGTTCTGTTGCGCGCATGCCCAGAAGGGGCACCTCATAGTGCTCCTTTTCCAGCTCTTCTTTCAGTTTGGCCAGGCGTTGCACCAGACCTTGCCGGGCCGGTGAGTCAAGCACCGCCTGTACGGAGGCTGTGTTATCGAGCAGAATGGCAAAAACAGGTTCCTCATACTGGTTTTCAATATGCCGAAGCATAAAGTTCAGCAACAGCAGGGTAAGCAAAAAAACCAACATCCAGCGCAGGGCAGCAAGCATCAGGTTAAGTCTCGTGCCCCATGGTCTCACGGCACGGAAATACAGCACCAGGGCATAAGCTGTGGCCACCAGCGCACAAACCAATATCCAGGCAGGCGAAACTTCGAACAGGAGTTTAGTCATGGTTAATATCCGTATTTATCTTTCCAACATTCCCGCAGATACCTTCGCATTTCTTCCTCGCGCACATTGTTACCCGGCTCGAAAAATTTCATTCCTTTTAACGATTCAGGAAGAAATTCCATGTTTGCAAAATTACCTTCGAATTGATGTGCATACTTATACCCCGAACCATATCCCAGTTCCTGCATCATGCGGGTAGGTGCGTTACGCAGTGAAAGGGGTATGGATAAATCACCCGATTCCCTGACGGTTTGCAGGGCCTTTTCAATGGCTTCGTAACTGCTGTTGCTTTTGGGCGAGCAGGCCAGGTAAATAGCGCATTGTGCCAGAATAATGCGTGCTTCGGGATAACCAATAACGTCAACAGCCTGAAAAGCAGCCGTAGCCAGCAACAGGGCGTTAGGATTGGCATTGCCTATGTCTTCAGATGCAAGAATAACCATTCTGCGGGCTATAAACCTCACGTCTTCACCCCCTTCAATCATCCTGGCCAGGTAGTAAAGTGCCGCATTGGGGTCGCTGCCGCGAACAGATTTGATAAAGGCAGAAATGATATCATAATGTTGCTCTCCGCTTTTATCGTACAGGGCAATTTTTTGCTGTGCTGTTTTAATTACCATTTCATCGGTTACAACAACGGGGTCGGGATTGCCGGCCACAACAAGTTCGAGCAGGGTAAGTGCCCGGCGTGCATCGCCACCGCTAAGGCGCAGCAGGGCTGCCGTTTCGCGCAGCTCAATTTTCCGGCTTTTAAGGATTTCATCTTTTTCGCAAGCCCGGCGTATCAGTGCCAAAATATGAGCAGGTTCAAGCGGCTTGAGCACATACACCTGGCACCGCGAAAGTAAGGCCGCATTTACTTCAAACGATGGATTTTCGGTGGTAGCCCCGATAAGGGTTATTATTCCTTTTTCAACCGCTCCCAGCAGGGCATCCTGCTGCGCCTTATTAAACCGGTGGATCTCATCTATGAAAAGAACTGCCTTACCCGAATTGCGGGCCCGCTCTATTACCTCGCGCACGTCTTTAACGCCGGCGCTTATGGCACTTAGCGCATAGAACGGACGTTTTACCTCATTGGCCACAATGTTGGCCAAGGTGGTTTTGCCTGTGCCGGGCGGGCCCCACAAAATCATGGACGGCACCTGGCCGGTGCGAAGAGCCTGCCATAAAATCCCTCCCTCTCCGGTAAGGTGCTCCTGTCCCACCAGTTCGGTAAGTGTTGAGGGCCGCATGCGCTCGGCCAGCGGAGGAATCGTTCCGAAAGTCATGTTGCAAGGTAACGAGCCTGTTTCAAACTTATCAGGAACCAGGGATAGCTGCATACCGGTTTTATTTGCCCGGTAATGCAAAACTTTATATCTTTGTAGCCCAAATCGCGGGGTGGAGCAGTTGGTAGCTCGTTGGGCTCATAACCCAAAGGTCGTAAGTTCGAGTCTTACCCCCGCTACTGTCAGGGCAACAATTGTTGCCCTGTATTTTTTTAAGCGGCGCATCGCACAGGGTCATGGCGGAAAAAGCATTTAAATGTGGGTATGTAAGCATAGTGGGCCGTCCTAACGTGGGCAAATCCACCTTGCTGAACCGCCTGGTGGGCGAACGGCTGTCGATCATTACACCCAAGGCACAAACTACCCGCCACCGCATTATGGGTATTTTGCAGGGCGAAAACCATCAGATTATTTTTATTGATACCCCCGGTATTCTGGAGCCCAGGTATGCGCTTCATGAAGTGATGATGAACTATGTGCATACCTCGGTAGATGATGCCGACCTGATTATACTGCTGGTGGAACCGGAAGAGTTGTTCGATGAAACAATAGCCGCCCGGCTTAACAGGCGCGAAGTGCCATTGATTGTGGCCATAAACAAATCAGACCTGCTTGCGCCTGAACAGGCTGAAGAAAAAATAAGGTACTGGCAACACCATTATCCCCGGGCGGTAAAGGTCATGGATATTTCTGCAGCCAGCGGAAGCAACTGCAACAACCTGCTGTTGGCCATTCTGGAACATCTGCCCGAGCACCCACCTTACTTTGAACGCGATGAATTAACCGATCGCTCCGAACGTTTTCTGGCCGCTGAGATACTGCGCGAAAAAATTTTTCTTCACCTGTCGCAGGAAGTGCCCTACAGTACCGAAGTAACCATTACCAGCTTTAAGGAAGAAGACAACCTGCTGCGCATAAGCGCTGAAATTTATGTGGAACGACCTTCGCAGAAAGGAATACTTATCGGTAAAAACGGTTCCATGCTTAAAAAACTGGGCACCGAAGCCCGCAAAGACCTGGAAGCTTTCTTTGGAAAAAAAGTATTCCTGGAAACCCACGTAAAAGTGGCCGAAAACTGGCGCAGGGAAAAAGCCCGGCTTAAACAATTCGGATACCTGGAAGATTAAACCCCGATAAACCCCCTAACCCCAATGGCCAACATAGTAGCCATAGTAGGACGTCCGAACGTAGGCAAATCAACCCTTTTTAACCGGCTTATTGAAAAACGGCAGGCCATTATGGACGATTTGCCAGGCGTTACACGCGACCGCCACTACGGCTATGCCGAATGGACCGGCAAGTATTTTACTGTTATTGATACCGGGGGGTACGTTACCGGCTCGGAAGATAAGTTTGAAGCGGAAATAAGAAAGCAGGTAGAGCTTGCCCTGGAAGAAGCTACGGTGGTGGTTTTTGTAGTCGACTGCCGGGATGGCCTCACCGGTTTTGACAAGGATTTTGCCCGTGTTATCCGGGCTTCGGGTAAGCCTGTGCTGGTTGCGGCCAACAAAGCCGATACGCCCGATAAAACCCCTCTGGCAGCCGAGTTTTACCAGATGGGCTTTGAACAGGTTTTTCCGATATCGGCTGAAAACGGCCTGGGAACAGGGGATTTACTGGATGAACTGGTAAAGTATTTCCCTTCTGAAGGTACCGAAGACCCCTATGCCGGCATACCGAAAATTGCCATTCTGGGCCGGCCAAATGTGGGCAAGTCTTCACTGCTTAACGCCCTGTTGGGACATGAACGCAGCATTGTTACCGATGAGGCCGGCACAACGCGCGATGCCATCCACTCGCATTACAAACTCTACGGAAAAAATTTTATACTTATTGATACAGCCGGCATACGCAAGAAATCAAAAGTGCGCAACCATATTGAATTTTATTCCGTTTTGCGCTCGTTGCGCGCCCTTGAAGAAAGTGATGTATGCATTGTGGTGCTCGATGCCACTCGAGGCATTGAATCGCAGGATGTAAACATTATTAGCCTGGCCCACCGCCAGGGAAAAGGCATTGTAATACTGGTGAACAAATGGGATGCAGTGGAAAAAGACGACAAAACGGCCGACCGCTACAAGAAGGAAATTGCGGCCAAACTGGCACCCATTGACTATATCCCCATCTTGTTTGGGTCGGCCCTTACCCGCCAGCGCATTTTTCAGGTAATTGAAAAAGCGGTTGAGGTTTACCATAATAAAACCGTTAAAATACCCACCTCCAGGCTCAACGAAGCCATTTTACCCGAAATTGAACGATACCCGCCCCCGGCCGTAAAAGGCAAGTTTATTCAGATAAAAAACCTTACCCAGGTAAATGCCCGGTTTCCATCGTTTGCGCTTTTCTGCAATCTGCCCCAGTACATCCAGCCACCCTACGAACGCTACCTGGAAAATAAAATGCGCGAGCACTTTGGGCTGGAAGGGGTACCCATTCGATTGATCTTTAAAAAGAAATAACTCTGCGTACGGCCTTTTCCTTAAATGAGTTAAAGTTGTATATTTGCACCTGTTTAAATCAAAAAACCTGTAAACTATGAAAAAGTT
>FWPU01000857.1_pt1 | contig 36266 bp, 27 predicted proteins | sample 2228361 | NCBI WGS metagenome assembly FWPU01 (sample SAMEA103939777, study PRJEB20133) | metagenome
GCGGCTGACAAGGCCCGAAGGCGCGACGCTTCTGGACCGCAACCGCGCCATGCACAAGATGATTCGTGGACGAGGTCACTGTCGAGTACCAGACCGCCGGCGGCGACATCCGTGATGTCCAAATCCTTACGGAATTCGGTGAGCGACGACACCGGAGGACAAGAGTCGGTGAACGATTGAGTCCCCTTCTTGCATTCCCACTGGACGCACCTGCCCGCGATACACTCATGCCCCTCAGGACAATCCGGGCTTGTGGCGCAGGGTTCATTCAGTTCGCACTTGTTGAAATGACAGTCTTCATTTGGCAAGCAATCGTCTTTTGTCTTACATTCGACACACAGCCCATCAACACAATAGTAAGGAACGCAGTCCTCTGCCGTATTGCATGCAGAGGGCACGCAAGTGTGATCGCCCCGGCAGAACCCCCTCTGACAGTCCGAATGACCACGACATTCAGCACAATAGCGGTCTGTGCAAATCATTCCCGGGGGACAGTCGTCGGGCGACATGCAGAGGTAGAGGCCCAGGTCTGGGAAGTAGTGGTAGTTGTCACCAGGTCTGGGAAGTAGTGGTAGTTGTCACCGGTCACCCATGCGTCGCCGTCACCTACGCCTGACCGCTCTTCGGCGTCCTCACCCGCCACGGCATCCGACCCAAGCGGGTCAAGCAGATTGCCACCCGTGTCGGGTGGGATGGCGTCCAGGGAACCCGAGAGATCCCCCCCCGTGGCATCCGAACCAAACCACGATGAGCAATCCGACCGTCCGAAATTCCCTCGCCATGTGGTCAACCTCCTATGGCGCCCAGTACCGCAAGGAAACATCCAGTATCGGTCCTGTCCACCACCTCCCTGCCTGGACAGGCGGAGTCCTGGCCGACCGTTATCGAGTACCAGTACGAATAGTAACCTGGTGTTCCGGGGCACGTGATGACCGTGTCCGGAAGATGCCACGACCCGCCCGGATCACCGTATCGGCCATCGCAGTAGGACCCTCGATCCGACCGCGCCTCGTCCGCGATCCCCTCGCTCAACTGCCGGCGGCGAACCCAGTCGCCTGAAAGGTAGCAACGAACCGATCCGCTGCAATCTTGCGAAGTATATTCTCTCAGGTCAAAATCAATGTCGGCACACCCACTGCACCCGTCTGAAGAGGAATGATTCAAGGCCAGCGAAAGGGGTAGATAGGACACGACCGTCTGTTGAGGCGTCACGGTGCCGAGGAAAGTCCCGTCCTATAATTCGCTCGAACGAGGCGAAGTGTGACATCGCGCCCTCGAATCGCCCGACAGGGCGACGCTCCGCATCCGGGCCAGGGTCCGCTCCAGACGCTTGCGCACCGCGGCTGGCGACAGGTCCACGTGCTCCGCGATCTTGGGACTGCGGACGTCGTGGAGCCACAGGACGAGGATGGAGGCGTCCACGGGAGTGAGGGTGACCCGCAACACCCTTGCGAGGACCTCGGCACGCTCGACCGCCTGCTCGGGCAGGTCGCAAGGGGTCGGCTCGATCCCCGCGTCCGCGGTTCGGCGGACCCTGCGGTACTCGGCGCGCAGCAGCGAGCGCAGTCGCAACCGGGCTATGCGGACCACCCAGGCCCGCGGGACGGTCGCTCCCCACCGGCCGTATCTCTCCCACCACGCGACCGTGGTCTCCGACATGGCCTCCTCGACGAGAACCCGTGGGACACCGGCGGTTCTGAGTTCCCGACCCAGTTCGCCGACGTACTCCGGATCAAACGCCCCATCCCGTGCGTTCGGGCAGCCACGACGTCCCTGGCCGTTCCCCCTGTTCATTGTCGTCTCCTTCTCCCGGCCCATTCTGGCGCGCATTCCGGTCGTCGGACCCGACCCCTCCCGGCCCTGCCACCACACCGGACAGGCCGACGCCCCGACATTTCAGGAAGTCCCGGTCCGCCGCGTGACCGAGCCTACGCCCGCGCCGGGATGCGCAGGATGCGACGGGCGTCGCCGGGGGTGGCGAGGGGGCGGCCGGCCTCGCGGGCGTACCCCGCGACCTCGCGCACGAACTCCCAGGACCCCCGGGCCAGGACCCCTTTGCGCACAAAGAGGTTGTCCTCAAGGCCCACCCGGACGTGGCCCCCGCGGGCCACGGCCTCGCGCGCCAGGGGCAGTTCGAAGCGCCCCACCCCGGCGACCATCCAGGTCGAGCCCTCCGGGATCGTGGTCAACAGGAACTCGAGGCGGTCCGTCGTCCCGGTCATCCCGCCCGGCACGCCCAGGACGAAGTCGAAATGCAGCGGAGGATCGAGAAGGCCACGGCGCACGAGGAGCATCGCGTTGTCCACGAACCCCGCGTCGAAGACCTCGACCTCCATGCGGACGCCGTGCGCCCGAGCCTTGCGCGCGATGGCCTCGATCATCGGAAACGTGTTCAGGAACACGTCGTCCCCGAAGTTCACCGACCCCGTGGTCAGGGTGCAGAACTCCGGGTCCAGGTCCAGGGGCTGCGTCCGCTCCTCCACGCTCATCCCCACGGCTCCCCCGGTCGAGACCTGGATGATCACGCCCGGGGCCCGCGCGCGGATCGCCTCGATCGCGGCCCGGAAGACCTCCCGGTCCTGCGTGGGCCGGCCATCCGGGTGCCGCACGTGCAGGTGGATGACGCGCGCGCCCTCCTCGAAGCAGCGCGCGGCCTCCTCGGCCAGTTCCTCGGTCGTGTAGGGCACAGCCGGGTTCTGCTCCTTGGTCACCTCGGCCCCGCAGATCGCCGCGGTGATGATGAGTGGCTCCCTCATGACCCCTCCCCCGTTCCAGGAAGACGCTCCTGCTTCCTCCCCCCCGTCCGCCTCTGCTTGTCGAGCGGCACCACGCACGTCCCGGACGCGCGGCACACGAGGATCGGCGGGTCCAGGACCTCGGCGCGCGAGGGGTCGGCCGGGTCGCGGGAAGCCGCGATCACCTTGTGCGCCGTGAATTCCAACTTCCGCGATGTCCGCCCGACCCGCACGATCCGGCCCCGGGCCTCCACGTAGTCTCCCGCGTACACCGGCGCCAGGAACTCCACCGCCTCATACGCCCGGAACAGTCCCTCGTCCCCGTCGTGCCGGATCAGCGCCTCGGTCGCCACGTCCCCGAACAGCGCAAGCATTCGCGCCCCGTCCACGAGGTCGCCCCCGTAGTGGGCGTCGTGCTGGCTCATCCGGACCCGGATCAGGACATCGTCCATCTGGCCTCCTCTGGCCTCACTCCCCCCGCGGACGCGCGACCGCGATCAGCGACAGCCCGTCCGGCAGCGGCACGCGCCGTTCCAGGGCCAGAACCACGGGCGCAAGGGCCTCGTACACGCCGAGTTGTCCGGTGGGGAGACGGCGCCGCTTTAGGACGCGGCCGTTGACGAACCACCCGAGCAGGCCCAGGAAGTTGAACGGGAAGACCCGTTCGACCTCGAACCCCGCTTCTTCCAAGAGCCCGCGCAACTGCCGGGCCTCGTAACGCCGGTGGTGGCCCAGGGCCTCGTCCATCGGGCTGTACAGGCTCGCGTGGGCCGGGACCAGCAGCACGAGCCGCCCGCGCGCCCCTTCCAGGATCCGCCGCTTGTGCCGCAGTGCTGCCTCGTGGTCCTCCACGTGCTCGAGCACGTTCAGGCTCACGACCGTGTCGTACCCGCCGGCGACCAGCTGCTTGGGTGGCGGGGTCGCGATGTCCCACCGCGCCGTGTCAAACCCCTCCCACCCTGCAAACTGTTGCCGAAGGCGCTCCAACAGGCCCTCGTGGACGTCTGACGCGGTCACATCCCCGTGCGCCAGCAGGAAGCGCGTGATGTTCCCGGTCCCGGCCCCGACCTCCAGGATGCGCCGCCCCAGATACGGGGCAATCGCGTCCGCCAGGTGCCGGTTGAAGCGCTCGAGCGCCTGCATCTTGGTCAGGGTCTCCTCGAGCACCCCGTCCTTCACGTAGTCGCTGTCCAGCAGCGAGTACTTGATGATGCAGTACAGGGCCTCCAGCCCATCGCGCACCCCGATCTTCTTGCCCTCGGCGTAGGACCGCCCGTGGTACGAGATAGGTACCTCATACACCCGGTACCGCATCTTGGCGACCTTGGCCGTGATCTCCGGCTCGATCCCGAAGCGCTCGGACTTGAGGTTCAGGTCGCGCAGGACCTCGGCCCGGAAGACCTTGTAGCAGGTCTCCATGTCCGTCAGGTTCAGGTTCGTGAAGACGTTGGACAGGAAGGTCAGGACCTGGTTTCCGAGCGAGTGCCAGAACAGCAGGACGCGCCGCTCGTCGCCCGAGAAGCGCGAGCCATAGACCACGTCCGCCTTGCCCTCCAAGATCGGGGCGATCAGGCGCGGGTACTCGGCCGGGTCGTACTCGAGGTCCGCGTCCTGGACCAGGACGATGTCCCCGGTCACGGCCTCGAAGCCCGTGCGAACGGCCGCGCCCTTGCCCCGGTTGCGCTCGTGGTACAGGCAGCGGATCGTGGCCCCGCCCAGGCGCTCCTGTGGCACACCCATCGCCTCAAACAGCGCGGTCCCCTCCCGCTCGATCCGCCGGACCACGTCCGTGGTGCCGTCACGGGAGGCGTCGTCCACCACGATCACCTCGCGCCGGAGGTCCCCCAGGTCCACGGCCAGCACGCGCCGGAGGATCGCGAGTAGGGTCCTGCGCTCGTTGTAGACGGGCACGACGACGGACAGGGTCATCGCTCTGCCTCGCTCGCCGGTCTCGGCCGGCCCGGCCGCCGGGGCTTCTCCGCCCGCCCCACCCCCCCGCCACGCCTCGACATCTCGACCGGGAAGACCTCGCCCCGCTGCAGCGACTCGACCAGCGACCCCTGGTCGCGCGGAGGCCTCTGGAACACCGTCGCGGCGCGGCCCACCGTGGCGGGAGAGGTCGCGGGACCCGTGCCCCCGACCGGGGCCAGGTGCAGGCGCAGGGCCACCTCCAGGGCCAGGCGATTCGCCACCTCCGAGCACGTCGCGTTTGCGACCTCGATCGCGTGCAGCCCATCCAGTTGAAAGATCGCATCCGAATAGGACGTCCCCGCGCTCCGGTCGTACGGGTGGACCGCGACGATCGCGGCACCCGCCACCCTCGCCAGGTCCAGCGCGGCCTCCTGCGTGGTGATCGTCCGCCCACCCAGGGCCTGCTCGAACTCCCCTGGGCTTGCCGGGATCAGGATCAATCGGCCCCGCCCCACCGGAAACTCTGCCCCGATGAAGAGCGCGAAGTCCCCGCGTGCCGCGGCCCTGGCCTCGTCGAGTCCGGGCAGCGCCCTCTCGGCCACCAGGCAGGCCCCGTCGAGCCCCGCGTCCACGCACGCCCGCAGCAGGCGCGCCCAGTCCTGGGCCGCCCCCGCGGGCGGGGCCATCACGTGCAGGTCCACGAGCATCTCACCCCTCCCCTTGTGGCGGTCACACGACCAGGTTGACCAGCCGGTTGCGAACCACCACGGCCTTGCGGATCACCCGGCCCTCCACGAAGCGCTTCACGTTCTCGTGCGCGAGGGCCTGGGCCTTGAGGTCCTCGTCGGGCGTGTCCAGGGGTACCACGAGGTTCCCGCGCACCCGCCCGTTCACCTGCAAGACCACCGTGACCTCGTCGTCCGTCACCAGGGCCGGGTCCCAGGCGGGCCATCGCGCCCGGCACACGGACGGCGCGTGCCCGAGCCGCTCCCACGCCTCCTCCGCGAGGTGCGGCGCGAACGGCGCCAGCAGCAGGGTCAGGGCCTCCAGGACCTCGCGGTGCCGCATCTCGACCTTGTATGCCTCGTTCACCAGCGTCATCATCTGGGCGATCGCCGTGTTGAAGCGCATCCGCTCGATGTCCTGCGTGACCTTGCGGATCGTCTTGTGCAGCGCGCGGCGCAGGTCCTCGGGCGCGGGCTTGTCCGTCACCGGACCCTCCAGGAGCCTCCACACCCGGTCCAAAAACCGCCGGACCCCCACGATCCCGCGCGTACTCCAGGGCTTCACGGCCTCGAGCGGCCCCATGAACATCTCGTACACCCGCATCGCGTCCGCCCCGTACTCCGCCACGACCCGATCCGGGGTAATGACATTGCCGCGCGACTTCGACATCTTCTGCCCGTCCTCGCCCAGGATCAGCCCCTGGTTGACCAGTTTCATGAAGGGCTCCGGGGTCGAGACCACCCCGATGTCGTACAGGAACTTGTGCCAGAAGCGCGCGTACAGGAGGTGCAGGACCGCGTGCTCCGCCCCGCCCACGTACAGGTCCACGGGCATCCAGCGCCGCTCCCTGTCCGGGTCCACGGGCGCGCGGTCGTTGCGCGGGTCCAGGTAGCGCAGGTAGTACCAGCAGGACCCGGCCCACTGCGGCATCGTGTGCGTCTCGCGCCGGCCGATGACCTCGCCCGTGGCCGCATCGCGCACCACGACCCAGTCCTCGATGGCCGCGAGCGGGGACTCGCCCGTGCCCGTGGGCTGGTAGGACTCCACTTGCGGCAGGCGGACGGGCAGATCGTCCTCCGGCACCGGCACCACCGTCCCGTCCGGCCGGTGGACCAGCGGGAAGGGTTCCCCCCAGAACCGCTGGCGCGAGAAGACCCAGTCCCGCAATCGGTAGCGCACCGTGGCCCGCGCGAGCCCCCGGGCCTCGAGGTCGCGCACGATCGCCCGCTTCATCTCGGCCGTCGGCATCCCGTCGTAGGGCCCGGAGTTCACCGCCACCCCGTCCGACGGGTCCGCGGCATCGATTTCCCCGCGCGGCCTGCCGTCCGGCGACACGACCTCCACGACCGGCAGCCCGAAGCGCCGCGCGAACTCGAAGTCGCGCTGGTCATGGGCCGGAACCGCCATGATCGCCCCCGTCCCGTAGGTAATCAGGACGTAGTCCGCGACCCAGATCGGGATGCGCCGCCCGTTCGCCGGGTTCGTGGCGTACCCCCCGGTGAAGACCCCGGTCTTTTCGCGCGACTCGTCGCTGCGTTCGAGGTCGCTGCGGCGCCGGGCCGCCTCGACATATGCCTCGACCTCCGCGCGCCGGTCCGGGGTCGTCACGAGTCCCACCACCGGGTGTTCGGGCGCCAGGACCATGAACGTGGCCCCGTACAGGGTGTCCGGCCGGGTCGTAAAGACGCGCAGGGCCTGCCCCGTGCCCTCCACCGCGAAGTCCACGTCCGCGCCCTCGGACCGCCCGATCCAGTTGCGCTGCATCTCCTTGATGTTCTCGGGCCAGTCCAAGAGGTCGAGGTCCTGCAAGAGCCGGTCCGCATAGGCCGTGATCCGCAACATCCACTGGCGCATGGGCCGGCGCTCCACCGGGAAGCCTCCGCGCTCCGAGCGCCCGTCCACGACCTCCTCGTCCGCGAGCACGCACCCGAGCGCCGGGCAGTAGTTGACCTCGACCTCGGCCTGGTACGCGAGCCCCCGCTTGAACATCTGCAGGAAGATCCACTGGGTCCAGCGGTAGTATTCTGGGTCCGTGGTCGCGACCTCCCGGTCCCAGTCGTAGGCGAGGCCCAACGACTGGATCTGCCGCTTGAAGGTCTCGATGTTGCGGCGGGTCGTGACCTCGGGGTGGATCCCCGTCTTCAGCGCGTGCTGCTCCGCCGGCAGGCCGAACGCGTCCCACCCCATCGGGTGCAGCACGTTGTATCCGTTCATCCACTTGTAGCGGGCCACGATGTCCGTGGCCGTGTACCCCTCGGGGTGCCCCACGTGCAGCCCCTCACCCGACGGGTACGGGAACATGTCGAGGACGTAGAACTTCGGCCGGTCCGAGTCGTCGTGCGCCCGGAACGTCTTCTCGCGCTCCCAGTAGTCCTGCCACTTGCGTTCGATCGCGGTGAAGTCGTAGGCCCGGGACTCGCTTTCCATGCCCGCCTCGTCGTGGACCAGCCGTGGCCTCCGTGGCCGCGGCGACGGATTATAGCAGAGGAAGGGAATGCCGCGGGGGATGCGGCCGATCACCGCAGCCCACGCTCAACGACCATCCAGGAATCGCGAGCGCACGGTGTTCGGCCGCTTGACCCGGATGGCGACCGGCGGTCGCCGCTCCAGGGGAGGTGGCTCGGCGCCCGGTCGCTGTGAAGTGATTTCAAGGTATCGCTGAATCTGGCGGTGGGTCTGGTGATCAGTCGTACACGCACCGGCCCTGGAAGCAGACCTGGCCGGGCGGGCAGATCGAGGGTCCCTCGTCCACGAGGCCGTCGCAGTCGTTGTCCTGGCCGTCGCAGACCTCGGCCCCGACCAGGCCTTGGCCCTGGACCTGGCAGACCGCCTCCAGGCCGTCCACCGAGCAGACCTTCACGCCCTGGACCGAGCACTGACCCTGGCCGACCGTGCACGCGGCGCCCACGTCGAAGCCCTCGTCCACGAGGCCGTCGCAGTCGTCGTCCTTCCCGTTGCAGACCTCGGGCACGGGCTTCGTGACCTGGCAGGCGCCCCACGCGCCCATCTGGCAGACGCGAATCCCGCTTCCGCACGCGCCCTCGCACGCCTCGGTCAGGCCGTCATCCACCACGCCGTCGCAGTCGTTGTCCTGGCCGTCGCAGACCTCGGGCACCGGAGTCCTGGCCTTGGCGTCGCACACCACCCCGAGTCGGTCCGCGGAGCACACGAAGCGCCCGACCGCCAGGCAGGCCCCACTCCCGTCCGAGCACGCCGCACCCACGTCGAAGTCCTCGTCAATCCGCCCATCGCAGTCGTTGTCCTGGCCGTCGCACAACTCCGGATTGGGCTGGTCCACCACGCACTCGGACCAGCCCGGCTCGAGGACTGTCTTGACAATGGGGAAGCAACCCGAGAACAGGTCGAGCTCGAAATCCGGGAGCTCACCCGTGATGTCATCCTTGTGGTGTCCACCGCCTCGCTTGCCGAGGCAGCGATAGCCAGTCAGTACCTCCCGCGAGACCACCTGGCACACGCGGAACCCTCTCCCGCACTCCGACTCGCACGCCTCGGCCACGTCCTCGTCGGTCTGGCCGTCGCAGTCGTTGTCGAGGCCGTCGCACTCCTCGACAACGCCCATCTGCGCCACGCTGTCTTGCAGGTGGGCGCCGTCGCCTGGCCGTACCGGGAAGACCCCGGTCGGGTGCGCGGGGTTCGGCCGACCGCCGGCCCTGGCCATCTGCGACAGCAGCCCCGCGAACTCGGGCGCGTTCTCGGGCGCGAAGACCACAGTCGGGATGCCCATCGCCTTGAGGGCCGCGATCTCCGCCATCACGTCCCCCTCGCACTGGTCCTCGCCCGCGGCGAACAACACCACCAGCCGGTCCTTGCCCGCGGCGGGGTTCGACTGGAACCACGAGCGCGCCGAGGCGAGTGCCCCCGCGACCGCCGCGTTTCCGCCCACCTCGATGTGCTCGAGCGTCGAGACGATCCAGCCGTACGGCTCGCCCGGCTGCACCTGAACCGGGCCGACACCGCAGGAGGTCGGGCACACGCGCGGATTGCCGTGCTTGTCCGTGTTGCCGTCGTACGGGAACGTCAGGAGGCCGAAGTCAATGTCCTTCTTCAAATGGGGGAGCGACCGCTTCAGCGAGTCCACCACGGCCTCGACCCGCGAAACCGGCTTGTTCCCCTGCGTGAACCCCGAGGGCTCGCCCATCCGCTTGCCGGTCTCCACCAGCAGGAGGACCTGGCTGCCCGCCGGGCTACACGCGATCGCGGCGGATTGCTCCCCCATGACCGCGCCTTCGGTCTGGCTTCCGCCCGAGGACTCGGAGCCTGCCTGCTCGCAGGCCACCGCACCCGTCAGGACGAGCATCGCCACGCCCGACAACCACTTCCCATCGCGCCTCATCGGACACCTCCCGCCCACTGGGGGCAGTGCATTCCGAAGGGGAGTTCGGCGGGACGGCCAGCAACCTTTAGCCCCCCCATCCCACGGCGGAAAACGCCGGCAGGATGGCCTGGAAAATCGTTCGTTTTCCATGGGTTGACACCCCGGCCTAAAGCCCGCGCCGCCTCGAACCGATGGTCCAGTTCGCAAACCCGATCCTTGCAGGCGGCGGCCCGCGACGATTCGGCGCGGCGTTGCCGGGGAGGTGCGAAATGACGCGAAGGTTTCTTTCCTTCTGGATGGGATGCGCCGCGGTCCTCGTCGGGTGCGGCGGCGGGGGGGGCGGCGGCCCGGCCCCAACGGGTCCCACCGAGTCCCCGCCAACCGGCGAGTCGCCCGAGGGCTGCCTGGCCTCGGTGTGGGTCCCCGGCGACTTTGATTTCGCGATGGTCCGCGAGGTCGAGGTCGAGGTCATGGTCCGCAACCTCGACGGTCAGCCGAGGCCCGGGACCCCGGTCTTCGTGACCGACGCCGTCTCGGACCTGCCAGGGCTCCAGACCAGGCTCGGCGCGGGCGTGACCGGAGACGACGGGAGGCTCGTGCTGACCGTGGCCCTGCCCGCGGAACAGAGCGCGGTGCAGGTGGTCGGTTCGTTCATGGGAGGGCGGAACGTGGCCGTGATCCCGGTCCAGGACGGCCGCGCCACCATCGCCCTGGGAGGTCAGCAGCCATGAAGACCACAACCCTCAAGACGTTGGGCATCCTGGCGGTGGCGGGTGCGGGCCTCGGGTTCACGCTGAACGAGGCCGGCACCGCGGTCCTGTGGCGCTTCCTGATGGAGCCCTACCAGACGAACTACGACAGCGCGGGCATCCCGAAGGCATTCCACGAGCGCGTGGCCCCGGCGAAGGCGTTCCTGGATCGGATCTCCGCGGCCCTTCCCGAGCGCCGCGACATCCGCAAGACCAATCCCCACCTGATCACGGACGACTTCGGGGCCAACGTGCACCTGACGAAGCCCGCGGACCTGTACGTGACCTTCCTCCACGAGGGCGCCGGGTACAAGAACGCCTTCGGGTTCTTCTCGTTCCCGGACGACCAGGTTCCGCAGACCAAGTACGACGTGGACGAGATCATCGTGTTCCCGAATTCCTCGTATTACAACAGCGGCGGGAGCAGCAAGGGCCTCAAGTCCGGGGACACGATCTTCCTGGGGCGCTTCGACGCGGGGACGAACGTCGGATTCGTGGTCGTGGCGAACGGGTTTGACTCCAGGACCGGCGTGGTCACGAGGCCCGCAGGCGGCCCCGCGGGCGGGGACTGGGTCTTCTACACGCTCAAGCACCTGAACCCCGAGGTCGGGGACGCGAGCCTGAAGGCCCACACGGTCCTCCTGCACGACGCGGAGACGGGCCTGGTCGTTCTGGGAATGGAGGATATTAAGCGTGACAACTCGGGCTGCGACCACGACTTCAACGACGTCGTGTTCACCGTGCGCTCCGTCCCGGCGGACGCCATCGCGGTCGAGGACCTCCCCCCGGTGCCGAAGCCGAAGGACAAGGACGGCGACGGGGTCCTGGACGACAACGACGACTTCCCGGACGACGCGACCAAGGCCTGGGAGATCAAGCACCCGGCCGCCACGCTCGCCTTCGAGGACTCGTGGCCCGCGCACGGCGACTACGACTACAACGACATGGTGCTGGGGCACCACTACTCGCGCATCCTGAACGCGGAGGGGAACGTGGTCGAGGTGCGGGCCCACTTCGACCTGCTAGCGGTCGGGACCAAGGAGCACCTGGGGTTCGCGCTGGGGCTGCCGGGCGTGTCCCCGGCCTCCGTGGCCCGGGCGACCCTGGCCGTGAACGGTGGAGCGGCGACCGCAATCGCGTCGGAGGCCCGGCAGCCGAGTGCCACCTTCGTCGTCTTCCAGGACGCGACTGCGCTGCTGCCCGCGATGAAGTGCGCCCACTTCAACACCGACGCGGGGTGCGACGCGGGCGCGGGACCGTCCTTCGACCTCGTGATCCGGTTCAAGGCCCCGCAGGCCCAGGGCACCGTGGGGATGCCACCCCTCGACCCTTACCTCTTCTTCAGCCAGGAGCGGGGCCGCGAGGTGCACCTCCCGGACCACCCGCCGTCCGCGCTCGCGGACACGGCCTTGTTCCAGACGCTCGACGATGACTCGACGGCCGCGAAGGGCCGCTGGTACAAGTCCTTCTGCAACCTGCCGTGGAGCCTCGACATCCCGGGCGAGTGGGCCTGGACCCGCGAGGGCAGCGACATCCTGGACGCATATCCCGACTTCGGCCCCTGGAGCGCCTCCCTCGGGGCCTCGAACCGCGACTGGTACCGCGTGAACATCCAGCCCGGCGGCCTCTGGACTCGCTAGGCCATCGCCCCTGCGCACGCCGCTTTCGCGAACCCGTGCGAGGGGACCGCGGGAAGCCGACCGGCCTCACTCGCCCGGCACCAGGCGCGCGTCCCGGACCATGATCCACGCGCTGTGGAGCCACCCGAGCACGACGAGCGACACGAAGAGCGAAGGCAGGGGAAGCCGCAGGCCCCCGGCCGCCAGGGCGAAGACCGTGGCCCCGAATCCCCCGACGGTCTCGAGGGCAAGCGCCACCACCACGAAGAGCATAGGCCAGGCCGATTCCACGATTCACCTGCCCGCATGGCCCAAGTCGTCCGCCAGGCCCCCGAGAAACTGGAGGATCAGGTCCCGGACCTCGCCCCGGTCCGGCAGCGCCGCGACCATCCCGTAAATCGCGGCCAGGCCCGACACGCCCTCGTCCCGGCTGCGCTCCCACCCGGTCCGGTCTTTGATCCCACGCTGGGCATCCTCCAGGTGGGGGTGCCGGGATGGCCTGTGGGGGTCGCGATGACCGGACAGCACGACTCCGGGGAGCCGGCGGCCTCTGACGACAACACCATCCAGAACGTCGGCGTGGTCTCGACAGAGCAACCCACGTTCGTCCCGAGCAGTTACGATTGCAGCAAAACGTTTGATGCAGACAAGACGAGGAGAACGGGCAGGGGTTCACGGACTGGTACGCCTACGCGGACCAGGCAGCCAAGAACGAGCCGGGCGATAACGGGATCCTGTACAAAGTCGAGGTCAAGTTCCCGGACTACATGACGAGCCCGGTGCGCGTGTCGGCCCGCATCCGGTATCCGGGGTACCGTCCCCAGGAGCCTTCCGCGGAAATACGGTGGCGACCGGGTGCCGCCGTCACGTCCCCCGGCAGCGATATCCTGCTCCCACCGGAAACCCCGCAAGCGACGACACGGACGGACCCGGGCCTGGCCGAAACGCCCGGATATCACAACTTGAACACTCGCTTCGCGTTCAGATACATGATGCGTTCGAGGGAGTCGTCGCGCAGGCCCATCTGGCTCATCTGCTCGACATAGCGACTCCAGGGCAACCCGTTCGAACCAAACAGGACCTTCTCGGACGCCACCCTGGACTTCAGGAATGCGGTCAGCGAGGGGTGGAAGTACTTCGGCAGCCAGGCGCTGATGCTCAGGTACACGTTGGGCCACTTCATCGTGCAGGCGATCATCTCGTCAACCCAGGGGTACCCGGTGTGGGTACCCACGAGCACGAGCCCGGGAAAATCGCAGGCGATCCGGTCAAGGTAGATGGGGCGGGCGTGTTCGCTGGGCATGGCCTCCAGCACGTGGCCGGTCTGCATGGAAACCGGCACCCCCATCTCCTCGCACCTGGCGTACAGGGGATACATCTTGCGATGATCGAGGGGGATGTCGTAGCCGTAAATGTGGACATAGACCCCCTTGTAGTTCCGCTTCGTCACGTCCTCTTCCAGTTTGGCGAGGCTCTCCCGGATCCGGAAGGGGTCGTAGTCGGCCAGCCCGTACACGCGCCCCGGATACTTTTCGGTCATGTCGGAAATCGCCGCGGTCATGTCCAGCGCGAAACGCTTCTGCCTCCGGTACGACCAGGCCAGGAGGTCCGTCGTCAGGACCGTTTCAACGCCCGCCTCGTCCATGGCCCGGATGATCTCGTCAGGGCCCGAATAGCCCTCACCCCAGGCCGCCTCCACCGAGCACTTCAGTTCCCCGGGGGAGTTCGTGGCGTCCACCCAACTCTGTTTCCACTCCTTCGATAGCAGTGGAAACAGCGTATCGATCAACGTCATCTGGGCCATCTGTCCCTCCTCCTTGAGCATCGAGTGGGTCGTGGATCGGGGCCAGGGACCTGGCATCGTTCGCCCCGCCGGCCCGCGGGCTCCCGATCAGACCTTCCATCCATCTGCAAGACGGACCTCCGCACCGATCATCCCTGGACGCCGGGGCATGTCAAGTCTCTTTTCGAGCGAGCAATCCGCGTTGTGGGGGGGTCCTGGGGTGGGAGGGTTTGGCGGCGGGCGGAGAAAGGCGGCTTCGAAGCGAGTGCAAAGGACGATAGGCGGTCCTTTCTTGAGTCCGGGGTCCCTGATTCATCCGGATCCGGTCCCTGGAAGAAGTCAGCCCACGTCCCGTCAGGATGACCGATCCCATTGATCGTTTGCGCGGAACATCCTATCGTCCGGACAGATTGGAGGGCGCAGCAAGCCCACAAGGAGGTTGTCCGGATGGACCGAGATCACGAGACTCCCTACCAGTATGACACGCGGCTGATCCACGGGGAGTTCCGCACCGAGAAATGGGAATACGACCACCACGTCATCCCGCCGATCACGGCCTCGACCACGTTCCGGCTCGATTCCGCGAGCCGGGGACGCACGGGGTTCGTGGACTTCGCGGACCCCAAGCACGCGGCCCAGGCCATCAGCCCCATCTACATCTATGACCGGCTGGACGAGCCCACGGTGGGAATGCTCGAGGACATGATGCGCGACGCCGAGGGCGGCGAGACGGCCTGCGCCTTCGCGTGCGGGATGTCGGCCATCTCCGCGGCCCTGATGGTCACGGGCCGGGCCGGGTCGTCGGTTGTGGCGCATCGCACCCTGTACGGTTGCACCTTCAGCCTGATGACCAACTGGCTCCCCCGGTACGGTATCACCACGAGGTTCGTCAACGGCGGCGACCCCGAGGCCGTCGTCGCCGCGGTGGACGACACGACCCGCGCCGTGTACCTGGAGACTCCCGCGAACCCGACCCTCGATGTCCTGGACATCGCGGCGGTGCGCCGCGCCCTGGAGCCCATCAACGCCCGGCGCGGCCCCAAGGAGCAGGTCGTCGTCATCGTGGACAACACCTTCGCGACGCCATGGGCGCAGCGACCCCTCGCGCTCGGGGCGGACATCGTGGTCGAGAGCCTGACGAAGGACGTCGGTGGATTCGGGGTGGACATGGGAGGGATGGTGGTGGCGCCGAGGCGGTTCCACAAGTCCCTCAAAGGGTTCCGCAAGGACTTCGGTGGCGTCCTCCCCCCGGCAAGCGCCTGGAGGGTCATGGTCTATGGCCTGTCCACCCTGGGCCTGCGCATCGAGCGCCAGACCGAGAGCGCGGGCCGGATCGCACGCTACCTGGAGTCCCACCCGGCGATCGGGCGCGTGCTGTACCCGGGGCTCGAGTCCTTCCCCAATGCAGACGTGGCCCGCCGGCAACTCGTGGACCCCAAGGGCCGCTTCTGCCCTGGATTCATGGTCTATTTCGAGGTCGCGGGGAAGGACATTGAGGAATCGCGCGCCCGCTGCGAGCGGCTCGTCAACTTCATCGCGAAGCACTCGTACTGCATCACGCTGGCCGTGAGCCTCGGGATGACCAAGACCCTCATCGAGACCCCGGGGCTGATGACCCACTCGGCCATGGACGCGTGCGCCCTGTCCGCCGCCGGCATCCACCCGGGCGGCGTGCGCCTGGCCCTCGGCCTCGAGGACGCGAACGACATCATCCGGGACCTGGATGAGGCACTGCGTTCGCTGTGACCCGCGGACCGCTCACTTCGGTTGATAGACCCACACGGTGAACAGGTTCACGTCGCGGTCCTGTCGAATGGGCGTCAGGTCCACGCGCAGGATCGGCTCCGTGGCGAGGTCCGCCGGGATGACATACGGCCAGTTGCGCCACCGGAACTTCATGTCGTTCCCGGGGACCACGAGGTTCGGGGCCTTGCGCCCGTTGACGTGGACCTCGCACTCGTAGTCGCCGCGCACGTAGTCAATGCGCATGATCACGATCACGTCGCGGTTGGGCTCGATGTTGAAGACCTCGAACTGGCAGTGGCCGCCCTCGAAGTGCACGCCCACGTCCTCGATCACGGTCCCGTCCGGGTACTTGAGGCGCTGGCGCGACCGGTAGCGGTCCTTCTCGTCCATGATGGCGAAGTGGTGCTTCTTCTCGGACGCCTCGTCGTAGATGTCGAGCGTGTCCACGAGGTTGAAGTCCCGGCCCTCGATGGACAGATGCTTCGGGAACTCCTCGCTGCGGGTCCTGATCTTCTCCCAGACCGCCTCGCTCGGGCCCTCGGGCTCGGCCTTGATGGCGAGACGGGGCCGCAGTTCGCGCGAGAAGTGCGTGCGCAGCGCCTCGGTCGCGTTCCTCTGGGTCGTGAGCAGGTCCACGAGCAGTTGGAACGTGAACCGGCGGTCGAGTTTCACGCTCTCGACGTTCCACTTGAACGTCCCGAACTCCTTCGTCTTCGACAGGTCGGGGTACTCGCGCTCGACCTGGTCGATCATCGCGTGCTGGAGCCGGATGATCATGGCCATGAGGTCGAAGATGTTGCGGAAGTCCACGTACCCGGACACGAGGAGCATCTGGGTGGTCAGGACCGCATGCAGCACGTCCAGGGCCGTCGAGACCTTCAGGACGTGCGCCAGGTGGAAATAGACCAGCTGCTTCGCCTCCAGGATGTCGTATATCTCGGCCCGGATGCGGGGCGGCAGGAAGGACCCGGCCACCCCCGCCTTGGGCACGAACCGCAGGTCAATCTCGTTGGGCCGCGGGGCCAGGGGGTCCATGGCGTCCTTGATCTGGCGCACGCCCTTGTCGAGGAAGATGCGAGCCAGTTCAACTTCGTGCTCGATGTCGGGTTCGCGTGCCGTGACCTCGATCTTCACGCCCTCGGCGATGCGCTTGTGCCCCTTGAACTGGAGGTTCTCCTTGTAGGCCACGAAGTCCGTCGGCTCCTCGGTGTAGGACGCGACCACGTAGACCGTCTGGGGGAGCCGGAAGTCACCCGGGTTCACGGCCCGGATCACGGGCTCCGGGAGGTACAGGTCGCGGCCCTGCCCGTCCACCGCGTACCCCTCCGAGACCTCGACGTTCAGGTCACCGCGCCCGCGCTGGCTCACGCGGAACCCCTTCAAGAAGTGCGTGACCACGCCGGGGGCGTGCAGGACCCGGTTGTGCAGGGTGCGCTTCTGGATGTGGTAGCGCTCGCCGTCGTTCCAGTCCTCCTCGGTGGTCAGGAAGCCCCGGAAGAAGTTGAGCCGCTTGAAGGTCTTGACGTCATCCGCCATGGGTCGTCTCCTCTAGCTCCACGCCGATCACCGACGTGACACCCACCCGGAACAGGAAGGTGTCCTCCGTGACGCCCTCGGTGTCCGAGAACTGCAGGAAGTAGTTGGAACTCGCCGGCTTCTCCGCCTCGAGGACGCGGTGCAGGCGCACCAGCACGGCCTCGCCCAGGTCCTCGGGCCGGGCCGGGACCTTGACCACGAACGTGTGTCCCATCGAGACCTCTGGGAGGATCATGGTGTCCACGCCGATGGCCGAGGACACGCCGATCCGCAACCCCCGGAACGGCCAGCGGTTCTCCACGACCTCGACGTCCAGCCCCAGGAAGAGCCGGACCATCCGCTCGATGGCCTCGCGCGTGCCCCGGATGGGATACAGGGCCACGGCCTCGCGCAGGATGCGGCGGCGGTGGGCCTCGTCCATCGTCTCGTCGAACGAGATGGCGAACCACGATGCAAGCCAGGGCAGAAACTCGGGGGGGGTCGTGTACGGGTGGAAGATCTCGTGCATCGTGTCGAGGCGGCGCGAGACCCCGTCGTAGAGGTGCTGGAAGATCCACAGGAAGTCGCGCAGGAATGCGCGTTCGCCCGGGGAGCGCGGCTGATACACGGTCGGCAGGAAGCGCAGGAGGCTCTGCTTGGCGACCCGCACGCGTACGGGCGTGGTCTCCTCGAGCAGGCTCCCGCGGGCGGGGTCCTGGCCGATCACGTGGTCCGCGCGCTCGTAGGATTCCTCGTAGTGGACTGCGGCCCCGGGGAACCCCGCCTGGCGCAGGACCTTGTCGGCCGTGGCCAGGGGCAGGCCCACCACGTCCGGGACCGGTAGTTTCCTGACTCGCGCGGGCGCAGCCATCAGACGATCCTCTCGTGGGCGCGTTCCTCGACCTCGACCGACACCACGAAGGGCAGTTCATCGTCGGCGAGGCGCACGAAGTCCACGTCCGTGCCCTCGTCGAGGTCCCGGATGCGTACCCGGTCCACGAAGTCCACGCCGCCCACCTCCTCGCACACGTGGTAGATGTCCACCTTGGACACGGCTCTCCCGAACGGCCAGCCCTTGCGGTTCTTGCCACCGCGCAGGGGATGCAGGAACTCGCGGATGCGCCGGTCAATCTCGGACTTGATCGCCTCGGACGACCCGGCGGCCTGGCGGATCACGACCACGGACACCGCGAGGTTACGGTAGCGGGGCCGCACGACGTGGACCACGCACGAGACCAGGCGATGGGCGTCGAGTTCCTCCTTCACGCGGCGCATCAGTTCCGTCGAGGGGAGGGGCTTGACCCACTCCCCCTCGGCGGTCACGTCCATCGCCACCTTGGGGACCACGACCACCGTGACCTCGCCTTCCCGGTCGTGACAGGGGATGCAGCGCGTCCGGGCCACGGACGACGAGGCCTGGCGGGCGATCCACTCGAAGTCCTCGGCGGTCACGGCGCGCGAGCGGCTGCGGAAGAGGTGCGGCGCCCGGGCCGCGACCTCCTCGACCGTCTCGAGGTCTGCCCCGCCGCCCGCGGGGGCGAGGTTCGTCACCCCCTCGATGAAGGCCAGGGACTGCTTGAGCACGGTCAGGCTGCCGGCGGCCACGTTGCCCTCCATGCCGCCGCCGACTTGGAACCGCGCCAGGCGCACATTGCGCTCGCCCTTGGGGGGGATCATGCCGTGCACCCCGTCCCCGAACCGGACCTCGCCGGTCACGATGTCCTTGACGTAGTGGCGTCCGTTCGGCGGGGACTCGTAGAGGTCCTCGACCTCGTGCCAGCGGACCATGACGCCCCCACCGTCGGGTGCCTCGCGGACCGCGTCGTCGCCCTCCTCCTCCCGCAGCATCAGAAGGTCGGCCTCGCTCGGATACTCGCGTTCGATCACGACGAGTTCCTGGCCCGCCAGGACCGGCCCCTTCGGGAGTTTGAAGACCTGGTTGGGTGTGCCCTGGGACGACCCGAGGACAATCTCCCCGTAGGTGGTCAGGTTGTGGGCCTGGACCGAGTTCAGGAGGATGCGCTGGATGCGCGGGGGCTCGACGTAGCCGCCCATCTCGAGCCGGGCGCGCAGGAAGAACAGGTTCTCCCCGAAGCGCTTGCTGCGCCGGAAGTCGGGGGGGCCCACGAACCGCAGGAAGCCCGACTGCTGGAACCCGCGCGTCTCGTCCTGGGGGAACAGGTTCACGAACTGCCTTCCGTTGAAATATTCGAACGTGACGACCACGGGGCTGCCGGCGCGGCGCTGGGCCAGGGGGTCGCGCACGCCCGATTCCTCGCGCAACTGGACGTAGATCTGGACCTCTTCGTTGGGAAAGGAGTCCTCGAGCCCGATGTACAGGGTGGGGCTGGCCTCGGACACCGGGGAGAGGGCCTGGAACGGCTTGAGGTCGAGGGCCGCGACCTCGCTGAAGTCGCTGAAAACGCCGTCGTTCTCGGCGATGACGTACGTAAAGGGTCGCTCTTTCTGTTCGAAACGGATCGTCATTTCGCGAAGGGCCGGTGGGCGCAGGGGACGGTCCTCGCGGAAGACCCAGCGCTCGCCGTCAAGTTCGTACCGACCGGGCTGGCCGTAGTCCCCCGAGACGACCCGGCAGCGGACGTAGCGGCCCTCGACTCCGTTGACCTCCACGACCCCGAGGTCGTCGGGGACCTGGAACGCGACCGTTCCGGGCCGCGTCAGGCACTGGGTGGTGTCCTGGAAGGCCCCGGCCCGGGCGGGCTCGACACGGTCGTCCTTGAAGGTGCAGCGAGCGAGTTCCTTCCACCCCTTCTTGGACTTCTCGGGGTAGTACTCCCAGACGAGGACGAGGTCGTCCGAGGCGTTGGGCCGGTCGTGCTCGCCGCAGTCCAGGGGGAGGTCCACACGCACGAGCGCACCACGTTGGGCCAGGGCCTGGTCGCAGCGCAGGTAGAGTTCGGTGCCGGCGCCGGGCTCCTTGCCGAAGGGCTGGAACCGGCGCCCGGGGTCCTGGGTCACGTACAGGTCCTCGCGGGTGTGGGTGAAGACCTGCTCCGGGAGGATGCCCTCGCCCGTGACCTTGATGGCGAAGCGGAGCGTATCAATGACCGTGGTCTCCGGGGAAGCGGGCACGTCCACGAGGCGGGCGCGGACGAAGAAGGAATCCACGTCGTTGACCGTGGTGCGACCGATCTCCCCGGAGGCCGGGAGGACCACACTCTCGGCGTCGCTCTCGATGTCCAGGGGGACCACGACGTTCCAGCGCGTGCCGTCAAAGACCTCCCAGTCCAGGTGGTCCAAGAGGTCCGAGACGTTCGGGTGCGGGCACTGGAGGCGGACGCGCAGGGAGGCGCCCTCGGTCAGGGCCGCGAGGTCCGGGTCGCCCAGGTACAGATACCGCTCGGCCACCACGGTCCCCGCGAAGGGGTCGAAGCCGTCCGGCGAGGGAGCGTCAAGCAGGGGGGTGTGGTCGGTGAAGGTCCGCTTGTACTGCGAGAAGCACTTGCGGATGCGGTTGCGCACGACGAGGAGGTCGCGGTCTGTCTCGAAGGAGACGACCTTGCCGTCCGGGGAGGGGCGCGACGACACGGTGGTGCCGCGCGGCACGAGCACGTGGTCGGCCTTGTCCGATATGCGGAAGGTCAGGATGACGGAGGCGGGCTGCGGGGGACGCAGCCGGATGCCCAGGAGGTTCAAGAACGCGAGGTAGTTCTTGTCGGGCACCCGGTTCAGGCGGTAGAGGACCATCTCCATCATCCAGGCGAACAACTCGATCAGGGTGATGCCCGGGTCGCTGGGGTTGAAGTTGGTCCACTCGGGGCAGTACTGGGGGATCAGGCGGACCGCCTCGTCCACGATGTCCTGGAATGTACGATCGTCTAACTTCGGCGTCGGAATCATAGGTCCTGCTCCCTTCGCAGATAGAAGGGGTACACGAGGTTGCGCAGGTTGTTCGTCCTGCGGACGCGGTACGAGATGTTCACGAGGAGGGTGTTCTCGCGCTCGGGGTCCGGGTGGGACGTCACGGAGATCTCCTCGATGCGGGGCTCCCACTTGACCAGGGCCTCGCGCACGTAGAACGAGACAAGGGCCGCGGTGGAGGCGTTGTTCGGGTAAAAGACGAGGTCATGGATGCGGCAGCCGAAGAGGGGGCGCATCACGCGCTCGCCGATGGCAGTCCCCAGGATGATGCGGATGGACTCCTCGATGTTCTGTTCGTACTCGGAAAGGGCAACGTTGCCCCGGGCGTCGAGCCGGACCGGGAAGGCGATGCCGCGTCCGAGGAAGGACTTCTTCATGGGTCAGTCCTCACGCGAGCATCCCCTCGAAGAAGCGCCCGCACTTCACGCACCTGACGCGGACGTGGACCTCGTCCGCCTCGCACTCGAGGTCGCCGTCCCCGCACACGGGGCACTTGTGGCCCTCGGTCCGGCCGGCGAGGACCTCCTGGATGACGTCCTGGTAGCGGGACAGGGCCTCGATATCCTCGCCCGGCTCTTCCATGCCAGCCTCCTGGAGCAGTCCAGACGATTATGGGGCGGGCCGATTGCGCGTGTCAACTGGGGAATCGGCCGAGGCGGATCCCGGGTCGGGCAATGGGTTTTTCAACGTGATAACCGTGAGTTCGGGCCGGCAGGTCGCTGGCGGGCATGGAGACTGGAGACCCCATCCCGCGCAAATCGTGGGGTGTCAGGGACGTACCACCCATCCGGCTCCTGGGGACTGCGGAACCCGCACCCTGGGATTGACAGGCGCTCCGCCATCAGGTAAAAGGTCCGCCGTTGATTGGCTGGGCCCATAGCTCAGTCCGGTAGAGCAGCAGCCTTTTAAGCTGTTGGTCGCAGGTTCGAATCCTGCTGGGCTCATTTGGTCCCCATCGTCTAGTCAGGTCAAGGACACGGGCCCTTCAAGCCCGCGACACCGGTTCAAATCCGGTTGGGGACGCCAGTGGACGAACGCACAATCTACGGGGCCATCCTCGTCGTTTTCGCCGGGCTGGCGCCGGCCGTGTTCGTGGTCCTCCTCGGCGTGACCGCCCCCTACGGGAAGCACGCCCGGCCCGGATGGGGCCCGTCGTGGCCGCCGCGGTGGGGATGGGTCCTCATGGAGGCCCCGGCCCTCGTGGGGATGGTCTTCCTGTTCATCCTGGGAGGGCGCTTCCAGCCTGCGGAGGTGGCGTTCTTCGCGCTGTGGGTACTGCACTACGGCCAGCGCGTCCTGGTCTATCCGCTGCTCATGCGCCCCGCCACAGCCCGCATGCCCCTCGCCATCGTGCTGTCCGGCTTCGCTTTCAACTGTTTCAACACGTACCTGAACGGCCGGTGGCTGTTCACCCTGTCCGACCCCAAACCGGCCGCATGGCTTGGAAGCCCCCCCTTTCTCGTCGGGACCGTGCTCTTTTTGGCGGGACTCGTCGTCAATCTTCACTCCGACCACGTCCTGAGGACCCTGCGGGCCCCTGGAGAGACCGAATACAAGGTCCCGAGCCGCGGGGTCTTCCGGTTCGTCGCGTGCGCGAACTACCTCGGCGAGGTCATCGAGTGGGCCGGCTGGGCCGTCCTGACGTGGTCGGTCCCAGGCGCGGTCTTCGCGGCCTGGACCCTGGCCAACCTCGCCCCCCGCGCTCGCTCGACGCTTTGCTGGTACCGCGAGCGCTTCCCGGATTTCCCCCGGCGACGCAAGGCCCTCATCCCCTTCCTGTGGTGAATCTCCCTGAACCATGACGTTTCATCGCGACGGTGCCTTTCGGGCCTCCGGTCCGCGGACGACGCCGGCGAGGTCGCCGATTCAGGGCTGGCCGCAGCAATGGTGCTATCCTCCCGGCCCATGGACCAGGACTCGCCAGGATGGGCCTGGACGCGGCGGTGGGGGGTGTGGGCCGCGGCGGGGCTGCTGCTCGCGGCGGAGATGGTGCGCGCGCCCACGGTGCACCTGGACTTCGCCCCCCTGTATGGCGCCGCGCTCCTCGCGGGCGAGGGCCGGCTGGCCGAGGCGTACGCGGTGGACCCCGCGGTCGGGAAGCGGGCCGGGGCCACGCTGACCGAGGCCGCGCGGGAACGACGGTATCCGTTGCCTCACTGCCTGCGCTACCTGCACCCGCCGGCCCTGGTCGCCCTGGCCCTGCCCCTGACCGGGGTGGACTTCCCCGTCGCAGCGTACCTGTTCCGGGCCCTGTCCCTGGCCGCCCTGGTCGCGGCCGCGCTGGGCCTCGCCCGCATCGCCGGGACCAACGGGGCCGGTGGCGCGCTGGCGGTCGTGCTGCTCCTCGTCTTCGACCCGGTGCGGATGACGCTCGACCTGGGCCAGACCAACCTGTTCGTGATGGCACTCCTGGTCGCGGGGATCGCCTCGCGCCGGGCCCTGCCCGCGGGCCTCGCGATCGGCCTCGCGTGCCTGTTCAAGACATACGCCCTGGCGGTCCCGCTCGCGTGGCTCGCAGCCGGCGGGGAGTGGAGGCGACGCGGGGTCTTCGCCTTCCTGGCCCTGGCGGTCGCGCACGCCACGGCGTACCTCGCGTGGCCCGAGGCGACCTTCGCGTACCTGGACATGATGCGCGACCTCTCGACCCGCCAGTTCCTGTGGCCGGAGCAGCAGTCGGTCGCGGCCCAGGTCGCGCGCCTCGAGACCGGGTTCTCCGCTCGCGACGTGTCGGAGTGGGTCGAGCGCGTGGCCCCCGCCGGGCTCGCGGCGCGCCTGGCACCGGTGTTCGCGGCCGCCGTGGTGCTCGGGCTGGCCGGGTGGGTCCGCCGGCGGCGGCTCGACGGGGGCGCGGCCCTGGTGCTCGCGGTCCCGGCCGGCCTGCTCGCGAGCCCGGTCCTGCACTCGCACTACGGGGCGGTGCTCGCGATCCCCGCGGCCTGGCTCGCGCGCAATGCCGGGGGGACCCTGGCGCGCGGGCTCGGCCTCGCCGGAGTCGGGCTCCAGGCCCTCCCCCTGCACTCGGACGAGGCGCGGGCATGGGTCCCGCTGTTTGAGGGCGCGGGGGCGCACTGGGTCTTCGTCACCTGTCGGCTGGCCGGGGTCGCGCTGGTCCTGGCGGGCGTGGTCGCGGCCACTCTCCGGCCCAGGGAGCCCGGCTGACATGGAAGAACGGGAATACGAGACCATGGCGGCCGTGGAGGACCGCCACTTCTGGTTCGTGGCCATGCGGGCCACGGTCCGGGACGCCTTCACGGCCCTGGACCTGCCGAGCGACGCGCGGGTCCTGGACCTCGGGTGCGGGACCGGGGGAACGATGAAGGCCCTCCACGGCCTCGCGCGGTTCACCGGCCTGGACATGAGCCCCACCGCGGCCCGGTTCGCGGCCCACCGGACCGGCGAGGCGGTCGTGTGCGGCCTGGCGACCGACCTCCCGGTCCGGGGCGCCTCGGTGGACGCGGTCCTCGCCCTCGACGTGTTCGAGCACATCCCCGACGACGGGAGGGCCGTCGCGGAGGTGAGGCGGGTCCTCAAGCCCGGGGGCGCGCTCGTGGCCACGGTCCCCTGCCACCCGGCACTCTTCTCGGAGCACGACCGGGCCCTCCACCATGTCCGGCGCTACACGAGGGACGGCTTCCTGGCGCTCCTGCGCGCCCACGGCCTGCACCCAGTCCGCGTGACATGGACCAACGCGACCCTGTACCCACTCGTGGCCACGCTCCGGTGGCTCGGGCGGATCCGGAGCACGGGGCACGTGGCCGCGCGGAGCGACGCCTCGCGGGCGGTCGGACCCTTGAACGCGGTCCTCAAGCAGGTCATGATGATGGAGCGCCGGTTCCTCCAGCGCAGAGACCTCCCCTGGGGGCTCGGCCTGCTGGTCGTGGCGCGGTGACGGGATCCATCGGGAGGCAGGAGTCATGACCGCCGTGCGGGTCGCGAGCACCGTGACCTTGCTGCTGGTGGCGGGGTGCGACCGCCAGGCCCCGGGCAGCGCGAAGCCGCCTACCTCGCCGGCGGCCCCCGTGGCCGAGGTCACGGCGTCGGGAGGCGGATCGGCCTCCTCGCCCGCCTCCGGCGAACCCACCCGGATTCGCCCGATGAAGAAGGTCCCGATCCTCGTCGGAGGGTGCGGGGGAGAATGCTCGGAACCCGCCATGGCCGTCGCGGGGTTCCTGCAAGCCACGACCGACCCGGACGGCCCCGACCGGATCGCGCGGTTCGTGGACACCACGGCGCTGGTCGTGGACGACCGGCCCCTCGGGACGGAGTGGGCCCGGATGTGGCGCGAGATGCGGGCCGCTACCCGCAAGGACTCGATCCGCCAGGCCATGAAGGACCTGGCCGCGTGGACGGACGGCCTGACCTGGGACCAGGTCCGCGCGGTGCTCGCCTCGGGTCCGCAGCCGGTGCGGGTATGGTCCACGGAGGCCATGTATGATCTGGCGATCCCGGGAGGGTCGTGGCGGTTGACGCTCCGGCCCCGCGGGATCGAGTGGCTCGTGACGCGCGTCGAGCGCCGGCCGGGGGGCACGGCCGACCCCGCAAGCGACGGGAGGTGAGCGCATGGGGACCGGGGGCAAGGAACTGCGCCTGCAACCGCGGTTTCAGACCCGGGTTTTCGGCGTGTTCCGGCGAGACATTGACCTCGACGAGACCGAGATGCTCATGACGAACCTGAGCCTGGGCGGGGCCTTCATCCGCACCGAGACCCCGGCCCAGCCGGGCACCCCGGTGACGCTGCGGGTGTACCTGGGCGGTGACGAGGCCCCGGTCTCGATCGCGGGTGAGGTAGTCTGGTGGCGGATGCCGGGACACGGAGAGCCCCCGGGGATGGGGGTGCGGTTCGTGCGGGTCGCCCCCGAGGACCTCCAGAAGGTCAAGGCCTACCTCGCCCAGATCGTCGAGGAAGACCTGTTCGGACGTTGAATATCACTTTCCAACACAGAATCGAAGGAAGATGCGGTCCAGGACCTCGTCCGTGATGCGCGCGCCGGTCAGTTCCCCGAGGTGCTCGACCGCACGGCGCAGGTGGGAGGCCGCGACCTCCAGGGGGTCCCCCCGCTCCATCACCCCGATCGCGGCTGCCGCCTCGCTACGCGCCGCGGCCATGGCCTCGACCTGGCGCTCCCCGGCGAGGAGGCAGCGGGCGGCGCGACCCCGCTCGTACCGCTCGCGGGCGAGCGCGGCCAGGATCTCCCGCAGGCCCGGAAGGCCGGCCCCGGTCACGGCCGAGGTCGGGCAGCACGGGACCCCGGGTGGGGGCGGGAAGGCCGGGTCGGGATGCGTCCACGCGTCCGACTTGGCCGGGACGCAGACGTCACACCGGGGGAGGTCTTCCGGGGGGTCTGGCACGCCCCCGTCGAGCACGAGCACGGTGACGTCCGCCTCGCGGGCCGCGCGGACGGCTCTTCGCACGCCCTCGGCCTCGACCGGCGTCGCGGTCTCGCGCAGGCCGGCCGTGTCCACGAGGACACACGGGACGCCTCCGAGGGGGATCGGCTCGGTCACAACGTCCCGGGTCGTGCCCGGTTCCTCGTGGACGATGGCGCGGTCTCGCCCGAGGAGCGCGTTGAACAGGGACGACTTCCCCGCGTTCGGCGGTCCCACGAGGGCGATGCGCACCCCGTGCAGGCAGGGTCGGGCCGCGAGGGCCTGCGCGACCAGGTCGTCCATCCGCGTGACCGCCTCGCGGACCCGGGCCGTCACCTCGTCCATCGGGACGGCGATCCCGTCCTCGTCCGCGAAGTCGAGCGCGGCCTCGCAGTCTGCCAGGGCATCGAGCAGGTCGTCCCGCAGGGACGAGACCGCCCGGGAGGGCTCGCCCGCCAGGGCCGCGAGGGCGAGGTCGGCCGCGGCCTCGGTCGGGGCCTCGGCCAGGAGGGCCACGGCCTCGGCCTGGAGGAGGTCGAGGCGGCCCGCCGCTAGGGCCCGGCGCGTGAACTCCCCGGGGAGGGCCGGGCGTGCGCCCGCATCGAGGCAGGCGCGCAGGACCCGCTCCGGCGTCACGCGCCCGCCATGGACATGAAACTCGATGGCCTCCTCGCCGGTGTACGAGGCATCGGGCGCGAAGAAGACCGCGAGGGCCTGGTCCAGCGGGCGGCCGGTCTCCGGGTGGACGAGCCAGGTCAGGGTCAGGCGGCGCTCGACTGGCGGACTCGACAGGCCGCGGCAGAGTCGGAGGGCCAGGGCGTGCGCCCCGGGCCCCGATAGCCGCACCACCCCGATCGCCGCGGGTCCCGGCGCGGTCGCGACGGCCGCGATAATGTCGGACGGCGCGGGCATGGCGGAAGGATAGCACGCGGAACAACGACCTCGCGGAACCCCCCACGACTCTGGTAAGATTCCCGCGTCTTCCCGGCCGTGGAGCCCGCAATGCGCGGAAAATGGCCCTGGGTTCCCTTCTGGCTCGCCGTGCTCGCGGGTTGCTCGCAGTACCAGCACGCGCCGTGCTCGAAACCCGAGGACTGCGAGTCCGGTCTGTGCGTGAACGGGTGGTGCGTGCTCCCCACGGACGTGATGTACGACACCCCAAGCGACGCCCTGGAGGTCCTCGCGGACCCGGGTCGCGACGAGGCGATCGCGGACCCCGACGCCGGGGGCGCGGACGACCTCGCGGACCTCTCGCCAGACCAGCCCCCGGACGAGGGGCCCGGCGAGCCAGACCTCCCGGCCGACCTGCACGACACGGGCCAGGAACTTCCGCCGACGACGGGGATGCTCTGCCAGGAGGACGCGGATTGCGCGGCCGGGTCGTGCGTGGAGTGGGCCGGGGGCCGCAAGGTCTGCTCGGGCCCCTGCACCCCGGGCTGTCCCGAGGGGATGCGCTGCGTTCCGACCGCGAAGAGCGCGGTGGGGACGTTCGACTTCGAGTGCCGCCCCTTCCCGCAGGGGCTGTGCGCGCCCTGCGGGGTGTCGGCCGACTGCCCGGCCCCCGACGCCCAGTGCCTCCCCATGCCCGGGGGGAACTACTGTGCGGTGCCGTGCCCGGCGGGGACGTGCCCAGTGGGGTTCACGTGCGTGCTCGTGTCCGTGGGGATCCCGGCCCAGTGCGTGCCGGAGATCGGGACGTGCGCCTGCCCGCCCGCGACCGAGGGGTGTGGGCCGGACGCGCCGTGCGAAGACGGGTACCGGTGCGTGACCCTGGGGCCCCCTCCACCGGGCCAGCCCGGACTGCCGCCGGTCCTGGCCGAGGGGTGCGAGCCCGGCCTCGGGACGTGTTCGTGCGTGGCGACGATCTATGGTCAGACGTTCTCCTGCGCGGTGGCGAACGAGGCAGGTCAGTGCGCGGGGGAGATGGTCTGCACGGCTGACTCGGGCCTCGGCAAGTGCCCGGTGCCCCTCCCCGAGGCCGAGGCGTGCGACGCGAGGGACAACGACTGCGACAGCGAGACGGACGAAGCCTTCCTGGTCGAGGACTGGGACGGCACGCTCAAGCGCGTGGGCGAGGCATGCGGGACCGGGGCGTGCGCGGGCGGGGAGGTCGTGTGCGCGTCCGCGGATGCGGCCGGGTGCTCGACCGACGCCTGGAAACTCGAGGCTGAACTGTGCGGGGACGCAAAGGACAACGACTGCGACGGCCACACGGACGAGGGGTGCTGGTCCGAGGACCTGGATGGCGACGGCACCCCCAACGACGAGGACTGCGATGCGTACGACGCGGCAAGGCACCCGGGTGCCCCGGAACCCTGCTGTCCGCAAGTGGTGCCTCGCGCCCAGCAAGCCGCCGCATGTGATTTCAACTGCGACGGGGCCGTGACCGCTTGCGCGGCTGAAGACCTGGACGGTGACGGGTTCGCGGGCGTGGAATCGGGGGGGGACGACTGCGACGACCAGGACGCGATGGTGCATCCGGGAGCGCCCGAGAAGTGCGACGACGGGAAGGACCAGGACTGCGACGGGGCGGACCTCCCGTGCGCGGGCCTGACCGACGACGACGAGGACTCCTGGCCGCTCGGAGTGGACTGCAATGACGACGACCCCACGATCTTTCCGGGCGCGCCCGAGGTCTGCGACTACGTGGACAACGACTGCGACGAGGTGGCGGACGACGGGAACCCCGGCGATGGGGAACAGGAGGGCGGCGCGGTGTGCGGCTCGGACCTGGGTGTGTGCAAGCCCGGCGTGTGGGTGTGCGCGCACTATCCCCCCTTCGCGGCCCGCATGGAGTGCATTGGCGGCATCCAGGCGGTCGAGGAGGTGTGCGACGGGCTCGACAACGACTGCGACGGCCAGACGGACGAGACCTTCCCGGACAAGGGCCAGCCGTGTGACGGGCCGGACTTGGACGGGTGCAAGAACGGCCTGTGGGCCTGCACCGCGGACGCCAAGGGGGTCGAGTGCCTGTCCGAGACGGTCCACGACCTCATGGAGACGTGTGGGGACGGCAAGGACAACGACTGCAACGGGGTGATTGACAACGGCTGCCTGCCCGAGGACCTCGACGGCGATGGCTTCCTGCGGCCCCAGGACTGCGACGACACCCGGGCCGAGTTCCACCCGGGCGCTGGCGAGCCCTGCTGCGACCCGGCCCTCGCCGGGGAGGCGGCCGTGCACGCCTGCGACCGCAACTGCGACGGCGTGGTGACCCCGTGCAGCCCGAACGACCGCGATTTCGATGGGTTCCTGCCCGTGGCGCTGGGCGGGAAGGACTGTGACGACTCGGATGCGGAGGTGTTTCCCGGCGCGCCCGAGAAATGCGGGGACGGGAAGGACCAGGACTGCGACGGCCAGGACAGCCCGTGCGACCTCAAGGACAAGGACGGGGACGGATACCCGCCGCCACTGGATTGCAATGATTCCAATGCAAACATTCATCCCTGGGCGGAGGAGGTCTGCAACAACAAGGACGACGACTGCGACAAGGTCACGGACGACGGGAACCCGGGCGGCAGCGACGAGCCCTGCGGTTCCAACGTGGGGGAGTGCGCCCCGGGTCACCCCGTCTGCGTCCACTACCCCTTCCAGGCCCGCGTCGAGTGCGTGGTGGCGCAGGGCCCAACCCCGGAGGTCTGCGACGGGCTCGACAACAACTGCAACGGGCTCACCGACGAGGTCTTCCCCGGGCTCGGCCAGCCATGCGACGGTCCCGATCTCGACCAGTGCCAAAACGGTGTGATCGGATGCTCGAAGGACGGAACAGGCACCCATTGCATCGAGACGATCGAGAATATCGTCGAACTGTGTGACAGCAACGACAATGACTGCGATGGGACAACGGACGAGGGGTACGCCTTCGAGGGGGTCTCCGTGGGCCAGGCGTGCGACGGCCTGGGCGAATGCGGGCCAGGGGTCGTGGTCTGTGCCCCGGACAAGAAGCACGCGATCTGCTCGACCATGCCGGGCGGGCCGCTGAACTCGGCCATCCCCGAGGTCTGCGACGGGCTCGACAACGACTGCGACGGGGCCGCGGACAACGGCATCTTCTACTTCGGGCAGCCGGTCGGCGCGGTCTGCCTGGGGATCGGGGCGTGCGGGGTCGGGATCGTCGAATGCAATCCGGCGTCCAAGGCCGCTACGTGCTCGTCCAACCCCGACGGCTCGAAGCCAAAGGCGACGCCCGAGGTCTGCAACGGGCGAGATGACGACTGCGATGGCCACACCGACGAGGAACTGCAACCGGGACCCGGCGATTGCAAGGACCTCGGAGTCTGCGCGGGTCAGACGATCCCGGCGAAGTGCAAGAAGGGGGCGTGGGCGTGCGAGTACGTCGGCGTGGCAGGGTACGAGCCCGAGGAGACCCTGTGCGACGGGCTGGACAACGACTGTGACGGCGAGACGGACGAGGGCTACCCCATCGGGGTGCCGTGCGACGGGCTGGACTCTGACCAGTGCAAGAACGGGACCTGGACGTGCTCGGCGGACCACAAGGGATGGGAGTGCGTGAACGAGAGCGTAACCGACATCCGGGAGGCGTGCAACGGCCTGGACGACGACTGCGACGATGCCACGGACGAGGACTTCCCCGTGGGCCAGCCGTGCGACGGGGTGGACTCGGACCTGTGCGAGAACGGGACCTGGACCTGCCTGGCCGACGGCACCGGGGTGGAGTGCGTGAACGAGGCGGTCACGGACATCCCCGAGACCTGCAACGGCCTGGACGACGACTGCGACGGCGAGACGGACGAGGACTTCCCCGTGGGCCAGCCGTGCGACGGGGCGGACTCGGACCTGTGCGAGAAGGGGACCTGGACCTGCCTGGCCGACGGCACCGGGGTGGAGTGCGTGAACGAGACCGCCACCGACATCCCCGAGGCCTGCAACGGCCTGGATGACGACTGCGACGGCCCGACGGACGAGGGCTTCGACTACCTGGGGGCGCCGGTCGGGGAGCCGTGCGTGGGAGTCGGGGAGTGCGGCCCCGGGGTCGTGGTCTGCGACGCGCCCGGGCTGGGCGCGACCTGCTCGACCAATCCCGACGGGACCACCCCGGCCGCGAAGCCCGAGGTCTGCGACCAGAAGGACAACGACTGCGACGACGCCACGGACGAGGACCTGACGTACGAGGGCACCCCTCTGGGCCAGCCGTGCACGGCCACGGGCGAATGCGGTCCCGGGGTGGTCGTGTGCTCCCCGAAGGACCTCACCGCGACGTGCTCGAGCGCGCCGAACGGGACCGAGCCCAAGGACCAGCCCGAGGCCTGCGACCGGAAGGACAACGACTGCAACGAGGTCACGGACGACGTGCCGGTCCCGGACAAGTCGTCCTGCCTGCTGGTCGGGGTCTGCTGGCCGGACCTCGTGCAGGCCTTCTGCGTGGACGGGGCGTGGGTCTGCTCGTACGACGGGGTCCCGGGGTACGAGCCGGGCATCGAGGCGTCGTGCGACGGCCTGGACAACGACTGCGACGGCGGGACGGACGAGACGTGGCCCGTGGGCGAGGCGTGCGACGGGCCGGACTCGGACCTCTGCCCGAACGGGACCTGGACCTGCACCCCGGACCGGCAGGGGGTCCAGTGCGCGAACGAGAACCCGATCAACATCGCGGAGGCTTGCAACGGCCAGGACGACGACTGCGACGGCGTGACGGACGAGGAGGGGGCGAGCGGGTGCGCGGCCTGGTTCCTCGACGTGGACGGCGACGGCCACGGCATGCCCGAAAACAGCCGGTGCCTGTGCGGACCCGGCATGGTCCCGGGCTTCACGGCGCCGGTCGGGGACGACTGCGACGACTCGGACGGGGGGGTGTACCCAGGCCACCCGGAGGCGTGCGACGGGCGCGACGACGACTGCGACGGCCTGACGGACGAGGAGTACCCCGACAAGGGGACGGCCTGCGACGGGCCGGACCCGGACCAGTGCCAGAACGGGAGGTGGACCTGCAAGGCCGACGGCAACGGGATCGAGTGCGTGAACGACCTCAACGTCCCCGAGACGTGCGACGCCTGGGACAACGACTGCGACGGCCAGACGGACGAGGACTGGCCCGTGGGCCAGGCGTGCGACGGACCCGACTCGGACCAGTGCAAGCACGGGACGTGGACGTGCAAGGCCGACGCCACCGGGGCCGAGTGCGTCAACGAGACGATCCAGAACCTCTCCGAGACCTGCAACGCCAAGGACGACGACTGCGACGGGCTCACGGACGAGGCCTGGCCCGACAAGGGCAAGGGGTGCGTGACCGGCGTGGGCGAGTGCCAGCGCTCGGGCCTGTGGGTCTGCAAGGCGGACGAGACCGGCATCGTCTGCAACGCCACGCCCGGGCAGCCGTCGTCCGAGGTGTGTGACAACAAGGACAACGACTGCAACGGCACCACGGACGACCCGTGGGCCGCGACCAAGGGCCGCAAGTGTGACACAAACCCGACCCCGCCGCCCGGGGTCCCGGCGTGCGCGCTCGGGCTGTGGCAGTGCAAGCCGGACAAGACCGGCCTCCAGTGCGTCGGGGACGGGGAGTGCGTCGTGGGGACCCAGTGCCTGGGGAGCGGGTCGGAGTTCCTGCCGGACTCGTGCCTGTGCGGGGCAGATGACCGGTGCACCGCGGACGTGGCCAACCAGTGCACGATCACCCCGGCCTGCCTGTGCGGCTCCGGGCCAAAGTGCACGTCGCCGCTCCAGTGCGTGGGGGGGACCTGCCAGTGACGAGGACCCGCGCCGCTAGGGCGTGGACGTACGCGCAGGCGTGGGCGTGGGCGTGGGCGTAGGCGTGGGCGAGATCGCGACATCACGGGTGCCACCTCGCGGCAAACCGGCGCCGCCGAGTCGTACTTCTTCCGTCTGGCTCGGGCTGACGCCCCTGCTCCTCGGCCTCCTCGCCCCCGCGCGCGGCGAGGCCCAGTGTTCTTTCGGCGGGACTCCCCTCTACAAGGGATGCTTCGGGATCGGGTGGGAGGGATGCTGCACCTACAAGGAAACGCAACTCGGCACGATCACGACCCTGCAATGGTGCGAGGGGGGCTACCTGTGTAGCCTGATCTGCAACCCTTTCACCCTCGACACGTTCGTCTGCGGCTGGGTCACGGACCCGTATTCCGGGGCGGGCCTCTACGATTGCACGTCCGTCCAGACCCAAGACCCCTCGGGGACGTTTCCGTACTTCTGCGATATCCCGTGCGGGACTGTCACGCCCGAGGGCTGCTGTGAGGGACAGACCCTGCTCAAGTTCTGCAAGGACGGGTCCCTCAACCTCATCAACTGCGCGGCGAACAGCGAGGGGTATCGGTACTGCGGCTGGGACCCGGTGGTCCAGGCCTACTCGTGTACCCTCGCGGCGGTCCAGGGTCCGGCGGGTCATCCCTACGAGTGTGGGGCCCCGACCTGCACCCCGGCGTGCGCCGGAAAGCAGTGCGGTCCCGACGGGTGCGGAGGGGCGTGCGGGTCCTGCCCGGCGGGCCAGGTCTGCAACGCGGGGGGGGCGTGCGTGCCCGGCGCCTGCGTCCCCGACTGCGCGGGCAAGGACTGCGGGCCGGACGGGTGCGGCGGGTCGTGCGGTCACTGCGGTGGGACCCTCGTGTGCAACAGCGCCCAGAAGTGCGTAGGTCCCCCGTGCGTGCCGGACTGCGCGAACAAGCAGTGCGGCCCCGACCTGTGCGGAGGGTCGTGCGGGGTCTGCCCCCCGCCGAAGGAGTGCTCGGTCTATTTCCAGTGCATCCACCCGGGCGAGGACGTTCCCCTGATCCCCGAATCTCTGGCCGACGCGCACGTGGTCCAGGCCCCCGAGGCCGACGGGGGGATTCCCCCGGCCCCACCCGAGGGCCCGAGTCCGCCTGCGGCGACGAGTCGCGTCTGCCCCGAGGGGACGATCCTCTCGTACGGCCAGTGCGTGGTCCCGCCCCCGTCGCCCCGGCTCCCGGTGACGCCGGCCAGCGCGGGGGGATGCCGGGCTGCCTGGCACCCGCCGGGCTCCCCCGGAAACGTGTCCTGCGTGACGCTTGTGTTCCTGATGTTCTTGTCGCTTCGCAGGAGGAGGCCATGAAGACATCAGCCTTTCTCGCGACGGCTGCCGTCGTGGTTGTGGCGGCTTGCGGGGGCGGCGGGGGCGCCCCCGGCCCGGGTGACCTGGGACCGCGGGACGATGGCGGCGGGGACCAGGGGACCCCAGACGGGACCCCGTGCGACGACGGCGACCCGTGCACGCGCGACGACGCCTACCAGGGCGGGGACTGTCGGGGGACGGCATACTCCTGTTCCGCCGAGGGCACGCCGTGCGTCACGCTGGCTTGCGACGGGGCCGGGGGGTGTGTCGTCTCGGGGGTCCAGGCCGGTTTCTGCTACGTGGGAAACGCCTGCTGGTCCGAGGGCGAGGTTCAGCCCAAGGACCCCTGCCACGTGTGCGACCCGTCGTCCTCGCAAACCGACTGGTCCGTGCGGGCCTGCGACGACCAGGACCCCTGCACCGCCGACACCTGCGACTCGGGCACGGGGTGTGTCCACACGCCCACCGAGGGACCCTGCGAGGACGGCGACCCGTGCACGACCGGGGACGCGTGCTCGGCCGGGCTGTGCGTCGCGGGGTCGGGGACCGCCGATTGCGACGACGGCAATCCCTGCACCGTGGACGGCTGCGAGCCCGGCGAGGGTTGCTTCCACCACGAGGACGCGGCGGTCGCATGCGATGACGACAATCCCTGCACGCAGGAGGGGTGCGACCCGAGCACCGGGTGCACCTGGACGCCGGTCGCGGGAACGTGCCATGACGACGACGCCTGCACGCTCGGAGATTTCTGCGCGGAGGGCCTGTGCGTCGCGGGCCGCGGGAGACCCGATTGCGACGACGACAACGAGTGCACCGAGGACTCGTGCCGGCCCGAGGCCGGGTGCATCCACGTGCGCCTGGCCGGACCCTGCGACGACGGGGTCGCGTGCACCCAGGACGACCAGTGCCTCGGTGGGGTCTGCGCCGGCCAGAAGACCCCGGCGTGCCCCTTCTGCGAGTACCATGACAACCCGGACGCGAACAAGGTGGTGGTCCTGGAGATCGGGGCGTCGGGCCATCCGGGCGACGGCCTCGACCTGGACGGCAACCCCGCGACGTGCGCCCCGTCCACGGACTGCTCCGGGGGCGTGGACAACGAACTGGGCCTGCTTGCCCCCTTCGTGAACGAGGGGCTCCAGGCCGCGGTGCAGCAGGGCGTCCTGACGTACGTGGTCGAGTTCGAGGGGTTCGTCCCGGACGGGACCCCCTTCGCGATGCATTTCCTGGCGAGCGCGCTCGCGGACTCGGACGCGGACTGCGACTTCCAGCAGGAGGAGTGCGACTACACCCCCCTGTGGGAGGCCCTGGACGCCTCGTGTTATCCCATCGTGTCCTTCGACAACGCCGTGGTCACGGACTCGCGCATCACGGCCGGCGGACCGGGGTACACCTTTGCGCTCCGGGCGACCCTGATCGGGGGCGGCCACATGGAACTGGCCATCGTGGGTGCGCGATTCGAGGCCGTGGTCACGATGTCGCAGACGTTCGCGATCCGCACCCTCGACGGGTTCCTGGGCGGCGGCGTGGACAAGGCGGACCTCCTGGCCACGGTCGCGCAACTGCCGCCCGACCTCTTCTACCCCATGGACCTCGCGCAGGTCCTGGACCTGCTGGACCAGTTGATCGTGAACGACCTCGACACGGACCTGGACGGGACCCCGGACGCGGCCTCGGTCGCGATCCGGTTCCGCACCATCCCGGCCAACATCGTGCCTAGGGGCTAGGAGATCCATGGACTCCCGATGGGCGATTCCTATGTGGGGGTGGGCGTAGGCGTGGGCGATCTGCATCGCCAAGGTTTCATGCGGCAGTTTTTCGGATTCACCGCGCACCTGTGGGTCCTGGGGCGGCCAGCG
>FWPU01003876.1_pt1 | contig 36265 bp, 23 predicted proteins | sample 2228361 | NCBI WGS metagenome assembly FWPU01 (sample SAMEA103939777, study PRJEB20133) | metagenome
CGGCTGAGGGCGTCGGGACGGCATGTGGGGCCGGTATTGGCGAGGGGGGGACTCTTCGCCGGGGAAGGAGGGCGAGTGCCGGGCGTTTCTCTCCTCGCCGGCCTTGTGGAGGTACGGCGCACCTATTCTGTCCACCGCTCCACCTGGCGGGCGACCAGCCAGACCGCGGCGGCCGTTCCGCTGATCGGCCGGACCTCTCCCTGTAGCACCACCAGGTCGCCCGACCGCAGCGACCCGGCGATCTTTCCCCAAACCTCCCCTTCCAGCCAGGCCTCGATACCCCCCTGACGGTCCTCAAGCATCAGCACTCCCCCGTCGGCCAGACGCCGCCAGGAGAGGACCACGCCGGCCACCGTTACCTGCTGCCCCTCCCGTTCGGCCAAGTCCAGGCTGCTGACAGGGCTGAGTTTCCGCAACCGCTCTTCCCAGAGGTCCAACGGGTGCACCGAAACGGCCATTCCCAGGGCCTCCTGCTCGGCCTTCAGGACCTCCGCCAGGGAGAGGGGCGGTGCCTTTTCCTCGAATTGAAACGGCAGGAGCATTTGGGAAGGAGAGTCGCGGGTACGCCAACGCACCTCCTGCAAGACCGCGGCCCGGTTCTCGGCCAGGCCGTCCAACGCACCGGCCTGGGCCAGGCGGAGGGCCTCGTTGGGGGTCGGCCGCGCCCGCAGGATAAACTCCTCCACCGAGCGGAACGGGCCCTCCCGGCGCGCCTCCAGAATCGCGGCCATCGTCTCCTCCGAGAGGCCGCGCACCGCCTCCAACCCCAGCCAGAGGGTGGGAGGGCCGGCCGCGGGGCGTTCCAGGGTTATCCGGCGTCCGCTGTGGTGGACGTGGGGAGGGCACACACGCAGGCCTAGGTGGCGGGCCTCGGCCATCAAGACGGCCGGCGGATAGCCCCATCCGCCAGCCTCTAGGGCCGCGGCAAAAAAGGCCGCCGGGTCATGGGTCTTGAACCAGGCCAGCCGCCAGAGCAAGGCCGCCTCTGCGGCCATCCGAGCGGCGGAGAAAAGATGGTCGCCGGCACCGAGCAGGTCTGTCCAGAGGCGTCCCACCAGGTCCTGCCCCAGGCCGGCCTGGCTCGCCCGCTGCATAAAAGGCATCCACCAGCGGCTGCGCTCCTGGGCCGTCAGCCGGCCGGAAGCCAGGTCGGCGAGAAAGGCCCAGGCCTCCTCAGGAGGCCAGTCGAGCGCGATCAGGAAGCGCCAGACCTGCTCCCGATAGAGCCAGAGGCCACGGGTACGGCCCACAATCTCCTCCAAAAAGGCCGGGAGGGCCGGCCGGCCCTCCACCCGCCGCCGGGCAAAGGTACGGGCCAGGCCGGCCCGCAGCGCGGCCGGCCGCTGCAGGGCCAGCACCGTCATCAATCCGGAGAGCGAGGTTGGGGCAACCTCCCGCAGGAGCCGGCGCACGGCAGGCCGCCCCAACAGACCGCAGCCCAACGTCCGGCCGGCCCGCAAAAGGTCGGCGGTCGCCGCATCCTCCGACGGCAGCGCGGAGGGGGCCGGCAGCCCGGGCCGCACCCGGCGGAGCAGCGACGAAAGCAACGCCAGTTCGCGTTTCTCCTGCGGCCGCAGGACCACCCCGCCCAAAAAGGCCATGTCTTCTGGCCCGTACTGTGTCAGGGACCCCTCACCGACCACCGGCAACGTGCTGGCGGGCGCCTGGGCCAGGAGTGCCCAGCCCTGCGCCTGACCGGCCGGGCGAGCGGGTCGGCCGGCCAAGGCCCGCGCCCCCAGGAGGGCCAGGCGCACTGCCGGCCCCTCCGCCTTCACTTTGGTGAGCACCTCCGGCCGGCGGTCTGGCTCTTCCCGGTACAGCCAGCGGGCAATCTCCTCGACCTGGGTCGGGTGCAGATCGTAGGCCCGGGCAGCGGCCCTCCAGGCCTCCCGGTCCCTCCACGGGAGTACCCCACCGACCTCCAGGCACCGTTCTGTCCCCCATCGTCCCCGCAACAGGCCGGCCAGGGCCGGCCGCTCCGTCGAGTCCAGCCACAGCGGCAGCAACGGCAGGGTGCGCTCCCCTGGCGGCAGCAACGCCACCTCCTCCAGACCGCAGGTCTGGGGGTCCGGCCAGGTCGCCCCCAACAGGTGCAGCAAGAGGGAACCCACCGCCCCTCCGTCCAACAGGGGCAACAGGCCCTGCTCACAGGCTGCGGCCAATCCCTCTCCCAGCATCAGGATGAGGGCGGAGAGGTTGGCCGCCTCCAGCACGGCCAGTTCCCGCTCCACCCGCTCAAGGACCTCGTCCGGCGGCGGGTCGCCGTACCGCCGGGCCAGGGCTCGTTCCACCTGGCTGCGCAAGAGGCCGGCGGCCATCTGGACGATCGGCAGGGCCTCGGCCCGGAGAAACTCCCCCGGACGGGGAAAGGCGTCCTGGCAGGAGGCGGCGAGACCGGCGGTCCCGGCCAGCGCCTCGGGCAGTTCGCGAAAGCGGTTGGCCAGTTCCTCCGGCGAGAGCATGTGCCGGCCGGCCGGGGCCTCTCGAATCAGGCGGGGGGTATCCATCGTGCAGCCCAGGCGGATGGCACCGAGGAGCCGCCCAAGGTCGGCCTCTGCCTGGTGCAGCGTGTAGACCGGATGGGTCGCCGCCAGAGGCAGGCCCAGGGAGCGGGCCGTCTCCACCAGGCCGGTCACGGCACGATCGTCTCGCCGGTCGAGCCACTGCACCTCGACATAGAGGGACCCCGGCGCGGCCGCCTCCACAAGGTCGGACAGTACCTCACGCAACGCCGCCTCCTCCCCACGCAAGGCCGGTGACCACAACGGCCCCTCCCGCCCGCCGGTCAACACGACCAGCCCCTGCCGATGGTCGGCCAGCGTCTCCAGGGAAAGGCCGGCCGGGGCCCCGGCCGGCCGGGTCTGCTGCAAACTGCTCAGGCGACAGAGGTTGGCATAGCCCTGCCGGTCGCGGGCCAGCAGGGTCAGGGAAGAACCCCCGGCCATCGTCAGGCAGAGGCCGGCGATCGGGCGCACCCCATAAGAACGGGCTGCCCGGGCAAAGGGAACCGCCCCATAGAGGGCATCCCGGTCGGTCAGGGCCAGGGCCGGCATTCCCCAGGCGGCGGCCTGCTCCGCCAACGCCTCCACCGTGGCGGTTCCCTCTAGCAGGCTGTACTGGCTATGGACGTGCAGATGAACCGGTCGGAGATCCATCTCTTTCGCCTCAATGTAACCTGGCTTACCGACAGAACAGCCCTTCTTTAATATAGTGTAGACGAATCTCTCCTTCTCCTCCTTGTTAGACCCTGGGGGTGGCGTCCAAGACCCACCCCCAGGCCCCCCTTTATAGAGGGGTTCTCGCAGGACACAAGCAGATTGCGCAGATTTTGCCAACCCTTACTGCAGGCTGGCCACCAACCCGGCATACTTTTCCACCAGGACCTGCGCCTGCTCATCCGAGACGCCTTCGGCATAGATATAAAAGTAGGGCCCGTCGGCATCGGGAAGGATCAGGACCCACTCGCCGGCCCCCAGGTCAATCTTGACCCCATCGCTGCGGTCCAGAACCCGATCGGCATATTGCTCGTTGAGCAACCGCATTACCCGTCCCTTGCTTTCCCAACGGCAGGGGACACGGACGCGGGCCAGCGTATAGGGAGGCACCTCTTTTTGAAAGGCCGAGAGGGTCGTCTGCTGGCAGGCCAGCATCTCCATCAACTTGATGATGGCAAAGAGCCCGTCGCTGATCGGATGAAAGTGGGGAAAGATAAAGGAGCCGCTCCCGTCGCCGGCCACCAGGACGTCTCGCTCGGCGCAGACATCCATCAGGGTGGCTATGCTGACGCGGGTGCGGATGACCTCCAGGCCATGCTGCCCGGCCAACTGCTCAATGACCGCCGGGGCCGAGACCGGGACGGCCACCGCGCGGCCTCTGTCCTCCGGGCCGGCACAGGCCATCGTCAACGCCACAATCAGAACCAGGGTCCGCATCCCATCCACCCGCCGTCCCTGGTCATCCACCAGGTATATGCGCTCGCCGCCGGTGTCCAGGCGTACCCCAAAGTTCGCCCGAACGGCCGGGACCACGGCGGCCAGGCGCTCCATCCCCTCCTCGAACTCCTGGGCAGTCTGGTAGAGTTTGCTGTCGTCCAGGGTGGCGTTCAGGGCAACCACATCGCAGTTCAGTTCGTCCAGGATGGCCGGCAGGACCATCGCTCCGCTCGAATTGGCATAGTCCACGACCAGGCGAAACTCCCGGCCGGCCTCCCGCAGCACCTCCATATCCAGGCTCTCCTGAAAGGCCGTCAGGTAGCGTTCCATCACCTGGGGCGGGTCAAAGATGCGGCCGATGTCGTCCAGGTAGACCCGCCGAAAGTCCTCCTGGAAAAAGACCCGCTCGATCTTGCGTTGCACCGTTGGGGAGAGGTTGAGACCGCGCTCGTCGAAAAAGAGGATATCCACCACGCGGTTGTCAAAGGGGGAAAGACGCACGTGGATGCCCCCCTGCATGCCCAGGGCGTAGGTCACATAGCGGGCCACCGGGTTGGGTACGGTGTGCAGGTCGGCCACGTGCACCCCGGTCGAGGGCAGGCCGGCGATCAGGCCCCGTTTGATCATGCGAGGTGTATAGTGGGCGTCGCGGTTCATCGTCACCACCGACCCCTTGGGCAGGGTTGCCCCATAGGCCGCCCCCAGCCGTGCGGCAAACTCGGGGGCAATGTCCACATTGACCAACCCGCTCACCCCAAAGCGGCCAAAGAGCACCTTGCGCCCCTGGGCCCCCCAGATGATGCTGGAGGAAACGGTGGCTCCCTCCTCGATCTCTTTGTTCGGCCAGATCTTGACCCCCGGTTGGACAATTGCGCCGGTGTTCACGGTGGTCTGGTCGCCGATGACGGCCCCCTCAAAGACCATCGCCCGTCGCTTAATCGTGCACTGCCGCCCCACAATCGCCCCCCGCAACTCGGCCCGCTCGCCAATGTACGAGTTCCGCCAGACGATCGAGCGGTCAATGTGCGCCCTCTCCTCGACAATCCCAAAATCCCGAATGACGCTGGGCCCATAGAGGATCGCCCCCTCCTTGATCTTGCTGCCATAGCCGATATAGACCGCCCCCTCGATCTGCACCCCCTCCTCCAGTTCGACCTCCTGATCGCACCAGACGCCGGGGCGGACCTGCCTGCCCAGCCGCTCCAGGTCAACCCGCCCCTCCAGATAATCGGACGAGGCCCGGACATACTCCTGGATGTTGCCAATGTCGCACCAGTAGCCGTCGGCGATATAGCCATAGATCGGCCGGCCCTCTTGCATCAGTCGGGGAAAAAGGTCCTTGCTGAAATCAAAGGGTTCCCCCGGCTCGATATACTCCAGGACGCTGGGGTCGAGGACATAGAGGCCCGTGTTGACCGTGTCGGAAAAGACCTCCCCCCAGGAGGGCTTTTCCAGAAACTGGCGTACCCGGCCGTCGTCATCTACGATAATGACCCCGTACTCCAGCGGGTTGGCCACGCGGGTCAGGGTGATGGTCACCATGGCCTCTCGTTCTCGATGAAAGGCCAGGATCGCCTGCAGGTCAAAGTCGGTCAGGGCATCGCCGCTGATGACGAGAAAGGGCTCGTCCAGGTAGGACTGGGCCAGTTTGACGCTGCCGGCCGTGCCCAGGGGGACCTCTTCCACCGAATAGTGGAGGCGAATGCCAAAGGACGACCCATCGCCGAAATAGTCCTGCACCCGATCGGCCATATACTGGAGGGTGGCGACCACATCGGTAAAGCCGTGTCGCCGGAGCAACCCGACGATATGGGCCATCACCGGGCGATCCACCAGCGGAACCATCGGCTTGGGGCGATTGATCGTCAGGGGTCGCAACCGCGACCCCTGTCCTCCGGCCATAATCACCGCTTTCATCGCGCACCTCCTGGTTGCCGTCTCCTCTTAAACCCATTATACACCGTAGTCGGCCCCAGGGCAAGCCTTGTCCTTCCCCTGGCCCTATGATACAATACCATCAGGCCGGGCAAGACCCCGGCCGGGGAGATGATGATGCGGATTTTGGCCGTCAGCGACCGGGTGGTTGAGCCGCTCACCACCACGGCCATCGTCGAATACTGCGGCCGGGTGGACCTGGTGCTGGCCTGTGGGGACCTGCCGCCGGCCTACCTGGAGGCCATCCGGGAGCGGTTGAGCGTGCCCCTCCTCTACGTCCTGGGAAACCACGACCAGGGCGTCCACACCGCCGACGGCACCTTCCGCGACGGCCCGGTGGGGGGCACCCACGTGGATGGGCGGGTCGTCGAGGTCAGGGGGGTGCTCATCGCCGGTCTGGACGGCTCGATGCGCTACAGCCCTCGCGGCCGGCACCAGTACACCGAGGGGGAGATGCGGCGCAAGGTCCTAGCCCTGACCCCGGCGCTGTGGCTGAACCGGCTGCGCCATGGCCGCTTCCTGGACATCCTCATCACCCACGCCCCGCCCTACGGCATCCACGACGGCGACGACCTCTGTCACACCGGCTTTCGGGCCTTTCGCCGGTTGATGGAACGATACCGCCCCCGCTACCTGATTCACGGTCACCAGCACATCTATAGCCCCAGTGGCGTCGTCCGCACCCGCTACCGGGAGACCGAGGTCATCAACGCCTACGGTCACCAGATCATCGAGGTGGCCGTGGAGGAGAGGCCATGAGCGGCCCCGAGCAGGTTCGCTTTCTCGCCGCCCTCGAGGACTTTCGCCGCGCCCGCCGGCGGGCGGTCATCCAGGAGATTCTGGGGCGGATGACCGGCCGGCCGGTGGACCTGCTGCCCTACGAGGAGGTGCGCACGCGCCTGCGCACCGAGGGGGCCACCGACCGTGGCCTCCAGGAGGTTCCCCTGGAGGCGATCGTCGGCAGCGTGGGCCGCTACACCGACTTTACGCGGGCCTTTCTCCCCCGCCACGACGACGATGCCGAACGCTGGGCCGGCCTCAAGGTCAAACTGGAAGAACAGGGCCTGCGCTCGCCGGTGCGCGTCTACCAGGTCGGCCAGGCCTACTTTGTCGCCGACGGGAACCACCGCGTCTCGATCGCCCGACAACTCGGGGCCAGCCACATCCCCGCCTATGTGACCCAAATCCACACCCGCGTCCCCCTTTCCCCGGAGGACCGCCCCGATGACATCATCCGCAAGGCCGAACTGGCCGACTTTTTGGAGCGCACCCGGTTGGACCACACCCGGCACGAGGCCGACCTGAGCGTTACCATCCCCGGCCAGTACCGCACCCTGGAGCAGGAGATTTGCGCCCACCAGGCCGGGATGGCCGGCCGGCAGGTCTCCCTCCCCCAGGCAGCCGCCGACTGGTACGACCACACCTACCGACCGGTCGTGGAGATGATTCGGCGCAGCGGTATCCTGCGCGATTTCCCCGGCCGTACCGAGACCGACCTGTACATCTGGATCGCCCGGCACCGCGCCGAACTGGAGCAGGCCCTGGGCTGGCCGGTGCGCCCCCAGGAGGTCGCCGAGCACCTGGTGGAACGAGCCAGCCCCAGGGCGCGGCACGTCCTCGCCCGTGTGGCGGACCGCGTGCGCGAACTGCTGACCCCGCTGTCCCTGCGGCCGGGCCCGCCGGTCGGACACTGGCGACAGGAACACGTGGAGCCCCGCCGGGACGAGCGCCTCTTTGGCGACATTCTGGTGGCTCTGGACGGGCGGGAGACCGGCTGGCACGCCCTGGAGGGCGCGCTGGTTGTAGCCCAGCGCGAGGGGGGGCGACTGTACGGCCTGCACGTGACCCACCAGGAGGACCGGGAAACGCTGGCCCGAATCAAAGCCCGTTTCGAGCGCCGCTGCCGGGAAGCCGGCATCTCCGGCCGGCTGGTCGTTGCGGCCGGCCCGGTCGCCCGTCGAATCGAGGAACGGGCCCGCTGGACCGACCTGGTCGTCCTCAGCCTGTCCTACCCGCCCGGCCCACGCCCCCTCTCCCGGCTGGCCTCCGGCCTGAGCGCGCTCCTGCGCAGCAGCCCCCGGCCGGTTCTGGCCATCCCTCCCACGGCTCCCCTTTCGATGCAACGGGCCCTCCTGGCCTACGACGGCAGCCCCAAAGCGGACGAGGCCCTCTTTGTGGCCACCTATCTGGCCGGCCGCTGGGCTACCCCCCTGACCGTCCTGACCGTCTCCGACCGGGAAGAGACCGCCGCCCACATCCTGGAACGGGCCCGCCGCTACCTGGAGGAACACGGCGTGACCGCCCGGTTGCTCCACCGTCCCGGCCCGGTCGCCTCGGCCATCGAGAGGACGGCCCAAGAAGAAGACAGGGACCTGCTCATCCTGGGCAGTTATGGGCGGAGGCCGTTGCTGGAGGTACTGCTGGGCAGTACGGTAGATGACCTGCTCTACCGCGGCCGGCTGGCCCTGCTGCTCTGCCGGTAACCCCTCTTTTCCGCCCTGCCGGCCCCCCCTGCCCCGGCCCCCCGATTCTCCCCCGGATAGCCCTTTCCCCTTGAGCAAGGCCGGTTTGCAACAAGTGCGATATTGTGGTATAATGCCGGCCAACCGGACTGTGGGGTCCGGGACGGGAGACGTTGCCTGAGCGCGTCTGGAGGAAAGAGCAGAGCCTTTCCGGTCCGGGCCTTCCGGAGAGGAAGGACAGTTACCTAGTTATCACAAGGAGGTGATAAGGATGCAATTCTGAACTTGGCTGATTGGATAGCGAGGAAAGAACACAAGGAGAGGAAAAAATGAAGGTCAAACTTTTGCTTGGTACTGCTGTGATTGTCTTGCTGTTGCTGGCTCTGCTGGGGAGTTCCTCCCATGCTCAGGCCCCTGTGCCCGAAGCGGAGCAGGTTGCTTCGGTCGAAACAACCTTTACCTACCAGGGTCAACTCAAGCGTGACGGCGACCCCGTGAACGACACCTGTTCCTTCGAGTTCCGGCTCTACGACGCTCCCTCCGGCGGCAATCCCGTCGGCCAGCCGATCACCACCACCGTTCCGGTCCAGGACGGCCTCTTTACCGTCGGGCTCGACTTTGGCAACCTCTTTGATCAATCGCGCTGGCTGGGCATCCGGGTGCAGTGCCCCGGCGATGCTGGGTATGTGGACCTGGGCCGGCAGCCGCTCACCGCGGCCCCGCGGGCGATCTATGCTGCCACCACACCCTGGGACGGGATTCAGGGAATGCCGGCCGGCTTTGCCGATGGCGTGGATGACGACACGACCTACGGTGTCGGGATAGGCCTGGTCCTGACCGACACCACCTTCAGCCTGGCCTTCCCTTACCGCCTGCCGCAGGGTTGCACCGGCGGCGAAATCCCCGAGTGGGACGGCTCCATCTGGGCCTGTGCCCCCGACGACGACTCGGGCGGGGACATTACCGCCGTAACCGCCGGCACCGGCCTCTCCGGCGGGGGCGACTCGGGCAATGTGACCTTGAACGCCGACACCGCTTACCTGCAACGGCGGGTCAGCAGCATCTGCACGACCGGCTCCTCCATCCGCGTCATCAACGCCAACGGAACGGTCACCTGCGAACCCGACACGGACACGACCTATGCAGCCGGGAACCAGCTCTTCCTCTCCGGCACCACCTTCAACCTGCAGGAAGGGAGCGGCTCCGATCTGGACGCCGACCTGCTGGACGGCCAGGAGAGCAGTTACTATCGCAACGCCTCCAACATCAACGCCGGCACGCTGAACGTGGCCCGCTTCTCTGCCTACAGCGATCTGGTGGACGAAGGCTACCTGGATGACAATGCCGGCACCGACCTGCTGACCCGCTCCCAGGCAAACGGGCGGTATGTCAATGAGGACCAGGGCGACAGTGTAACCTCGGCTATGATTGTAAACGGCACCGTGACGGCCGACGACCTGCAGGATGGCGCGGCCCTGACCGAGATTCTGGACGATGACGGTGCCGGCTCCGGCCTCAATGCCGACCTGCTGGACGGTCAGCACGCCAGCGCCTTTGCCTCCTCCTCCCACAACCACGACTCCCGCTACTGGAAACTCGCCGGTAACAGCGGCACCGACCCCGGGAGCGACTTTATCGGCACCACCGACAACGTCGCCCTGAACTTCCGAGTGAACAATGCCCGCGCGTTCCGGCTGGAGCCCAACACCACCAGTCCCAACATCATCGGGGGGTACAGCGGCAACAGCGTGACCGGCGGTGTCGTGGGGGCAACGATTGGGGGCGGTGGGGCCAGCAGTTTTGTCAACCGCGTGACCGATAATTACGGCACAGTAGGGGGTGGCTACTACAACCAGGCCGGCAACAACGCCGGTTCGACGTATGACATCCCCTATGCCACCGTCTGTGGTGGTGAGAACAACGTTGCCAGCGGCTACGGTGCCACCATCAGTGGAGGCGGGTACAACATTGCCAGCGACGGCGCTGCCACTGTCGGCGGGGGCTATGGCAATACAGCCAGCGGGTACAGAGCCACTATCGGTGGAGGGAAGGACAACACGGCCAGCGGCGCAGACGCCACCATTCCCGGCGGGGAAGGCAACATCGCTGCGGGCGATCACAGTTTCGCCGCCGGCTACCGCGCCCAGGCCAACAACGCGGGGTGCTTCGTCTGGGGCGATAACACCGACGCGTACGTTTCCTGCAACGTCAATAACCGCACCATCTTTCGCTCTTCCGGCGGCTACTATATCTACACCAACGCCTCCCTCTCCACCGGCGCCTATCTCGCCGCCGGCGGCAGTTCCTGGAACTCGGTCAGCGACCGGGAGCGAAAGGAGAACCTGCGACCGGTAGACACCCGCGCCCTTCTGGAGAACCTGGCCGCCATCGAGATCAGCACCTGGAACTACAAAGGGCAGGACCCCTCTGTCCGCCACATCGGGCCGATGGCCCAGGACTTTAACGCCCTCCTGCCCGACCTGGGCGGCGAGGGGGAGAAGTATATCAACGCCCTCGACGCCGATGGGGTGGCCTTGGCCGCCATCCAGGGGCTGTACGGCATCGTCCGGGAGCAGGAGGCGCAGATCGAGTCGCTGGAGGCGGAGAACGCCGCCCTATCGGCCCAACTTGACGACCTGGAAGCCCGTCTCACCGCGCTGGAGATGCGCAGCGACGGCCGGGCAGCCTCAACCCTCCAGGGCAACCTCTTGCCCGGCGCGGGGGTCCTGGTCCTGGCCGTGGGCTTGCTCTGGACCGTGCGGCGGCGGGGAGGTGGGCGATGACCCTTTCATTCAGGTTCGTCCTGGTCGCCCTCATCCTTCTGGCCCTGCCCGGCGTGGCAGCCCTGGCCCAATCTGGCGGGGGGTATGACCTCACCTGGAACACGGTAGATGGCGGCGGGGCCACCTTCAGCACGGCCGGCCCCTACACCCTCGGCGGCTCCATCGGCCAACCTGACGCCGCTTCCCTGGCTGCCGGCCCCTATACCCTCGGCGGCGGTTTTTGGGCTGGCGGCGCAGTTCAGGTCTCTTATCGCATCTACCTGCCGGTAGTCTTCCGGGGATGGTAGGCAGATAGTGCCGATCAGCCCCCCAGCAGGGAGGGCGACCTGGCAAGAGCGGAGGGTCGTGGTATACCACGACCTTCCGCTCTTTGGGACTGCTGAAACGGTCCCAAGGGTTCCCTCCGTTCTGAAAGTTGACATTCCCTACCCGTTGTGGTAAAATGAACTCAACCTTCCCAACGGGCCACATCTTGCGTCCTAGTCAACAAAAGGCGATACGGCAACGGAGGCGACAACTTGCAGGTAGCGCGGTTTGTGGTTGGGCGGTGGAGGCATGCTCCTTGCCGTCCTCTGTATGCAGATAAGGAGGAGGAGAATGCACAAGCGCCTCACGATAGGCTATCTGTCGCGTCGGTTGTTCTCCCTGGTCGCGCTGCTCGTCCTGGTTCTGCCGCTCCTGGCCCTCCAGGCCGGCCAGACCCAGGCCGCCCCACGGCCAGCTGAAATCCAGGACTACTGCCCGGGCCCGGACGGCTACGGCTACCGCTGCTGCGACGCCACCTACTGCTGGCTGGACATCTCCACCACGGGCACCCAGATCACCGACCTGAACGATGACGAAAGCGTCGCCGGGCCGTTCAGTATCGGCTTTTCCTTCCTCTTTTACGGAACAAACTTTACCCAGTTCTTTGCCTACAGCAACGGCCTGCTCACGGTGGGCGATACGCCTCTCGGTTTTACCTACCTGAACGAGTGCCCCCTGCCCTTCGGCATGACCGGCACCGACTACCAGATCGGCATCTTCTGGGACGACCTGGATTTTAGCATCAGCGGGGAGGCCTACTACCAGAACTTTGCCACCTGCCCTGTCGGCAGCCCGGTCCCCTGTCTGGTGGTACAGTACAGCAACACCGCCTACTATGGCGGCGCACCGGGCTCGGCCGGCACCTGGGAGGCGATCCTCTACGAGAACGGCGACATCCTGATGCAGTTCCTGGATGCCGGTGTGGAGGAAGGGTCCAGCTCGACCACCGGCCTGGACGGAGACTGGTCCATCAACCAACGCTGGGGCATCGTCTATGCCTGCAACACGGCCGGCTCGATCACCGACGGGCTGGCCGTCATGTTTGGCTACCGCAGCGACTTTGCCTGCCCCAACGACTGCCCTCTGGCGGTGCGCCTGACCTCCTTCGAGGCCGCGCCGGCCCCCGGCGGTGTGCGCATCTCCTGGGAAACCGCCTCCGAGTGGGATAACGTCGGCTTTAACCTCTACCGAAGCGACTCGCGGGAGCACCTGGGCCTCCGCCTCAACGCCGACCTGATTCCCTCGGCCTCACCGGGCGGCGGCCAGGGCGCCGCCTACGAGTTCCTGGATACAAGCGTCCCCGCCGGGGTGAGTTACTACACCCTGGAGGATGTGGACACCTCCGGCATTCGCACCAGCCACGGCCCGATCGAGTTGCGCCTGTGGCAGGGCCACCTGCCGCTGGTCCTGCGCCATCGCTGCATCATCCGCGTGGAGAGCGGCGACTGAAAGCACCCGAAACCGGAGGACAGGCTTTTAGCGCCTATCTGAAAAGGCCTGCCCCATGGTGGTTTTCGGATAGACAGGGCTCTACCTAGCCTTCACAGCCGGCCCCCGCCTCCGGGCGGGGCGCTGTCTCTTCCGGGTGCGGAATCAGGCAGAGGAAGCGGAGCACCTGGTCGCCGTCGTTGTAGAACTGGTGCACCATCCCCTCGGGAACAAAGACGGCCGTCCCCGGCTCCAGGGGGTGCTCGCCCTCCTCGATGCGTAGCACCCCTTTCCCGGCCAGGATAAAGACCTCGTGCTCCCAGGCATGGCGGTGGTGCGGTGAGCCACTGCCGGGCTGCAGTTCAAAGACGCGCATGGCAAAGTGCGGCGCACCGTCGTTCTGGGAGATCACCCAACGAATCGTTACACCCTCCAGGCCGGCAACCGGCTCGGCGGGTACCTGGCGGTAGTGGACAATCTTGGCCGGCATCGTTTTCTCCTGTTTGCCCCATCATCCAACCGTACCTGACAACGCCCCAGTATACGATGCTCCCCAAAAGGTGTCAACTTGTTGAATCCAGACCTCAATTGTGCTATAATACCTCTAGCCACTCTCAATAGCACACCTGAACAGCGCCGGTCCGAGCCGACATCTACCGGAGAGGTGGTTTCGATGATGCTCTACCCGTTGCATTTTTCCGACATTCCCTATAGGAAACCGGTGGCTATGGGTGGTAGTGGTGGCAGCAGGAGCAGTGGGCCATCCGCCCAGGGAGGTGAGAGGCAAGCGCAGGGCCTTGCCCGCCCCGTTGCTCAGGCAGCAGGTTTGTTTTGAAGGTACAGAGAAAGGAAGGACAAGATGAGCAGGCGAACGTTCTTTATCCTGGCAGTTGTCCTGGTAGTGGTGGCAGCGGGACTGTTTGGCGGCATTACCTGGGCCCGGCCGGCCGGCCAGGGACCCACCGGAGCGGGCACAACGTTGCAGACAGGAGGCGGCGCACCCCTCTACTTTAACTACCAGGGCCTCCTGATGGACAGTGCCGGAGACCCGGTGGCCGACGGCGACTATGACCTGACCTTCGCCATCTACGACACGGCCACCGGCGGCACCCCCCTCTGGAGCGAGACACAGACGGTCTCTGTCCAAAACGGCCTCTTTAACGTCATCCTGGGCACGAGCACCCCGATCAGCGACACCATCTGGGTGGACGGGCGGGACCTCTGGCTGGGCATCACCATGTCGGGCGAGAACGAGATGACCCCGCGACAGCAGTTGGTCAGCGTGCCCTACGCCCTCAACGCCGGGGATGTCCGCAACGCCGACATCCATCCCAACAACATCTACGCCGGCACCTACGGCCTGGTGGTGGACGCGGACGGCTACTGGCACGGCCAGCCCTTCCCCGAGGGGCCCACCGGCCCGACCGGCCCGACCGGCCCCGCCGGCCCCAGCGGCCCCACCGGGCCCCAGGGACCCGCCGGCCCCAGCGGCCCCACCGGGCCCCAGGGACCCGCCGGCCCCAGCGGCCCCACCGGGCCCCAGGGCCCCCAGGGGCCCCAGGGACCCACGGGAGCCACCGGTCCTCAGGGGCCCCAGGGGCCCCAGGGGCCGCAAGGCCCCACCGGCCCCACCGGCCCCACCGGCCCCACCAGCCTCTGCAACTACACCCAGACCTGTTCCGGGGCCGGGGTGAACCTGACGACCGGCGGGGAGGCCTTTCACGGCACCACGACCATAGATAGCTGGACCATCTACGGCGACGGCGGAACGACCGGCGCAGGGACCTTTGGGATCGCCTCTGGGAGTGCCTACATCGGTACCCGCGGCTCCGCCCCCGATGGCGCCGGCCTCTTTGGCTGGACCGAGAGCACCACCTACTATGCCACCTACGTCTGGAACAACAACGGCAACTCCTATCCGGGTCTCTACGTTCAGGGCACCAGTTACTTTGGCGGAAGCAAGTCTGGCTATGTCGCCGACATCTGCGTCAGCGTGGATGACGAACCGCTGGAGCAGGGCGACGTGGTCGTCGTCGTCGGCTACGAGGCCCCGGTGCTGGGCGAGATTCCGGTCATGCAGGTGCGCAAGGCCACCTCCGCCTATGCCACCGGCGTCGTGGGGGTGGTGGACGTCCGCCAGGTGGTCGAGGAGGTAGACGAGACGCTGGCAAGCGACCCCACCGCCACCCGGGCTCCCAAGGCGCGGGTGCACATCCCCGCGGAAAATGCCCTCACCGTCCACCAGGGGGACTATCTCCTGGTGGTCACCCTGGGGGCCTACAAGGCGATCAAGGTGGACGCCTCTTACGGCGCGATTCACCCCGGCGATCTCCTGGTCGCCTCGCCCAACCCCGGCTATGCCATGCGTGCCAATCCGGTGTACGTCTCCGGCACCCCGATCTATCCCAGCGGGACGATCATCGGCAAGGCCCTGGGGTCCCTGGAGGAAGGCACGGGCATCATCCCCGTGTTCATCATCGCCCAATGACCCGGCCGGCCGCCAGAAAGGAGCTAGCCATGAAAAAGAGATGGATCATCGCATTGGCAGTCCCGATCTGTCTGGCGCTGGTTGGGGCGGTCTGGGCGCAGGTGTCGCCCAACTTTGACCTCAGTTGGCATGTGATCGGCGGGGGCGGTCGGGATATGACCTCGACCACCCACACCCATCGGGGGACGTTGGGGCAGTTTGCTATCGGGCCGGCCACGAGCAGCAGCCACCACCTCGGTGCCGGCTACTGGTATGGCATCCGCCTTGCCCCAACATTCGGACTCTACTTGCCACTGGTGACCAAGAACGCCATCCCCTAAAGGCCAGAACGCTGCGTGCACCGCCGGCGGGGGCGTCCTGCGCGGGACGCCCTCGCCTTTTGCAAACCGCCTCACCTGTGCTACAATAGCCTCCGAAGCAAAGCAAGGTGGAACCATGCGGGAAAAAGCCAGGTTTGGGGCCATTCTCCTCCTGGTCGGGGCGATCGCCTTCAACGCCATTACCCTCTGGCCAGAGGTGGCCGTGTCCGCGCCTGTCCTCAACGACGACACCCTGCACCTGGCCCTGGTGCGGGGGACGGTGGAGGCGCTGGCGGGCGGCCAGGACCCGACCGACTTTTGGGTGCCCTACTTTGACCAGGGCTACCCTCTGTTTCACCACTACCAGCACCTGCCCCACCTGGCAACGGCGTTCCTCTTTGAAGGGCTGGGACGAAACGTTCCGCTGCCCACCCTCTACCACCTCATCCGCTACCTGCTCCTCTGCACCTTTCCCCTCTCGCTCTACTGGGCCGGCCGGCGTCTGAGGATAGCCCCATGTCCGGCGGCTCTGGCCGGCCTGCTGGCCGCCCTCCTCTCCTCCGGCGGGCTCTATGGCCTGGACATGTCCAGTTACGTCTGGCGCGGCTATGGCCTGTACACCCAGTTATGGGGGATGTGGCTGCTGCCGCCCGCGCTGGCCGGGCTGTACCGTACCCTTCGGGACGGCCGCGCCTACCTGGGCACGGCCCTACTGGTGGCGGCGACCCTCCTCTCCCATATGGTCCTGGGGTACGTGGCCCTCCTCTCCGGCGTGCTTTTCCTCTTCCGGCGGCCGGCCACCGCCCTCGTCCGACGCGCTTTCCGCCTGGGTCTCGTCCTGCTCCTGGTGGCCCTGCTTGCCGCCTACTTTGTGCTGCCCTTCCTCCTGGACCGCCTCTACATGAACCGCAGCGTCTGGGAGGACCCCGGCAAGTATGACGCCTATGGCTGGCCGTGGACGCTCCAGGCCCTCTGGAGCGGTCGCCTGCTTGACGCCGGCCGCTTTCCCTCGCTGACGCTCCTGACCGGCCTGGGGCTGCTCGTCGCCCTCGTTCGCGCCCGCCATGACGATCGCTACCGCATGCTGCTCCTCTTCTTCCTCCTTTGGCTGGCCCTCTACTTTGGCCGGCCGACCTGGGGCGTGCTCCTCAACCTCCTGCCCTTGAGCCACGATCTGCACCTGCACCGCCTGATCGTCCCGGTGCACCTGGGAGCGATTGCGCTGGCCGGGGTGGGCTTGGCCTGGCTGTGGGAAAGGGCCCTGGCCCTGTACCGGCCGGCGCGGCCGCGCCCCGCCTGGAAGCGGCTCTGGGCGCCGGCCGGGGCCGCCCTGCTCACGGTCGGCCTGCTGGGGCCGGCCTATGCCGGACAGACCCACTACCTGGCCCGCAATGGCGACTGGCTGACCGAGAACGCCGCCGCCTACCAGGCGGAGAAGCGTGCCCTGGAGGGGCTGCTGGCCCACCTCCGCACCCTTCCGCCGGGGCGCGTCTATGCCGGCCGGGCCACCAACTGGGGCAACGACTACCGTGTGGGGAGCGTTCCCCTGTACGCTTTCCTCTCCCAGAACGGCATCGAGAACCCCGGCTACCTCTACCACGCTCTCTCCCTCAATGCCGACATCGAGGGCTACCTAGAGGAGAGCCGGCCGGCCACCTTCGACCTCTTCAATATCCGCTACCTCCTGGCCCCGGTGGGGCAGACCGTTCCCGCCTTTGCCCGCCCGGTCGTCCTCTACGGCCGGCACATGCTCTATCGGGTGGAGACGAGCGGCTTTTTTGACCTGGTGGAGGCGGATTCACTCCTTTGTGGCCCTCGGGAGGACTGGTTCCCCGCCGTCCGTGCCTGGCTGCAGAGCGATTGGGTGGAGGCGAAGCAACACCCCCGCATCGTCCTGTCCTCCTGCAGTGACCCGGCCTTGCCGCTGGCCGCCTTTCCCCAGGAACTGATCTCCCCTGCCCCCCTCGGCGAACCGTGCGGCCGGATTCTCCGGGAAAAGGTCGAACCCGGCCTCTACACGGTCGAGTTTGAGGCGACCCGCGCCTGCTGGCTCCTGCTCAAGGCCACCTTTCACCCCGGCTGGCGGGTTACGCTGGATGGGCGGCCGGCGGAAGTGGCCATGCTGGCCCCCAGTTTTCCCGGTATTGCCGTGGGATCGGGCCGGCATCAGGCCACCTTCCGCTACGAGCCGGGGCCGCTGCGGGCCTGGTTGCAGGTGACCGGCCTGGCCGCGCTTCTCCTGGCCGCCGTCGCCACCTGGCAGGAAGAACGGCTGCGCCATCGGGGAAGGCAGTGGTGGGCCCGACTCTGCCCAGGAGCGATAGACCGGCTGACGGAGGAGCGGACCTGGCACACCCTGGCCCTCCGCTGGCGGGAAGGCTGGCAGGGGCCGGCGATCGTGCTGGTCTTTGCCCTGTTGGCCGGCCTGCCCACCCTGCAGTTGCAACAGATGAGCGGCCACGACGCCCTGGAGTACCTCCCCCGGGCAGTCGAGTTCTACCGCGCCCTGCAAGCGGGGCAGATTCCGCCCCGCTGGGCCCCCGACCTGAGCCAGGGCTACGGCCAGCCCTTCTTCCTCTTCAACCCACCGCTCATCTACGCCCTGACGGCGGTCTTTCACGCCCTGGGGGCCTCCCTGGTCGCCTCGCTCAACTGGGCCTGCCTGCTGCTGCTTGCGCTGGCCGGCCTGGGTATGTACCTCTTTGCCCGCGACCTCCTGGGGCAGGAAGGGGGCATCGTCGCCGGGGCCGCCTACCTCCTGGCCCCCTACACCCTGGCCGCCCTCTACGTGCGCTACGCCCTGGCCGACTTTGCGGCGATGGTCTGGATTCCCTGGGCCCTCTGGGGAATGCGCCGCTGGACGGTCCGGGAAAGGCGGGACGGGTTCCTCCTGACCACCGTCGCCACCGCCCTCCTACCGCTGAGCAGCAACCCGGTCGCCCTGCTCGCCGCGCCGCTCCTCGGCCTCTACCTGCTCCTGCTGGCCTGGCGGGGCCGGGATGGGCGCGTTCTGGGCCGGGGCGCGCTGGCCCTGTCCCTGGGGCTGGCCCTGAGCGCCTTTTTCTGGCTGCCAGCCATCGCCGAGCGGCACTGGGTCAAACTCGCCAACCTTCTCGGCGGCCCGCTTCACTACAGCAACCACTTTGTCTACCCCCAACAACTGATCTATTCGCCGTGGGGGTTTGGCCTCTCACTGCCGGGGCCGGAGGACGGGATGAGTTTCAGTCTGGGACTGCTCCCCCTGGTCATGCTGGGCCTCTCGACCGCCCTGGCCCTCTTCCTGCGCAGGCAGCTGCAGGCGCAGGAGGGCTGGTACCACCTCTGGTTCTTTAGCGGGGTGTTGGGCCTGACCGTTTTCCTGGTTACGCCGGCCTCCCGTCGGCTTTGGGATGCGCTGCCCCTGCTCCAGTACCTGCAGTTCCCCTGGCGGGCTCTGGCGCTGGCCGCTCTGGCCGGCGCGTGGTTCTGCGCCTTTCCCTTCCTGTCGCTCCGGGAAGAAGGGAAAAAGCGCCGGCTCCGCCACATCCTCCTGGGGGCCCTTCTCCTGACCGCCCTGCCCTACGCCCACCCGGAGGAGTTTTACCCGGTTCGCGATGCCGATTATGCCCCGGAGGTCATTGCCGCCCAGGGAATCCGGGTCACCACGACCGGCGAGTACGAGCCGGTCTGGGCGACGATTCCGCCGGGCAGCCCACCGCCGGAGGGCCGTCTGATTCCCCTGGCCGGCCAGGTGCGCATCCTCGAACAGGAGGGCTCCGGCACCGCCTACACCTGGCTCCTGGAAGCCGCCGGGCCGGCCTGGATTCGCCTGGCCATCTTTTACTACCCCGGCTGGCAACTGACTATAGAGGGCCTGTCCTATCCGCTACAGCCTGCTGCTCCCTTTGGGCTGATCGAGTTCAACCTCGGATCGGGCATCCACCGGGTCGAACTGGCCTTCCGCCAGACGCCGCTGCGCCGTTGGGCTATGGGGCTTTCGGCGGGAGCGACGCTGTTCACGGCAGGACTGCTCCTCTGGCCGGCCCGACGTCGCTCAAAAGGTGCTGTTTCAGCGTGAAAGAAAGTACGCCATGCCCTCCGAGTGCGTTTTGTGTGGCGAGCAACAGGCCCGGCCGCTCCTTCAGCGCAGGGACCGCCTGGGACAGGCGACCTTTACCTACCTGGCCTGCCCCAGGTGTGGGCTGATCCGTGTGAGCCCGATGCCCTCTCCCGAGGAGATCGCCGCCTTTTACCCCGAGACCTACGAGCCCCACAGCGAGGTTCGGGAGAACTGGCTCTTCCGCCTGGGCCGGCGGTGGGGATGGAACCGGCGGCTGCGGGTGATCCGACGGCATCTCGCCGTCCATGGGGGAAGCGTCCTCGACATCGGCTGCGGCACCGGGGAGTTCCTGGCATTGCTGCAGGAAAAGGGCTGGCAGGTGGCCGGCCTGGAGCCGGGCCCCAGGGCCGCCGCGCTGGCCCGCCGGCGGCTGGGGACAGACGCCGTCCAGAACCTCCCCTTGGAACAGGCCGAATTTGCCCCGTGGGCCTTTGATCTGATCACCCTCTGGGACGTCCTGGAGCATCTGCGCGACCCCAGGGCCGCACTGGAGCGGGTCCGCCCCTGGCTCCGGCCGGGGGGCGTGCTGGCGGTGGGGGTGCCGAACCTCTCCTCCTGGGACGCCCGCATCTTTGGCCCCCACTGGATCGGCTGGGATGCCCCCCGCCACCTGTACCTCTTTCCCGAAGCGACACTGCGGGCCATCCTGCTGCAGGCCGGCTTTGCCGTGCTCGAGGCACGCTGCCTCTACGGCGGGTATGGGGCCCTGCTCCTGAGCCTGGAGACGATGCTGGCAGAACGCTCCTGGGGCCGCCTGGGTCGCCGGCTGCACCGAGTGATCAGCACGCGGCCCTGGCGCTACCTGCTCTGGCCGTACTACCGCATCGCCGAGTGGGCCGGCCGGGGGCCGGTGCGCACCTACCTGTGCCGCCCGGCGGGGCCGGCCGAGGCCGCCCTGGGCTGAGGGCGGGGGCGTTCAGATGGTGGGGAGTGGACGGTCCGGCGGTTCTTCTAGATTGTTGACCACACGCCTGACCCCGTGTTTCATCAGGGCGACGTGCCGGTTGAGCAAAAACCCCACAGGCAGGTGAGCAGTTGGGCCTCGTGGATGGGCAGGAGATGGTTATGATAGTGCGTTCTCTAATTGATGAATAGTCATCTCACCGCCAAGGCGCCAAGGGGTTTTCTCCTTTCACCAAGGCGCCACAAACGCCAGCGGTCACCACGGTCCTCAGCGGACATCAGGGCCACTCCTGCCCCTGCGAAAAGAGGTTCAGGACCTGGCTGTGAAAGGCCTTGGCTACCTCCTCATCCCGCACAATCAGGACATAGCCGTCGTTCTGCTCAAGCCCTTCTTGCACCAGCGGTTGGGAAAAAAGGATAGCGGTCTGGGCGTCCACCACGATGACATTCTCGCGCAGCCGGCCGCCCCCGCCGTAAAGCCGGACGGACATCTCGAATTCACGCAACTGTTGCAAGAGGTTGCCGGAGGAAAAGCCCTGGGCCTCGAACAACCCCAGCCCGATCACCGTGTCGGCCAGCGATTCGCCGGCCAGGCGGTCCGCCAGACGGGAATCGTTCAGCCCCTCCGAAGCGACCAACAGTTCGCCCTGGACGGCGGCGACCGTCCGCAGGACCTCCCCCAGGGGGTCGTCCTCTGGGGTAAAGTAGGTCGAGATGGTCCCTTTTTCAAAGATTGAGATAAAGGGATGGGGCGTGTTCCCAAAAGAGACCGGGCCAAACGACTGCTCCTCAAAGAGTTCGGTAAACTCGGCGGCAAAGTTCTCTGCCTCCTGCACCAGATCAAAGCGCAGGACGGCATGGACATCCTGCTCCAGACCACGCCGGCTGAGGTCCCAGGGGCCGGCCCAGACGACCCGGTCCACGATGACAAAAGCCCCGGCCAGCGAGCCTCCTTCCGGCCGCAGCACGACGGGGATGCCGGCCCCCTCCAGTCGGGCCGTCACCGCAGCAACCTCCGGCCGCTCCTGGGCAGCGGCATCCTCCAGGACACGCACCGTCACCCCGCGGACGTGGGCCTCGATCAGCGCGGCGGCCAGATCGTCCAGGTCTAGCCCCGGCGTGGCCACATCCACCCGTTCCTGGGCGGCGGCGATGTCAGACAGCAGGTCCGCCCGCAACGCTGCCGCCGAGGGATAGCCCTGTGGCCCACTATGGGTAAAGTACACCCGGTAATGCTCCGCCGGGATTAGTTCAGTCGGAGTCGAAAAAAAGACCCGGAACAGCAACATCCCGAGCAGGAGCACCCCGGCCACAACCAGGTACACCCCCCACTCTTTCCAAAAGATCTTCCTGTCCCGCCAGGACTGTTTCCTGGACATCTATTCCTCCGCATTACGATAGACCCGTTCAAACTCCTCCCGGTAGGAGCGACCCAGGTCGGCATTCTGGATAATCAGGAGGTTCTCGTCATTCTCCTCGGCTGCGCTCTGGGAAAAGTTGTACGACCCGGTGATGACCTCCCGGCCGTCCACGATGATGACCTTGTGATGCATCACCCGGGGATTTCCGTCCAGGCGGACGTCCAGGCCGGCCTTGCGCAGGACCTCGTACTCGCTGTATTCACCCTGCGCCCCCCGGGCCTCAAAGACACCACGCACCACAATCCCCTCCCGGGCCTGCTCCAGGAGGACCTGGGCGATCTCGTCGTCGGTGAACGAGTAGGCCAGAAAGAGAATCTCCTCCTCGGCCTCCCGCAGGTGCCGGATAATCGCCGCCCGGACATTCTCCTCCGGGGCAAAGTAGGTCTCGATGATGCTGCCGTCGCTCAACTGGAGCACCGGGTAGAGGGTGTTGGCCGGCGAGTGCGCGCCGAAGGCATTATCCACAAACATCTCCTCGAACTCGACCGTATAGTTCTCCGCCAGTTGGGGCAAGCTCAGACGCAGGACGTTGTTGTTGTTGCGGTAGGTACCATTGTCGGTCAGGTTCCAGGAACCGGTCCAGACGACCTCCCCATCAATCACGACAAACTTGTTGTGCATAAAGGCGTTGCGGTGGTCATAGACCACGGGGATGCCGGCCGCCGTCAGTGCGTGCATCGCCTGCTCGACCGCGACATCCTCCAGGTTCTCATCATCCACGACCAGGCGCACCTGCACACCTCGGTCGTTTGCCTGCAGGAGGGCCTGGGTGAGGCTCTCCAGGTCAAAGTCAAAGGCGGCCACATCCACCTGCTCGCGGGCGGCGGCAATGTCGGCAGCCAGAAGGGCATCCAGCCCGCCCTGGTGGATGGCGAGATCGTCGAAATCGGGGAGGGTAAAGTGGGCCTCCACCCACGCCCCCGGCGACACCGTCACCATCGGCGCACCGGGGCTCAGCCCGAGCCACTCCAGGTAGCCGGCCTGATAGAGGAAAAGGGCGACCGCTGTACCCAGGAAAAGGAGCAGGTACAGGGTCGAAGGACGACGGCGTTTTTTCGGCATGGTCTCCTCCTGCCTCAAGAGGCGGGCCTCTCCCGCTCCGGGTAGGCCCGCTGCTCCAGTTCGGCGACAAACCTTTCCGCCTGCATCGCTGCCCGTGCAGCACTGCCCACCGCCGTAGCAATCTGGAGCAGGTAGGCCTCCTGGACATCGCCGGCCGCAAAGACGCCCGGAACGCTGGTGGCCTGCCCGTCGTGGGTGACGATGTTGCCCCACCGGTTCAGTTCCAGTTGCCCCTCAAAGAGTTGCGTGTTGGGGACCGAGCCGATGTAGACAAAGAGACCATCTACCGGCAGGACCCGCTCCTCTCCCGTCTTGACGTTGCGCAGATGCACCCCGGTCACCGTCTGCTCGCCCAACACCTCGGTAACGACCGTATCCCAGACGAACTCGATCTTGTCGTTGGCGAGGGCCCGCTCCTGGACAATGGCGTCGGCCCGCAGGCGGTCCCGGCGGTGAATCAGGTACAGGCGATCCACAAAGCGGGTGAGAAAGATACCCTCCTCCACCGCGCTGTTCCCCCCGCCGACCACGGCGACCCTTTTCCCCCGATAGAAAAAGCCATCGCAGGTAGCGCAGAAGGAGACGCCTCGGCCGATAAACGCTTCCTCCCCAGGAACGCCCAACTTGCGCGGCGAGGCCCCCGTGGCGATAATCAGCGCCTTGGCCTGGTACTCCCCGCCATAGGCGGTGACACGGAAAGGATGGGGGGAGAGGTCCACGGCGGTGGCCTCGTCCAGTTCGACCTTGGCCCCGAACCGCTCGGCCTGCTGCTGCATCCGCTGGGCCAGTTCAGCCCCCTTGATCGGCTCGGGAAAACCGGGATAGTTCTCAATCTCGTCGGTCAGGGCCATCCAGCCGCCCAGCGAGGACCCGGCCAGGACCAGCGTCGAAAGCCGTGCCCGCCCGGTATAGATCGCCGCCGTCAGGCCGGCCGGCCCCGAACCCAAAATCACCACATCATAGACCATCGGTTCCTCCTCAAGGATACTCTTCTCAGGGGGCACGGCTTGCCCCACCGACCGTGACCGTTCCGATCTCGGCCCATTGCCCGCTCTCCCCGTTGCCGGGATTCGACGGCAGCACCCCCACGCGAAAGGGCCACTCCCCCGGTGTCGTGTCCGAGGGCACGACCAGGGTATACGCCTCCACCACGACCTTCCCCCCGGCCACGTCTGCCTCCTGCAGATACCGCTCCAGGTTGCCAAAGGCCAGCGGATGGGTCTCCAGCCGCTGCTCTCCCAGGGCCGTCGCCACCAGGCCGGCCGGCCGCTCCGGCAGCCGCCAGTAGAGGGTCAGGTGAACCGTCTCTCCGGCCTGGACCGGGGACCCGGCCAGGGTGTACCCCTCCAGGTAGAGGCCCCCTAGCCCCATCCCGGCCCGTGCCTGGGGCGGGACCTCTGGGAGGAGCAGGAGCGGCGGCTTCGCACTGACCCGGTACAGCACCATCTCGCGGGGCACAAAGCCGCCGCTGTCGCTTTCCTCCTCCCCGGCCAACACCGGGATAAACCACGATTCCGCCGGAAAGAGTTCCGCCGGAAAGAGTTGCCGAGCCCACAGAGGGCCCTCCGGGTCGGTCGTGGCCCGCAGGGTGGTAAAGACCTCCCTCCCGCGCAGGGCCTCCGGGCGAACCGGCCCGTCGGTCAGCAGTACCACCAGGTCCGGGCGCAACCCCTCCACCAGCCGAAAGTAGGCGACGTCGTGGCCAAAGACCCCCGGATAACTCGAGAGGACACTCCCCTCCGGCAGCACCTGAAAGACCTGTCGGTAAAAATCCTCCACCGCCGTATCGCCGGAGCGGTCGTTGCGGGCATAGTTGCCGGCCACCTGCCCAACCACGGCCCCCAGCGCCAGGACAATCGCCAGGCCGGCCAGAGCCGCCCACAACCCCTGCCGGGTTGCCCGGCCCGACCGGCGGCGCAGATAGACCGCCCCACAGGCCACCCCGTACCCGCTGGCCGCGATGTACAAAAGGTGCGCCGGGACAAAAAAGACCTCCACGTCGGGGGCGTTGTAGGGGATGAAAAAGACGAGCAGGGTCAGGTAGGACGAGGCGAGCAGAAAAAAGTGGGCCCGCCGGCGGCGAACAAGTTCGACCAGGCCGTAGAGGCCGGCCGGAATGCCAAGCCACCCCACATTCTGCCGCAAGAGGCCCAGGTACATGCCGATGCGTCCGGGAATCTCCCGGAGCGGAAAGGCAAACTTGACATCGGGAAAGGCCCCCAGGGTGTAGCGATAGAACCGCTCCCACGTAATCGGAGCCATCTCCGGCGTCAGGGCGTCGGTCAGGTTCGTCCCTTTGTAGGGCAGCCAGAGAAACTGCAGACAGGCCAGGGCAAAGAGCAGCCCTGCTCCTAGGAGCAGGCGCGGCCGACGCCAGATGCCGGGAAAGACGACCCAGACAAACAGCCCACAGGCGGGGAGAAGGGCCAGGTTGGAGAGATGCACGCCCAGGCTCAGGCCCAGGGAGAGGACTCCCAGGAGCAGGTAGCGTTCACCTCGGGGCGCGCCGGCCTCTGTGCGCTCTGCCCATAGGAGAAAGAAAAAGAGGGTCAGCGCCACCATCAGGATGTTCGGTGTTGTGGTCTCGGTGATGGTGGCCTGCGCCCAAAAGGTACGGGAGAAGGCGAAAAAGAGGGCCGCAAAGAGGGCCGGCAGGCGAGCCCGGCCCAGCAGGCGGACAACAGCGTAAAAAAACGCCACCCCACCTGCCCCCAGTACCGCCGACATCAGGTTCACCCGGTAGGCCACCGAGCCCACCGGCAGCAGGGTAAAGGCCTTGCCCAGCCAGGTGTAGAGCGGATAGCCGGTGGGGTGGGCCAACCCCAGGGTAGCACAGACCACGATCAGTTCGTTCGCATCCGGGCTGGCATAGGTCAGACCCGGAGCGAGGGTGGCGATATAGAAGGGCAAACAGAGCCCAAAGACCAGCAGCGGGTCAAACCAGGGGCGGTCCCACACCGCCCGTCGCCCGTCTGCCGGGGCACGCTCTCCTGATCGGCGCTCTGCCCGTTCCCGATTGGCCTCGAACGGTACGGTCACGGCCTCACTCCGGCACGGCGGCCGGCCCTGGTCGGCTCCACCTCGGGAATCGTCCGATCGCAGCGGGGGTTTCTCCACTACCCCGGCCGCTTGCGCTCACTCTTCCGACCTGATCGCGGCAACTGCCCGGCGAATCTGCCCGATATGATCCCGGACGTGGACCCCATAACTCAGGGCCAGCTGTACAATCTGACGGTAGCGGTAACGGTCGGCACGGGTGTCCTCAGAGAGTCGCTCAATCAACAGGGCCATCTCCTCCTGGTCCTGTTCCAGGCGGGCCAGCAACGCCTCCACCGTCGGCGCAGCAGCCAGGACGGCAGCCAGCCGCTCCGGCCATACCGTCGGGTTGGCCGTGTCCTCCACCTCCAGGCCGACGGCGAGTTGGGCGGCGTACTCCTGCATCCCCCGCTCGGCAATCGAGAGATGGGCCAGGGTCTCTTTGACCGACCACTCCCCCTCGGCCGGCCGGCGGCCGGCCTCCTCCTCGCTCAACCCGGCAATGGCCTCGGCCAGTTCCGCCTGCAGGCAGGTCTGCTCCTGACGCAGTTGGGTCGCCGCCTCCGCCGGGTCGTCCGGTACGTCGGGGCGTTTCGGGGCTTGTAGCGTCACCTGAACGGTCCGCTCCTCCCGGCCGCGCACCAGGCGGGCGGCTACCGTGTCCCCGGCGCGCAGCCCCTGCAACACCCGCACCAGACCGGCAAACTCGCCCACCTCCTGCCCGGCCAGCCCGATGAGGATGTCGCCCTCTTGCAGGCCGGCCGCCTCCGCCGCACCCCCGGCGATGACACCGGAGACCACGATGCCCCTTTCCACGACGGCTCCTGCCTCCGGCCTCAGGTCCTCCAGCATCACCCCCAGGAAAGGCCGCCGGGCCTGCCGCAGGTCTATCCCCGTCTCCAGAAGCGATTGCAGGTTCTCCAGGGCATCGTTCCAACCCCGTTCCGCCTGGGTAAAGGTCTCCTTCCAGTGCGCCCCCGGGCCAAAGCCCCGCTGCACCAGCGAGACCTCCGTGCCGTCCGGTGCTTCCCGAAGGATCCACTCGACCAGCGTGGGACCAGGCTCCCCCTGGCCGTGCCAGATCCAGACAACTTGTTTCGGTTGCTCCACCCCGAGGACGGTTCCCAGCACCTGGCATCCACTGTCCCAATGGAGCAACAGCCGCCCTCCGGGCCGGGGATCGCTCCAGGCGCGGTCGCAGAGCCACTCCCGCAGGCGCACCCTTTCGGTCAGGGCGGCAAAGACTCGTTCCCGCTTGACCCGAATGAGTCGGGTCATCTGAATGGCCTGTTCAACCTGGGACATTGTTTCCCCCAGAGACCCTTTCGGTCTCTGCTACAGCGGAATATTCCCGTGCTTCTTGGGCGGCAACGACTGCCGCTTGCTCTGGCACATCTCCAGGGCGCGGATGAGGACAGGCCGGGTGCGGGCCGGCTCGATGATGTCCTCCACATACCCCCGGCCGGCGGCCACGTAGGGGTTGGAGAACTTGCGCTCATAGTCGGCCACCAGGTCGGCCAACCGGGCCTGGGGGTCCTCGGCCTCCTCGATCTCCTTGCGAAAGATGATCTTGACCGCCCCCTCGGCCCCCATCACGGCGATCTCGGCCGTGGGCCAGGCCACGTTCCAGTCGGAGTGCAGGCTCAGCGAGGACATGACCACATAGGCCCCCCCATAGGCCTTGCGCGTGATCACGGTCAGTTTGGGCACGGTAGCCTCGGCATAGGCAAAGATCAGTTTGGCCCCGTTGCGGATGATGCCGCCCCACTCCTGGTCGGTGCCGGGCATGTAGCCGGGCACATCCACAAAGGTGACCAGGGGGATGTTGAAGGCATCGCAGAAGCGGATAAAGCGGGCCCCCTTGATCGAGGCGTTGATGTCCAGCACCCCGGCCAGGTAGGCCGGCTGGTTGGCAATCACCCCCACCGGGTAGCCGTTCAGTCGGGCAAAACCGACGACAATATTCTGCGCCCAATGGCGGTGCACCTCCAAAAAGGCCCCCTCATCCACCACCTGGTAGATGACCTCCTTGATGTCGTAGGGTTTGTGCGGGCTGTCGGGGATGATCTGGTTTAGGTCGGGGGCCTCGCGGTTAGGGTCGTCGGCCGGGGGATGGTAGGGTGGGTCCTCCATGTTGTTTGAGGGCAGGTAACTGAGCAACGCCCGCACCTGGGCAAAAAGGTCCTCCTCATCCTCGGCAGCAAAGTGGGCCACGCCGCTCTTGCTGTTGTGGGCCATCGCCCCGCCCAGGTCCTCGTGCGAGACTTGCTCCCCGGTGACCGCCTGGATGACGTCGGGGCCGGTGATGTACATATAACTGGTGCCCTTGACCATGAAGGTAAAGTCGGTGATTGCCGGGGAATAGACCGCTCCGCCGGCGCAGGGGCCGGCAATGACCGAGAGCTGCGGCACCACCCCGGAGGAGATGACGTTGCGGTAAAAGATGTTGCCATAGCCGTCCAGCGAGACGACCCCCTCCTGGATGCGCGCCCCGCCGGAGTCGTTGATGCCGATGCAGGGGACGCCCATGCGCATGGCCAGGTCCATCACTTTGCAGATCTTTTCCGACGCAACCTCGCTCAGGGTTCCCCCGATAAAGGTAAAGTCCTGGGAAAAGAGACAGACCCGCCGGCCGTCCACCGTGCCCCAACCGGTGACCACGCTATCCCCCGGGCTGCGGCGTTTGTCCAGGCCAAAGTCGTTGCAGCGGTGCATGACAAAGGCGTCGGTCTCGACGAAACTGTCGGGGTCGAGGAGTTTTTCGATGCGCTCACGGGCGGTGAGCCGGCCGCGCTTGTGCTGCTTCTCGGCCGCCTCCGGCGGGATGGTCCGGGCCTCCTCGCTGCGCCGGCGCAGTTCCTCAATTCGTTCAGCGGTGCTGCTCATTGGTTCGCTCCTTCTGGGGTACAGGTTCCAGGGCTACTCGATCACGACCAGCGGAGCCCCGGCGTCCACACTGTCCCCGGGGGCACAGTTCACCGCTGTGACCGTGCCGGCCCGGGGGGCTTGGAGTTCGCTTTCCATCTTCATCGCCTCCAGGACCAAGACCACCTGGCCGGCCTCGACCTGGTCGCCCACCTGGACGTGCACGGCGATGACCTTGCTCGGCATCATCGCGGTGAGTGCGCCCTCGACCTTTTCGGGGGGCGGCGCGGCAGGGACCTCCTCGCGGCGGGGGGCCGGCCGGCCGCGCACCAGCCCGATCGCCTCGACCGGGTAGGCCTGCCCGTCCACGACCGCCACCGTCCGGCCCTCCTCCTGGCGCAGTTCCACATCGTAAAGGATGCCCTCAATCGCCACCTGCAAGCGCTCCCCCTCGGCCCGGACGACCTCCCAGGTCAGTTCAAACCCCTCCACCTTGAGGTGGTCCGGGCCTATGATGATCTCGTAGGGACGGTCTCTTACCTTCAGTTGAAAGGTTGGCATGGCCTCTTCTCCTTAGCAGGCCCGCAGGTCGCGGGCGCGGGTGGCTTCGAGCCGGCCGGCCACCTTCCAGGGCTGGGTCCCTCCAACAGTCGGCCGCGCGGCCGCCTCCGGCGGCTCATAAGCCAGGGCCGCCGCGATCGCCGCGATGACCTGACCGGGCACATCGGTAAAGGTGCGTCGCCAGCGCAGGAAGGTGGGAGTAACCTGGGGAAAGAGGGCGTTGGCGATCACGTCCCGTTCCGACTCGGCCAGCTCCCCCAACGCCTGCCGCGCCTCTTCCAGTTCGGGCTCGAGCAGGTCGGCCGGCCGGCAGGTGATCGGCTCTTCCTCCCCGATGATCTTTTTCTGCACCTCCGGGTCAATCGGCGCAGGAGGCCGGCCGTAAAAACCCAGCACGTACTGGCGCACCTCCTTGGGAATAACCTTGTAACGCTCCCCCATAATCACATTGAGGACGGCCTGCGTCCCCACAATCTGGCTGGAGGGGGTCACCAGCGGCGGGTAGCCCAGTTCGGCCCGCACCCGTGGCACCTCCTCCAGCACCTCCTCGTAGCGGTCCAGGGCCTTTTGCTCGCGCAGTTGGCTGTCCAGGTTGGAGAGCATGCCGCCGGGAATCTGATAGCGCAGGACGCACACATCCACGGTGCGCAGTTTGCCCTCATACTTTTGATACCGCTTCCGCACCTGGGCAAAGTGCTGGGCGATCTCGGAGAGGAGGTCCAGGTTCAACCCGGTGTCCCAGGGGGTCCCTCGCAGCGAGGCGACCAGCGACTCGGTGGGAGGTTGAGCCGTGCCCAGGGCCAGGGAGGAGATGGCCGTGTCCACCACATCCGCCCCGGCCTCGATCGCCTTGAGCAGGACCGAGGAGGCCATCCCGCTGGTGTAGTGGGTGTGCACCTGCACCGGGATATCGGGGAACGCCTCCTTGAGCCGGCCGACCAGTTCATAGGCCACATAGGGGGCCAGCAGGCCGGCCATATCCTTGATGCAGATCGAGTCAGCCCCCAGTTCGACCATCTGCCGGGCAATCTCGATGTGGGTGGGAATGTTGTGCACCGGGCTGGTCGTGTACGAGATCGAGCCTTGAACGTGCTTGCCCACCTTCTTGATCGCCTTGAAGGCGGTCTCCATATTGCGGACGTCGTTGAGGGCGTCAAAGACGCGAAAGATGTCAATCCCCACCGCGGCGGCGTGGTAGACAAACCGCTCGACCACATCGTCGGCATAGTGGCGGTAGCCGACCACGTTCTGCCCCCGCAGGAGCATCTGGAACGGCGTATGGGGGATGGCCTGGCGGAGGAGGCGGACCCGCTCCCAGGGGTCGGCGCGGAGAAAGCGCATGCTGCTGTCAAAGGTAGCCCCTCCCCACATCTCCAGGGAGTGAAAGCCGACCTGGTCCAGTTTGGGACCGATCGGCAGCATATCCTCCACGCGCATCCGGGTGGCCAGGAGGGACTGATGGGCATCCCGAAGAACCGTATCGGTGACGCGCACCGGCTTGGGTTGTCCAGGCATTCGGCCTCCTTTCTGGTCAGGAACTCTGGACCGAACCTTCCGGCAATGCCGGCCGGGAAGACGCAGGACACATGGACCCCGCGGCGGTCGTTTCCGGCCGCTCTATTGTACTACATCCCTGGCAGGCATGCAAACGCAGTTGACAACCACCCCCTTTTCCCTTATACTGCCACCGAAACACGATACCTGGAGGTGAACCGTGGTCAAGGCTCAAACGCTCGTCTGGTTGCGCGGCATGCGCGCGCCCTTTTTCACCGCGGCGGTGGCCCCGGTGCTGGTCGGTGGGGCGGTGGCCTGGTGGCAGGCCGGCCGCTTTCACTGGGGGCATTTCCTGCTGACCCTGCTGGGGATGCTCGCCCTCCACGCCGCCGCCAACATGATTAACGACTATTTCGACTATCAAAGCGGCTGCGACCCCAACAACCCGGCCCGGACGATCTTTAACGGGGGCAGCAACGTCATCGCCGAGGGCCTCATCTCGGAAAAGGCGATGCTGACGGCGGTAGCCATCGCCTATGCCATCGGCGCGCTCTGTGGGCTCTACCTGACCGCAGCGGTGGAGCAGGGCTGGGTCATCCTGGCCCTGGGGGTGGCCGGGGTGCTGATCAGTCTCCTCTACACCGCGCCGCCGGTCTTTCTGGCCGGCCGGGGTCTGGGCGAACTGGGTGTGGCCCTGGCCTTTGGCATCCTCGCCGTCCTGGGGAGTGCCTTCGTCCAGACCTCCACCCTCTCCTGGGCCGTCCTGCTGGCTTCCCTCCCGGTGACCGGCCTGATCGTCGCCGTTCTCTGGATTAACCAGTTCCCCGACCTGCCCGCCGACCACGCCGTGGGCAAGGACAACCTGGTCGTTCGGTTGGGCAAGGAACGGGCCCGCTATGGCTACCACGCCCTGATGCTCCTGACCTACCTGCCGATCGTCGTGGGGGCGGCAGTGGGGTTATTGCCGCTCTGGGCCCTCCTGGGGCTGGGCGGGCTGCCGCCGGCCTGGAAGGCCGCCCGAACGCTGCAGCGGCACTATGACGAGAACGCCGTCCTGGTACCGGCCCAGGCGGCCACCATCCAGGCACACCTCTTTACCAGTTTACTCCTGGCGTTGGGGTTGCTCCTGGCCGGGCTGTAGGGGCCCTGATAAAAGACCGGCGCTTGCCCTCCGCCGCCGGAAGATGCCCCGTCGGCCATACGGACCGCGTCCCCCGTGTGCCGAGCGTCGGCCGGTGCCGGCCTTGGGCCTTGCGGGGTGCGTCGCCCCTGCCGGCGTCATCCTGCGCCCCTACGTCGCCGCCAGCGACCGCCCCCGCCGCCGGCCGACCTCCTCCATATAGGCCAGCGACTGGTGGCGGAAGTAGGTGCCGTAGAGTTCGGCATAGTGCCCACCGCGGGCGATCAACTCCCGGTGGCTCCCCTCCTCGATAATCTGCCCCCGACGCAGCACAATAATCCGGTCCACCGCCCGCACGGTGGAAAGACGGTGGGCAATCAGGATGGAAGTGCTCTGCTTCAGAATCAGGGCAATCGCCTCCTGAATCTGGGACTCGGTAAAGGGGTCAATGCTGGCCGTGGCCTCGTCCAGAATAAAGATGGCCGGCTCCTGCACCAGCACCCGCATCAGGGCAACCAACTGCCGCTGCCCCATCGAGAGGCGCACCCCCCGCTCCCCCACCTCGGTCTGTAACCCGTCGGGTAACGACCCCAGCCACTCCCCTCCGCCGATGCGCCGGGCCACCGCCTCGATCTCGGCATCGCTCAGCCCAGGCCGGGCGTAGCGGATGTTGTCGGCCACCGTCCCGGCAAAGAGGAAGGGCATCTGGGAGACGATCCCCAACTGCTGCCGGTACTCATGCAGGTCTAGCGTGCGGATGTCCTGCCCGTCCACCGCAATTCGCCCCTCCTGGAACTCGTAAAAGCGGGCGATCAACCGGGCGATGCTGGTCTTGCCTGCCCCGGTGTGCCCGACCAGGGCGACGCTCTCCCCGGCGGCGATATGGAGGGAAAACTCTTTCAGCACCTGCTCCTGCTCGCTGTAGCGGAACCCGACCCGTTCAAAACGAACCTCCCCCCGCAGGCGCGGGAGCGGCCGCGTCTCCCGTTGCCGTACCGTCGGCTCGGCGTCAATCAGGGCAAAGACGCGCTCGGCGGCGGAAAGCCCCCCCTGCACCTGGCTCCAAAAAGCCGAGAGGTTGATCATGGGGAACCAGAAATACCCCAGGCTGCGGATAAAGAGGTACCAACTGCCCACCGAGATGGCTTCAAGGGAGACCGCCCGCCCTCCCCCATAGAGGATGAGCGCAGTGCCGAACCCGGCCAGGCCGTTGAGCACCGGAAAGAGGCTCGAAAGGACCAACCCCCGCCGCAGGTTCACCTGGTAGGACTGCCGGTTGACCCGCTCGAAATCGTGGTAGATGTGCTCCTCCTGGCGAAAATTCTTCGATACGGCAACCCCGGTCACTGCCTCCTGGATCGCCGCGTTGACCTCGGCCAGCACCTGAAAGCCCTTGCGTGTTACCCGGCGGGCCACACGCCGGAAGGCCATCGCCACCAGCAACACGACCGGCATGGTCACCACGATGAGCAGGGTCAGTTGCCAGGAGATGCTCAGGAGCGCGACCAGCAGGATCAGCACCAGCAGGACCTGGCTGACCAGGTCGGTGACCAGCAGGACGACCTGGGCGAACTCGTCGGTGTCAGAGGTGATGCGACTGATGATGCGGCCGGTCTTGAACTCGTCAAAGAACGACATGTCGTGGCCGATCGAGGCGCGAAAGGCGTCCCGCCGCAGGGCCAGGATGACGTTGCCAATTACCCGCACGATGATGCGGCGGCGCAGCCAGTTGCCGCCCCAGTCGAGCAGGCCAAAGCCCAGCCCGGCCCCGGCAATGAGCAGGACAATCCCCATGCGGGGCGCTTCGATCAACCGGTCCAGTCCCCAACCGATGACAAAGGGCTGGGCCGCCCCGCCGATGGAGATGGCCGCGATAATCAGCCCCACCAGGAGGATGCGGCCCCGGTGCGGGGCAAAGTAGGAGGCGATGCGCCGGAGCAGTTCGCGGTCGCTGTACTCGCGGTCGTAGGCTTCTTTGTTCAGGCCGTAAAAGATCGCCATACCGCCTCACTCCTCGTAGCGGGCAAAGATGTTCCGGTAGGCCGGCGAGGTGCGCATCAGGTCCTCGTGCCGACCGACTGCCTCCACCCGACCCCGCCGCAGTACCACAATCAGGTCGGCCCAGCGAATCTGGGAAAGGCGGTGGGTGATGAGAAAGGTCGTCCGGCCGGCCGCCGCCCGCTCAATGGCCCGCTGGATGCGGTCTTCGGTCTCGCTGTCTATCGCGCTGGTGGCATCGTCCAGGACCAGGATCGGCGGGTTGGTCAAAAAGGCCCGCGCCAGGGCAATCCGCTGCCGCTGCCCCCCGGAGAGGGTCACCCCCCGCTCGCCGACTACCGTGTCATAGCCGTCCTGAAAGGCCAGGATAAAGTCGTGCGCCTGGGCCGCCTGCGCCGCCTCCTCGATCTGCTCCCGCGTGGCGTTGGGGCAGCCAAAGGCGATATTCTCGGCGATGGTGCGGGAAAAGAGAAAGAGGTCCTGCTCAATGACCGAGATCTGCCGACGCAGCGAGGCCAGGTGCCAATCGCGCACGTCCACCCCGTCCACCAGCACCCGCCCCGCGTCCACATCGTAGATGCGGTTGAGCAGTTTGGCCACGGTGCTCTTGCCCGAACCGGTCTGCCCGACGATCGCCACCGTCTGCCCCGGCCTGACACTGAAGGTGACATGCTCCAGTGTCGGGGGCCGCTCATCCAGGGGGCAGGGGTCGCCGGGCGATTTGTAGCAAAAGCGGACATGCTCAAAGACGACCTCGCCGCGGATAGGGGCGTCATAGCCGCCGATGTTCTGGTCCAGTTCGGTCTCGGTGGTAATCAGTTCCAGAATGCGGCGGGCGCTGGCGATGCCGGAGGAGACCTGGGAGTAGGCGAACTGGGCGGTGAAGGTGGGAAAGTCAAAGAGGAGGAGCAGGCCGTTGAACGAGACGACCGCGCCGACGTTAATCTCTCCCTGGAAGAAGAGAAGGAGGCTGTGCAGGAGGCCGACCGCCTGCACCAGTCCCAGGAGGAGCAGGGGGAAAAAGCGGGCCTCGATGTCCCCCTGCTTTACATAGGCGCTGCGCCAGTTGCTCAACAGGCGGGTAAAGCGGTCGGTCTCCCGCTGCTCCTGGGCGGCCCCCTTGACCGTCTCGATCCCCTCGATCGCCTCGGCCAGGGCCGTGTTCACCCGGCCAAACTCCTCGCGCACCCGCGCCGCCGCCGGGTTCAGTTCGCGCAGGTACTGCCAGACCAGGAAAAAGTAGGCCAGTAGGTAGACGGCCGGCGTGAGCACCAGGGCCGGGTGAATCGAGGGGGAGATCAGGATCGGCATCAGTAAAAAGTTGGCCGAGCCGATCACCAGGTTCCAGCCCGGGTTGAACATCAGGTTGATCTGGCGCACGTCGTTGGTGGCGCGGGCCATCAGGTCCCCCACCGGGTGCATGTCGTGGAACGACATGCTCTTGCCCAGGAGGGAGAGGTAGAGTTCGTCGCGAATGTCCCGCTCCAGCCGCTGGCCAAGGACCTCGCTGCAAAAGTTGCGCATCAGTTGGAGCCCCGAGCGCGCCACCTGGGAAAGGATCAGCAGGAGGGCGACCTGCCCCAGCCCCCACAGGTCCTCGGGTGAGGCGGCGATAACGTCAAACCCCCGCCCGGTCAGCACCGGCACGGCCGAGGCCAGCAGCGCGTTCCCCAGCGCCCCGATCAGGACGAGGAGGATGATCCCCTTGTGCCGCAGGGCATGGGAGATAATCCAGCGGGCCGGCGAGCGGCGATTGGATTGCCAGGTTCTCTGAATCGAAAACTCGCTCAGCGACATCGCACCCATCTGCACGGTTCCGCCCCTAGTGTACCACATTTTGGCTTGCGTGCAACTGGGGAGCGGGGCCTCGATAGAAGCCGAGTGACACGTGGTGTAGGGGCGGACACCGTCCACCCCTACACCTGGGGGTCAAGGAATGCTACCGTTCGGGTGGGCGTAGAGGGGGGGACTCTCTGCTATGCTCGGTTCGGAGGGACGGAGGCACAGGCGGACGACCACCTGGAAGCGCTTCGTCCCCAGCCCGACCCGCTCCGGGCAGGCAACGTCGGGGTA
>FWPU01003877.1_pt1 | contig 36259 bp, 30 predicted proteins | sample 2228361 | NCBI WGS metagenome assembly FWPU01 (sample SAMEA103939777, study PRJEB20133) | metagenome
TGTTGTGGCACGCATCCCGGCCCCGACGGAGCGGGGCCCTCCACGCATCCCGGCCCCGACGGAGCGGGGCCCTCCAGGTATGGCGCTCCGTCGCGTCTGGCCTGCTCGAGGCGGTCAGCGAGCACCGGCTCCAGGGCCGACTTGATCAGCTCGCCGACCAATTCTGGCGGCGTGTAGTAGGAGCCGGTCGTCTTGCGTGCTGAGCCGGCCACAGAGCGAAATACGGGGCGTCCCGCGCCGTCGACGTCGATCACCGGGTGGAAGTCCAACAGGCTTTCATAGACAGAGCCTAGTTCTTCCACATCGAGTGCCGCATAGTTCACCCTGCGCCGGCTGCCCGGCTTTTCCTCATACCACGCCAGCCACGAGAAGGCTTCCAGCAGATCCCGGTTGCTGATGGTGAGTTCGTCGAGCGACTGGGGTGCAAACAGTTCGCCATTCAAGACGGGCAGCTCGAGGGCGGCGGCCATCGGCAGGTTGTTCAGAGCGGGCTGGGGGTCGTCTCTGTTGAACAGCAGCCACAACACGCGCAGGCTTTGCCAGAGGTCGTCATGGTCGGAGTAGGCCGCACGCTGTTCGAGCAACCGGCGCAGGCGGCCGATGCTGTAGTGCTCGCGATAGAGCGGCTGGGCGCTCAGCAGGCCGCGATCTTCGGAGACCAATAGGAAGAGGAAGCGGTAGACGAGAATCAGCAATTGGCGATAGAGTTCCGATGGTGAGAGCGTGGTTTCGGGAGTACGTGAAACTTCGCGCTGCTCGCCCTCTGGCGCTCTGCGCCTCTGCTGCTCTGCCCGCCTCAGGCTCTCCCAATCTTCCAGCACGCGAACGCGCAGCGCGTCATTGGCCGGGTGGCGCAGAAAGCCGTTGGCCAGCAGAATGAGGCATTGTTCGACGCCGTCTCGGAGCCGGTCGCGCACCCGGCCCCCCTGCTCGATCGAATCTAGGTAATACTTTTCGAGCAGTGAATCGCGGGCCTCTTCGGCGGTGCGGGGCAGGCGCGTGCGATGCAGCAAGCGGAACAGCACTGCGAAATCTTGGAAGCGCTGCTCTTCGAGAATGGCTGGGAGGTCGAATTCGATGTAGGCCTGGCGGCGCACATAGGTGCAGTCGCGCAACAGCCGCAGGGTCTGGCCATTGGTTACGATGCCCCACAGGTTTTCGGTCCGATTGAGATACTCTTGTACGAGCGAGTGCGGGGCGAGCCGCGGGCGGCCGGAGGCGGCAACACGGCCAAGTTCCTGCCGGATGCCGACGATGTGGACAGGGGTTAGCGAGAGGGGAGACGCCGACGGGGCGGGCTGAGTGTGGGGTTTGGTGGTGTGCGAGATGGCGAAGGTGAGGCCGTCCACTTCCAAGGCGCGTTGCTGGTACTGAAGTTCGTATCCGAGCAGGCCCAGAAACGGGATTACCCAGGCATCGCGTGTGACGCTGGTGGCTGGATCGTCGGCGGCAACGCGTTCGAGGCGGTGCTGGAACATGGCCCACAGCGCGCGGGCGTGGGCGAACGCCGCAGCGATTTCGTCCGTGAGATTCCGCCTTGCATCGAGGCCGAAGTCTCCGGCGCGCTGGCCGGGCAGGTCGCCGGCCAGGAGCCGCTCGCAGATGTCTGGCCCAAGCAGGCCGCCTTCGATGCGGATTGCGTCGCAGGGCATGGGGGGTGTGCGTGGGGTGAGTGCGTGAGTGAGCGCGTGAGTGGGTGGGAGCGTGAGATTAGGCGATACGCCACTTTTCTGGGTAATTGCTCATGGTGGCAAGCATGGCGATGATCTCCTCGTACTGTTGGTCGAGGTGGAATGCTTGCTGGTCGGAGGGGTATTGGCAGCGACGAGCAAGTTCGAGGTGCGTTTGTGTTTCTGCGGCTTCGGCTTGGGCGTCATTCAACTTACCGACCCATGCGGCCGCATAGCGTCGTCTGCGCCACGCGTCCGCGATGCTCGCGGCGGCCGACCGTGAGGAGGGGCGCACCTGGTGGGTCATCGAGTATCGTTCATCGACTGGGAACGCCTTGCTCGTTTCAAAAACGTCCATCGCAGAATCCATGGCCTTCCGGATCCAGCCGCAGCGCCATCAGCAGGGGTACGAATTGGTAGGTGCGGGGGCGGATAGAAATCCTGCCGAGCGATCGGAACGGTGCGGCCCCCTCGCGCAGCGTCAAGCGAGCGGCTTGCCAGAGCAGGTGAGCACTTGCGGCGTCCGACACGTCGTCAGCGGTCGGCAAGGGAAAGGTGGATGAGGCGAACTGCTCATCGGGCAACGAGTAAGCGACCAGTTCGGCGAGCCGCTTGTGAACAGCCACAATCTCGTCCGTGGCGCCGGTAAGCGGCCGCAGAAGCAGCACGCCCGCCTGGTCGCTCGGCAGCAGCACCCAATCGCGTCTTCGAAATCGAACGATGGAGCCTGGATTCATAAGATCTCCACGTGCTCTGCCATCCCTGAGGCTAGTTCGTTATCTGTGTTGGCGATCGCCCGCTAAAACCGGTCCCAGCTCCCCGCGCAGCAATCGAGAGGCATGCGCCGCGCTGCGGCCAACCGGGGTCGTGCGGCCGTTAGCCCAGCCACGAACAGCCCCCTACAAGACGCCCAGAATACTCGCTAGGGCGGCGGCCTTCACGTACGCTTCTAGGTCCAGCTCGGCCGTCACGCTCCGCTTCCCAAACGGTTGGCCGAAGGATCGGGTACCTCTGCCAGCTCTACATGCCATCTCCGCACCGTAACTGGAAGTGTTCGACGGACGTTCGCAGCAATCTGCCAACCACGCCTGCGCAGCGTTGGTATTTACACCACATTGGAACTGCGGTAAATACCCAGGCGTGTGCGAGCGCTGCGGCAGGCACTCGCGCTGCCGCCCCCGCGGGGATTCGCTTCCTCCTCCAAACTCGGCGCTGATCGTGGCCGCCAGAGACCTAGACTCTGGGGCGTGGGGCAAACGTACAGGTTCCGCCAGGTCATGGCGGAGGCCAGATGCAATGTGGCGCACGCATCATCGCCCTAGCCAGCAGCGCTGGGCCCCGGCCGCGCCCAGATCCGCTCACAGGGCCGGTCGCGAAACTGCGAAACGAGCGTTGGGCTCCGGCCGCGCCGGGATTGGCTAGCCTGCCAAATCCATGCCCTCGCCGAAGTAATAGCGGCGGGCCTCGGGATGAGCCACCACAACCTGCGGCGGTCCGTCGCAGATCACTCGCCCCCCCCGGATCACGTAGCTGCGGTCGGTGATCTGAAGCGTTTCTCTCACCTGGTGGTCGGTGATCAGTATGGAAATCCCGACCGAACGCAAACGCCGTATCAGCTCCTGTATGCTGGCGACCGTCACGGGATCGATCCCGGTGAATGGCTCATCCAGCAGAATCAGCTTGGGATTGGAGACCAGTGCACGTGCGATTTCCAGCCGCCGGCGCTCTCCGCCCGAGAGGCTCATGGCCAGGCTGCGTCGCAAAGACGCGATGTCGAACTGCTCCAACAACTCGTCGCACCGCCGTAGACGGGTAGGCCGGTCGAACCCCAGCAATTCCATCACGGCCAGCAGGTTCTGCTCCACCGTCAGCTTGCGGAACACGCTCGACTCTTGGGCAAGGTAGCCCATCCCCCCCTCGCGCGCACGGCGATACATGGGCCAGCGCGTAACGTCCTGCCCGCCAAGCAGAACACTGCCCGCGTCAGGCCGGATCATTCCGCATACCATGCGAAAACTCGTGGTCTTGCCCGCGCCGTTGGGCCCCAGCAGGCCCACAATCTCCCCAGGCCGCACGGAAAAACTCACCCCATCGACCACGCGGCGCCGCCCGTAGTGCTTGACCAGTCCCTTCACCTCGAGCGTGGTCACAGGCTAGGCCCTCCTGGCATCCAATCGCACCACCGCTAGTGGATGAATCGCATCCGTTTGAAATTGGGCAGAAACGGGAGATTCAGCTCGAGCGCCCCGAGTTCCAGATGCAGGCCCCAGGAGGGAACCCAGGCGTGTGGCCAGAAGACGTACATGGCCTTGCCAATCAGCAGGCTGCGGGGGACGAAGGGCTGGGGATCGCGTGTGCGGCCGGCGGCCCACAGGCGGCTGTCGCTGCTGCGCGGGCTGTTATCTCCCAGCATGAAGTAGCAGTCTTCCGGCACGTGGAAATGCACAATTCTCAGGTCCGGCGCATGATCGAAATACTCTGGGTCCGACATGGCGGTGGCGACCGTGAACGCCACTTCGTCCACCTCGCGCGACCAGTTAGGCCGGGGCGCTTGCATGGCGAGCGCTGCCTGCTCGGCCCGGGCGGCGAGCAATTCGAGCGGCGGGTCGTAGGCCGTAAACCACTGCCGATGGAGGGCGGCCGCACTCCGATCGGAGCCATAGGGGTTTACGGGAGCGGGCGGCTCGGTATAGGCCGAGATCGCATCGCCCGGCGGCCATTTGCGATAGACGGCGGCTTGGTAAGAATTAGGCTCGTAGGCGGGCACGTAGTAAATGTCTCGCAGCACGCGGATGCTGCTGGCGCGGGCGTCGAGCCCTCCCGAGGCACCAATGCGAACGGGCACCAGGTCTCGTTCCGTAGGCACGTGGTTGGCCAGGTAAGGATAGGCGGCAGACTCGCTGAATTCGGCCAGGGTCTCGTTCACCCAGAGGTGCAGTTGGTCATCGACATTGGCAAACCGCAGACGGTACCGGCCTGGTCCTTGCAGGCGTGTCTTGGCAGTAGGCCGAAAACCGGGCAGGGCAGAGCAGCCGAGCACAGCCTCGCCGCTCGTTACATCGAGCTTGCAGGTGAAAACCACGCCGCCCTCGACGAGTTCGAGAACGAGTGCGCCGCGGTCGCTTTCTACCAAGACATTGCATTCTATGGCCAGGTCGCCCACCCAATGCAGGCCGCACCAGTCTCGATTCACGGTGGTCCACAGCCAACCGCCGGAGTTCTCGTCGTGCCCGCCCACGGACCTGAAGCGCAGGCCGGCGTTGTAGGCGTACTGATCGGTGATCAGCCGCGGGCGCAATTGCCGCCGCTCTTCGGGGGTGAGGCGGCGGGCCAGCAGCGTCTTCCAAAGCGCGGGCGTGGGCAGGTAGTGCTGGTAGATCAGCCAGGAATTTTCTCCGCCCCTTACGTGGAAGGAACGCTGCTCATTCTCGGGCTGCCAGCGATTTGGCCCCTCGGCCGGCTGCACCTGCCAGCGGTGCGGCAGACCCCGCTGGTGCGCCAAGGGGACGAGGTAGTCGTTGTCGTACACAGGTTGCAGCATGGCCAATACCTTATCCGGCGGCTTGCGCTGGATCTGAAGCTTCTGCTTGCGCCGCAGTGCTTCTACCTCCGCCAGCGTAAGCGGCTCGGATTCGGGGTCGGCAGCCATGCGGTCATGCCCTGGCAGCCGCGCCAGGCTACGGCGGAAATCGGCCAGCGTGCCCGGAGGCATCGTCAGCACGTCGCCGCCCTGAAGGACCAAGGTTTCGTTGGGCATGCCCACCAGCCGCTTGATGAATGCCGTCTTCGCGCCCAGCGGATACTTGAACACCGCCACATCCCACCGCTGCGGCTCACCGCACAGGTACGGCACCTTGGCAACTAGAATGCGGTCTCCCTTGAGCGGAGGGTGTGCACCCACGGCCTCTCCCAACCACGGCCCCGCAGCACCCCACACGGACGCCGGTGCAGGTCGCGCAGCCGGCTCGCCCTCGCGGCGCACGGCGTTGGGGAACTGGCAGTTCGGGCAAATGCCGCCCTGGCCTTCCTCGCCACGCCCCCATGCTTGCGGCATCTCGCGTTCGTTCACCTGGTACCCGATGCCGCACTGGGCGCACACGAATGCCTTGTGCCTTCCCATCAGCGTGGGTGCCATACTGCCGGTGGGAATCACGAACGCCTCCGCCGCAAACGTGCGGAACAAGAAGGCCAACACGAAGGCGATGACGACGGATTCGACCGTGTCGCGATTTGCGTCTCTTGGGCCGTGGCTGGCGGCTTCGCTATCTGCTCGCGTGCCTTGCGCGGCCTGTTCAATTGGCGACGATGGCTCATACTTTGCGCCAAGTTTTTTGTCGCCAGGTTGGGCGGCCCCGGTTGTGGCAGCGCTGGGCGTGTGGGCGGTGTCGCCACGGCTGCCGCCAAACAGCCTCTGCCACCAGGGACTCGCAGTGCGCGGCGCGTGCGACGCTTGTTCGCCCTCAGCAGCTTGGCTCGCAGGTCCAGTGCCTATCTCTTTGCGCTGCATGCCTTTACTTTCTACGGCCCATCACCGGCCGCCACAATTGTTGACGGAGTTAGCGAATATAGCGAATGCTGGAGAGTTGGGGAATGCTGACCTGTAGCCCGAGTACGCGCACGGGACGGCTGCGCAGGTAAACAAACAGCGGGCGGCCCACCAGCAAGTACTGCGGAACGCCCTGTGCGGGCCAGGAGCGGCTGTCGACTGAGAAAGGCACGTTGTCTCCTGCCACGAAGTACTCGTCCGGTCCAAGTTTGACGGTGGTCGAGGGGCCCTGACGGTTGCCCGCACGTTCAGGCCAGTAATAGTACACGTCTCGCCATACGCGCAAGTCTCGCACGGCCAGGGCGAGGCCGCGGGTGCCAAGTGCTAGCGGGCGGGCGCTGCGGCCGCCGGCTTGTGTTGATTGGGGCAGATCGCGGGAGAATACGGTTCTGCCGTCGATGGCGAGCAAGATTTGGCCGTCGAAGGCAGAAACTTCCCAGAGCTGCTCTGTTTGTTTCAGCCCGTTCAGATGAGTGCGTGCAGCGGTCGTACCGTCGAGCGTGAGGGTCAATTCGCCCGTGGGGAAGGCGACTTCGATGAGTGCATGGGTTCGGCCGCTTTGCAGGCGAAAGAAGAGCTGTCCGCTCCCCCTCCAGGCCAGGCGGCAAGAGAGGAGCAGGTCGTCGACGGGGAAAGATTGCGGCACGGTCCGCACTTGGTTGTAAGCGTAGTGATCATCGGGCGGCGCCTCGCGCGTACTGCCGGCCATGCCGGAAAGCTGCTGGTGGCGGTAGATCAACCACTGGATGCTGCGGGATCCCTGTTGGCCTTCGGCCGAGCAGAGGAAGGCATTTTCGACCTGCTGCCAGCGGCATGTTCGTCCGGCTGGGCTGCACACCCAGCGGGTGGGGTCGTGCGTGGCGACATGCACCAGTTGGGCCAGGGCGTGCTGCTGCTCGAGGTTCTTGCGTACGAGTCTGCCGTTGATGTAAACGTCTCCGCGGCGCAGCTCGACGACTTCTCCTGGCAGGCCGAGGACGCGCTTCACCTGGATGCGGCTGGCACGGTGGGGGGCGCGACATGCCACCACCGACCAGCGGCGCGGGGCCAGCGCTCCCCACGCGCCTCGCACCAGCAAGAGGCGCTCTCCGCTTGTGGCGGGCATGCGCACAAGTTCGGGCCCCCACGACCAGCAATTAGGGCATAGGGCGCGCTTGCCTGGGGGCGGCTCGTCGAGCGCATCGCAGTGGTATTGAAAGCCGCAGCGGGGGCACGTCAGGTTGCGGTGCGGGCCTAGCAGGGCGGGCGCCATCGAGCCGCTCGAGACCTGGTACCAATCCAACACAAAAGTACGCAACAAGCACAGCCCGGCCAGAAGCAAGATGCAGCATTCTGCCGGGGGCCGCACGCTGGCGGCCAGACGGTTGCATTCTGCCCCGTCCGCAGACCACACTGGGCGGGGTGGGAGAACGCACTGGGAGCTGGCAAACATGGCTGCAAACTCGGCTCAGATTCGCGACCGGCTGGTTTCGCTCGATGCGTATCGGGGAATGGTCATGCTGGCCATGGTCTCCGGCGACTTTGGCCTGGCACAGGTTGCCGCCCGGCCGCCTTACGCAGACCAGCCTATCTGGCGGTTTCTGGCCGAGCAGTTCACCCACGTGCCCTGGCGCGGCGGCGTGTTCTGGGACATGATTCAGCCATCGTTCATGTTCATGGTCGGAGTCTCCATGGCCTGGTCGTATGCACGCCGCCGGGCCCAGGGGCACTCTTATGGCCGCATGTTCGCACATGCCCTGTGGAGGTCGATCGTACTGGTCCTCTTGGGGATCTTCTTGATGTCCGACGGAGCACCGCAGACCAACTTCACGTTTGTGAACGTGCTCACCCAAATCGGGCTAGGGTATACGCTGCTCTTCTTGCTCTGGGGCAGAACGCCGGGGACACAGCTAGCCGCCGTCCTGCTCATTCTAGGGGCCACCTGGGCGGCGTTCTACTTCTACCCGCTGCCGCCGGCCGATTTCGATCCCCAGACGGTGGGCGTGCCTCCGGATTTCCCCAGCCTTGAGGGCATCGAAGCGCACTGGAACAAGAACACCAACTTTGCTGCGGCGGTCGACCGCGAGTTTCTCAATTGGTTCCCGCGGGCAAAGCCTTTTGAATACAACGAGGGCGGATACCAGACGCTCAACTTTGTGCCCTCGCTGGCCACGATGATCCTGGGTCTGATGGTGGGCGAACTCTTGCGCGCCCCCGGCAGCCGGTTCACCAAGTTATTGGCGATTGCCCTGTTTGGAGCCGCGCTGGTGGGTGCCGGGTACGCCCTGGACTACTACAAGATCTGTCCGGCCGTCAAGCGTATCTGGACGCCGTCTTGGGCCTTGTATAGCGCCGGCTGGGCATGTTGGATGCTGGCAGGTTTCTATGCGGTGATCGATGGCCTCGGTTTGCGATGGCTGGGTATGCCGCTGGCGGTCGTCGGCATGAACTCCATTCTTGTGTACGTCTTGGCACAGCTCTCCACAGACTGGATCGCGCGGAGCCTGCAAACGCACCTTGGCCAAGGCGTGTTTGCCTTGGCGGGTCAGGGCCTGGAGCCGCTTGTGCGCAGCGCAAGCGTCCTTTTTGTGCTCTGGCTGCTGTGCGTCTGGCTCTACCGGCGCAGGCTTTTCTTCAAGATCTAGGCCAGCAGCCGCACCGTGTCGGCTTGCAGTTCAGCTACGTACAGCAGATAATAAGCCATCCACGCAACGGCGCGGAACAGAAATCACTGCAAGGGAGGCTCGCCGTGGCTCGCGCATTCGACCGCTATCAAGTTCTGTTGGGCATCCCGCCCACAGACCGGCCGCTGGACCATTACCGCCTGCTTGGCCTGCCGCGGTTCGAGTCGGACCCGGATACCATTGCCGCTGCCGCCCGCGCGCAGATGGCTCGCGTTTCCGCACACCTGGTGGGGGCACACGCCACCGCTGCCCAGGAGCTGCTGGCCGAACTTGCCGCTGCGAAGCACGTGCTGCTCTCTCCCGAAAAGGCTCAGTACGATGCCGCCCTGCGGGGCGACCTCGAGCAACCGCCTCAGGCAACCAAGACCACCACTGCCCCGCGAATGGGATTCATAACGGCCGGGGCGGCATGGCAGGATGAGCTTGCTGCTTCCTCCGTTCCCGCTGGCGCGGCAAGACAAGGGGAGCAGATGTGCGCGGGCAGCGAGATGGGTTCATCTAAAGACTCTGGCTCTGCTCCTCGGCACGCTGCCGCGTACGCCACGGCAGAAGCTGCGGCCGCCGCAGACTTGCTGCCGCCTCCGGCTGTGGTGGGCGGAACGGCAAGCCCGGCCGCGGACGCAGGGGCACACGCAAGCGTGCCGACGGCGTCTCATGTCGGGCTTACGCCAGGGAGCGACCTGCTTCCTCCGGCCGCCGTGCCCCACGCCGCAACCGCGCCGCAATCCCCGGTGCCGCCTGGCTCCCAGCCAGTGGTTGCGCCGCAAACGGCTTTCGCGCCGCAAGCCCTGCCATTTGGTGCCGCCCCGCATGCCGCGCCTCTGCCCCACGCTGGCCCTGCACCGCAAGCACCGCTGCCAGCGCAGGCTCCGCTGGCACACTCGCTGCCGCTCGCGGGACAAGTACCGCTTGCGGCACATGGACCCATCGCGGGACAGGTGCCGCTCGCTGCGCATGCACCCCTGGCTGGACATGTGCCCGTTGCGAGACAAGTACCTCTCGCAGCGCAGGCGCCCATGGCACCCACAGCCCAGCTCGTGGGCTTCGCGCCACTGCCTGTGCCGGTTGCACAGCCGGCTCACGGCAATGCCATGCCTATGGCAATGCCGGCATGCCCCGCACAGGCCGGCAACCTTGCTCCTCATGAGTACGGTGGAGGCGTCCTGCCCGCAGCAGCCCATCCCTCCAATGTGCCTGGGCCGCCCGGTCACGCCGGCGTACCGCTGCTTGCTTCTAACACTCGCCCGTTGTACATCAGGCGCAGGACGCAATCCAATGCCGCTGCGTGGGGCATACTTGGCAGCCTTGTAGTGGTTTTGGGGGTCGTCATCTACTTTGTCGCCACAAACGCCACGAACAATGTACCGCCAGAAGACGGTACGGCCGTTGCTTCCGCCGCGCACAACTCAGGTACCCAGGCCGCTAGCGCCAATACCAGCGACTCACATGGTAATGCGTCCGGCGAACGCCCAGGCACATCCGCATCAGGCCATGGTACAGCGTCCGTTTCCCGGCCGCCGCAAGCCAATTCCAAGAATCCGCACGGCCCGCCGAACGCTCAAGACGATGCCGGCCAGTCTCCAGCTCACGGTGCACATACAAACACGCCGGACGCACCCGGAGACTCTGCTACACCGGCACCCGATGCCGACACGCCCGATGGCGCCACGCCCAGTGAGAACACGCCGACTGAGAACACGCCCACGGGCAGCACGCCCAACGGCGGCATGCACAACAAAAACGTGCCCGATGAAGACACACCAGACGATGGGACGCCCAAGCCGCCCGACGACACAGCTTCACCGGCCTCCACGCCCGACGACACAATGCAAAAGCCCGAATCAGGCGGCCCCCAGGAGGTGCTCGATGCCCTGAGGGCGGCGCGCAAGGCGCTGGCCGATCGCGACTTGGATCGGGCAGACGAGCAGATCGACCTGGCCGTTGTTTCTGCCGGAGACATCAGCCCGGAACTGACCGCGCGTATCGAACGCGAACAGGCCCTGGCCGCGGCCGTGCGTGCCTTTTGGGACGCTGTACGCCAAAGCATGTCTCAACTGGAAGGGGCAGAAGAACTCAAGGTAGCAGACAGCATTGCCATCGTGGTAGAAGTAGACGGAGAAACGATCATCATCCGCGAGGCGGGACGCAATCAGCGCTACGCGATCCGCCGTACACGCAACGCACGCCCGCTGCCGCCCAGGCTGGCCCAGGCCCTGGCGGAACGCTGGCTAAAGGCCAATGACCCTTCCAGCACGTTAGTGGTAGGTGCGTTCCTGGCCGTGGACCCGCAAGGAGACCGCACCAAGGCCCGCGACTATGTGCAGGAGGCGGAGCAAAAAGGGGCCGAATCAGCCGCACTCGTGCTCGCCGCGCTGGAGGACGAGGCCGAGTGAACCCACCTCGCGCCGGCGCCGGCAAGGACGCTCTCGACACGCCCTGCCTCTGCCTGGACCTGAACGTGCTGGAGGCCAACATCGCATCCATGGTGCGCACCTGCCGCGCACATGGAGTCGCCTGGCGGCCGCACGCCAAGGGCCACAAGGTGCCGGCCATTGCCCGCAGGCAGGTGGAAGAAGGTGCCTTGGGCATCACCTGCGCCAAGCTGGGAGAAGCCGAGGTGATGGCCGCTGGCGGCGTGCGAGATATTCTTATCGCCAACATGCTGGTAGGCCAGCACAAGATGGCACGGCTAGTGGAGCTTCGGCGGGTAGCCGACCCGATCGTCTGCATCGATCACCCAGATCAGGTGCGGCCCATCAGCCAGGCGATGGCCGCCGCAGGGCTGGTGCTGCGAGTGCTCATCGAAGTGGATATCGGCCTGAACCGAGTGGGAGTAGCGCCTGGCGAGCCGGCGCTGGAACTGGCCCGCTTTGTGGCGGCCCAGCCCGGCGTGCGGCTGGCCGGCGTCATGGGGTACGAGGGCCACCTGCTTACCGTGCCGGACCAGGCCGAGAAGGCCCGCCGCATTCGGCAGGCGCTGGGCGACCTGGTCGCCACAGCGCGCCTGCTGGAGGCCAACGGCCTACGCTGCGAGATAGTGTCTTGCGCTGGGACCGGCTCGTACTTGCACGCCGTGCAGGTGCCCGGGATTACCGAAATCCAAGCGGGCGGCGCCGTGTTCATGGACGCCTATTACCGCCATCTCTGCCAGGTGCCGGAGCTGGGTTATGCCCTCACCATCCTCACGACCATCGTCAGCCGCCCCACGCCCCAGCGGGCGGTGATCGATGCCGGCCGCAAGGCGATGAACATAGAGATCCACGCCCCGCTCGTCCTGTGCCGGGACGACGTGCGCGTGGTGCGGCTCTCTGCCGAGCACGGACAGCTCGAGTTGGCAGAGAGTGCGCAAGACCTGCGCATCGGCGACCGCTTGGAGCTGATCCCGGGATATGCCGACCTGACCACCGTCTTGCACAACGAGTTCTACTGCTTCAGAGACGGCAAGTTGGTTGACATCTGGCCGCTTGAGGCGCGCGGCAAGCTGGCCTGAGCGCCCCGCGGGCGAAGCACAGGGCTGGACGCGGGGCTCTCGTTCCAACGGGAGACGCCGCACCTTGAGCGTTGCGCTGTAATCTCAGTCCGACCGATCCTTACCCATGTCGGCCGTACCTTATCCTGGCGGCCAGCCAAGCGACCGCCCGCCAAGCAGGTGAAAGTGCAAGTGGTCGACAGACTGGCCCGCGTCCCGCCCGCAGTTGAGCACTACGCGATAGCCGCCGCCAAGCCCGAGTTTCTCCGCCAGCTTGCTGATCACCACCAACAGATGGCCGAGCAACGGCCGATCGGACTCCGTTGCATCGGCGAGAGAACGCAACGGCTGTTTGGGAATCACCAGCACGTGCGTGGGGGCCTGCGGTGCGATGTCGCGAAAGGCCAGGCACAGCTCGTCTTCATACTCGATCGTAGCCGGAATCTCGCGGTCGATGATGCGTTGAAAGATGTTCTTATCGGCCATGTGTGGCAGCTCCTGCTAGGCAAGCTGTGCGAGCGGGATGCCTTCGTCCGCCAGCAGCGAGGGGATATCGTCTAGTATCGGGTAGAGCACGGCTCCATCGTCGCGCAGCAAGCCGCCATCCAAGGGCCTGGTGAGCGGTTCGCCGGCGGCATTGCGCAGGTTGCCCGCGGCAATGGCGCGGTTGACTCTGCCAACCAGCTCCGCATCGGCCACCCGCAGCGGGCGGCGCGTTGCCGGACAGAGCAGCACTTCTAACAGTTTCTGGTCGATGGTCATGTTGCAGCCTTTCATGTGCAAACTAAGCGACGCCCATCGAATGCAGGCCAAGTTGACCCCGAGGGCGCCGGCCGCACACGACGGAGCCGCCGGAGTTCCGGACGGGCCCCACCCACCCGGCCGCCGGCATTCTTATTGTAACCCCCTTCGTTCGTCGCTCTGCTCCCCGCACTCCACGGCCGCGCTCCGGGCCGCCGGCGCTTTCAATGTAACGGCACGTGTTCGAACCCGACTCGCCGCCTGGGCCGATTGAACAGCTTATGCCGCTCGTGCCGATATGCAACCAGAGGGGCACAGCGAGCGCTCGCTGTGGTCATTCGGTTCAAGGAGCCGTCATGCGCCTGCCACGCTGCGCACCATTGCTGTTGGCGATGCTGGCATGTGCTTGCACCGTTTCGGCACGTGGCGAGGCCCCCACGGCCCCAAGCGGCGGCTTGCATATTGTGCGCCGCTATGCGATTCCCATTACCAGCTATCGCTGGCAGGCGTGCTGGCGCGGCCGGTTGAACCCGTTTGCCCCGCCATACTTGGTGTGGGAGCTGGTTCCCTGCACGCGCTGGGAATGGCGCTGCGAGGTGGTGGCGGTGCCGCCACCGCCGGGAACGTTGCAGACCATCGAAGCGCCCTATCGCTCGATACAGGCACCGCGCACGGCAGGGGGGCTACAGCGGCTTGAGGAAGGCCCTCCGCGCGTGGGCCCGCGCATGGCAGATCGAGCGCCTGCCTCCGCGTCGCGCTTGCGCTCCCCAATGCCGAGCGGGGCCGGCTCTGTCTCGGCGAAGGCGCGCAGCACAGCCACGCCGCACTCGGCCGGATCGGACCAAGGCTGGCGGCCGGCTCGGGCCAGCCTCAGGTGACAGGCGCAACTCCGGGCACAGCCGGGTCTCCGGCCATGCGTTTGTGCGCTAAGCGCTTTAATACTCGGCAAGCTTCCGCCGTGTCGCCCTGACTGCCGCATGCCGGCCTGCGGCGAACGCGCCCGCATCACAAGCGTCTGGCTCCTGCCGGAGATTGTGCGCGCGTACCGCGCCGGAAGTCAGCGCCGCGGGCTCGACGGCGTACCCACGGTCCGCGACGGCGTGTCAGCAGGGCTGCGAGCCAATGCGGCCGTCAGTGCCGCCACGCGAGATGCCAGTTCCGGCTGGAATCGATCCTGTGCCAACGAACGTTGGTAGTCGGCCAACGCCTGTGCTGTATTGCCGTCTTGTTCATGCAGGCGGCCCAGCGCCGCCAAGGCACGTGCATTATATGGGTCGACAGACAACGCCTCGTACAAGTACTCGCGGGCCGTTTCTCGGTCTCCCATTTCTTCCGACAGGCGGGCCAGTTCGATCCGCGGCGCCGGCGAAGAAGGGTAGCGCTCCGACCATGCCTCCAGCAGCCGAAACGCCTCGTCTTTACGGCCGCGCTGCACCAGCAATACGGCCAGGCCGCGGTAGCAATCTTGGTGGTTCGGGTCCCGGTCCTTGCATTGGTTGTAGTAGCTCTCTGCCTGCTCCCAGTACTCGTTGTTGCCCGTCACGCGGGCCATGCGGTGGTAGGTGGCTGCAAGATTGTAGTAGCCGTCTGGATTCTGCGGGTCGCTGGCAATCGCCTGCCGAAACCGCTCCACCGCAGCCTGGTGGTATCCCTGCCTTACCAGGCGCACACCATCGGCATTCTGGCCGTGTGCAAGCAACGAGCATCCGCATAAGAGAGAGGCTAGCGGCACCAGTACACATGGCAGCCTGGCATACGTCGGCCACCGTTGCGGCCGCTCATGCGAAAGAGCACTCGGGCGGTTGCCGCTCACCTGGCTCACCCCATCTACATGCCCATCCATCTACCATGCACAGCCATCGGGCTGCACATACCGCCTTCTCAGGCACGCAGGCGGGAAGATAGCCGGCGCAATGTGCCCAAGCAAGGCCAGTCTCGCGGCATGCCGAGCGCCGTGGGGGTGCGGTGCAAGCCGGGGGCAAGGGCTGCCCTTAGCACTCTCCAGCACCCTGCATGGCACCACATGCTGGCACCGTCTAGCACGGGACGCTCTGCCACTATCTTCGCCGCCGTAAGCGGTCCGTAAGGTTGCGGCAAAGCGCTGTCACGCCGTGCCTTGCGGCTGGGCTGGCGGGTCTAGCGTGGTAAGCGCGCCGTAGGCTGGGGGAAACTGCTGTCACAGACCAGCGGAGACCGCGTATGGGGGGCAAAGCCCCTCGGCCAACTCAGAGTACCTGCCGCCAAAACGCATGCAGCCAGCCACGCAGCACAAAGGCACCTTACGACGCAAGTGCTTATGCAGCAAACTGATAGCGGTGATGCTCTCCGGCGTATGGGCGGTATCGCTGCTCGCCGGGCCGGCGCCCGCACAGCAGCCTTTTCTGCCGGCGACGTTCTCGCCGCCCGGCCATGCTGCGCCGCGCTGCCAGGCCGCCGTGGCTGCCAGCCTGCCTCGCAGAGCAACCGCCGAGCCGGCCCGCACCTTGTCTGCCCCAGTTCAGGGGTTGACCGCGTCTGGGAGAGGCACACTTGGCCGCCTCGAAACATTGCCCCCGGCACAGGGGTGGAACCCGCAGAAAACCTGGGTCTTCATCGTGGGGATCCTTCAGTGGCAAGATTCGCGGATAGCATCGTTCCCACAGGACGGCCGGCGCGACGCGGATTTGGTTGCCTTATTCCAGGCCGCTGGAGTGCCGGCTGAGCACATCACCTGGCTATGCGACCAGCAGGCAACGCTGGGACGAATCGACACGTCGCTGCACGAAATGCTTGCCCGCACCCGGGCGGACGATCTGCTGATCGTCTACTATGCGGGGCACGGCACGCGAAACCTCCGCGACGACGCATTCTTTGTTCCTTACGAGGGGACTTCGGGCGAACACAGCACTTTTTGGGCGGTAAGCGAGTTGGTGGACGACATCGAAAGCCAGTTCCGCGGCTCGCGCGCGCTGCTGATGGGAGACTGTTGCCACTCTGGCGGGCTGGCCGTAGAGGTGAACCGCCGCAACACCCGCGTGGCGTATGCCTGTCTGGCATCTGCCAATGCACACTCTGCTTCCACAGGGAACTGGACCTTTACCGACTGCGTGCTGGACGGTTTCCGGGGCCGCGCCTGGATGGATGACGACCATGACGGCCATGTAGAGCTGGCAGAGCTGGCTGGCCACGTGTTTGCCGAGATGGCGTTTGTCGAAGAGCAGATGGCCGCATTCTTGACCAGCCCGAGGTTCGACGCGTCTCTGGCCCTTGCGGCAGATCAGGGCGAGCCGCTGCGCGGCCCCATCCGCGTGTGGGCTGAAGACGACGGTCGCTGGTACAAGGCCAGGGTACTGGCCGAGCGGGAGGAAGCCTGCTACGTGCATTACCTCGGCTACTCAAGCGCATGGGATGCCTGGATCGGCTACGAGCGGGTGCGGCCGTTTGCTCCGCAGGGCCTGGCCGCAGGCACTGCCGTGAGCGTCGAATGGAATGGCCGCTGGTACCCCGCACATGTGTTGCGGAGCTACATGGGCCTGCACCTCATCTGCTACGACGGCTACGGAGACGAGTGGGACGAGTGGGTCCCGCCACGACGGCTGAGGCAGTAGCCGGTGCGCGTCGCTGTGGTTGGAAGTTGGGCGCGCTGGGCCGGCGAGGCTCGGCCCTGACCTATTCCGGCCGCCGTACGCATCGAGACCGTTTGTGCAGGACTGTAGGGTTTTGCGCTGTCATGAGGCGGCAGGCCTCGATGAAGCGGTCGACGAGCGGCCACATCACCTTGTGGTAAGGGGAGCATGCCGTGCACCTCGGCTTTGACGGGGGGCGATATGGTGCCGACGGGTGCGCAACAAAAAACCCGCGCCGGGTTGGCGGCCCGGGCGGGTTTTTGTTTGACGTACTGGTTGGTGCCTGTTGAGCAGGCGGTCCCAAAGAGGGCTGGCAGATCGTCTCCACATTTTGGAGCCGGGCGACGGCGAGCGTCGCCTAGCGACGCGCCTGCCAAGGGCGGGCGCGGGAATCCTTAGAAAGGAGGTGATCCAGCCGCAGGTTCCCCTACGGCTACCTTGTTACGACTTAGTCCCAATCGCGGAGTTTATCTTCGGCGCTTAGCTCCTTGCGGTTACCACAGCGACTTCGGATACCCCCCACTTTCGTGGCTTGACGGGCGGTGTGTACAAGGCTCAGGAACACATTCACCGCGGTATGCTGACCCGCGATTACTAGCGATTCCGGCTTCATGCAGGCGAGTTGCAGCCTGCAATCCGAACTGGGGCACGTTTTTTGAGATTTGCTCCACCTCACGGCTTTGCGTCCCTTTGTGCGTGCCATTGTAGGACGTGTGCGGCCCTGGCCATAAAGGCCATGAGGACTTGACGTCATCCCCACCTTCCTCCGGCTTACACCGGCAGTCTCACTAGAGTCCCCGGCATGACCCGCTGGCAACTAGTGACAAGGGTTTCGCTCGTTAGAGGACTTAACCCGACATCTCACGACACGAGCTGACGACAGCCATGCAGCACCTGTGCACGTTCCACCCGAAGGCGTGGCCCCGCTTTCACGGGGTTAATCCGTGCATGTCAAGGCCAGGATAAGGTTCTTCGCGTAGCCTCGAATTAAGCCACATCCTCCACCGCTTGTGTGAGCCCCCGTCAATTCCTTTGAGTTTCAGCCTTGCGACCATACTCCCCAGGCGGAGCACTTAACACTTTCGCTACGGCTGGAGGGCTATGGAGGACCCTTCAACCCAGTGCTCATCGTTTACGGCTAGGACTACCGGGGTATCTAATCCCGTTCGCTCCCCTAGCTTTCGTGCCTCAGCGTCAGAAAAGACCCAGTGAGCCGCTTTCGCCACGGGTGTTCCTTCGGATATCAACGCATTTCACCGCTCCACCCGAAGTTCCGCTCACCTCTATCTCCCTCTAGCACGGTAGTTTTGAGCGCCATTCCTCGGTTGAGCCGAGGGATTTCACACCCAACTTTCCGTGCCGCCTACGCACCCTTTAAGCCCAGTGATTCCGAATAACGTTCGTCAGGTTCGTCTTACCGCGGCTGCTGGCACGAACTTAGCCCTGACTTCCTCTGCGGATAGGTCAAACCGGGCCGATTATGAATTACAACCCGGCATTTCCTCCCCACCAACAGCGGTTTACAACCCGAAGGCCTTCATCCCGCACGCGGCGTCGCTCGGTCAGGCTTGCGCCCATTGCCGAAGATCCTCGACTGCAGCCACCCGAAGGTGTCTGGGCAGTGTCTCAGTCCCAGTGACGCGGGTCGTGCTCTCACACCCACTACCCATCATTGCCTTGGTAGGCCATTACCCTACCAACTAGCTAATAGGACGCGGACCCATCTCCCGGCGGAATCGCACCTTTGGTCCGGAGACTTCATCTCGCATTACCTGCAGTTTCCCGCAGCTATTCGAGACCAGGAGGTAGGTAATCCACGTGTTACTGTCCCTTACGCCGCTTTCCCCCTTGCGGGGTACACGCTCGACTTGCATGCCTAATCCACGCCGCCAACGTTCATTCTGAGCCAGGATCAAACCCTTCAATTAACTATCTGCTTCTCCGCACGCCAGCCCCGAGGGGCCGCCGCGCGGTCCGCTAGCATTGAGAGTTTGCCTTGCTGGCCGGCCGCCTTGCGGCAAACCGGCAATCACGGTCTGCTGGCTTACTCTTTGGGGTACAACCAGATTGTCAAAGACCCGATAGGCCCCACGCCAAAGCGTGGGCCTCTCTCGGAGCGATGTATTCTACGCCCCCTGCCAAGGCTGTCAATACCCCTTCAAAACTTTAGTGTCGAGAAAAGGCAGCGTGGGCCAGTTTTGTCGTAAGTTACTGAAAATTAAAGACTTGCATAAAATTGTCTGCCAGCAATTGCTAGTCTGTGTCGCTCCCCGCACCCTCCTGTGCACCAGGCCCACTGGGCACACGTTTCCTCCGGGCTGGGCGGCCCATTCACCACGCCCCTAATCACCAGGCCCACTAGCCGGTACCATAGCGCCGGCCCCCCCCTTCTAGCCAAGATGCAGCGACGGCCCTCTACCAGATGTGCTGGGAGTTTGCCGGGCGAGTTTGCCGGGCGAGTTTGCCGGGCGAGTTTGCCGGGCGAGTTTGCCGGGCGAGTTTGCCCGGCCCCCTGCTTGCTAATATACAGCCATGCCCGAACTACCCGAGGTCGAGACGATGCGGCGCGGACTCGCCCCCATCGAGGGGCGGGTGATTGCCGCCGTACAGCAGCCCCGCTGCCGCTGCCGCCCCATCAGTATCAACCCTCCGATAGCCCGCCTTCGCCGCCGCCTGGTTGGCCAGACGGTTGCCGCCGTCCAGCGCTGTGGCAAACGGCTCATACTCGCACTGGCCAGCGGCGAGTCTCTCGTCTTCGAACCGCGGATGACCGGCCTGGTCCTGCTGGCCGCCCCCCCCGACGAGGAACATCTGCGCCTCCGCCTGGACCTGGCCGGGCAGCCGCCACTCGCCCTACTTTTTTGGGACCGCCGCGGCTTGGGTACCGTACGGCTCTTCGCTGCCGGCGAGCTGCCCCATTGGCTCAGCGAGCGGCTTGGCCCCGATGCCCTAAACATCTCTTGGCAGGCACTTTCCGATCGGCTGGGCCGCAGCCGCCGAGCGGTCAAAGTGGCCCTCCTCGACCAGCGAGCCCTGGCCGGCGTGGGCAATCTCTACGCATCGGAGGCACTGTTCCTCGCCGGACTTGACCCGCGAGCGCCCTGCTCGAGTCTCGCCCCCAAACACTGGCGACGGCTAGTCTCCGCCTTGCGCCGCGTGTTGCGGGAGGCCATACGCCACGAGGGCTCGACCCTGGCCGACGGTACCTATCGAAACGCCTTGAACCAAACCGGCACTTACCAAAACCACCACCGCGTATACAATCGGGCCGGTCTGCCCTGCCGCCGATGTGGCTCCAGCATCGAACGGTTGGTCCAGGCACAACGGTCCACGTACTTCTGCCCGCGCTGCCAACAGCCCGTGTAAGTGAGTTCTCGCCCATGCGCTGGATCCACGTGGTCAGCTCCTTCCACCGCACCCCCATTGCCACCAGGATCTGGGGGCTGGTGCTTCTCTCTGCCCTGTATTTTAGCGCTGTCGTCGCCTTCGACATGCTGGCGCTCCAAGGCAAGCTGAATATCTCTTCCACGGTGACCTCGGTCCTGGCGGTGGTGGTGACGGTGCTGATGACCTTTCGCACGAACACGGCCTACGATCGCTGGTGGGAGGGGCGCAAGCTGTGGGGCCAGCTTGTGAACGACAGCCGCAACCTGGCCATCAAGGTGCGCACGTTGGCGCGGGCCGACGCGGTCAGCCTGCGTGCGGTGGGGGTGCTGATCAGCACGTTTGCCTATGCTTTGAAGGAGCACCTGCGCGGCGGGCGTAGGGTCAAGACCCGCCGGGGATATGACGACCTTGTGCTGCCCGCCGAGCACGTGCCGAAGTACATCGCCAATCGGCTTTACGAGGAGCTGGCCGATTGGAAGCATCGTGGCGTGATCGACGGCTACGAGGCGCTGCTGTTGGACTCGCACCTGAAGAGCTTGATGGACATTTGCGGTGCCTGCGAGCGGATTGTCAAGACGCCTATCTCGAAGAGCTACCTGGCATACATCCGGCAGGGAATACTGGTCTATTTGCTCGCTGTGCCATGGGGCTTTGCGCGCGACCTGAAGTTTTGGACCGTGCCGCTGGGCATGGTGCTGGCTTATCTGTTGATCGGGCTGGAGCTGATTGCAGAAGAGATCGAAGAGCCGTTCGGCACGGCGGAAGACGATTTGAGGCTGGATGAGATTTGCCACGGGATCGAGGCCTCTGTGAACGAGATTGTCGGGCTGCCGCCGATGGCGTCTGCGGCGACGAGCCAGAGCCTGTCGGGCAGCGTGAGCGGCCGCCGCCCGCCCGCTCGCCAGGCAGGCTAGCGAGCGGCGTACGGCATCTCGGCTGAAAGGGGGGAGCGTACAGTGGCGGTGTTGTGCTCTCCGGCCGAGGGGACAGATAAGAAGCGGCGTGGCCCGGCTAGCACGGCGGTGCGAGGGAGGGAGCCGTGCATCCGCGGCAGTCGTGCCGCGGCGTCCTGCACGTGTCTATGTGCCGCACTCCCCTTCACTGCGGCACTGGCGCGCGGTCTAATGAGCGGCAGTCGAAACCTTATGTCGCGGAGAGCACCGGACATGAACGCCTCAACACGCCATTGCCCTGTTTGTGAACCTGGACCTCAAGCCTCGTACTGGACCCGTCGCGAGTTGCTGCAAAGGGCCGCTGGTGCTGCCGCGATGGCCGTGAGCGCACCGTTGGCATCCGCACTGGTGCGTGCAGCCGATGCGAGAGGGGCATCGGTAGCTGCCAGCCGCGAGCCGGAGCCGTTGGTGAAGCTGCTGTACGAGTCGCTTACGGAGGCACAGCGCGGCAAGATCTGCTTTCCGTGGGATTACCAGCATCCCGAGTGGGGCCTGCTGCGCACGCGGATCTCGAACAATTGGAACATCACCGAGCCGGTGATTGGGAGCGATTTCTTCAGCAAGGATCAGCAGGAGCTGATTCGGGCGATTTTCGAGGGCATTTTTCAACCGGAGTGGCATGCTCGGATCGACCAGCAGCTCAACGATGACGCCGGGGGATACGGCCGGAGCCAATCGATTGCGCTGTTCGGCACGCCTGGCGACGGCCCATTTCAGTTTGTGATGACGGGGCGGCACATGACGATCCGCTGCGACGGGAATTCGGCGGAGCATGTGGCTTTCGGGGGTCCGATATTCTACGGGCATGCTGGAAGCTGCCCTGATAACTTCCACGAGGGGCCGAACCACGAGGGGAACGTCTTCTGGCATCAGGCGCTGGAGGCGAACAAGCTGTACGAGATGCTCGACGGGCGGCAGCGCAAGCTGGCGCTGGTGGAGAGGCTGCCGGAGGAGTCTGCCGTGGGCTTTCGCACCGAGCGGCCCGGCATTCCGGTGACGGAGCTGAGCGCGGATCAGAGGTCTCGCCTGCAAGAGGTTCTGCGGCTGCTGCTGGAGCCGTACCGCCAGACCGATCGGGACGAGGCGGTTGCATGCTTGAACCGGCAGGGCGGGCTCGATGCCTGCTCGCTGGCCTTCTACCAAGAAGGGGACCTGGGCGAAGACCAGGTGTGGGATTGCTGGCGGCTGGAGGGGCCGTCCTTCGTGTGGTACTTCCGCGGCACGCCGCACGTGCATGTTTGGGTGAACGTGGCAGACGATCCCTCCGTGCCCCTCAATAGCTGACTTTAGCCATCATGGCTGCGGCGGGTAGTGCCGCGGCCTTGCAGTTGCGTATTTGATATGGCGCGCCGCTACATCAATCAGCTTGCCGACCAGGAGTCGATCGACGAGATCTTCCTGGCCACGCAGAAGCAGTTGCGCCCCAACCGCATGGGCAACCTTTACTTGCAGGTAGAACTGTGCGACCGCACCGGCACGATCACGGCGCGGATGTGGAATGCCACGGAGGAAGATTATCGGAGCTTCGAGCCGGGAGACTATGTGCATGTCGAGGGCACGGCCCAGCTCTACCAGGGCGCCATGCAGGTGATTGCTACGAACATCAGCCGTGCTGCAATGTCGGAGGTGGACGAGGACGAGTTCCGGCCCGTGCTTGCCGTGGATGTGGATGGCTTGCGGGTGCGGTTGACGCAGGCGCTGCGCGGTTTGAAGAACCCTTACCTTCGCAGCCTGGCCGAGTGCTTCTTGATGGACGAGCACTTCATGGGCCGTTTTTCACGGGCACCGGCGGGCGTCAAGAATCATCATGCTTACCTAGGCGGGCTGCTGGAGCATGTGGTGCAATTGATAGAAGTGTGCGGCCGGGTGGCTGCTTGCTATCCTGAGCTTGATGGCGAGCTGTTGACGATGGGTGCGTTTCTTCACGACGTGGGCAAGGTCGAAGAACTCGCATACGACCGCGGCTTTGTCTATACGGACGAGGGGCAGCTCATCGGGCACGTGGTGATGGGCGTGGGCATGCTCGAGGCCAAAGCACGCGAAGCCGAGCGTCTCACCGGCGAGCCGCTTCCTCGAGAGTTGCTCGCGCGGCTGAAGCACATGATTGTCAGCCATCACGGCCAGTACGAGTTCGGCAGCCCCAAGCTGCCCATGACTCTGGAGGCCCTGGCCTTGGCCTACCTAGACGATCTGGATGCCAAGCTGCACCATTTCGGCCACTTGATGCGGGAAGACCCCAACAGAGAAAGCCCTTGGACCGTATACCACCCCCTATTGGGCCGTAAGCTGTTCAAGGGGCCTTCCAGCGTTGCCAAAGAGGGGGAGTGAATGGGGAGGTGAAGGGCACCGGGAAGGGGAGATGACTCGCCGTTGTGCCTTCGTTTTCGCTCCGGCGGCTTACAGGGCTGCGGGGCCAGCCCTCTCGCCTCTTGACCCGCGGCCTAGAGCAGCCCGCTGATAGGCTCGCCGTGGTAGATATGGTGAGGGCGTTGCAGATCGTCGTACCACGCGGTGGTGGGCGGCAGGCCGAGCGAGTGGTAGATTGTCGCCGCCATGTTTTCCGGCGTTTGCGGCTGGGACGCTGGAAACGCTCCAATCTTATCTGACGAGCCCACGACCATACCTCCGCGCACCCCGCCGCCGGCGAAGAATACCGTCTGCACCGCACCCCAGTGGTCGCGTCCCGGCAGCTTGTAGTACTGCGGCAGGTGAGAGATCTTGGGGGTGCGGCCGAACTCGCCGGCCATGACGATCAGCGTGCTTTCTAGCAGGCCGCTTGCTTGCAAGTCGTCCAATAATGCAGAGAGGGCTCGGTCTGTGGGCGGCAGCAGCTTCTCCTTGAGATGCGGAAACGCCTCGCCGTGCGTGTCCCAGGTCTCGTTGTTCCCCAGATTCACCTGCACGAGATTCACGCCTGCCTCGACGAGCCGCCGGGCCATGAGCAACGACCAGCCGAAACTGTTCCGCCCGTAGCGCTCTTGTGTCGCGTCGTCTGCCCGTGTGACGTCGAACGCCCAGCGCACCTTGGGATCCATGAGTAAAGAAATCGCCCCCTGGCGGAAGCGGTCGAACTCCATCCGCTCTGCATGCCGGTCGAGCAGCCGCCGCTGGCGCTCGATCTCGTCCAACAGGCTGACGCGGCTGGCGAAGCGGCCGTCTCCCAATCCTTCGGCAAGGGTCAGATTGGGAGCCTGAAACACGCGGTTGTCTGCGGCGCCGCGTTCTTGATGGTCGAAGTGGTACTCGGGGTACGCCCCGTACGATTGAGGATGATAGGGAGAGGCTTCGATGAACCAAGGATCGTGCTGGCTGCCCATCAGGCCGGCAAACTGGCCCGGAATCACGCGGCCGGAGTAGTGGATCAGCCGCTCTGGCAGCACCACGGCCGGGGGGAGGTTGTTGCGCGGTGTCGTTACCGCCCCGGCGACGGCCGCAATAGAAGGCCAGTCCTGCGGCCGAGGGCGGCCGGGATCGAATCCCGGCGGCAGCTCAGAACGGCCGCTGAGCATGATCATGTGCCCGGCGGAGTGGTCGTTGGAACGATGTGTTAGCGAGCGGCAGAGTGCCCACAAATTGCTGCGCCGCGCCAGCATCGGCAAGTGTTCGCAGATTTCTATCCCAGGCGTGGCCGTGGCGATGGGCTTGAACTCGCCGCGGATATCGTCGGGCGCCTCGGGCTTAAGATCGAAGCTGTCGTGCTGCGCCAGTCCGCCCGAAAGGAAGATGTAGATGCAGGCTCGCGCACGGACTTGCACGCCGGCCGACCCGCCCGCCTCTCTCAAGGCAGCCAGATGGTTCATGCCCAGCCCGAGCAGGCCTACAGCGCCTGCCTGTACAAGCTGCCTGCGCCCCAATCGCGGATGTGCATAGCCCATCGTCTGAGGTGCCATGACCGCCTCCACTCCAACTGGCGATTGCGCCGGGGGACACACGGCCCACCTGCGGCGGCCCGGACAAGCCGGTGCAGCTCGCACGAACATATCAACGTTGGTCTATGAGTCTATCCCGCATCCGCGGCCGCAACAAGAGGCAAGCTTGCTCAGCAAGCGATCTATGGCACGCGCGCCAGGCACCCTGGCCAGCCGCACGAGAGCCGGCCTGCTCTGCCCCGCGAGCGATTGGCGGCGACCGCTCGCACAGGGCTGGCCGTGCGATTCTCCCGTAGAGCGGGTACCACGAGCCAACGGCCGCTTGACCCGCTTGGCGAAATTGTGAAGCGAAAGGTACCCTATTCTTTCACGGTTGATCATTGCACGGCGACTTGCTGAGACGTGCCGCACGGCAGCCGCATACAACGGCAGCATGCAACGGCGGCACACAACTGATGACCTTCCCGCACGCGAATCTCATCTCTCCCTCGCTGGCAGCAAAGGTACGTGCGGCACTGCGGCCCGAACGGTTGCTGCAAACGGCTGTGGCACTGGTCGAAGTGCCTAGTCCCACGCGGCACGCCCGCGCTGTTGCCGATCGCTTGGCAGATCTGCTGCGTGCAGACGGCTTTGCCGTCGAGCGGCCCCAAGCCGGGTGGCCGGAGGCACCCGCCGTAGTCTGCCGCTATGGCGGCGGGCTGCCGGGCCGCACCTTGCAGTTCAATGGCCATCTCGACACGGTGCATCTGCCGTTTGTGCCGCCGCGCGTCGAGCAGGGCGAGCTGTTCGGCAGCGGTGCCAGCGACATGAAGGGGGGCATCGCAGCCGCCGTTGAGGCGTTGCGCATCTTGCGAGACACGGGCCTGTTGCAGCGCGGGGCCGTGCTGCTTACGGCCCACGACCTGCATGAGAGCCCATGGGGAGACGGCAGCCAGGTCGATCGGCTGATCGACGCCGGATACGTGGGAGACGGCGTGCTATTGCCGGAGTACCTGGCTGATGTGCTCCCACTGGCGGGCCGGGGGATGGCGGTGCTGCGTGTCCGCGTGCGGCGCCAGGGGGAGCCTGTGCACGAGGTGCTGGGGGGAGCCGATCGGCCCAGTGTCATTGCGGCGGGTGCAGAGATCGTGCGCCGCCTGGCGGCACTGGACGAGCGATTGCGAGCCGAGGTTCATCCGCTGGCGGGGCGTGCAAGTGCCTTCGTGGGCCGCGTGGCGGCGGGCGAGATCTACAATCAGTCTCCGGTCGAGTTCGTGCTCGAGGGTACGCGCCGCTGGCTGCCGGGAACGTCTCCGTCCGACGTGCGTCGCGAGTTCGAAGAGCTGCTCGCCCAGGTCGCCCGTACAACCGGCACGCAGGTCGAAGGAGAGTTCGCACTCGGCCGCGATGCGTTCGAGATCCAGCCCGGGGCACTGGTTCAGGCGTTTCAGGCGGCGCACGCGGCGGTCTGCGGCCAACCGCTTCCGGTGGGGGCCAAGCCATTTGTCGACGATGGCAACACCTTTGTGGTCCGCGGCCGCGTGCCGGCCATCACGCATGGCCCGCGGGCATGCGGGGCACACACGGTCAACGAGCGAGTTCCGTTGGCCGAGCTGGAGCGCGTTGCCCTCGTCTATGCGCTGACTGCCCTGGCCTTTTGTCCCGCGGAGGAGCAAGCTTGAGACGCGCAAGCTTCGCACTCGGCCCATACAGAAAGAGCTGGTCGTGGACCCGATTACGCGAGTGATGGCGCGGGAGGTGCTCGACAGCCGTGGCGACCCCACCGTGGAAGTGGAGTTGCACTGCGCGTCGGGAGCGCGTGGTGTGGCGATTGTACCGTCGGGCGCGAGCACGGGTAGTGCCGAGGCTTACGAGCTTCGAGACGGCGATCCTGAGCGTTACGGCGGCCGCGGCGTGCTGTGTGCGGTGGAGAATGTGCTGCGCGTGCTTCGTCTGGCTGTGTTGGGTCTGGATCCTGCTGAGCAGGCGGCGCTCGATCAGCGGCTTTGCGAGGCGGATGGGACTTCTGCCAAGGAGCGGCTGGGAGCGAACGCAATACTGGGCGTTTCGCTGGCGGCCGCGCACGCGGCGGCTGCCAGCCGCCAAGTGCCGTTGTATGTGCATCTGAACGAACTTTGGCGCCGGCTGCTTGCGCAGGACTCCCATCCGGCAGACGCAGGCGTGCTTGAGCCGCGGCTGCCGCTGCCGATGACGAACATGATTTCCGGCGGGCTGCACGCCGGCGGCAACCTCGATTTCCAAGATTTCCTGGTCTTGCCCTCTGGAGCAGCCGGCTATGACCAGGGCTTGGAGTGGTTGGTGCGGCTGTCTCGGGCGGTTTCCCAGGAATTGGTGGCGAATGGCTTTGAAGGCAGGCTGGTGGCAGATGAGGGCGGCTACGGCCCGCGCTTGCCGAGCAACGCCGCGGCACTCGACGTTCTCACGCGGGCCATCGAACGCGCCGGGCTGCGGCCCGCAGAAGACGTACAGCTTGGCATCGACGTGGCCGCCACACATTTTTATCGTGGGGGCGGCTACGAGCTGGCAGCAGAGGGGCAAGGCCGGCTCACGGCAGAAGAGATGATCGACCGGCTCGATGCCCTCACGCGCCGCTACGCCGTGGCCAGCATCGAAGATGGACTGGCCGAGAACGACTGGCAAGGATGGCAGCAGCTTACGGTCCGGCTGGGAGATCGCGTGCAACTTGTCGGAGACGACCTGTTCGCCACGAACCCTGCACGCTTGCTGCAAGGGATCAGCTTGCATGCGGCCAACGCGGTCCTGGTCAAGTTCAATCAAATCGGTACGCTGAGCGAAACGCTCGAGCTGATGAAGCTGGCCCACCGCGCCGGCTACCGCCGCGTTGTTTCTGCCCGTAGCGGTGAGACTGAAGACACCACCATTGCCGACCTGGCTGTGGCCACGGCCGCCGAGCAGATCAAGATCGGCTCCGTACAGCGTGGCGAGAGGCTGGCCAAGTACAACCGGCTTTTGCGGATTGCCGAAGAGCTGGAGGCAGCCAGTTGAAAGGGCCGCCATGCTCGGGTTACCTCGTTCAGGGAATACACCATGCACGCATACTTCGTAGAGAAGAGCCAGTGTTCGCACCACCGCATCTTCCCGGGGGTAGACATTTACACCATGCACGGAGCGCATGTGATGGTCTCTTTGGTGGAATTCCAGCCCCATGCGGTGGTTGAGGAGCATAGCCACCCGCACGAGCAACTTGGCTACATGCTGGAAGGAGAGGCCGAATTCATCGTGGGGGGCGAGTCGCGCGTGGTGAGGGCCGGAGGAATGTGGCGCATTCCCGGCGGAGTGCCGCACAAGGTAATCGCTGGGGACAAGCCAGTGCGGGCCATCGACGTTTTCTACCCCATTCGGGACGATTACCGCTGAGCGCTGCTAGCTCGCACAAGTCTGCATGCTGCCCGAGCACGCGAGTGGTGCGGTACCTCCGGCATCTGACCGCGGTTGTAATATTTACAAACCAGCGGCCGGGCCCCGTCGCCTCTTCCACAGAAGCAAGCCCAATGCGGTCCGCGTTGCAACCCCAATCCTCGCAATGACTTGTGTATGGAATTGCCAAGGCGGCACCGGACCATACCAGGTTTGGCACGGGATCTGCTCCAGTAGTCGGCCGCTTGCGTTCGACCCACGCTTGGCCCGAGGCCGCCCGCAAGGCCTCGGGCCAGTAAGCCCAGGCGAATGGAAGAACCGTGAATCTTAGGAGTCGCTCGCAATAGCAAGGCGATCGCCGCCCACAACGGGCCGTTACCGTCTTTTCACGGTTGAAGGGCCTGGCTGGCCGCCCGCACGGCCCGCCAGGCCCTTATTATTTGACGGCTGCTGTTTCCATTCCGCCACCCGGCCCGGCCAACGGGCTCGCCAGCTTGCCGCTCCCCCTCCTGACGGGCCGTTTGCCCCACAGGGGAAAGATGCAGCCTGGTCGCTGCAATCTATGGCCTCGAGTCGTGGCTCGCTGTGCGCGAAGGGTCGCTGTTCGGCGCGCCCCATCTGAGAGTACCTGCGTGGCCGATCGCGTCGATTTGGGCGCAGTCGGTATCGAGCCTTACAACCAGCATGGCCGAAGGCTGGCCCATGCCCTTGCGTGCCGATATGATGAGGGTGGTACCTGGGGCGGCCAAGCAGATTACTGGAAAGGGGGTAGAGCCACCGCGCAAGAGTCTAGGCTGTGAGCCGTACCGAGAGCGAAGCGAGGCTGTTTGCCGAGTTGGCAGAACTCCGAGCCCAGCTTGCACGTTCCCAGCAAGAGCTGGCGATGCTGCGACAGGCTGCGATGGAGGTGCGCCGAGATGTACGGTTTCAGACCGAGCAGCGTGGGGCCGCGCATTTCTTAGCCGCGCAGAGCACGAGCGGTACTGTGCCGCAAGGGCGGGATCAGGCAGCTACGGGCTACGACGAGCAGGCTGCTCTCTTGCGGTCGATTCTGGACTCGATGGGCGAGGGCGTAGCCGTTGTCGACGCGCGGGGGCAGTTCGTGTTGTTCAACCGCTTGGGGCAGGAGATCGTGGGATTGGGGCCGGTAACCGCGCCGCCCGAGCAGTGGCCTGCACGATACGGCCTGTATTTGCCAGATCAGACGACACCGTATCCGGCCGAAGACTTGCCTCTGGTGAAGGCGATGCGTGGAGAGCCGGTCAGGGAGGTGCAGATGTTTGTGCGCAACGAGAGGCGGCCGGAGGGACTGTGGCTGCGGGTCACGGCCACGCCGCTGCGCGATGCGCACGGGCAGGTTTGCGGAGGGGTGGCGGTGTTCCGCGACGTGACCGACGTTACCCAGGCTCAACAGGCGTTGGAAGCAGAACGGCTTGCCCTGCACCACATGGTGCAGGCGCAAGAGCGCGATCGCCGCCTGACGGCGTATGAGATCCACGACGGGTTTGTGCAACATGTTGCCGCCGCGCTATGGCACCTCGAGGCTTCTGGACCGGCGGAGTCGGCGGCGGGATCAGAGCAGCAGCAGCGCGTGCAAGTGGCGGTCGGGTTGTTACGCTCTGCCATCGAAGAGGCGCGGCGGCTGATCAATGGCTTGCGCCCGCCGCTGCTGGACGAAATGGGACTCGTGGCCGCCGTCCAGCATCTCGTCTCCTCGCTTGCTCGGCCAGACGGTCCGCACGTGGAGCTGGAACACCAGGTCGATTTCGACCGCCTCGATCCATTGCTGGAAGGCGCGGTGTTCCGCATGGTGCAAGAGGCGCTGAGCAACGCGTGCAAACACAGCGGCAGCCAGCGGCTGGCTGTGCGGCTCGTGCAACGGCAAGAACGCCTGCTTGTCGATGTCATCGACTGGGGCCGAGGCTTCGATGCAGCTCGAATTCCCGCAGACCGATTCGGACTGCGCGGCATCAAAGAGCGAGCGCGGCTGTTCGGCGGTAAAGTGCGGCTGGAAAGCGCGCCGGGAAAGGGAACACGACTACACATCGAACTCCCGTTGGCTGTATGGGCCCCGAGCGGCCCAGCCGGGCCCAGCCCAAGTTGAGGATGCAGCCATGAGCATCAAGCTGCTCGTAGCAGACGATCACGAGGTGGTGCGTTGCGGCATCCGCAGTCTGGTAGCGGGGACCGAGATAGAAATCGTCGGCGAGGCGGAAACAGGCGAGGATGCACAGCGCCTGGCCACCCGCTTGGAGCCCGACGTGGTCCTGCTCGATATCCGCATGCCAGATGGCGACGGCCTCTCTGCACTGGCGCATATTCGCAGGCATCGGCCCAAGTTGCCTGTGCTGATGCTCTCGACCTATGACAATCCCACCTACATCTCCCGTGCCCACGCCCTGGGCGCCACAGGTTTTTTGTTGAAAGGGCTGTCTCGCGACGAACTGCTCGAGGCCATTCGCAAGGCAGCGCAGGGCGAAGATCTGTGGAGCCGCACCGAGCTGCGGCGGGCCACCGTCGCAAGACCGGTCAGCGTCGAAGGCGGCGCCGTGGAAGCGGCCTTGACCGAACGCGAAATCGAAGTCCTCCGCTACTTGGCGATGGGACTGACGAACAAGGAGCTAGCCCACGACCTGCGCATCAGCCAAGATACGGTCAAGGAGCACGTGCAGAACGTGCTCCGCAAGATCGGCGTGACGGACCGCACGCAGGCAGCCGTCTGGGCAGTACGCAACGGTCTTGTGTAACCTGCTGCCTGGCCGCCGCTGGCCGCCTATCACTCCTGAGGACGCTCGCTGTGCCCAAGTCGACAGATATTCGTCTCTGCCGCGTTGAGTCTCGCACCCAACTGCTGGCCTATCGAACCCCTATGAAGTTCGGCGGCCGCGTGGTGACAGACGCCGTCCTAGTCGACGTCGAGGCTGAGGTAGAAACGCGTTCGGGCCGCAGAGGCCGTGGCTTGGGGTCCATGCCCATGAGCCACATCTGGGCGTGGCCAGCAGGCAAGGTAGTCCCAGAAGATGCCCTGGCAGCCATGTTGCGTCTGGCGTCGAAACTGGCCGATGCTGCCGGCCGGTTCGCCGGCTGCGGCCACCCGCTCGACATTACGCGAGAGCTTGCAGCCGACCACGAAACCCTGGCCGCAGAGATCGCCGTCTCGGCTGGACTCGCTGAGCCGATCCCTCGCCTCGCCCAGCTTGTGGCGGCTAGCCCTGTGGAGGCAGCCATCCACGATGCCTATGGCCATGCGCTTGGAGAAAACTCCTACAACCTGCTTTCTGAAGATTTCGTCAGCCGCGACCTGGCCGCATACCTCACCCCAGAGTTCGAGGGCGAGTACCTCGATCGATACACGCTCCGCACGCCCAAGCCGCGCATGCCCCTCTACCACCTGGTCGGAGCGCTCGACCCTCTCACGGCCGCAGACCTCCCCTACCGCATCAATGACGGGCTCCCTGAAACCCTGCCCGAGTGGATCCGCTTCAACGGCCTCACACACTTGAAAATCAAACTCAACGGAGACGACCTCGACTGGGACGTCCAGCGCGTGGCCAGCGTCGAGCAGGTCACTGCACCCGTACAGGCTGAACGCGGCGTAACTCAGTGGCACTACTCGCTCGACTTCAACGAACGCTGCCCCAACGTCGAGTACGTGCTCGAGTTCCTCGCACGCCTCGAAGAAATCTCGCCAGCGGCCCTAGCCCGCGTGCAATACATCGAGCAGCCAACGCACCGCGACCTCCGCCGTCATCCGCAAAACCCCATGCATGCCGCCGCACGCATCAAACCCGTGGTCATAGACGAGTCTCTGGTCGACCTCGAAAGCCTGCTGTTGGCCCGAGAACTCGGCTATTCCGGCGTGGCCCTCAAGGCCTGCAAGGGGCATACGGAGGCCCTCCTCATGGGCGCCGCTGCCCAAAAATACGGCATGTTCCTATGCGTGCAAGACCTAACCTGCCCCGGCGCCTCATTTCTCCACTCCGCTAGCCTCTCGGCCCGCATCCCCACAGTGGCTGCCATCGAGGGTAATGCACGCCAATACTGCCCGCGCGGCAACGATGGCTGGAGAGATCATTTCCCCACGATGTTCGAGATCCGCGACGGCACCCTCGGTACCCATGTGCTCACCGGACCAGGGCTGGGATATACCCCGGCCGCCAACTGAGACAATTGGCCGTCGGCCCGCCGCACCGCCGTCGATACCGGCTTGTACGTGCGGTCAGCGGTTGCTACGCTGATTGCCGTGGGATGGTAGATCGTTCGAATCTCTTGGAGCGGGGAGCGGCCGCAGCAGGGCGGGTTACGCTCTAACTTCTGCCGCCTCAGGTAGGTGATCGTGGCAACGCACGCTAAAGCGAAGGATCCAAGCGCGGCTGCGGCGTCGGTGTTGCGCCCGTTGGAAATCTGGAAGCTGGCAGCCTTTCTAATCTTCTTGTGCCTCTACCTGGTGCTCTTCTTGTCGGCTCCCATGCCCAGCCAGAGGGGTGCCGTGCGGCGTTTGGAGATGATCTGGGTCTCGGCCATGTTGCCGGACGAGAACCTGCCCTACTGGTTTGGCGACCCGCCTAGCGTGGGCATTCTCGACCGGATTCCGGTGTTGACCTGCGCGGCGGTGTTGCTGGCGATCGGCGGCTGCCTCGGAAGGTTGGTATTGCGCCTGGGGCGCATGGACGGCGGGCTGAATGGGCTGGAGAAGGCCGTCTTCTCGCTCGGAGTGGGCCTGGGCGGCGTGAGCCTGTACATGCTGTGCCTTGGCCTGGCGGGAGGGTTGCAACAGCCCGTATGGCTGTTCGGGCCTTCGGTGCTGGTGGTCGCGGCGTGCATTGGGATGTGGATGCTGGGGGGAAGGTGGCGAAACAAAGGCCAGGCGCCGCCGCAGGCCGCTGCTATCACGCATCCCGGCTCTCGGTCTGACGGCCAAGCGGAGACCGGCGCTGCGGGGGGCGATGCTGCTCAACTGGCGCAACCAGGCCGCACATGCACAGCGGGCGTGCACATAAAAGGTTCTCCTGCCGAGCAAGACCTGGCCTGCGACTGGCTGAGTCCCTGGTGGCTGCTGTTGGCGCTACCAGCGCTGTTGATCATCGTGTTTGGGGGGGTATTGCCGCCCGGGATCAGCGAGTACGGTTTTGACGCGCGTGAGTACCACTTGCAGGCTCCCAAGGAGTTTTACCAGCAGGGCCACATCGGCTTCGTGCCTCATAATGTTTACGCCAACATGCCGCTGGGCGCCGAGATGCTCATCTTGGCGGCGATGGCGGCGCTCGGAGACTGGTGGTACGGCGCCCTGGTGGGCAAAGTGGCCGTGGCAGCGTTTGCCCCGCTTGCGGCGCTGGGGCTGCTGGCTGCGGGTAGGCGGCTGGCGAATCGTTCGGCGGGCATCGTAGCGGCGATACTGTATCTGACCACGCCCTGGGTTGCCCTGGTATCTACTACGGGGGTCATCGACGGCGTGCTGGCGTGTTACGCCATGCTTGCGCTGTATGCCACGATTTTGTGGCGGCAGGCGTTGGCAGACCATTCGCCCTACGCACAGAGCCGGGCGTGCCTGGCCGGTTTGCTGGCCGGAGCGGCCATGGCCTGCAAGTATCCGGCGGTGGTCTTTGTGTTCCTGCCCTTGGCCTTGTGGGTTTTTGTGGCGCGCTTTGTGCGTGGCGGATCGCTCAATTGGCGCGCGGCCATGGTGTTCCTTGCTGGTGCGGCGGTGATGGGCGGCCCTTGGTATGCAAAGAATTGGGTACTGGCGGGCAATCCCACGTATCCGCTGATGACCAGCATGTTCGGCGGCGCGACGCGTACGCCGAAGAAGAACGAGCAGTGGTTCAACGCGCACCGGCCGCCGGGTTACTCGTTGAAGCAGTTCGGGGAGAGCATGGCCCAGGTGGGGTGGGCCAGCGAGTGGATCGGTCCGGCCATGGTGCCTTTGGCCGCGGCAGCATGGTGGGTCAGGCGCCGCCGCCGATTGGTGGCCGCTCTCACCGTGTTCGCCGTGTACATATTGCTGGCTTGGTGGGTGCTTACCCACCGCATCGACCGTTTCTGGCTCCCGGTGCTCCCGGTGCTGGCGATGTTGGCGGGCGTGGGGGCCGTTTGGACGTCTGGCCGTGTTTGGCGGTTCACGGTGGCCAGCCTGCTTCTGGCCGGTACGTTGATCTCTCTGCTGTTGGTGACGCGACTCGAAAGCGGCATGTACAACCGCTACTTCGTCCCCCTCGCCGAGCTGCGGGAAGACAGCTTGAGAATGGACCCCTGGCACGTACAGCTCAACCGCTGGCGCAAGGGCATCAAGCGGGTGCTGTTCGTGGGCGATGCCGAGGTTTTCGACCTCGACGTGCCAGTGGTCTATAACACCGTTTTCGACGATTGTGTGCTGGAGGAAATCTGCAAGGGCCGCGAACCCGAAGAGATCCGGGCCGAACTCTTGCGCCGCGGCATCTCGCACATCTATGTCAACTGGGGCTGGATCGAACGCTACCGCGCGCCAGGCAACTATGGGTTTACTCCCTTCGTAACCCCTGCCCTGTTCGAGCGGCTCCGCAAGGCCAAGGTCCTCGCTGGTCCGTACTACGGCTACGGCCATCCTGCTGAGTTGTACGTTGTGATCCCAGCCCCGGCGGCTCCTGCCCCCGCAGACAATTCAGCAAGATCAGCAGCGAGACATCGCTAACGTGTCCAGGGTGTTGATCACAGGTATCAGCGGCTTCGCCGGGCTGCATCTGGCAGAGCATCTGATCGCCTGCGGCGACCAGGTGGCGGGCACGAGCAGCCGTGGATACTGGCGCAAGGGCACTCCCAAGGCCGTGCAGGAGCATGTGCAGCTTTGGGCCTGGGATTTGGAGGGGCCGCGGGACCAAGACGCCGCACTCGCCGATCGGGTAGCGGCCTTTGCCCCCGAGCATGTCTACCACCTCGCTGCCCTAAGCATTCCGCGCGAGTGTGGCGAATACGAGCCTACGCCGCGGGCTTGGCATGTCAACGTCGCAGGTACGGAGCGCTTGGTGAGCGTGCTTCAAAGGGCTGCGCCGCGCGCACGCCTGCTGTTCGTGAGCAGCAGCCACGTGTATGCGCCCGTTACTCGCGAAGCGCCCAAGGTCGATGAACACTGGCCCCTGGAGCCGCGGCGCGGCTATGGCAAGACCAAGCTGGCTGCCGAGCGCCTGCTGGCAGAGCACGCACAGGCTGGCATGGCAGTGATCGTAGCAAGAGCCTTCCAGCACACAGGCCCGCGGCAGGCCCCGCCCATGATGCTGCCCGAGTGGGTGGCCCAGTTCTGCCGCTCCGAAAATGAGCCGATCGTGATTCAAAACGACAATACCTGTATCGACCTCTCCGATGTACGCGACGTCGTTCGAGCCTACCGCCTGCTGATGCTGCACGGCCGGGACGGAGAGACATATAACGTCGGCTCGGGGATTCCTCGCATCACAGGCCAGGTGTTTGAAATCTTGCGGCAACTGGCGGGCCCGCACAGGTTGGTGCGCGTGCAGTCCCATGAAGAACGTGCCGACCCCGTGGCAGATATCGCCCGGCTGACGGCCTGCACAGGCTGGCGGCCCACTATACCAATCGAACAAACTGTGGCCGATACGCTCGACGCCTGGCGCCGCAGCGAGCTACCTTGAATTGGGGTGCACGAGTGCCGGTGTGCGTAGCTTGGACTCGAACCCAGGCCGGTTTTTGCCGCCCGAGGTACGGTGCGTCTAATGCCTGCGCTCGCTTCTTTGGAAGCAAGGAAGTTGACAACCAGCGCTTTGCGATGGCGTGGCCCGGCGTGCATGCAGTTTGGGCGCGGTCGAGCAAGCGGGGACGCTTGCTCTACGGCGGAGAGCAGCACGCGAGCGATGGATCCCAGATTCGAGCAAGCGAGGACGCTTGCTCTACGGCGGAACGCTGCACGCGTACGGTGGAGCCAGATTCGAGCAAGCGGGGACGCTTGCTCTACGGCGGAATGCTGCACGCGTACGGTGGAGGCAGATTC